>SMTZ1_10001322_pt1 | contig 45251 bp, 47 predicted proteins | sample DeeMarSWOR136_30_FD_25667 | JGI IMG/M metagenome (IMG submission 25667) | reverse complement strand
TGTGGAGATAATCCGCATCGGCACCAGGTTTCCGGTGGTACTGCCCCAGCGCATCGACGACGAGCTCTGTGCTATGTTGTCGAAGTATGGGCCACTATGGGTCAACACGCATTTCAACAACTCAAAAGAGATAACGCCGGAATCGGCACGGGCATGTGACCGTCTGCTGCGGGCTGGAGTACCGGTGAATAACCAGGCTGTCCTTCTCCGAGGGGTCAATGACACGGTGGAAGAGCATACCAGGCTGTGCCAGGGGCTTCTCAAGATAAAGGTGCGCCCCTATTACCTGTACCAGTGTGACGAAGTCCGGGGAACGGAGCACCTTCGCACGCCGGTGGAGGCCGGCATCAGGATAATAGAGGGAATGAGGGGGCATACATCGGGCCTCGCCATCCCTACCTTTGTCATAGACCTGCCGCATGGCGGAGGCAAAGTTCCCCTCCAGCCTGACTACATGCTTATGCGAAAGGATGGGGAACTGATACTCAGAAACTACAAATACCAACTGTTTCGATACCGAAATCCAAATGGCCCTCGTCGCAAGAAAAACGGGCATAAAAACAATACAGCCGCGCGTAATTCGACTATCGGTCAAGCGAACAAGAGGGTGGCAGTTAACCCGGTGTGAGGAGAGGTAAATGATAGTAGGACTTTCTTATGACCTTAAGGAGGATGTGAGCCTCGGGACAGGATGGCCTGATGATGCCCTCGAAGAATACGACTCAAAAGAGACCGTGGAGGCCATAGCACACGCGCTTGAGGTACAGGGACACTCAGTGGTCTTTCTAGGTGGGGGAAGGGAGTTCCTGACCAGTATCCAGCGCCAGCGTGTTGACTTCGTGTTCAATATCGCGGAAGGGCTGGGAAACCGGAGGAGCAGGGAGGCCCAGGTTCCATCGGTACTTGAGATGCTGGACATACCATATTCAGGTTCGGACCCTCAGTGCCTGGCGATATGCCTTGACAAACCGCTGACCAAAAAACTTGTGGCGACAGCAGGTGTGGCCACACCGCGCTGGCGGGTATTCACCGACGTCGCTCAACTCAAAGAAGAGAACTGGGATGGGTTTCCTTTCCCTGTGTTTGTGAAACCAAGCCACGAGGGCTCCAGCAAGGGCATACGCTACCGTTGCCAGGCGCAGAACGTCAGGCAGACAATCGAACTGGCGGCGGAGTTACTCTCAAGCTACCAGCAGCCTGTAATGGTGGAGGAGTATATCAATGGCGACGAAATAACAGTTGGAATACTAGGCAACTCCCCACCCAGAATACTGGGCGTGATGCGTATTCTACCGCGTGACAGGGGGACTGACTTCATATATTCACTTGAGGTGAAGCGGGGTTGGGAAAATCTGGTCGAGTACGAGTGCCCCGCCAGGCTCAATCCCGGCGTCCTCAAGAAAATCGTCAAATCCAGCATGAGCGCCTTCAAGGTTCTGGGCTGTCGTGACATCGCCAGGATTGACTTCAGAGTGTCTTCCAGCGGGGTTCCCTATTTCCTGGAGATAAACCCGCTTCCCGGACTCAGTCCATACAATAGTGACGTGCCAATCATAGCCAGCAAGTCGGGCTGGACATACGATGACTTGATAGCAGCCATAATGGATACCGCTTTGCAGAGGTACACCAGTTGCATCTTACAATAGCCATTATTTACAACGAGCCGGTCCCGGGGCACTACGAAGCTTTAGGTGAGAGGACGGCGGTTCTCGGCGTCCTTGAAGCCGTGGAAGCGGTGCACCAGGCCCTGGTCGATTCTGGTTACTCGGTTATTCGAATGCCATTGCTGCCTCCAATCGAGTCCGTTAGACCCAGGCTTGAACCACTCGAAGCCGACCTGGTGTTCAATCTTTTCGAAGGCTTCGATGGCTGGCCCGGCTCGGAGGCTGCCGTTGCCGATATCCTCTCCGAACTAGGGCTGGCTTTTACCGGGTGCCCGAGCGCGTCCCTTTCCTTGGCTTTGGACAAGGGCAAGGCGAAAGCTGTATTCGAAGCTGCAGGGATACGCACGCCCCGATACCAACTGCTGAAACCGGAGACCCTGGGCATGTTTGACCTCAGGTATCCGTGTATCGTCAAACCGTGTGCTGAAGATGCGAGCCATGGCATATCTGAGCTTAGTATCGTCAATGACCAGGCTTCTCTCGAAAGGCGTGTTGCCTGGGTATGCGATGCTTTCGGCGGTCTGGCGCTTGTCGAGGAGTATCTGGATGGACGTGAATTCAATGCCACGGTGTTAGGAACCGACGAACCCCTCGTTCTGCCGATTTCTGAGATAGTATATAACTTGCCCGTTTCCCTCCCCAGAATTCTCTGCTTCCCGGCAAAGTGGGAGCCGGAGAGCGTCTACCACCGCTGCACGGCACCGTTCTGCCCGGCGCAAATTGAGCCCGATTTACGGGAAAAAATCGCTGACTATGCCATCCGGGTTTTCAGACTGCTCGGCTGCTCCGGTTACGGCAGGGTGGATTTCCGCCTGGATGCCGCGGGGAACCCCGCCGTTCTGGAGGCAAATCCGAACTGTGACATATCGCCAACAGCGGGCGCGGCGCTTCAGGCCAGAACTGCCGGAATGGACTACCGGCAGTTTATCGATACCATCGTCCATCTTGCCCTGGAACAGCAACCGGCATGACGCTTCACATTAGGTTCATGACCAAGAAAGACAAGCCTACCGTTGTACGGATACTCCGTGATACCACGGAGTTTAAGCCGATGGAGATAGCCGTTGCGGTGGAGGTTATCGACAGCTATCTGCGCGACCCGGTGGGCTCCGGCTATCATATCATCGTGGCAGAAATGGGCTCTCGTCTGGTCGGGTACTTGGCTTACGGCGCTGCGCCCCTGACAGAGGGTACCTGGGACATATACTGGGCCGCCGTTTCCCGCGAGGATAGGGGACAGGGCACAGGCAGCGCCCTGATGTCCCATGCGGAGGATGAGATTAAAAAGGCGAGGGGGCGTCTGGCAGTAATCGAGACATCATCGAAGCCGGAGTATGAGAGGACGAGGCGTTTTCATCGCAAAACCGGGTACGAGTTGGCTTGTACGGTCAAAGACTTCTATGCGCCGGGCGATGACAAGCTTATATTCCTGAAGAAGCTCGAGCTCTGAACGACATAGGGGCGCTTCCCGAATCGCCCCTGCGTTGGCTGCCCACAAGGAGTCATTAAGTATTCTGCCATAAAAGCAGCTGCAAAGTCATTTGCCGATGAGTTTCGCCCATCGGGACATGATGTCCGTTATACCTTCCCCAATGGAGCCTTCGATAACACCGATGCCATCTAAACAAAATCCTGCTTCGATGACAAACTCGACAAAAGTATCTTCCCGCTTAAATTCAGAAAGCTTTGCTACATCACCCTTGATCAGAAAGAAACCGTTTAAGTCTCCGCCGTGGGCTCCTAATAACACTGGCTCGAAGCTTTCGATTTTGCCGTCCGACTTTGCCTTGGTGTAATACTCCATTGTTTTTTGGAACAAGCCCATCGATTGTTGCTCTCGACCGCGAACGGGCCGATTCCATCCTATAAACAGTGCTCCGTTTGCCATTTTTTACCTCCTCTAATTATTTGTGTGTCCTCTTTGGCACATCTGCAGAATCACCCGTTATTCTATATGTATAGGATGTTCTGCAGCAGGATATTACTAGCACTTTTAAATTCCGATGTCAATGGTTTTTAAGAAATCGGTGTTGACATACTACTACCATAAATGATAATTTAAACGCATTCGCATCATTTCTACGTGACAGCATGTCTCGCAGTATTCTATAAAGATCGATATCATACGGAGGTCGACAATGAAAGCCATAATCTTCTGCGCTGCACTGACTCTGGTCATCATCGGTTCCCTCATCTTTCCCGCTATCGCGGTGGGGGAAGCCGGGGTTGTCGAGCTTGAGGGCTCGGAAAGCTGTGAGGTCACTGCCTTCTCCGATGACTTCGAAGGCTCTGTAGCGCCCTGCTCCAGGTGGGACGAAGCCTGCATGGACCAGTGGCACGGAGGAAACTGGTGGTGCGCCCGTGACCAATCACACAGTCCCAGCCGGAGCGCAAAGGCGGACCATAATCACGATGACATCCTCCATACTGATTCTATCGATTTATCAGATGCAATATCAGCTACTCTTGAGTTCAATTACATGCACTTTGGCACGGACTCTGATGATTTCACCCTGTACTTCTATGACGGAACCGAGGGTGAATTCCCCGCAGGGTGGAACATTATAGCTGAACTCGGCAGACAGGGAGCCGACCTCCAGTGGCACCACTACAGCACCACTATCGATATTACTACATATGGCATCTCCGACTTCAAGGTAGGCTTTGACGCCGATCTGGGCTGGGTCTTCCCATTTATCTCAGAACTGGCGTGGATAGACGATGTCGTTGTGACCAAGCAGGTCTCTGAATATGCCTCCTCCTTCTCCGATGACTTTGAAGGCTCTGAAGCGCCCTGCTCCAGGTGGGACGCAGATTGCATGAACCAGTGGAACGGGGGAGACTGGTGGTGCGCTAAGGACCAATCGCACAGTCCCGGCCAGAGCGCGAAGGCGGATTTTAACCATGATGACATCCTCTATACCGATCCCATTGACTTATCCGGTGTTACCGGGGCAACCGTTGAGTTCTGGTACAGGCACTTTGGCACGGATTCTGATGATTTCACCCTGTACTTCTATGACGGAACCGAGGGTGAATTCCCCACAGGATGGAACGTTATAGACGAACTCGGCAGACTGGGAGCAGATAACCGGTGGCACTTCTACCACACCACTATCAAAGATACTGATACGTATTGCGTCCCCGACTTCAGAGTAGGCTTTGACGCAGATATGGGTTGGGTCTTCCCATTCATCTCAGAGCTGGCATGGATAGACGACGTAGTTATAACCCCTCCCCTGGAGGGAACGGTGTTCGAAGATAGTGACGGTGACGGGATGAGGGATGAGGGTGAACCCGGTATATCCGATATAGTAGTCTCCAACGGTGTGGACGTCACCGTTACTGACTCAACCGGGGCTTACACTCTGCTTAAGGATGGCTATTTCATCTTTATTACTGTCCCCAGTGATTACACACCGACTACTCCTTGGTACCGGAGCGTGGAGGGAGATGAATTTGACTTCGGTCTGGAATATACCCCGGAAAAAGCTACAGAGGAATTTACCTTTGTCCAGATCACAGATATCCACATAGATTCTATACCCGAACGTATATCGCTCTTTCAGCAGGATGTAGCGGAGATCAATGATATTGACCCTCCGTTCGTGATAGATACCGGCGACCTGGTGAGCAGGGGGGATGAGGTAAGCATTGCCCAGGCCAATGAATGGTTCGAGGTCTATGCGGATGTGACGAGCGATTTTAACATGCCTTTATATACTGCGGTCGGAAACCATGAGCTTGTCGGCACTAACAATCCCGATGTTGATCCGAGTGAGCCCGGGTACAATAAGGAAATGTATCGTGATTACTTCGGGCCAACATACTATTCGTTCGATTGGGGTGGATATCACTGCATCGTTTTAGACGCAAATCAATTTGAGGATGGGCGCCGGTTCTACGGTGTTGAAGATCAACAGCTAGAGTGGCTCGAGCAGGATCTGGCTCAAAGACAGGGTAAGCCAATACTGGTCTTCTACCATGAGCAAACTCCCTTGTGGGAAGAGAACCGGTATGAGGTCTGGGACATGCTCACCGCACATGGCGAGATGACTGCTTTCTTGGGGCATCTGCATCATGATATTCTGATGATGGATAGTTACAACCAGGGTGTCCCCGAGCAGGTCACCGGTGCCCTGTGCGGGCAGTGGTTTTGCGGGCCAAATATCGATGGCGTACCTCGGGGTTATCGAATCATCTCCGTCGATGCCGACGGTGTCTCCAGTTTCTACAAACATTCCGGCACGGAAACGCAGATAAATATTACCTCTCCCGATGAGATTGTGAGTGGAGCGGTAACATTGACAGCTCAGGTCTATACCGAGTATGGGCCTGTCACAGGAGTGAGCTATCGTGTAGACGATAGCGGGCTCATACCGATGTCGCTCGAAGCAGGAGGGCTATGGGATACCGCCACCGCAACGTGGGATACGACCCTATTGGAGCCGGGCTACCATACTGTCACCGTAGAGGCAACGGACGCTGTTGCGGGCAACTTCTCCACAGAGAAGTCATTCAAGATTGCAGTTGAAGATACAGTACCTCTCGGTGAGCTTTTCGACCATTACGAGACCTTCTTAGGTAAATATACCAACGTGACAGGGAATCTAACCCTTGTCATTCCTTATGGGGGTGGTGGTGGTGGTACGGTGACAAACACCGCTTACATCGTGAATGACGGAAATGGAGTCGCTGTGATAATTGCGCAAGCCTGCGTAAGCCCGCCTATCCCGGAACTGTTAGCAGGCGACACGATAAGTGCAAGAGTTGTACCCGTCATGTACACGTGGGAGCTTATATCAGAAGGTGGCAGGATACTGCCGGGAGGATGGTTGGGCGACCTTCTCATAGGCATCATGGAGGGAGCCCCTTGGCTTATAGATCTTTTCCTACCGGACTTTCTGGTAACCGATGAGGACGGTAATCCAATAGAAATAAGGCTGTTAACACTGCTGAGTGCGGCAGATATCGAGGCGCTTTAACCGCTTCTCCGCTTTTATGGCAGCCGGGATATCCGTCGTCGATGCTAAAAGCGCCTCCGAGAGGCGGCGCTTAACGCTTGCTCTATAGCCTGCTCTGGCTCACCATTGAACAAACATCCGGATGTTTGCCCTTTCATGCGTACGTGCTGGTGGCATGAGTTAAGAATCAAAGATGGGTATAGTCACTAGTCGATATCGATTACCTTTCGGAATAAGTATAGCGACCACCCAACCGTATCACGCCCCCACCGCAAATAACGCATACTTTTCGGCAGCATACCACTTAAGTGTCTCGTAGCGGTCCCAATCGTCTTGATTGCTGACCAACGTGTATAGCGGAAACAAGCCTTCGTCTTCGCCAGCAATTACGTTCTCATAGTGCGTTCCAAACATATCACGGGTGTAGTTCTCGGCAGCCAGGTACGCTTCATCAGGCTCTCTAATCCAGAAAGGTTCACCGACCAGAATCAGGCCACCCTGTTTTGTCATAGACTTTAAAGCACTCAGGGTTCCTCGATGCCCTTGATACACCCAGGAAGCACCGACACACATGGAAAGGTCGAAGAGTTGGTCAGGTCTGTAATCCGCTCCGTCCATGTTGAGAATTTCTATCTTGGCACCAGGCACCCGTTGAGATGTCGACCCCGACTCCAGCTATTTCGTATCGCTCGGCCAGCCTCGTAAGTATCTCCCCCTTACCGCAGGCAATGTCTAGTACGGTAGCCCTCGGATCCAGTTCTAATAGCCCGATTAGCTCATCGAGCTTAGCTGTACTCATCGGATTGCACACTCTGTGGTACTTGTGCAGCACACTGAAGAATTTCCAGATATCCATCTTCAATTCCATGAATTGTCTGTTTCCTTCTGGCAGATTTGGCAATGTTGTTGTGAGTATTATCGACCATTTCATTCTGGGAAGTCAAAGGATAAGGGATTGGGGATAATACGACTTTGGCCTACCAAACGAACATGGGAATGTCAGATTTGCTTGTACTATGACAATAATAAGAAAAAAGAATCATTAGAGTATTTACTAGATTTTAACAAGGAACTTCCAGAGGATACACCATTCGCAGAAATCGTAAATCAGGTTAAGCGTAATTTAGTCACCATTGAACGAACATCGGCATCACAACGTGGAGGTATTTATCGTTCCCTACGGGGCGGATGAGGCCGGGGCTCGAACTGCTCGTGGTCTCCAGGGCCACCTCTTTCTCGGTGATGACCTGCAGGACATCGAGCAGGTACTTGCTGTTGAAGGCGATCTTGGCCTCCTCCCCTTCCACCGTAGCATCGATCTCGCCGAGGTTGTCGCCAATCTCCTCGGCTCGGGCTGAGATATCGATTTTGCCGCTGCCGTCCTTGGGCATTATCTGGAGACGCACAATGCCGCTGCCGTCACGGGCGAAGATGGAGGCGCTTCTCGTCGCCACGAGGAAATCGGAGAGCTTGATTACAGCTCTGGTACTGTAGCTCTGGGGAATCAGCTGGTCGTAGTTGGGGAAGGTGCCTTGGATCAACTGGGAGACCATCTCCACGCCGCTCATCTTAAACAGCACCTGGCTCCTCTGGGAATTAACGGTGACCTCCAGGGGCTCCTCCTGGTCGCCGAGGAGGCGTCCCAGCTCGTTAAGCGAGCGTGCCGGGATAATAACGGCCATCTTCTCCTTGATGGCTGCATCTAGGGACATTGTATGAACCGCCAGGCGGAAGCCGTCGGCGGCGGCGAAGGTGAGCTGGTCCCCATCGAAATCGGTGTAGACGCCGGTGAGAACGGGGCGCGACTCCTCGGACGCTGCGGCGAACACCACCTGGTTTATCGCCAGCCTGAGCGCGTCGGGCTTGACCGTAACCTTAATCCCGTCCTCGATGGTAGGGATTGCGGGGAAGTCTGCCGCGTCCAGTCCGCTGATGCGTGCATCGTAGCGGGCGCACTTCAACTCGAGGCTCTTGGAACGGGCCGGGAGCGTCATCTCGATCTGGCCGCTGGGCAGCGAGTTGACGAAATCGGTGAGCAACCGTGCCGGCACGGTGAGCGTGCCTTCCTTCTCCACGTTGGCAGCGATCCAGCAACTGGTGGCTATTTCGAGATTGGTTGCGGCCAGCTTGAGCTGGGAGCCCTCGGTGGCTAATAAAACGTTGTTGGTGATGGGCAGGACCGCCCTCGTGGCTACCGCCCTCCCCACCACTGCCAACCCCTTACTCAGGTCTTCCTGAGAACACGAAACCTTCATATTTCACCCCCGCCGGACAGTGGGAGTAGTATAACCCTCCGTTACCTGATGCGTCAAGAGGCAGCGTGGAAAAGGGCAGGCATCCTCACTCCAGCCCCGCTTCGGCTTCCTCCGGCTTGAGCCAGCTTCGGTGCAACTCCATAACCAGGAAGTCGTTCCCCCTCCTCGTGGTGTGTCCGCAGGGAATGAAGCCGCACTTCTCGAAGCACCGCTGCGCCCTGACATTCCATTCCAGGGTATCCAGATAGATCCTGTCCAGCTTTGTTTTTTCGAATATATGGCTGACGAGCGTGTTGACAGCGTCTGTCCCGTAGCCCCTGCCCCAGTACTCCCGTTCGCCGATGATTATGCCAAGCTTCGCCTGTCTCCGGTCGTCGTCCACCTCGTAGTACATGCAGTTCCCGATGTGCCTGCCGTCGATGTCGTCTATGGCGAACCAGCGCTTCGTTTTGCTGCCGTCACGAAGCTCCTCGCCGTAGTACAGCATGAACTCCCGGTAGGACAGCCGCAGAGGCGGCACACCGTCGTAGCGTGCCAGTTCGTTGTCGGCCCTCCAGGTATAGTCGTTGTCAGCGTCGTCGATTCGCTTCTCGCGCAGGACGACCTTTTCCCCTGTCAGCAAGCGAGGTACCCCCTCTAAAATTCTATAAGCTGGGGGTTCGCACGTCAACATGGGGTTGAGATTCAGATTCAGAGTGTGCCATTGCGAGGAGCCCGCCAGAGGCGGGAGACGTGGCAATCTCATGGGGCGGTGGCAAGAATAGGGACAGGGAGATTGCTTCGCTTCGCTCGCAATGACAAATTGAAATCAAATGGTTCGTTAGACAGCGTGTACCCGTGATGATATACTATCGGCTATCGGAAATGTAAGCATGAGACTGGAGTAGAGCTTTGAGCCAGCGTAGTAACCTTATCCTCGCCCTTGACCTTGGCGGTACGCACTTTCGCCTCGCCCTGGCGGACGAAAACGGCAAAGTGCTGAAACACCACGTCGGCCTGACAAACGCCGAAGACGGGCCAGAGCAGGGTATCAGCCGGATAAAGGACGCCATACGTGGGATGCTCTCTGGCACCAGCCCGGATGCGGTGAGGGGCATGGGGGTGGCTGCGGCGGGGCTCATCGACCGGGATGCGGGGATGCTGCTCACCTCGCCAAATATGCTCAGCTGGTATAAGACCCCCCTGAAGGAGCTATTCGAGCAGGAGCTTGAGCTTCCCGTCTGGGTTGGCAACGACGCCAACCTCGCCGCGCTGGGCGAGCACATGTTCGGCGCCGGCAGGGACAGCGACGACCTCATCTATATCACGGTAAGCACCGGCATCGGCGGCGGGGTGGTCAGCGGCGGCAGGCTGCTAACGGGCTACAAAGGCTTCGCCATCGAGCCAGGGCATATGACTATAGACATCAACGGGCCGAGGTGTAACTGCGGCAACGTGGGCTGCCTTGAGGTCATGGCCTCGGGGACTGCTATCGCACGTATGGCTGTGGACAAGCTGTCAGGCGGGGAGAAGAGCGCAATCACCGGCCTTGTCGACGGAGACCTGGACCGGGTAACGGCCGAGGTGGTGGCGGGGGCGGCGAAGACCGGCGACGTGCTGGCAAAAGAGGTTATGCACACGGCGGCGACCAATCTGGGCGTCGGGGTGGTCAACCTAGTTCACCTGTTCAATCCCGAGCTCGTCATCATAGGGGGTGGGGTTTCCAAAGCCGGAGACCTCATCTTCGAGCCCGTCCGCCGGGTCGTCGCCGAGCGGATCATGCCCGACATTGAGGTGCGCATCCTACCGGCCTATCTGGGCGATGATTCCGGCCTCCTCGGAGCCGTTGCGCTCGTCCTGCAGAGCGCCCCGTAGTCAGAGCCCGGTGGGGTCCTCCCAGAACCGTAGCTCCTCCAGCGATTCCTGTGCCGCCTCGCGAATCGTCTCCTCCGGGCTTCCCAGGCACTCCTTCAGCCTCTCTTTGGCATCGCTGCCCCCGATTCGCCCCAGCGCCTCGATGGCGGAGAGCTGGACCTCGGCATCGCTGTCCTCCGTGAGTTCGATGAGGTGGGGAACAGCCTCCTCAGCCTCAAGCTCCGCGCAGGCCATCGCCGCCTCGAACCTCAGTTGTGGGTTGGGACTGCGCAGTTCCTTGAGCAGTATGGGCAGCCAGCCGGGGTTGCAGTTCCGCCCCATGGCATACACTGCGCTTGCCTGGAATTCGAGGCTGTCGCTGCGGTATGCCTGGCGGATCATCTCCTCTACGTGGGGCTTGCTCAGGGCGCTGATCGCCTCCAGCACCCGGCAGCACACAGCGGGATGCTCGTCGATTCTGTTGAATGCGGTGAGCAGGGCCTCCTCGACCCTGCCGGCATAGTCTTCCGGCAGCTGCCCCAGTTGGGCGAGCAGTGCATACCTGCCGAGGGCATCGGCGGCAGCGGCGCGTACCGAGTGCTCCAGGTCATTCACGAGCAGGGCGACAAGCGGTTCGATCAGGGAGTGCCCTTCGTACCCCCACAGCCCCTCCACCGCCTTTACCCTGACCTCGCTGTCCTCATCGTCGAGGCAGGAGCGGAAGACGTCGTCGAAGTCCAGCTCGAGGTTGTCCTCGGCTATCTCCGCCAGCCGCTCCAGTATCTGCCTCCGCCGCGAGACATCGATAGCGGGCCACTCCCTGCGGAACAGCTCTATCTCGTCATGGGGGAGGTCGGAGAGTATGGCGAGCTTCGATGCGGCCAGGGGCTGGCTGAGGTCACGCAGTTCCTCCAGATAGAGCTCCAGCGTAGATGACATTATGCTATTTCCCAATCCGAAAGTCCCTCTCCCTTGAGGGGAGAGGCTAGAGCCTGCCCCTTGCATGACAAGGGGTGAGGGTGAATATTTCCCCCTCCCTCTAACTCCCTCCCACAAGGGGAGGGAGAACAAATCCCTACACCTTTGTCGACACCGCGAGGCGGGGACAGCAGATATGCGGGGCGCGCAGCCGCCCACCGAGCCCCTTCCCCTCCCGACCGATGGCGGCTACCTCCTTCAGGGCATCGTAGATATTGCCCGAGACCATGGTGTCCTTCACCCGGCCCACCAGCTCGCCGTTCCTCACCGCGTAGCCGAGGAGCACGTTGCCGCTGAAATCCCCGCCGAGGACATTGCCCTGGGAGGCGCCCATGAGCTGCTCCACGACCAGCCCGTCCCTGATGTTGGCGAGCATGTCCTCGAAGCTCGTCTCACCGTTCTCGATGACGAGGGAGCTCGGCGACGGGCTGGGCAGGGTCGAAAGGTCTCGCGACGCGCTGCCCGTGCTCCGCGTGCCCGCCAGGGCAGCGGTCTGGAGGTCGTAGACAGGGTATGCCCTCGTCGTCGCACGACCTGCTGCCGGGGCGGTAGTCGAGGGTGGCGTCGTCATGGATGGAAAGCATGCTGTCGAAGACCAGCTCACCCTTCCTGTTGCCCAGCGGCGATGCCCCCTGGAGGACGGTCTTGCCGTTGACAGCCATCGCCAGAGGTGCGATGAGAGCGCTGGCAACCCCGAGCGGGGTGAAAACCACGGGTAAGTGCCCCACCGGCGCCGTCGCCGTCTCCCTGGCCCGCTCAAGCTGCTCTATGGTGGTTGTGGCGACGTGGCTGGCGTCGTCAAGCGGGCGGCAGGAGCTGTCGGCATCGCCGACGAAGAGCATGTCGGTGCCCCTGATGAGTACACCCTCGATACCGATGCTGAAGACGCTCTTCCTGTAGGCGGCCCTGCCTCCCCGAGAGTTCAGTATCTCCACGGAGAAGGTGCTCGCTGATACCGACGCCCCGCAGACCACCTCGGGGGTATGCTGCCTGACCCGGTCGATGAGCGACTGCCCCAGCTCGACCATCTCATCCTCGGTGACCGCCTCTATCGCCGCGTCATAGACATCGACCCTTGGATATTTGTCCAGTTGGGGGAACTGGAACTTCGCATCGGCGCCGAAGGTCGCCACCTCCGCCGCCATCTCCACCAGCTCCTTCGCGCCATCCGCCCGGTTGCTGGAGGACAGGCCCAGCCTGCCGTCCTTGATGAGGCGCAGCGCCCTGCCCGAGGCCTGGTGCGTAGGCCTGGTGCGTCTGCACCTGCTTCAGACGGTTAGTCTCGAAAATAGCCTCGGTCTCGCTGCTCGACACCGAGAACACCTCCGCCTCCTCAGCTACCTTCCTCGCAAGTTCCAGGAGCTCTTCCATGTCTTTGTTATTCCTAAACCGTAATAGATACTATCCGCTTACTTAATTATTAGTCTAACCTGTCTTTCTTCTCTAAATTATGCCTAGCGCACAGTAATTGAATATTCTCTGCCACTAGAGATGACCCTCCCATTGAGTATGGAATTATATGATCAAAATGAAGGTTATTCTGACTTCCGCATTTTCGACATCTTCCTCTATCCCGCTTCCAAACTTGCAGTTTAACTGATGCAGGAATAACACGACTATGGTCAAGTGACGCCTCATTTACAGGTAACTCATATATATTGGTAGTATCGTCCACCAATTCTAACTTGAACTTAAATACTTGGCGATTATTGCTTAATTCCTGCCAAGCATCGATAAGCTTAAACAAACCGTTGTATACCCAGATCCCAGAATATAACTTTTCGTAGACCTTCACTTGCTTAGCGTGTATTCTATTTTCTTTATATCTAAGTGAAGATTGATAGAAGAGGCCGTTCTGAGTTAACGAACCACTTGGATTGTTCATGGGTTGATCAACTGTCTTAGGATTGGGCCCATATCGCGTTCTTGGAATGTCATGGCCTTCGTAGATTAATACACGACCATCATCCTCTATCCTATCCGCATATGGTGCGCCTTTCCGTAAACTCATTAAAATAATGCTGTATTTACCATGTAAATGATAATTCATCCCCCTTTGAAGGTTTATACCTTCTTCACTGCACATTTCCATATATGAAATAACATCTCCAGGAGTAATAATGCTAAAACCTCACTAATACAATTTCGCTTACCCTACCCCCCGCCCAGGAGGCACTTCTGTATCCGGATGTGGGGGCTGCCGTTGGAGACGGGGAGGGGCATCTGTCCCCCTTTGCCGCAGCCGCCGCCCTGGTTCATGCCGAGGTCGTTGCCGATTGCGTCGATGTTCTCCAGCGTGGTGAACAGGTTGCCGCTGAGCGTCACCGGCCGCAGGAGCTCCGCCACCCTGCCGTTGCGTATCATGTAGGCTTCCCCCGCCGAGAAGGTGAACATCTCCATGCTGGTCATGCCGCCGTACCAGTTGCGGGCGTAGACGCCCTCCCCGATATCGGCGATGAGCTCATTGAAGGATGCCTCCTGCGGCTCTATGTAGGTGTTGGTCATGCGCACGATGGGCTGGAAGGTATAGCCGATTGCCCGCGCGTTGCCGGTGGGCGCCTCGCCCATCTTCGCCGCCGTCTCGCGGGAGGGGAGCCGCCCGGTTAATACGCCTTCCTTTATCAGATACGTCTTCGTCGCCGGCACGCCCTCGTCATCGTACTTATAGCTGCCGCGGAGGCCGGGGACGGCGGCGCCGTCCACGATGTTGAGGTGCCTGCCACCGAACCTCCGCCCCAGCACCATTATCTCGCGCATGCGCTCGTTTTCATAGACAAAGTCCGATTCCGAGAGGTGGCCGAAGGCTTCGTGGCAGAAGACGCCCGCCAGCACGGGGTCGCAGACAACCGTGTACTCGCCCCCCTTGAGCCGGGGAGCCGAGAGCAGCTCGACCGCCCGCTTCGCCATCCCCTCTACGTCGGAATGTAAATTTTCGATGAAGCCGTAGTCGCCGTTGCTGCCCAGGCTGAGCGAGGACTGCTGGACGTCGTTGCCGTCCCGCGCCACGGCGTTGAACCTCGCCATGAGGTCGACCTTCGTCTGCTCGATGTAGCTTCCCTCGGAGCTGGCGAAGGTCACCTTCTTGCGCCTGTCGGAGTAGCCGATGGTGGAGGTCTGAATCTTGGGCGTGCCCCAGATGACGTCGTTGTACTCGTCGAGGATACGCTTCTTCTCCGCCAGGGGTACGGTGGAGGGGTCCTTCTTGACCTCGGGCGGCACGATATCCACCAACGGCTCGACGGGGGCGAGCCGGCTCTCCTCCCTCCCCACCAGCTTCGCCTGACGCACCGCCTTCTCCACCTTCTCCCGCAGCCCGCTGAGGTTGTTGAACGAGATGAAGCCCCAGCCGCCCCTGTCCAGCGCGCGGACGTTTCCACCGGTGCTGGTGAGCCTGCCGATGTCCTCCAGCTCGCGGCCGCGGTACTGGATGCGTGCGGCCTCCCCCTCCTCGATGCGGACCTCGATGTAGTCCGCGTCGTGTCCCTTCAGAGCCTCACTAATACGGTCGCGCATGGTATATCGCCCCGTCCCTGTGGTGATGTCAATTATAGGTTTCGCATAAAGAAAAATCCAGTTCCTGTTGTGGTATTGACTTTGTGTGGTAGTATAGCTGTCGCAGGTGGTATGAGGCTTGCCCCTGGATGTTTTACCCTTTGCAGCATTAATAAAGGAGGGAAGAGATGAGGTTTATGAGGTTCGCGTTGTTCGATACGAATAAGACATCTGAGGTAGCGGCGGCATCGGACAGGGTGTGGGCCAGTCCCCCGGAGGGGATAAAGATTCTGGCCAGTTACATTTGTCAGGGAATCGCCTTCTCTGGCGCTCCCCCAAACACGATGGTAGCCATCCAGATTATTGAGGCCGAGAGCAATGAGGCAATGGCCGCTACCACCTATCCGATAGCACTTACCGGCGCAACGATCTGGAACGTACCTGTCATGGAGTTGCCCGTGGGCGGCGCAGCGGAAGAGGAAAAGAAATACAGGAAGTGAACTCAGTTCAGGCATTTTTTTCAGGGGGCAAGGCATCCAGGGCAGGCCCGGCCACCGGATTGAGAGAGAAATGAGCATGATTAAAGCAGTGTCACTCATCAAGAGAAAGCAGGGTCTGTCGCGGGAGGAGTTCATCAGGCACTATGAGGAGGTGCATGTGCCGCTGGCGCTGCAACATTTCCCCTTTCAGAGATATGTCCGTAACTATATCATTATTCCTCCCGGGAGCGAGGAACCGGATTTCGACTGTATCACCGAGGTCTGGTTTGGCAGCATGGAGGACTGTCAGGCCGCGGCTGAATTCTCGGCTTCAGCGGCATACAAGGTAATAAGCGACGACGAAGAGAAATTCATGGACAGGGACAAGATAGTCGCTTTCCTTGTTGAGGAGCATGTAACGGACTGACCGGCGGTGCCTCCTGCACGCACACGGCATACAGCGGCTTGACGCGGGACGTGCCCTCTGATAACGTCTCAAGTGGAACACGTTAACCAGACCGGTGAAGAGAAGCGGCATGTCTGTAGAGTTCGTCCATCCCAGACTGGGTGAGGAGGTCCAGGCCCTGGCCGGGTATTATACCCTGCTCAAGGAGCTGAGGCTGAAGCACAATAACAGGGAGATACTCTGTATCACCGGGCTGGGTGCCGTTGAAGCCTCCTGCTGCGGCAGCCGCAGTTTCCACTACGCCATCGTGCCCGGGTATGTGGTGAGCTGGAAAAGCAGGGTGAACGAGGAAGGCTTGCCCGTATCGGAGGTCGAGCCGGTTAGCGAGGAGGCGACGAAGCAGGAGATTGTAGAGACCCTCGAGGCAACCGAGGGCATATTTCAGAGCGACGTCGAATTCTGGTAGCAGGTGCCACTGAGGGGGATGGTGGTGGGAATCCGTGTTTATTTAGCGTCTCGGGCTCCGCGGGTGTCAGCCCGCTTCGGGGCTGCGGGCTTTCCTCCGCTCTCCAGGTAGTATTGACATTTCAGGGCGAGCTGCTCGTCGAGTTTTTTCACGTACTCCGCCGAGTTTTCGGGACGCTTCTCGACGAATTTGAACTCCAGTTCGCTGTGTCCGTGGTAGAGTATGCACACCGGTTTATGCACGCACCTCTTACAGCTCCTGACCGCTTCACGCTGAACGCCGGCTTTTTGACTGTTGCTCATGCCCGCCACCCACACCGGGTAGTCTCCTGAGCCGCCTCCCGTCGGCCTCTCGACAGCTCACCTATGCCGTCGAGTCGCTGAAGAAAGCTATCAGCAGGACGATGAAGATGAGGATACCGATAATTGCCTCAGCCATCATTCAACCTTGTGACTGGCTACATTATCCGAGTACTCGGTCCATTCCCTGCCAATCTTTTTCACGAACTCCATGCGGTAGTTGACGATCTCATCCCAGGGGAAGTCCTCGTACTGCCCGTGGTCTTTGACAAGCTCGATATGGGGCTTGCCTTCCTGATTGTAGCGCGAGTCCCTGGCGTCGTTTATCCCGTCGAAGTCCACCGGGACGAACCCGTTTTTCTGGCAGGTCTCCAGGTCGTAGGCCGGGCTGACATGGACCCACCTGCCATCGATGTAGAGCTCGGCATAGCCATGCTGGATGAGCAGGTTGCCGCCGCCGACCATCTTGCGGAACTTGTACGACAGGAGATGGTCGCGGACGTCCAGGTAGCCCAGGCGGGCGGGGATGCCGGCAGCCCGGCTCAGCGCCGCGAGGACGAGCGACTTGTGCTGGCAGTGTCCGGTGCCTCTTTCCATGATGAGGCTCGCCCTGTGTTCCTCGAGATACTGGCTCGGCGCATAGGGGTTGTGCTTTATCTCGTCCCTGACGAAATAGAACAGGGCTAAAGCCTTCTCCCTGTCCGTTCTCAGCCCGCGGGTGACCTCAGCGGCCTTCTCCTTAATGGAATCCGTGCCGCAATCGATGGCCTCCGTGCATCTCAAGTACTTCTCCATCCCGGTCATGACAGCACCTCTCGAAGCTCGAACCTATTCCCTCCCCGTGCAAGAACTGGTGCCTCCAAGGGAAATCGAATCCCTGTCTCTGCCTTGAAAGGGCAGTGTCCTAGGCCGCTAGACGATGGAGGCACATGTAAATCTGGTTTGAAGTATAGCAGAAACAGCTTGGATTGGCTATGGGTAAACCGCCGGGGCATCGAGGCCGGTCGTTTCCGGGAAGCCCAGCATGAGGTTCATGTTCTGTACTGCCTGCCCCGCTCCTCCCTTGACCAGGTTGTCGATGCAGCTGACGACGATGAGCCTCCCTGTTCTGCTGTCGACAGCGGGGTGGATGAGGCAGAGGTTGTTCCCCCAGGTCTGCTTGGTCTGCGGCGGTGGGGATACTACCCGGACAAAGGGCTCGCCGCGGTAGAAGTCCTGGTAGAGCTTCATGACCTCCTCCCCGCCCTTCTTCCCCCCGGCTAACTTGCCCTCCTTAAGCTTGGCGTAGCAGGAGGTCAGTATCCCGCGGGTCATCGGTATCAGGTGGGGGAGGAAGGTTACCGACAGAGCAGGCTCCGCAGCCAACCGCTTCAGTTCCTGTACCATCTCCGGCAGGTGGCGATGACCCTCGAGGGCATAGGCAGAGACGTTCTCGTTTACCTCGGCGTAGTGGGTGGTGAGGCTCAACGCCCTGCCGGCGCCCGAGACGCCGGATTTGCTGTCGATAACGATGTCAGGCTCGACGAGGCCAGCCTTGACCGCCGGCACCAGTGCGAGGATGGCACCGGTGGGGTAGCAGCCCGGGTTGGCGACGAGCCGGGCTGCAGCGACCTGGTCGCGGTTAAGTTCCGTCAGCCCGTATACCGCCTCCTCGAGATATTTCGCCGCGGGGTGGGCTATCTTATACCACTGCTCGTACTCCGTAGCATCCTTGAGCCTGAAGTCGGCGCTTACATCGACTACCTTGACGCCCTGCTCCAGCATGGTGATGACCGTGGCGGCGCTTTCTCCGTGAGGCAGGGCGGAGAACACAAAGTCGACCTTGTCGAGCTCGGTTTTTATCGTCAGTTTGATGTCATCGAGATGCGGCAGAGCCTCGCCAACCTTCTGCCCCACGGCGCTGCGCCCGGTAACCGAGGTCAGCTTGACCTTGGGATGCTGGTGCAGCAGGCGAGCCAGCTCCATGCCGATATAGCCGGTGATGTTGATAATGCCAGCCTTTACCTCTGCCATCTATACTTCCTATTCAGTTATTCGCTCTGCTATTGTATCCTATAGCGAGCTTCGATTAAATCCCTCTCCCTTGAGGGGAGAGGATAGGTGAGGGTGAATTCCCCCCTCCCTCTAACTCCCTCCCAACAGGGGAGGGAGGACAATAAGGAATTACGCTGCTAACTATGCCGCGGGCGTTTTTCGCTCGCCCACAGGACATACTACCACACATTTATCGCAAATTGCCAGTTCGCCGCGCCGCTCGCCGGACACGGCGGCCAGACACCAGTCGGGGTTGCGAAGGCGATAGGGCAGGAGAATACTCACCGGACAGGCCTTGATACACTCCTGGCAGCCCTCGCAGTACGGGCTCTCCTCCCTAGTGTATCTACCGGGGCCGCTGGTTGCAAGCGGGGCATCGGTCCTGATGGCCATAAACCTCAGCCAGGGGCCGAACTGCGGGTTGATGACGAGGGTGTTCTTGCCCTGAAACCCAAGGCCGGCGGCGACGGCGAGGTGCTTGAGGTTCGGCCTACCGCTGGGGGAATAGCCCAGCTCGCCCACAAGCTCCGCTGAATATCCCTTTCCCCTGATGAAATCGAGCAGGGCATCCTCTTTATCTTTGGCGTGCCTGATGAAGCCTCGCAGGATTGTTCTGCCGCCTGCCGCGGCGAAATCGTCGAGGTCCCTCTCGGGGGTCGAGACCAGCCCCAGCACCAGGATGGTATCGCCAGTCGCGGGCTCGATAGCCACGCCGGCTGCGTCGAAAAGCGAGCGGGCGCGGTCGATTATCTCTTCCGCTTCGTTCAAGCCTTAACCCCGTGCTCCATCGCTGGCTCGAGCAGGTAGCGGCCCGCCGGGCAGAGCGTGAGCAGAACGCACTGGTGGCAGCGGGGACGCTGTGACCTGCACACCCTCCGGCCGTGCTCTATCATGTAGATGTGGAAACGGTAGACGTCCTCCGCGGGCACCATGCCGCCCAGCACTTCGTGCGCTTTTTGCGCCGAGGCCCTGTTGTCTATCAAGCCCAGCCGCTTCGCCACCCGGTGGACGTGGGTGTCGACGGGCAGCGCGGGCTTGCCCAGCGAGAACAGCAGGACGCAGGCGGCGGTCTTGGGCCCCACGCCGGGCAGAGCCTCCAGCCAGGCTCTGGCATCAGCCAGGGGCAGCTCCCGGAGGAACTCCAGGTCGAGGGAGCCGCGCTGAGAGAGAATACGCCCGAGTATCTGCTTAATCCGGGGTGCCTTTACCTGCGCCAGGCCGCCGTGCTTTATCGCCTCCGCGATATCCGCTGCATCCGCCTCAGCCACCGCCTCCCAGTTGCCGAACTTGGTGATGAGGCGTTGGAACGCCTGCCTCGAGTTATGGTCCGAGGTATTCTGGGAGAGGATGGTCATGATGAGCTCGGGAAGCGGGTCGCGATGCTGGCTCCAGTCGATGGCGCCGTATTCCTCCGCCAGCAGCTTGATTATCCTGGCGATGCTCAATAGGCTCACCTTATTGCAGGCTCTTGAGGTGGCAGGTATCGTTGACCAGGCTCACCGTGGGAACGCCGTCGCTGAACTCAAAGGAGTTGAGGGCGCATACATCCTGTCCCACCTGCCAGTAGTGTGAGTTGTCCAGCCCGAGCAGGGCGCAGAGCAGCACCTTGCACACAACCATGTGGGAGACCAGCACCACCGTCTGCTCGTTGTGCTCAACAGCAAGCCTCTCTACCGCAGCAGTAACCCTCTGGCGCAGCTCCTCCATGCTCTCTCCCTCGGGGAATCGGACCTCGTGGGGTCGATTGACCCACGTCTCGAAGAGCTCCGGGTACTTCTGAGCGGCTTCCTCTGTAGAGAGCCCCTGCCAGCCCCCAAAATCTACGTCGAGCAGCCCGTCCAGCGGGACTACGGGGAGGCTGAACTGCTGTGCCAGGATGCCGGCTGTCTCCATGGTGCGCTTGAGGGGGCTGGCATAGATGGCAGCTACCTCCCTGCCTTTCATGTGCAGAGCCAGCGCTTCTGCCTGCCTGATGCCGGTCTCGTTCAGGGGGAGGTCGACCCTCCCTCGAAACCTCTCCTCCCGGTTCCACGCCGTCTGCCCGTGTCTCACCAGATAAAAACGGGTCACTACGCTCCTCTGTACAGTCAAGCTCCGGGCGGGGTCTCGCCCTTGCGGACCAGCCAGTATTCCAGGCTGTCGGCGAGGGCGATCCAGCTCGCCTCGATGATATTGGTCGAGCTTCCCACCGTGTGCCAGTCATGCTCGCCGTCGCTGGACTCCATGAGCACCCGCACTATGGACTCCGTGCCCTGGCTCTCATCGAGGATGCGAACCTTATAGTCGACCAGCTTCACTGCGGCAAGGCTGGGATAGAACTGGAGCAGCGCCTTGCGCAGGGCTGCGTCCAGCGCGTTTACCGGGCCGTTGCCCTCGGCTGCGGTGTGGTAAAGCTCCCCGCCCACCCTCACTTTGACCATTGCCTCCGACAGCAGGTATTCCCGTACTGCCGTGGTGGGAAGTCGGCGCAGCCTCTCTACAACGACCATGAAATCGACCAGCTCGAAGGGAGGCTCGTAGTCGGGCTGGCTGCGCCTGAGCAGGAGCTCGAAGGAAGCCTCGGCGCCCTCGTACTGAAACCCCTGGCTCTCCAGCGACTTGAGCTGCTCCAGCACCTCACGTGCCCGCTCACCCCGGGGGATGTTCAGACCCAGCTCGCTGGCTTTATAGGTGATGGCGCTCATGCCGGAGAGTTCGGAGACCAGCACCTGGCTGCGGTTGCCTACCAGGTCGGGGTCGATATGCTGGTAGCTCTCCTCCTGCTTGGTCATCCCCGAGATGTGGAGCCCGGCCTTATGGGTAAAGGCGCTCGCTCCTACATAGGGGAGGTGAGGGTCGAGGCTCATATTGGCGAGCTCGCTCACGTAGCGAGCCACCTCGGTCAGTCCGGCTAGCTGCTCGTCGCTGATGCAGTCAATACCCATCTTGAGCTTCAGGGCGGGGATGATGGAGCAGAGGTTGGCGTTGCCGCAGCGCTCGCCGTAGCCGTTGATGGTGCCCTGCACCTGGGTAACACCCGCTTGGACCGCGGCAAGGGTGTTCGCCACCCCCAGCTCGCTGTCGTTGTGGGCGTGGATACCCAGTGGGACGCCATCTTTGCCGGCGGCTTTCACAGCGACCGCTATCTCTTCGGGCAGAGCACCGCCATTGGTATCGCAGAGCACGACGCAGTCGACACCCGCCTCGGCGGCTGCCTTGACGGTGCGCAGGGCATACTTGGCGTCTGCCTTGTAGCCGTCGAAGAAGTGCTCCGCATCGAAGAAGACGGTCTTCCCCTCTGCCTTGAGATAGCTGATGGAATCGGTTATCATGCGCAGGTTTTCCTCCAGTGTGGTCTGGAGCACCTCGGTCACGTGCAGGTCCCAGGACTTTCCCACCAGGGTGAATACCTGCATCCCCGTGTCCAGCAGGGCGCGGAGGCCGGGATCTTTAGCCGCCTCTGTTTTAGCAGGGCGGGTGCTGCCGAAAGCGACCAGCCTGGCTTGGGACAGGGCGAGGTCTCGCGCACGGACGAAGAACTCCGTGTCCTTGGGGTTGGCGCCCGGCCAGCCGCCTTCGATGAAATGCATTCCCAGCTCGTCGAGGCGCTTCGCAATCTTGAGCTTATCCTCAACGGAGAAGGATATCCCTGCCCGCTGCGCCCCGTCGCGAAGGGTAGTATCGTAAAGCTGAACGTTCAATCCTGCCAACCTCTTTCCCGCCGGTATTCACTCGGATATCTGCAGTATACCATAGAGGCGTGGTCGATTAAATAATCGGGCGGTCATGTATCGAGGGGCTTCTGGAAATAGCGGCAGGTGTAGCCAACCCCCACCAACTCTATGTCGATGCCACGCTGCTCGAGGAACTCATCAGTAGCCTTGCGGCTGCCCTCCCAGTGTCCGTAGTCGTCGATGATGACGAAACCACCGGGGCGGACGCTGTCGTAGAACTTCTCGAGACACAGCTTGACGCTCTCGTACCAGTCCGCGTCGATATGGAGCAGGGCTATATCTGGTATCTGCACCGAGGGGAAGGTGTCCTGGAACCATCCCTTGACGATGCGGACGCGGGACTCGGGGATATGCAGCTTTTGGAATACAGTTTTCACCTTTTCCAGGTCGCCGTGACACCATCCTTTCCAACCTTGAGATTTGATGCCGTCCTCTGTGCCAGGCTCAGGAAGGCCCTCGAATGAATCGAACAGCCAGATATCCCTTTCCAGCGGCGACCGTGTGCAGACGGAGGCCAGTATGGAAGCTGAGCCCCCGTTGTAAACGCCGCATTCTACGACATCGCCCGGTACGGCGCTTATGTCTATCTCCCTGCATAGCCTGTGCAGGTTGCTCAGCCGCAACGGTAGAATGGCGGTATATTTCCTGACGCGGAAGATTCGCCTTGTTGTACGGAGGGAGTCCAGGAAGGAGCCCGGACTCAGGGGGCGGAGATTACGTATGTAGACGGACAGTAACTGTCCGTAGTACACGCTTTTAAAGGCGAATGCGGCATTTATCAGCGAGAGCTTGTAAATTACGTACTTAAGCACGAATTATAGTATAGGTGCAGGGCGGGCAACCTGCAACTCGGATTCGCCCTCCACGCTTTGACAGCCCTGTTCGTTCGTGGTACGATGTCTCAAACCGAAGAGGCGATGGTCACGGCGGGCAGGGCACCGAACATGGCACCAACGTTCGATGAAGAGGAAAGGCTGAGGGCGCAGGGATATCGACTGGTCGCCGGCATCGACGAGGCTGGGCGCGGGCCGCTGGCGGGACCGGTGGTAGCCGCGGCGGTAATCCTGCCCACAGAGCGCCAGCCCTTCTGGCTACCGCAGCTTCGAGACAGCAAGCAGCTCACCCCGCACATGCGGGAGTTCCTTTTCGACTGCATCCAGCGGGACGGGGCGTATTTTGGCGTGGGATTGGTTACCCACGAGGTGATCGATGAGTACGGCATCGTTGCTGCTACGAGGCTGGCGATGCGCTACGCGGCGGAGCAGCTGTCAGCACGCCCCGATTGCCTGCTCATAGACTACCTCACCCTGCCCGACGTCCCTCTCCCGCAGATGAGCATAGTCAGGGGCGATAGCCGGTCCCTCTCCATTGCGGCGGCATCCATCGTCGCCAAGGTCGTCCGTGACCGGCTCATGGTACACTACGACAGGCAGTACCCCGGCTATGGCATGTCCCGGCACAAGGGATATGGGACACCGGAGCACCTGGAGCTACTGCAGCGCCTCGGTCCCAGTCCCATACACCGCAGGACCTTCAGCCCCGTCCAGGGCTTTTTCCGGTAGATGGACCAACCATCCCTGCTGCGCACACTGGTGATGATATAGATGACGGGATATCTGAAACTGGCGAGGCTCAGCGCCTGGCCGCTGTTCTCGCTCACCTTTATGCTCACCTTCGCCGTTGACGCTCACCCGGAGACAGACTGGCCCTACGCATTGGTCGGCTTCGCGTCTCTCTTTCTCTTCGCTGCGTTCGCCTTCGCCCTCAACTTCTACTCCGACAAGGACACGGACAGGTATCAGGACGCGGAATACACAAAGGACCTCGACCTTCGTCACCAGCCGCTGGTCACCGGGGAGGTTACGGAACGGGGATGCGTGGTGTTTTGCACAGTTACGCTGATAGCGGCGGTGGCTCTTGGTTTCGTGGTGAGCGCCCTGTTCGGGTTGCTCGTTGTGCTTTCCTGTATTATCAGCGGTATTCTATACTCACATCCCTGGATTAGATTGAAGGCGAAACCGGTGGGCGACATCCTCTGTATCGCTCCGCTGGGCGTGCTGCTGCCTGCGGCAGGCTATCTGCTGGGGGCGGGGAGGATGCCCAGCTCCTTAATGATGCTCTTCTGGTTTCTGGTGGCCGCTACCTTCTACCTCGCCACGGTGGTAAGCGATTACCAGTTCGATATCAGGGCAGGTCTGCACACATCAGCCGTCTTTTTCGGCCCGCGGGGATTGCTGATGGGTATGGTTGTGAGCTGTTTGCTCAGCGTGGTCGTGTCTATATTCATATTTAACAGCAGTCACTACTTCAGTGGAACGAGGTACTTTGCGGTCGTCGCTGCCGGTGGCTTGATGCTATTCACAGTGGTGGTGTGGAGGTCGCTGCGGCCGTTGCAGAGGCGCGTCCCGGTCATTTCGTCGCGAGGACGCTGGGCCTTCATCGCGCCGGGCATAATCTCGCTGGTGTTTCTTACCTACGGCTTCATCAAGATATTTACCCCCGAATCCCTGCCCTGGGACCTGTTCTCCAGCGCCTCGGGGCTTCTCCAGTTTCTTGTAGTGGCTCAGGGCATCTCCTAGATGCTGAAGATGTTGCAGTCGCGGCAGAGGTCGCACTCCGCCCCCTTGCCTTCCTCGTGGCGCTTGACATAATACTGACGGCCCTCGGAGCACCACACCTCTTCGACTGTATGGAGGTTCAAATCGCCGAATATCTGCTTGCCGAGCGGGTCCATGCAGCACAGGTTTACCCTGCCGTCCCAGAGCACGGTCATGTGGCTGGTGGCGTGGATGCAGCGGGTGAAGTAGGTGCCCTCGGGCGCGGATGTGAGCCCGGCAAAGTTGAGGTGCTGGAAAACGAAGGGAGTGCGACAGGAGGAGTTCGACGTCGCCTTTCCCCACCTGCGGTTGAAGGCCTCTTCCTCCTCCCTGGTGATGGAGGGATGCTGCACCAGCGACACGGTGTGAGATATGCACATGGCATCGACGTAATCTATCATACTGGCTACGTGTTCGTAGTCGTCGAGCCCGGTCAATCTCCGCCGTGTTTCCACGGAGGCACCGTTTGCCGAGATATTCAAATGGAAACCGGGAACCTCCGCGAGCTGACTTATTAAGTTTTCCGTGAGCAGGCTGCCGTTGGTGTAGAGGTGTATCTCGGGGTTGGGCAGCGCCGCCCGCGCTTCTTTGATCCTATCTACTATCTGGCGGTCGAGGAAGGGCTCGCCGGTGAGCATGGGTATGAACTGTTGCGGGGGCGGGTCGAGCCTGGCGGCATCGCTCAGAATCTTGGTATAGAGCTCATCGGACATGGTGCCGTGCTGCTTTATCTGGTTATGGGCACAGAAGATGCAGCGCGCATTGCAACGGTTCGTCGTCTCAACCTGTAACACTTCCAGCATATGACCGCTCTCAAACCTTCCTCGTCAGCAGGACTATGTGCTTATCCTTAATCTCCCGTATTTCGCCTATCTCGTCCCTGTGCTCCTCTATCAGCCCGTCGATGGCGGCGGTAACCCCGGGTAGGTCGAACTTGTAGTCGTGGAAGCCGACGCTGCCCCCCGGCTGGAGGTTGCGCCAGATAACGTGGAAGTCGTTTCGCACGTAGTCCGGCTGGTGGTTGCCGTCTATGAACCCGAAGATAAACCGCTGCTCCCCGGGGAACTCGACCTCCCTTGAGTCCTTATCTATAGTCACTATATTATCGAAGCCGCGCGTCGTCTCGCGGTAGACCTCGAGCTGCGAGCGCCCCTGGAGGAACGCCTCGTAGATGTCGCACATCCTGACGCCGTTGCTGTCCTCTGTCCTGTCGCAGGCGGGGTCGAAGATATCGATGGCGTAGACCTTCCTGCCATGCTCACGGGCGTACCGCGCCAGCTTGGTCGTGCCGCCGCCCATGAAGGCGCCGATCTCGACAATATCCCCCTCCAGCTCGTGCAGCGCACGCTCCTTCATGAAGTCGATGAGGTCCTCATACCCCACGAAATCGCTGGCGGCGTCTTCTGACGATAGAATCTCTCCCAAATTACCTTCCTCGTCGTAAAACCTTGATTTTTAAGCCCTGCACATGGCGGCTATGGCCAGTATCAGCGCTGCCGATGTCCAGGTAGCCCGCTCCGGCGGGCAGGCTTCCTCCTGCGGCAGCTTTATCCCGCGGCAGAAGCCGCCCTCGCTGTCCCGCAGCCGCAGCGTCCAGTCCAGCAGCAGCCCCGCCTTCTCGTGTTCGCCAATGAGGCAGAGGGCGATGATAAGCTCGCCTGTCTCCGCCACCGCGGTCACGTCCTCATCGGCGGCGACCCTGCACCCCCAGCCTTCTATTATAAAGTCAGCCCACTCCCTGTTGATATGCTCCCTTGCCTCCTCACCGGTGACAACGCCGGTGAGGACGGGATAGAACCAGTTCATAGCGTAGCGGCGCCTGTTCTCGCCCATCCTATCGAAGAGCTCGGGGCGTTTTCGTATCGCTTCGAGCAGCCGCACGCTCGCGTTATCCCAGTCGGGCTTGTCTATACCCAGAACCCCCGCAATTTTTATAGCGTTCCTGATACTGTGCCAGATGCAGCAGTCTGATGTCAGGATGGCGTTGGGCCAGACTACTCCCTCGTCGTTGCAGGCCCAGGGTATCTCCCCGGCGGGCTGCTGAAGGCTCAGGGTGAAGTCTATAGCATTCGACACCGAGGGCCACATCCCGCTGAGGAAGTCTCTATCCCCGGTTGCGAGATAATGGAACCATATCCCTGTGGCGAAGTAGCTGGTGAAGTTGGTGTCCTTTATCGAGTTGAGCGCGCGGTCGTCCTGGTAGCTGTGGTACCAGCTCCCGTCGGGGTTCTGCATAGTGCGCGACCATGCGTAGGCTACCGCAGCCTCGGTGCACCTGCCGGCGAGGTCAAGGGCTATGGCTCCCTCAACGTGGTCCCAGGGGTCGGTGACCCCGCCACGGTACCAGGGGATAGCTCCGGAGGGAAGCTGGTTGTCGATGATGAAGTCCGCCTGGCTGTTTACCAGGTCTCGGAGATTTTCAGGCGTTTCTTTCAGTTTGAGCTCCATGTAACTGGCATATGTAACATCCGTGCCGCGGGCAAGCCGAGTGATAGGGTAGCAAAGGCGCACGGTATTGTCAACGTGAGGCCGGCAGAGGGGATGCAATATAGGCCGGCTATTTTATTGCCAGCAATATCTTCCAGGGTTCTTGAATAGCAGGCGGAGGCGTGCTAGCCTGTTAAGAGGCAGGCTAACCGTCGTAGTAACATCCAGGAGAAAAAGAAATGAGCACGTTACTCCTGAGCAGAGGAGATGTGGCTGAGTTGCTGAACATGGAGGAGGTAACGGGTGTGCTGGAGCAGACTTTCCGGGAGCACGCCGCCGGCCGGGCCCAGATGGTGCCGAAGGTGTACGTGAAGCTGGAGAAGGGCGACTTCAGGGCTATGCCCGGTGCCATACCCGGTGCCGCCGGCGTCAAGTGGGTCAATGTGCATCTTGAGAACCGGGAGTTGGGATTGCCCAGTATTATGGGCATCTTTATCTACAGCGACCCGAATACAGGGTATCCCCTGGCAATAATGGACGCCACTGAGCTTACTGCATACCGTACGGCGGCTACCTCGGCAATCGCTTCCCGATATCTGGCGCGAACCGACTCCCGCACCATGGGTTTGATCGGTGCCGGCCGCCAGTCATATATGCACCTCGAGTCCCATGCTCGCGTCTTCTCGCTGGAAGAGATAAAGGTCTACGATATGCGCCCTGAAGCTGCGGTGGCTCTTATCAGTTCCTTCCCCCGATTCAACATTAAAGAGGCCTCAGCGGAGGAAACAGCGGCGTCGGATATTGTATGCACTCTGACGCCGGCAACAGCGCCTGTGGTACAGGCATCTTGGGTCAGGCTCGGGACGCATATCGATGCGGTAGGGGCGGACGCGCCGGGCAAGCAGGAGCTCGACCCGGCGCTGTTGCGAATGGCGAGGGTAGTGGTCGATGATGTAACGCAGGCCTGCCATGGTGGCGAGATAAATGTTGCAGTCTCCCGGGGTCTCTTTACTAAGGAGCAAATCCAGGGCACCCTGGGCGAGGTAATAGCTGGCATCAAACCGGGTCGGGAAGGCGACGGGGACATTACTATCTTTGACTCCACCGGCTTGTCTATCGAAGATGTGGCGACAGCCCGGCTGGTCTATGAGAAGGCTACTGAGCGGGGCGGATACCCGTCCATAGATATAGTCTGAACTGGAGGGGGTAAGGCAGATGTTCACCAAGGTGCACGTATTCAGGGTCAAGCCGGGGCAGGAGCTGCTTGGCGGGATAACCTCCTACTGCCACGAGCATGACGTCACCTCGGGCGTTGTCATCGGCATCATCGGCTCGCTGGAGAGCGCGCGGCTCAATTACCTTATGGAGCTTCCGGGGAAGTACGACAGCGTGAAGTACCCGGGACCGCTCGAGATAGTCTGCGCCCAGGGCTCGGTGGCGCTGGAGGACCATAACCCCATCATGCACATCCATATCCAGCTTTCATGCCAGGAGGGCTGCATGGGTGGCCATCTCGCCGAGGCGATAGTGTTCTCCACCGCGGAGGTGGTCATCGGGGAGCTGGATGAGCAGCTCCGCCGTCAGGCGGACAGCTACACCGGGCTCAAGGAGCTGGTTTGATTGAGGCGAGCCTGGCCGGGCTTCTCCCCGCGAGGTAGTCCCGCACTATCTCTTCCGCCAGGGGGAGGGCGAACTCATCGAAGAAACACTGTACGTCTCCCTCATCGATAACAACGGCGCCGTCCGTATCCCGGTAGTTGCCGCTTAGGACGCATTGAAGCTGCTCCCCCCCTTCATCCCAGTTACGTCCCACTATCCGCTCGATTTCCTCGCCTGTACCCATGTGCCGCAGCGGCAGGAGCAGTTCGATGCCGAACTCACGCACAAACTTGACGTAAGCATCAAGCGCCGTTGCTGTCTGGTTCACCTTGATGCGGCCGTCGTGGCTTTCCCGCGAACCCCCGATGACGAAACCGGCGCCGACGAGTCTTGCCAGGGGGATGCGCAGGGCGTGGAGGTAGAGATGGCAGCCGAGGCAGGGGGTGTAGAAGCTGAAGCGGCGGATGAGTGACGAGATGTGCCGCCCGCAGAGAAGCCACCAGAACCGCGGCGCTCCGAGTAAAACAGGCCCGGTGACCTCAATGCCGGACTCGCCCAGCCTCTGCGCGAGGTAGCGGCTTTTCTCAAGCGGTATACCCCAGTCGCCGTACTCGGTGCCCGTGTACGCGATAGTTGGTAGGACCGCCCTTATGGGGTGACGCTCTACCGCAGCCAGGGCTGCTGCCACGCTGTCCCTTCCCGCAATCTCGGCGATGGCCACCCCTTCGGTATTCCTCAACCGCTCGATCGTGGTCGCGGGCAGCATCCAGTCGGGGAAGGAGTTGACCAGCTCGGGCTTTGTGCTGAGCAGCGCTCTCGCCTTCTGACTGTCCATGATCAATAACCATCCAAGTTCAGCGGTTTTGAGTGTCCCGGGTAGTACGGCTGGTCGTGAGTCGTGTCCATCAGGCCCCCGAGCTTGCCCCTGTCGAGGAAATTGAGGACGAGGTGCATAAGCTCCACTCCCCTCACCGGGCCCAGCGCCCCGCGGGCGCAGTCGATTTCGTTGAACGCTGTCACCCGATCGCGGCGGGGGAATTTCCCCACCATGGTCAGGGGCACTGTCTCGCCGGTGTGAATCATCGTGCCCACGCTGGCTGTCGAGTGGTCCGCCGTCACCACGAGCAGCACCTCGGGGTCGGGCATAATCTCCTCCACGGCGAATGCCATAGCGCGGTCGAGGGCCTCTATCACGGCTTTCTTGATGGAGGGGTCCTTGGTGTGACCCGCCTCGTCGGCTACCTTGGTGTGCACGTGGATGAAGTCGTACTCCCTGGAACCGTGAGCCAGGGAAAGCCTCTCCCTCAGGTCTCCCTCGGGGTCCCCGCTGTCCTTGACCTCACTTACCTCCATGCCCAGTTCGCGGCACAGTCCCCAGTAGATGGGGAGGGACGCTATCGACAGAGCCTTGAGCCCCCACTTCTCGAAGAAGGGCGTGAGCGGTTGCTTCCTGCCCGCGCGCTGGGTGGCGAGGGCGTTCACCGGCGGGAGACCCTTCTCTTTGCGTCCAAGGTTGAGCGGATGGCTGGAGAGCGTTCGATACACCGAGAGCAGGTACCGGTTCATCTGCTCCGACGTTCTCCGTGCCTCGGGGGTGGCATCGGCGGGCTCTACGGAGATGAGCGGCCTTCCTTCGTAGATGGGGTCGCTGTCGGTAATGGCGGGGGATACCGCTCCTGAGAGTACGAGCAAGCCATCGCCCTTTCGCGTGGAAACAAACCTGATGCCGATATCGTTGGATTTGCAGGTATTGAGCGCCTTCTTGAGGGCGTACAGCTCGGACTTGGCTACCTCCGGTCGCTCATGGGCCAGGACAAGCTGTCCGTCTTTCTCTGCGACGCTGCAGAGATGGCAGAGCAGGAACACGTCCTCCGCGTCGGGTTCCAGACCGTAGCCCACAGCTTCGAGGTATCCCCGCCCGGGGAGTTCCTCGCGGTCATAGCCGAACATCAGGAAGTGGGCGACCTCACTGGAGAGCGATACTCCTTGCAGGTAGGCGTGGTAAAGCCCGTTCATCCCCGCAGTCGCCAGGCGGTCGAGGTGGGGGGTGTATGCTGCCTGGAGCGGAGTGCGCCCGGCGAGGGCGTCATGAGCCCGGTCCCCCAGGCCGTCCAGTATCACCAGGATGCATCTCATAAGCTGCCCTTTGCTTTCAGTGAGCCGTGCTCTGGTTCTGAGTGCTACTGTGGTACACGATTTGTAGCGGCTTGTCAAGGGCTGGAGGGGGGCGTTGTGACTTTTATCACATACAGAGTCTAACTTGATTCTGTAGAATCGAGGTGTCCCGATTGCACCCGTTTCATGAAATTATACCTGTTGTGATTTCCTTCCGGGTGTGGAGACGGACCTGTGAAAGGGGGCAGTTGGAACTACTGCCCCCTTCTTGTGTCCCCTGTGCTACTCTGTGCTGGGGGCCTGTGCCCTGACCAGCATGACGGGGGTGTTGCCCGCGTGGAGGACCTTATCTGCGGTGCTGCCGAAAGCCCAGCGGCTGATCCCCGACCGCCCGTGTGTTGACATCGCCACCACGTCGGCGCGCATTTCATCGGCGAGCCTGATAATCTCGTCGGCTGCCGCGCCCACACCGATCTCGTACTTCGCTTTGATACCCTTTTCCTTGAGTGCGTTGACCACATTCTCCAGATAGTTTCCCGCTTTTGTGGTCAATGCCTCCAGCTCCTCGGCGGTGTGGTACATCTGGATGGTCTCCCCGGGGACGCTGTAGGCGAAGTAGGCTGGCGCCACCACCTGGAGAAGGATGACCTCTGTATCGAGGTTGGGTGCGAGCTGCTCGATATAGGGAATCACCGCTTCGCTCTCGCTGGAGCCGTCGAGGGGGACGAGCGCCTTCTTGAGTATGCTGCCCTTGCGAACGTCGGGGCTGGCGCCCTCGGCCCTGATGAGCACCACCGGACGCTGTGTAGCCCTGACCACCTTGGCGGCAACGTCTCCCAGCACCCAGCGCCTGATGCCCGAACGCCCGTGCGTCGCCATGATTATGAGGCCGATTCTCTTGCTGTCGGCGTAGTCCACTATCTGCTCGGCAACATGGCCGTCCAGAAGGGCTGACTTCACCCTGACCGCTTTTCCATTCGTCTTATTGCGGAGCTTCTCGGCGTGGCTCTTTGTCGCCTCGACCATTTTCTCAAGATAGAGCTCGTGCATGTGGCGGTACTTCTCGTCGGCCGACTCACATACATGTAACAGGGTGACCGCGGAGCCCAGCCTTCCCGCCAGTTGCTCGGCGTAGGGCAGAGCGACCTCGGCCAGCTCAGAACCGTCCAGTGGAACGAGTATCTCCTTGTACATCCCAAACCTCCTTGACATATTTTACTACACATGCCGCACTTCAGACACGCAACGGGACTGAAAGACCGAAAATCATCCCCAGTGTCGAGCCGGCGGCGGAGACAAACAAGCCCGTGCCGAGGTCGGTAGCCGGGGTATCGTTTATCGTCTTGACGAACAGCCAGCAACCCACCAGGGCAGCGAGTGCGGCTATCGCCGTCAGGACACCGAGTATCCGCACCTCTCCCTTCGCTTTCTTGTTGACTAGGTAGATGACCAGGGCGGGAAAGGTAAAAGCAATCATCATACTACCGCCGACCAGGGCTATGAAGGCTTCGTGAGCGTCCTCGATGCCGGCCTCCGATATCCAGTCCCAGCCTGACATGCTGAAGTCGAGGAGCCAGCCTCCTGTCATCCAGGGCAGGAACAGCCCCACCAGCGCGGCTATGCCGCAGGCGAGAACCAGGATTAACCTGTAGAAAATGAGCCTTTCCATGCCTGTCTCAACCCCCCTTTGCCTTCTCCTGAAGCTCGTAGAGCTTGGTGATGGCCTCGAGCGGCGTCATCGAGGAGATGTCAAGACCGAGTATCTCGTCCATAATGGGCGGCTTCTGCCCGAAAAGCGGCAGTTGCTCGGTGGGTATACGCTCCCGTCGGCGGGGCGCGCCCGGTGCTTCCTTCTGCCCGGTATGGTTCTCGAGGTCGACGAGAACCTCCTCGGCGCGGTGCACCACAGCGCGGGGGAGGCCCGCGAGCTGAGCCACGTGGATACCGTAGCTCTTGTCGGCGGCGCCGGGGATAATCTTGCGCAGAAAGACCACCTTGCCGCCCTCCTCGGACACGGCGACGTTGTAGTTCCTCACCCTCGGCAGGAAGCTCGCCAGCCCTACCAGTTCGTGGTAGTGGGTGGCGAACAGCGTCTTGGCTCCGAGCCGGGGGTGGTTGTGTATGTACTCCGCCACAGCCTGTGCGATGGAGAGCCCGTCGTAGGTCGAGGTGCCCCGTCCGATTTCGTCCAGTATAATCAGCGATCTAGAAGTGGCATTATTAAGTATGTTGGCCGTCTCCAGCATCTCGATCATGAAGGTCGACTGCCCGGTGACGAGGTCGTCCTGGAGCCCGACCCTGGTGAAGATGCGGTCGACAATGCCGATGGTGGCAGAGTCGGCGGGGACGAAGCTGCCGACCTGCGCCATGAGCACGATGATGGCGACCTGCCGCAGGAAGGTCGACTTCCCCGACATATTGGGGCCGGTGAGGATGATGAGCTGGGCGTCATTGTTCGAGATGTAGAGGTCGTTGGGCACGAACTGCTCGTCCACCAGCGCACGCTCCACGACGGGATGGCGTCCGCCGGAGATAGTTATTGAGTCGTCCGCGGTCAGTACGGCGCGGACGTAGCCGTATCGTTCGGCAGCCTCGGCGAAGGCTGCGAGGACATCCACGTGGGCGAGGGCAGCGGCGATGCCCAGGACGCGCTCGCTCCAGCCCCCCACCTGGCGGCAGACTTGGCGGAATATGGCATTCTCTAGGTCGGAGATGCGCGAATCGGCGTTGAGTATCAGCGACTCGTACTCCTTGAGCTGCGGGGTGAAATAGCGCTCCGCCCCCACCAGCGTCTGCTTGCGTATGTAGTCATCGGGGACGCGGTGGACGTGTGCGGAGGTAACCTCAATGTAGTAGCCGAACACCTTGTTGTAGCCTACCTTGAGCGACTTTATCCCGGTCCTCTCCCGCTCGGTTTTCTCCAGGTCGGCGAGGTACTTCCGGGCGTTCGATGAAGCCGAGCGGAGTTCGTCCAGCTCGCTGGAGAAGCCCGTCTTGATGGCGTCCCCATCGACCACCGCCGCCGGCGGTTCATCGGCGATGGCTTCCGATATGAGGGTAACGATATCGTCACAGGGTTTCAGTTCCGAGTAGAGCCACTCCAGGCTCTTCTCCTCTTCGAGCACAGCCTTCAACTGCGGCACCTGCTCCAGGCTGTGGCGCAGTGAGACCAGCTCCCTGGGGTTGGCGGTGCCCGACCTCACCCGGTTGATCAGCCGCTCGATGTCGCTGAGCTTGCCCAGGAGACCTGTTACCTCTGAGCGCCGCAATGAATTGAAACATTCCACAGCGCGGTGCCGCTGCTCCAGTTGCTTTATATCAAGGAGGGGCTGCCCTAGCCACCTCTTGAGCAGCCTCCCGCCCATCGGCGTCCTGGTGAGGTCGATGACCGACAGCAGCGAGCCGCTGGTCAGCCCCAGGCGGCTGCTCTGGAAGAGCTCAAGGTTGCGCCGTGTCTGCGCGTCCAGTGTCATGAAGGACTCGGTGGAGTAGGTGGCGAGGCTGTTTATCTGCTCCAGCGCGCTCTTCTGGGTCTGCTCCAGATACTTGAGGATGGGTCCCGCCGCCATTATAGCCAGCGGCAGGTGGGCGCAGCCGTAGCCCTCAAGGGAGGCTGCGCCGAAGCTGTTGAGCAGGGTCTGTTGCGCCATATCCAGCTCGAACCACCGGTCGTCGAGCTGTGTCGCCGGCGCTGGCAGCCATGACTGGGGGAGCTGGGAACCGCTGGGGATGAGTATTTCTGAGGGCCTGAGGCGCTCCAGCTCGAGCGGGACGTTTTCCGCGGGAAGCTGAGTGGTGGCGAACTCGCTGGTAGTGATGTCGATGTATGCAATCCCCGCCTCCTCGCCCTCGGCGGCGATAGAGACGAGATAGTTGTTCTCCTTCGTCTCGAGCAGGTTGGGTTCGGTGACGGTGCCCGGTGTCACCACCCGCACCACCCCCCGCTCCACCAGGCCCCGCCCTGGTTTGGGCTCGCCTATCTGCTCGCAGATAGCTACTTTGTAGCCCCGGTTGATGAGCTTCGCCAGGTAGCCGTCCAGCGCGTGGTAGGGGATGCCCGCCATGGGGTAGCGCTTCCCTTTGCCCATCTCCCGGGAGGTGAGTACAATCTCCAGCTCGCTCGATACCAGCTTGGCGTCATCGTCGAAGGTCTCGTAGAAGTCGCCCAAACGGAAGAAGACGATGGCATGGGGATAGCTCTGCTTAATCTTGAGGTACTGGCTTCTGATAGGTGTCGTCATCAACCGCCGCCGTTTTGGCTATTTTACACAAACCGCTGGCCCAAAGGAAGATTTAGCACGTGAGATTGTTGAGTGACCTTGGTTACTGCTGCCCGGGCTGCGCTTCGGGCGTTGCATCGGGGTCCGGCTCCGGCTCGCAGTGGACGACGACATTGACGGGCCGCTCCATTGACTGCACGATGTTACTTTCGACGGTGCTGCAGATATGGTGCCCTTCGGTCACGCTCAGATGTCCATCGACGAGAACATGGACGTCCATGAAAATCTCCCTTCCCACGAGGCGGGTGCGCAGCTTGTGCCAGCTCCTGACCCCGGGCACGCTCTGAATGGCCTTAGCTATCGACTCCTGCTCCTCGTTTGAGATCGAGCCCTCACACAGCTCGACGAAGAGCCCCCACAGGGCTTTGAGTCCTACCGCGCTGACCATCATGCCCACTACTATAGCTGCCGCTTGGTCTGCCTGTCCCCAGCCCCCCAGTCCGGCGATGGCTCCGAATAGCACCGCCACAGATGAGAGGGCGTCGGAACGGTGATGCCAGGCGTTGACGCTCAGCGCAGCGCTCCTCACCCGCTGGGCCACCCGCTGCGTGACCTGGTAGATACCCTCCTTCGCTACAATCGACACTATTGCCACGATGACAACCGGATAGCCCGGGATGCTGGACTCACCGCGGTAGATGGAGAAGCCGGCCCTCAGGGCGATATAGAAGCCAGCCCCCACCAGTATCACCCCGATGACGGATGCAGCGATGGTCTCAAGTTTTCCATGTCCGTAGGCATGGTTTTCGTCGGCAGGCCGCGCCGAGAGGCGGATACCGAGGATGGCAATCAAGTCGGTGGACAAATCCGAAAGGGAGTGAACAGCGTCAGCGATAAGCGCCGCTGAGCCGACGACGATACCGACGGCGAACTTGAGCGCTGAGAGGAGAATGTTGAGGCACAATCCCCATACGGTAACACGAATCATCTGCCCGGATTCATTCATAGCCGCGCCTTGAACATTCCTTCCTGACTATTCTATAGTCTCGCCGCAGCGGGCGCAATGCTTTAATTCAATATGCCGGCGGTGTGGGTCGCTTGCTGCATTGTACACCAACAGGTCCTTGCAGGCGGACGGTGACGCAGCCGGGACCGGTGATAACCATGCGGGGGTATGTGTTACCACGGCCAGTGCTTTGTTGACTTCAGATGAGAGAAGGCAGGGAGCACATGCCTTGAAGAAGGCTGCCGAGTGCGTGGCGCCGTACCGGCGCCATGCCGATCACCCTCACCCGCTGCATCCGCTGACCTGGATATAGTGGTACTTGGTCAGCGTTGCACCCTCTTCGCAGCTCGGGCCGCTGACGATGAGGGTAACCGAGTAGGAGCCGTTTCGCGTGTACATGTATTCCGGGTTCTGTACGGTGCTGTCTATGATGCCGTCGCTCTGGAAATCCCACGACCAGGCGGTTATATTGCCCGTCGACTTGTCGGTGAATTGCAGCGGGATTCTACCGTTCACTGTTGTCTTCTCGGCGATAAAGTCGACTTCGCAGGGGGGATAGATGGGAGGGAAAAGCTCGAGATAATTCACCTTGACCTCGGTGTCGCTGCCGTTCGGGCCGCTCACCGTCAGGCTTACGGTGAAATTGCCGGGCTCGTAAAACCCGTATTTCGGACTCTGGTACCTGCTGTCCACCTCGCCGTCATTGTCGAAGTCCCACTCCCAGGATGTAATCTCTCCCAGGGACAGGTCGTTGAACTGGATCTTGACCGGAACTTGTCCGGTGGTGTCCTCGGCGTAGAACTGGGCTGTGGGAGCCGGTTCGCTGCAGCCTGACAGGCTGAACGCTACCAGCAGAATCAGAAACAGGGCAATGAGTATCCTTGTCATCGTTACGCGGCCTCCAACATTTGATGTCGGCTTACGCTAAAGGTTTAGCTTTCCTATCTATTATACACAATAATATGATTTTTAAAGTACCGTGTTCTAAAACCGTTCGTGGTGAGCTTGTCGAACCATGAACGCCCTTCGACAGGCTCAGGGCGAACGGAAAATAATTACCTAAACTCAACTATATATATCAACTAAAACCGAACGGTACCGCCTGCCGCGGCAGCGGGACTATGCTTGACGCATGGAAGTATAATGGAGACTGGTACAGCCAGCGGATTGAGAAAGCGCGGTTACGGAGGACGGTAAGCATGAAATTCGAGCTAAAAGGACTGGTCAATGACATTTCCAGAGCTGATAGGAAGAAGATAGCCATCGCTGTTCTAATAGTTATGGTCGTGGCTGCTTTCATCGTTATCGGCATGCCTGCAGTTCTACGCAGTATGGCCGTTGGCGCCGGTATCATGGAGGATACCGCCGAAACCGCTGTTCCTGCGGATGGCTATGTATCTTTGATAGTGGGTATCGGGCTAGCCATACTGGCAGCCACTTTAGGAGGTATCGTATCATGGCTGGGGCGCAGCCGCCCGGGCGCCTCTCTATTTGCTGAAGAGCGCCCTGATGACGAAACGATGAAGAACCTGGGCAAAGCCTTTCTCTTTGCTGCACTGTTACTGGCGCTGTTCACAGTGCTTGTTCCGCTCATGCCGGAAGTCAAAGTCAAGTCAGACTTCTGGAGCACCGCTGTGAGGTGGACCGCCGCCATCACCCTCATCTGGGGAAGTGTGGTCCTATCATGTTCCATTCTCTACGGGATTTTCGAGATCATGTTCCGTTTCGCCAGAGGAGTACGCGGTTAGCGAACCGAAGCGAGCACCGGATAGTGCCCGGGCCAGTTCATTGAGAGGAGGCACACAATACATGAAGGCTCTTTTACAGAGGTCTGTGGAATTCGTCGGTTGTGCTCTCATTGGCGTGGGGATAACCGGATTCGTCTTCAGCGCGATACTGGTGTTCGATGCCTGCTACTGGCCGTGGGACCCCGAGGCGACGCGGATTTCCGTAGCGAATACAACCGAGTACTCCTTTGCCATCCGGGGACTCGGTACCTGCGCGGGCATGATTGCACTCGGGCTAATCATCATATTCCCTAGGACGCTCGCCATGTTCATGTTTCCGTTCAGATTCCTCAGGAAAGAAGCGGCTGGCGAGCAGACCGGCTATCAACTCCACGACGAACCCGGTGAGGAAGACTGACCATGCACATTGGGGTGTAGCCGAAGGTCGGTGAAGTAGGCTGTGGGGGCTGTTACCAGAGGAACATCTTGTCTTCGACAAAAGACACTGAAGCAGACATGAATATGTCCATGAGAGCCATGGAGAGGGCGCCCTGTACCTTGTACATGACAACAGACATCGATATACCCATGACACCGGCTAGCACGGTGCTCACGCTGAGTATCACCAGGGCACCGATAACAAACATCGTTTACTCTCCCTGCTACCTGCTCTGGGACCTATCACCAGGTATTTTATTATACACCAAATAGCAAGTGAGTCTCCACCACAAAAAAGAAGCGGGGGAAAATCCTCCCTGCTTCCCTAGTAAAACCGTATTTGTACTAAAAACGCCCCTGCGGCTGAGAAAGCGGGCGTGAGCGGCTACTTGCCCCTGAGGTAAGCGTCGATCGAGGCGACCGCCCTTTTGCCCGCGCCCATAGCGCTGATTACCGTGGCAGCGCCGGTGACAACATCTCCTCCGGCCCATACACCGGGCTTGGTGGTCTTGCCCGTTTCCTCTTCGGCGATGACGGTACCCTTTTTGGTGGTATCCAGCCCCTTGGTCGTAGTCGGAACCAGCGGGTTGGGCGTGGTGCCGAGGGCTACCACCACGACATCGACGTCCATGGTGAACTCGCTGCCCTCCTTAGGGACGGGGCGCCGACGGCCGCTCTCGTCGGGCTCACCGAGCTCCATCTCGATACACTCCATGGCGGTAACCCAGCCGTTTTCGTCGCCGATGAACCTCACCGGGTTGGTGAGCAGTTTGAAAATAACTCCCTCCTCCTCGGCGTTCTCCACCTCCTCGAGCCGTGCCGGCATCTCTTCGCGCGAGCGGCGGTATACGATGTAGACCTCTTCGAAGCCGAGCCTGAGGGAACACCTGGCGGCGTCCATGGCCACATTGCCGCCGCCGATAACGGCAACCCTCTTGCCTATCTTGATCGGGGTGTCGTATTCGGGGAACAGGTATGCCTTCATCAGGTTGGTCCGGGTAAGGAATTCGTTGGCGGAGTAGATGCCGTTGTAGTTCTCGCCGGGGATATTGAGGAACATGGGCAGACCGGCCCCTGTGCCCAGGAAAACGGCATCGAAGCCCTGCTCGAGGATTTCGTCGACGGTTGATATCTTGCCGATTACCGCATCCAGCTTGAGCTCCACTCCCAGCGACTTCACGTAGTCCACCTCGACCTGGACGATGTCCTTGGGCATCCTGAACTCGGGGATGCCGTACATCAACACACCGCCGGCGATATGCAGCGCCTCGAAAATGGTGACGCTGTGCCCAAGCTTCGCCAGGTCGGCGGCTACGGTGAGCCCTGCCGGGCCGGAGCCGACAACTGCTACCTTCTTGCCCGTAGCTGGCGCAATCTCCGGTTTAGAACCGGGCTGGTTCTTGAGCTCCCAGTCAGCCACGTAGCGTTCCAGGCGACCGATTGCTATGGGAGCACCCTTCTTGCCCAGGCTGCATACCTCCTCGCACTGCGTCTCCTGGGGGCAGACCCGGCCGCAGATGCCGGGCAGGGCGTTCTTGCTCTTGAGAATCCTCACGGCCTCGGGCATATCGCCATCCCGTATCGCGGCGATGAATTCAGGGATGTCCACTTCCACCGGGCAGCCCTCGGTGCAGCCGCGTTTTTTACACTGAATGCAGCGGCTGGCCTCGGCCAGTGCGTCCTCGTCCGTGTATCCCAGCGCTACCTCGTTGAAATTCTTGACCCGTGCCTTAGCCGTCTGCTTGGGCATGGGGACACGGTTGAGATCAAGCTTTGCCATTTAGTTCTTACCTCCTGCCGCAGCTATGCTGCCATAACTCCAGTGATTTTTTCTCCTCGTCGAGATAGATGCGTTGCCGGGCCATAAGCTCGTCCCAGTTGACCTTGTGACCGTCGAAATCCGGGCCATCGACGCAGGTGAACCTGGTGATATCGCCGACTGATACCCGGCAGACGCCGCACATGCCGGTGCCGTCGACCATTATCGGGTTGAGGCTGACGATTGTCTTGACACCGAACGGCTGGGTGGTCAGCGAGCTGAACTTCATCATAACAGTGGGCCCGATGGCGACTACTAGGTCGACCTTCTCAGCTCCTTCGAGCAATTCCTTCAGGGGAACGGTAACTACGCCTTTGCGCCCGTACGAGCCATCGTCGGTGGTAACTATCAGCTCGTCGCTGACGCTGCGCAGGCGGTCTTCCCAGAATACAAGGTCTTTGGTGCGAAAGCCCATTATCGAGATGACCTTATTACCCGCTTTGCGCATCTCCCGCGCGATAGGGACGATGGTGGCGATGGCGAAGCCGCCGGCGACGCACACCACCGTGCCGAACTTCTCGATGTGGGTCGGCAGGCCGAGGGGGCCCGCGAAGGTGGCTATCGATTCGTCGGCCTGCACGGTCGCCAGCTTGCGGGTCGTCTTGCCCACCTCCATGAAGACGACGGTAACCGTGCCTTTCTCCCGGTTCCAGTCGGCGATGGTCAGCGGGATTCGCTCCCCCTTCTCATCCACCCTGATGACAACAAACTGCCCCGCCTGCGCCTTTTTAGCGACATCCGGGGCGTCTATCTCAAAAAGATGGATTTCGGGGGTAAGATCCTCCCTCTTCAGGATTTTGTACATATTCCCTCCCTGTCTGGTAGTAAACAGCAAATGAACAGGCTCTCAAACAGAGAGCCTGTTCATTCGAACTGCACATAACTTTAGTTCAGCCTTCCGGCGTCTTATTATAGCAACTATTTGCTGAAAACGCCAGAGCTACTGCACTCCTCGAACGCGCGGTCGGGGCTGACCGGTTTGGCGGATGGGCGCGGTTAGTAAGCGAGCGTAAATCGTTGACCTGATGAGCGCCTTGAGCTAAAATAGTGCAGTGAAACCCGCTCCGGTAAATGATGTCTACGTTTCGCTTTGTTATTTCAGGGTTCGCTTACACAGGTAAGCCGAACCCCTTTTTATGAACTCGTGGCAGTCTGTGGCGGGGTTGGAAGAGCCTGGAGAGGAGTGATGAGATGCCGAAGAATGAGATTACGATAACTATCGACGGGCAAAAGGTCAAGGCGAAACCGGGGACAACGGTCCTCCGGGCGGCGCAGGAAGCCGGCATCTACATTCCCTTCCTCTGCGACCACCCCGACCTGACGCCGCTCGGCCAGTGCCGCCTGTGCGTGGTGAAGATCGAGGGGGAGGAGGATTTCCCACTGGCGTGTAAGACCGAGGTGGCACAGGGGATGGTGGTTATCACCGAGACGCCTGAGCTGCGGGAAAGCCGCCACGAAGCTCTGGCTAAGATGCTCGCCGAGCATCCCCATGCCTGTCTCGACTGCTGGCGCCGTGAGAGGTGCAGCCCCTTTGATGTCTGCCTGCGAACCGTGGCTGTCGACCAGCACTGCGTTATCTGCCCCAAGAACGGGCATTGTGAGTTCCAGAGGCTGGTGGATTACGTCGGCGTCGGCGGTGAAATCACCTACACTCCCAAGGGGTACAACGCCGTACTGCGGGACAACCCGTTCTACGAGCGAAACTACGACCTCTGCGTGCTCTGTGGCCGCTGCGTTCGCATCTGCCGGGATGTGCGGGGTGTGGGGGTCTACGTCTTAGACGATGAGGAGAACCCGACACGGGTGGATACGGTAAACGGGGGCTCGGTCGCTGAATCGGGGTGCAGGTTCTGCTTCGCCTGCGTCGAGGTCTGCCCCACGGGCGCAATTGTCGACTGGGTGTCGCAGGATAGGATTTACGAGAACCGCGAGGGCTATATCGTCCCCTGCAGCGACGCTTGCCCCGCTCATATCGATATACCGAGGTATGTGAACTACGTGGCACAGGGCAAGTACGGCGAGGCACTGGCGGTGATCAGGGAGAAGGTTCCCTTCCCCGGTTCACTGGGGAGGGTCTGCATACATCCCTGTGAGCAGGCCTGCCGCCGCAGTGACCTCAATGAGCCCATATCTATCAAGGAGCTCAAGCGGGTAGCCGCCGACAGGGGAGACGAGCAGTGGAGGGCAGGCTCGAAGGCCGCAGCGAGCACCGGCAAGAAGGTGGCGGTGGTCGGGGCCGGCCCCGCAGGCCTTACTGCCGGCTACTATCTGGCGAAAGCGGGGCACTCGGTGGTGGTGTTCGAGGCGCTGCCCGAGCCCGGCGGTATGATGAGAGTGGGTATTCCCGAGTACCGTCTGCCGCGCGATGTTCTCGCCGCTGAGATTGATGTAATCCGTGAGGCGGGGGTAGAGATAAAGACTGATACCAGGGTCGAATCGGTGGACAGCCTGCTTCAGAAAGGATACGACGCCGTCTTCCTTGGGATAGGCGCGCACCAGGGCACCAAGATAGGTGTCGACGGCGAGGAACTGCCCGGCGTTATGGATGGGGCGACTTTCCTCAGGGAGGCGAACCTGGGGAGGAAGGTTGATATCAAGGGCAAGGTGGCGGTCATCGGCGGCGGAAACGCCGCTATCGATGCGGCGCGGGTTTCACTGCGCGTTGGTGCCGACGAAGTGATCATAGTCTACCGCCGCACGCGAGCCGAGATGCCCGCTGCACTGGAAGAGATAGAGGATGCCCTTGACGAGGGGATTCAGATTGTATTCTTGGCGGCGCCATCCAAGATAACGCAGAGCAACGGAAAGCTGAATCTGGAGTGCGTCAGGATGAGGCTGGGAGAGCCAGATGCCAGCGGCAGGCGGCGTCCCGTGCCCATCAATGGCAGCGAGTATACCACTGAGTTCGATACCATAATCGCGGCCATCGGCCAGGTGCCGTCGGTGCCGGAGCAATTCGAACTGAAGACAGGCAGGGGCAGTACTATTCAGGTCAATCGTCAGAGCATGGAGACCAGCAAGACCGGCGTGTTCGCCGGCGGCGACTGCGTCAGCGGGGCTGCCTCGGTCATCGAGGCTATAGCCGCTGGGCGTGCTGCTGCATGCTCGATTGACAGGTATCTCGGCGGCAGCGGTATTATCGACGAGATGCTGGCGCCGGTCGAGGAAGCAAGCGGGTGGCTGGGCAAGGACGAAGGGTTTGCCGACAGGGGAAGGTTTGAGGAGCACCTCATCTCCCGGGAGGAGCGGCTGAAAGGCTTCGCCGAGGCGAAGCCATGCCTGGCCGAGGACAAGGCACGTGCCGAGGCAGGACGATGCCTGCGGTGCGACCTGAGACTGAAGATTACGGAGGCGCCCCTGGCGCCGCCGGTGGTGAAGCCGGTGCCGGTGTTAGAGGTTGCTGCCGAAGTCTGAACGGCTTATAGAGCTGTGGCGAGATTCAAATAGAGCCGGGCTGCCTGTAATACGTCAGGGAAAGCCACCGATTCTTCCGGTGTATGTGCTTCCTCCAGGCGACCGGGCCCCAATATAATAGGATTTACTCCCGCCGTCCAGAGCACGCTCCCGTCGGAATGGCTCCTGAAGTCCTGTGGTTCCCACGGAATGGACATCCTGCGATACACTTCCTCCAGCTTTTTAACCAGTGGCCGCTCCGGGGAAATCCGGTAGCCCGAATAGGTGTCCTCAAAACGGATATAGCCATTCAGGTCGGGTATATTCTGGCCTGCTGCCTCAACAAGCTGCTCCAGTTCTGCTTTGAGCACATCAATTCTCGAGTCGGGTGGCAGGTGAAGGTCCAGCCAGGCCTCGCAGGCATCAGGCACGACAAATCCGCCGGGAAATCCCATCAGTTGCCTGATATTGTAAACCAGCGTCGGGCTGGAAGAGGTATAATCCATGACTTCAAGAAGGAGCCGCAGCATTGTCTCGATAGCATTTTGCCCGAACTCGGGAACGGAAGAATGCGCCCTCCTGCCCTGGGTACGCAGCAGCACTTCGAGGTAACCGTAGTGCCCCAGACAGGGCATTATGTTCGTGGGCTCGCCAATCACTGCCCAGGGAAAGCTGTATTCTTCGACCAGAGCCTTGGCACCATCGCTCTCTTCCTCTTCACCCACGACCAGGGCCAGGCCAATAGGCGGAAGCATGCCGCCTTTTTTCGCCAGGACGGTGAATGCCTCTATCATGGCAGCGCAGCCCGATTTCATATCCGTAGCTCCCAGGCCGGTAACCGTGTCTCCTTCATCGGTAAAGCCATAATCCTCGATGTCATAGGCGTTGACTGTGTCTAGGTGCCCGACGAAGCAAAGAACCATCTCATCATCTTTTTCGGGGAATACCAGGATGTTGAAACGGTTCTCATCGACCTCTTGCTTGGTTACCGTCAAACCCTGTGCCACTAAATAATCGTTGGTATACTCGAGGACGTCCTCCTCTTTTCCTGAGGGACTGTATATGTCAATGAGTGCCTTGAGAAGGTTTTTCAGCCTCTCAGGCTGTATGTCCATCGACCTATCTTTTACTGAGCCCATCGTATATTTTCCTGAAACGCTCTATTACCTCTCGTCAGCGTTGGCCTTAACTCATGTCACCTGCTGCAGGTGGCGTGCGCTTGGGCGGTGAATTTTCCTTGGCTTGTCGCCGCAGGGTCTTAGCCAACCATACATGCTGGCTGCGAGGGGTGAAGCCGATAGCCTTGAAAAAAGCGATTGCCTCGACG
>SMTZ1_10000558_pt1 | contig 45254 bp, 47 predicted proteins | sample DeeMarSWOR136_30_FD_25667 | JGI IMG/M metagenome (IMG submission 25667) | reverse complement strand
TATTTAATATATATTTTAATTTAAATATTACTAACTCACACGCTAAAGTGAGAGTTCCATTTGAAGTAGTAGGGTGAAATTTTCAATAAAAACCGAGAAAGTTGCGAAAACGGGCCAAAGAGCCCTCAAAAGACTATGAAAACACATTTTAGAAAAATATAAAAGTTGATAAGTGTGTGATTATGTATTAAAAAAGACAGAGGAGTTATCCATGAACATTATATTATTAAGTGTCCCAGGGACAGGTAAGGGCACTTATGCGAGTTTTTTATCAAAAAAATACAAAATTCCTCATATTTCTTCTGGTGATTTATTCCGTGAAGCTGTTGAAAAAAATACTGAAGTTGGAAGAAAAGCAGAAAAATACATGAAGGAAGGTGAACTAGTTCCAGACGAGATAGTAATCCCACTAATTAAAGAAAGGCTTGAAAAAGAGGACTGTAAAAAAGGATTCTTACTCGATGGGTACCCTAGAACAATTGCCCAAGCGGAAGCCTTAGATAAATTCAAAAAAATAGACAAAGTATTGAATTTCATTGCTTCTGAAGATAGAACCTGTAGAGAATGTGGATCGACATTTCATGTTAAGAACCGTCCACCAAAAGTGAGAGGTATTTGTGATAATTGCGGTGGCGAATTGTATCAACGTGAGGACGATGAACCAGAGGCCATCAAAAAAAGGAATAAGGAGTATGAGATAAAAACAATGCCTTTGATCGAGTACTACAAAAAGAAAGGTTTACTTGCCAATATAGATGCGAACCCCCCCATAGAAGAAGTTGAAAAGATAATCGCTCAATGTGATGAAGTTTTGAAAAAGTAAGTCTATTTTTCTCCTTCATAAAAACAAATACTAAGACCGGGCATCTTTTCTCTGGCTAAGAGTGCCAAAGCTGCACCGCCTGCAGTTATGACTTTACCGCCCCTTTGAGTAAAGTAATGATAAATACCATGATCTTGGAACAGAGCAGCAGATGAGTGACCGCCAAGGTTTACGGTATCAGGAGCAGCTGCTACCCTCAGTAACTTTAGAGTATTGTCAAACCCTTTCTCAAAAACGCCCATTACACCGGCGAAAATAGTCCTTCCATTTATGTTTTTAGAATAGTAGTTTAACGTTTCTGGTCCGATATCCATTATAACACGATTCGAAGAACGTAATCGTCCTCTAGCCACAATACTACCATCATCCATCGTGAAGTCCAATGGGTAAAAGATTTTGTCCCTGAACTTATTGAGTAACCTATGTGCGTTTTCGATTTCTTTTGGTTTCATGAATTTTTTATTCTCTTCATTAAATTCCAAACCATCAGCATAAGCAATGTACTGGCCTATTAACCCTCCAGTTAAGAACCTAACGCCGGGATATTCGAGTATTTTTTCTAGATAATTCAACTTTTCGAATTTTTTTCCACCGATGAAAAAAGTAACATTCCCCCCATTCTTCAAATCATCTATCAGTTCTTGGATTGTTTGGAGTTCGGATTCTAGAAGTAACCCAAAGTAAAAGGGCATCATTTGAGTTAATGCAACAACACTTAGTTGACATCTATGACAGACAGAAAGACCATCATTAACAAAAACATTTACTTCATTTTTATAGAATTGGCTTAATGGAGACTCGGCCATTTTGTTTAATTTCTCGCAGTGAGCGCAGTTGTTATGGCAGGTATTAATAGCCCCAAATTCTGTCTCATGTGGATGATCTCTTATGTTTTTTATCAAGAGGGCTTCTCCTAATTTTAATTTATTAATCGCTTCTCCGACTGTTTCGCCTATAACTTGATCGATGTATTTTACTTTGACCCCAGAAATTTCCTCCATTTTCCTTGCGATGGGTTCAAGGTTAGGAATAAACTCGTCATCCCCCCTCCTCCCCTGGTGTGTAATTATAATGGGTAAAGCACCGGAATCAACGTATTTCTTTAGTGTTTGAGCGTGGGCGAAGAGTTTATATGAATCTAAATCCAGATTTCCGTTTACGACTGCACTATTAGTGTCAATTCTCAGGAAAACTCTTTTTTCATTAATCTCTTCCAGATGCTCACTCACGAACAATTTTCTCTTCTTTATTTCTTGTAGATAGTCAGTCATCAATACACCGGGAAGTATGATTCAAGTTTCTTTTTTGTGTTTATTAAATCAAGGGATTTGTTTGTGCGTTCGATCGAATCTTTTGAGTCTTCATAACCTAAAGATGCTCTAATTGCGTCTATGTTTTCTGGAACAACGTCTGCCTCTTGATGGACATAGACTGAAAATAAAAGTATGTCACCGTGGATATGAATGGTTTTTTCTAGGATGGCAATTTGGTATAAGTTTTTCCTCTCATTAGCCTCCATTACCTGAGCCGCTGTCGGGACTTCCTTTCCACCTATAACGACCATTCTTGGATTTTCACGGAACGCATTTAAAATCTTTTCTCTAGATGGGAAATTGCCAAAGGCAATGACATTGTGCATGTGCATTAACGTAATCGGGACCTTCACCCCATAGGTTATCAGTTTACCGTTCAACCTAGAATCAGCAGAAATAACATCTTCTACATGATGAGATGGGATCGCAGTGGGTACGTAATCGTTTATCGGCCCTGATTTTGGTTCTGGAGGATCTGCGCCTCTTCTTATCAGGTTTACGATTACTTTCTTCACGTCAGAAACGCTCTGTATGATGTTCAGAAACCCCAACATACCAGTAGTGTTACAGGAGGGTATTCTTATAAACCTTACTCCAATCGCATCCTTATAGTTTATGTAGGCATTAAAAGTGACCTCGGCTATTGAGGCCTTTTCTCCTCCTTGAAAGAGTGCGTGCAGGTCATTCTTTCTTGAGTAGAGTTTATCCTTGTTTGCTTTACCTATTTTTTTCGGAGTACAGTCTACTATTAGATTTGCCTCGTTGATTAGGTCTAGAATCGTTCCTTTTGGTTCAATTTTTTCATCTGTAAAAGTTTTCTTAATAATTTCAAACTGTTCATTTTCGTTCAAGTTATAATTCCTCAAACCGTAGAAAAAGGGGATTTTACTCGCACAACGTATTTTCCAGGAAGGACTTACATCAGCAACGCCAACTAGATTCATATCGTCTTGTTTAAGGATGGCAGCTGCAACTCTTCTACCAATAGTGCCGAAACCGTTAACTCCAACTTTAAACATGAGGTGTTCCTCACAGACCGATAAAATTAATTGATATATTTCCACGTTTAATTATAAAAAGTTTTGTGTAAACAAAAAAACAGTTAATTTACCTTAATTTTTCCAATCCGTAAATAATCAGGCTAAAAGCGATGAAAACAGCTATTATTCTGCCGAAAACGGTTTGGGTCATCCAAGTGAGTAAATCCTGTAAAGAGCCCACTGGTTTACCCCAAAAAACCATTATTAAGATCGAGACGCCAGTCCCAAGATAGATGAGCATTTTGACGAGTTTGGATAAATATACAAGGTCTCTGTAGAGTCTTGATTTTTTAAACCATTTTTCTAGGGTTTTTTCAACTCTATTGAAGAAGCTTTGTTCATCTGTTAGCCCAGACATAGTATCTACCTTATAATATGAATTTTGTTCGTTAAATTGTTATTCGAGTTTAGGCATTACTATTCCGTTGTCGATCGTCCCTAGGACTTCAGCATTTCCGTCTAAATACTGCTTTCCGATTAAAGCACATGTGGCAGCATCTAATTCATGATCACTCATATCCCTTTTAAGGCCTTTGATTCCAATCTTTTTCAAACCATGCATGAGTTTTTTAAGTCCTCTCTGTTTTCTGGGAATATCCCATACGTCTTGAGCACCACCAGGGTAAACTTCTATGACTTTAAATCCCTTATCTTTAAGAAATTTTTTTAATTTAATGCCTCTTTCTGTTAAATTTTTCATTGGTCCAAGAGTTATAGGGAAGAATTTTATTCCTCTTTTTAGCAAGTCCCTATCACATTCTCTCAGATGAACGTCAGTTATTTCTTCGATACTCTTTCTACCTGGTGGCAGACTTAAGGGTGCATCAATAGCGATTATTTTGGGTTTCAATTTTTCAATTTTTTGAATAATTTCCTCGTCTGAATAAAGTAACTTAGTTTCAACTTTCATTCCTTTAAGAATGCAAAGACCAGAGGGTCGGGTTTCTACACCAGCCAAATCTAGACCAACAACTAACATTTGAACACTCACGATCTAGTCGTAATTATAGGTTTATCCTGGACGATAATGGTTTCTTCTGTTTGTGCCACTGGTCCAAAAGATTTTTCACGCAAAGGTGGGTATTCTCGTAAAGCTCCTCTGTTCACAAGCTCCTTTAAAGCGAGATGTAATCTGACAGGACTTCCTACATGTTTCAACCATCTTCTGGCAAAAGGTAAAGTTTTATACTCATCGAATATCAATTCAAGTATCTTCCTAGATTCATTCAATCTAACTGGTTTTGGTTGTACGAACATGTAGATTAGAGTCGGGGAAGATTCTTTAACTAAACCTTCGCCATCAGTCGTGAAGACTTCCATTCCTAAGACTTGATCTTCTTTTATTTCTTCATTCGATGAAATGTGACCGTTTGGAATCGACAGGCCGCCATGCTGCATGTATTGTTCCACAGAATGACCGGCCAAGTTTCTTATCGGGTTGAAACCATGACTCGTCACTACTTCATCGACTAATTTAGACATCTCTCCGACAGTTTTTCCAGGTCTTATCGTTTTTATGAATTGCTCTAGGGCATCTTTAGATGCTTCGATGAGAGGATGGGATTTTTCTCCGAGTTTGACTGAAAAGGCCGTATCTCCGATGTAACCATCAACATGAACACCAATATCCACTTTGACTAAATCTCCTTCCTGAAAAGTGAGAGTATCATTGATATCAGGGGTGTAATGGGCAGCGATATCATTAATCGATAAATTAACGGGAAATGCAATACCGGCTCCCCTATCCTTAATTAATTTTTCTATTTTTTCGGCCAAATCCAAGACTTTTAGTCCGGGTTTCAATTCTTTTCTAGCCAAGCCTTTTGCTTCTTGGCATATTTTACCCGCTTTCAAATATTTCTCCAATATTTCTTTTTCCATTCACAAAACCATTTTAAGTAATATCAACAATATTTGTTATTAAATTATAAAATCATAAGGTATTAACATGATGATTTGGGAGTATTTTACTCTGACGAACATATTAAAGATAGTTGTAATAATCGCATCGGCTTACATAGTCTCAAAAATATTTGAGATCATTTTTCTTAAACGACTGCAGAAGAGGAAAAAAGAAAGGAGTGTGATCATTCCTTTAAAAAGAATAACATCTATAGTAATCTATCTTGTCGCATTCATCTCTATCCTTTTAGTTTTTAACATAGACATAACCGCTGCGGCAGCTGGTTTGGGCATAACAGCAATAGTAATAGGTTTTGGTCTCAAGGACATCATATCGAATTGGATAGCTGGTATCATCATAATAACCGGAGGGATTTACAGGATTGACGATGCGATAAGAATTGGTAACATAACAGGAGTTGTAACGGACATAACTCTTAGATCAACAATACTAAAAACTTATGATAGGAACGAAGTCATAATTCCTAACTCTACTATGATAAGTGATAAGATAATAAACCTGACTGCTGGCAGGCGGGAATTGATATCGTCGATTGTTTTCTTGATAGATTACACATCCAACACGGATAAAGCAAAAAAAATCATTGAAGATGTTTTGAAGAAAAACGAGAACGTCACCTTTGATGAAGAGAGGAAGAGGGAAATCAGGTTCATCGTGAGAACTAAAGAATGGACTACAGAGATAGAAACACTGTTCTGGATTAATAGGCTAATGGATGAAGAATTCATCAAATCTAGAATCACTGAAGCTGTTAAGAAAGAGTTTGAAAGGAAAAACATACTGCCACCACTTCCAGCTGCAATTAGAAAGGATCGCCTCAAATCTAGAAAATAACTATAAACTTAATATTTAAGGGCTGAGAAAACGATTTATTATATATGATGTGCACACCATGGAAGAAGATGACAAAGGATGAAAAACTAGCACACACCAAACATAAAATCATCAAAGGTTTTGCAGTTTTTCTCTTCGGGGTAATATGGATGTATTTCACATCTGTATACCTTGATGTATGGGATGCGTTACCAACGACACTAGCAGTAATGGGACTTTTGTGTGTCTTGTACGGATTATGGAAAAGATCCTCAGTGTAGAGTCTTCCGAACATGAAGGATCTTAGATTTTCTTATTCATACCTAACTACTTCTTAAACCATTTTCCTAGTTTGGCTTGAATTTTGCCAGATAGTACTTGTTGTTCTGTTATTCCTAAAGCACTCAACACACGCATTGCTGCTGGTAAAACTTGATGATTTATGTAATAGTCAGGGTCGTATTCTCCTTCTTTAACATCCTCGACAGGTTCAGCTCTGTCAGATATGCTTCCAGTCCTTTTTGTTATGATATATTCGATTATCATTCCCTTCCCAACAGGTCTTCCTCTGTCCCTCATTTTTCTGGCGACTTTTACATGTGGACCAATGGCTTCATATGCGGATAGGGGTTTTACTAATTGAGTGTAGATTGTTAACTCTTCTAATGTGGCTTTCTTTTTCTGTAATCTCTCGATTGTATCTCTCACTAGTTTAGTTGCTTTGTCCGGATCTTTATCTTGTAGAATTATCCTCAAGACTTCGTGTTGGATATCTTTTGCCAAGTCACACCAATCCCTTCTAACAGTCTCAAACCCTCTGATCTCAAGATTGCCTTGTTTGTCTATCAGAGCATACCTTTTCTTGGCTCCTCTTTTCACATCTTTTACTGTTACAAAAATTCCGCCTTCGTAGATGCCCCTGAATTCGAGTTGTATCATCCCTGGTAGTTCGTCGTTAATTTTTTTCAAGAATTTTTCAGACTGTTTTATCAATTGTGATTTTTTAACATTAGGTATTATTATGAAGACACTATCAGTATCTCCGTATATGACTTCAAACCCTTCTTTTTCAATCATGTTGATGCTTTTCTTGATGTAAAATCTACCCCATGCGGCAGAGGCAGCAGCACAAGGATAACAATACCACTTAGCACCGAAGTATCCCATGTATCCGTAGATAGAATTTGCGATGATTTTCAAAGCATATTGCATGTTATCTAAAGCTTTGAACTCTAAGGAATCTTTTTTTAATTTCTTCATTCTGTTCTTAATCTCGATCCTGTCCTTGACTACTTCTTCCAAGTTTCTTGGTATGAAACCTTTGGTTTTTTTACAGAAATGGTTTCCTTCTGGTGGTTTGTTCTTCTTACATTCTTTGTGTTTACAATCTATGGTTTCAGGTGAAATGTTATGTGTAACTATTACAGTTGGGTATAAGCTTCTGAAATCGAAGACTATTATGTCTGGGTGTATGCCTTTCTTGGGTTCAACGACAAAGCCTCCTGTGTATGCCGGCCTCATCCTTCTCTTTGCTATTTCATCGTATTTTGGGTTATTCGGTATCAAAACATTTTGTTGAAATGCCTTCCTCATTAAGTATGCCTCATCTAACTGAGAATAAGTGTACCTACCAGCATCGAAAGGTATTAAACCAGTTAATTTGGATAGAGCGAAAACTTGTGGTAACAATTGTTCAGAAAGTTTTAACGTTAACTGAGAATCCCAAAGGCAATAATCTACCAGTTTCTCTAAACCTTTTTTACTTCCCCAGGCCTCTCTAATATCCTTCCATTTCAAGTCTCTTTTCTTCAGGCCCAATAACTCTTCTGCTACTGCGTCTAGAGTCAGGACTTCTGTTTTCATTGAAGGTGAGAGAATGTGATCTATGAAACCGAATAAATCGATGTGGGTCCTGCCTCTTATTTTTGTGGAAGATATTCTACCCCTTCTGACTAGTCTTATTTGTGAACCATCTCTTCCTAGTGTGATTTTTACTTTGTTTTTTTCAGAACTGTCTTTTATCTTTGGAAAGTCGAAGTTGTCGCCATTAAAGGTAATTAAGAAGTCGGGATCTTGTTCATTCACAATTTTAACGAATCTCTCTAAGATTGCTTTTTCATCTGGTACTGTTTCTGTAGATTTTACTTTTCCTTCCCAAATTGTCAATACTTTATTGAAGCCGTCGTTACCGGCAAAAGAAATCATTATTATTTTTTCTTCTCCGTCCTGTTCCATCATTTCGATATCAAATGCTAATATTTTTAGTCTGGGCTCTTTTTTTAGGTTGATTGGTTTTATTTTCTTGGCTTGTATTCTTCCTTTAGTTTCTTTTCCCTCGACTTGGATCCACTGCATTGGTTTGATTTGTTTGTCTATTAGGTATCTTTGATAGAATGAAATCGCGTATTCGTATTCTTCTTTGTTCTCTTTCCAGGTCTTGATGACATTTCTTATGTTGTAGACATCTCTTGGACTCTCGATGATAATTTTGAGTAGTTTCTTTTTTTCGCCGGAAAGTTCCTTTTCGCCTGCTTCTACTCGTAGGATTTTTCCTTCTCTGAAATAATGATCGAGGAGTTTTTTCTTGTACTTGCTCGACTTTCCTTCTTTAGGTTCAACATAGAAATATGGCTTAAAATTTGAATCCAGGACGAGAATAGTTTTGCCTTTTTGGTCTTTACAAAAAAGTCTTATTATGCCCATATTACCTTCGATGATGTGGTCGACATCAAAGATCAGTAATTTATGCTTCATGCAATCAAATATAGGATGAATTAATTCAAATAAAAAATTATTAGATGCATAAAAAATCTATCTGATTGAAAACTTCTAGGACGAATTAGCTAGTAGTTTTTTAAAAAGACCGGCTTTCTAAGTCTAAATTCATAATGTTTTTCCACTCTTATTCTTTCGACGAGGCCATTATCGTAAAGTGGCATACCAATAACACTTGGCAACCATTTCCATATATCATTAGGGGACACTGCACCATAGTCCATTAATTCATTGAGACCTCTTCGCAGTCTAGGGTTAATTATTCCTTTTGCACCCACTACTTCTCTCAGATTTATTTCAGGCCTATATTCTATTTTTGGTACCTTTTCAGGTTCCTTTGTAACCCCTTTAGGTTCATATGGAGTTCTCGGTTTTGGCTTCCGCCTCGGTTTTGCCCGATTCATCATTGATAAGAACTGGGCTTGAGCTGACTTACCGGCATAAATTTCTTCCCCGATTTGTACTTTATAAGCTCCCCATTTTCTATCATCGTGAACGAATTCAATTAAAGTATCATTTTCTTTTAGAACAACGTTGACCCCAAAAATAATATTTTCTTTACTAAACTTGTCAATTCGCTCATAATCAGTTAAATTAACATGAATTTTTCTTTGTTCTTCATAGTTTTTTATATCTTCGCCCTCGATTTCTATCGGATCGTATAGTTCTCCCAGGGGTTTGATGAAATCTAACCACTCTTTAACTCTTCTACTCATTTAAACCGAAATTTAGATATAAAAGAATAAACTTTTATGTCTTGCTATTTCCCATATAATTCCTTCCTATTCGCCTCAAGCATGTCTATTTTCTTTCCAGCAAACTCAGCAGCAGTCTCTAGTTTAATTTTTTTCTTACCAGTAACCTTAACAACTTCTGAAATCCTTTCCTTCCATTTCAAATCCCTTAGAAAATGATGGTCTATTATCAAAGCATCGAGAGGACAATTTTTAACGATTTTAATCATGTTCTCAACAGAATTCTCCATGGCCTTAACCCCAAACCTGTACATCATGTAAGACAAAGGCCCGTCCAAAAATACGAGATTAGGTTTATTCTTTAAAACAAAATCAGTCTGATCCTTCTGACTAGGACCCTCCACATCAGAAGTATGAATGAATCTATATCCATCATCTATCAAAGCCTCGATCACGTATCCCAACCTAGGATTGGTGCCATGGAAGACTGGTTCAGACAACTTCACTAGAGTCTTACCGAATTTAAACTCCTTCCCATCAGCATACTCTAGCTGCTTGGGCAAATCTTTTATCTGTTCTAAGAAGAATGCCGACCTTTTCTTCTGACTCAAGTTTATTTTCTCAGTGGGGTGTTTGACTAAGACTATTTTCTTCTTGTAGATTTCCAGATGCTCCCATGGGTTGTGATGGTCATAGTGATAGTGAGTTATTATCAGGACTTCGGTTTTCTTTGCTAATTTAACGACTTTTTTCCAGTGTTCGTCCAGTCTTTTTAGTTCTTTTGGATGCGGTTCTAACCCATAACGAATAGGAGCAAGAGAGACACCAGGATCGATGAACAATTTCAAATCTTTAGTCTCGACATAAGTGGCCATTCCTCTAGTTCCGAGAGAATCGAATGCTATAGGAACGATTTTCATGATGTGTTATTAACTTCGATACAATAAATTTTTATTTTCTAACAACCCAATCAAAGATATGACAACTAAAAAACATTTTACGGCTGAAGAAGCCAAAGAAATTGGTGAAAAATTAGGAATTGACTGGAGTAAGTTTGATATCGAGCAATTCAGGATGGGAATGGATGTAGAGTTAGAACATGGAAAACATGATCCAAACACTAACGTTTCGAATGATGATCCACTCATTACTGGTAAAATAGCTCTAGCACACTTGAATGAATTTCCGGATTACTACACGAGACTAAAAAAGATGGAAAAGGAAGCAGAAGAATTCCATGGGAAGAAGTAGGTTTTTAAAATTATTTTTTCTATATTTCAACTATGAAAGAAACGACTATCCTAGTTTTAATCATTTTGATCGCAGCTATAATTGCTCTGTTTAGTCTAATATCTCCAATATCAGAAGGAAGTAAGGATTGTATTAATGACGGGGACTGTATAGTTTTTGGTGAAACAGGCGACTGTAACTGCGGTTGTTATAACAAAGATAATCTTCCATCAGGAACTGGTGGGAAATGTTTCTGTTTAGCACCAGTATCATGTAAATGCGTAAACGGTAAATGTGAGGGAGTGTTTGGAGAAATAAACAGTTTTGAGGAATGTGTAGAAGCAGGTCATCCAATAATGGAAAGTTATCCGCCCAAATGCGCGGTGCCAGGAGGTCCAACATTTACAGAAGATAGTTGCCAGCATAAAAAAGGAGAAGATATATTGATATTAACTATCTCAGATGCTAAACAAATTGCTATAAATAGTGAATGTGGCGATAGACTCAAAGAAACTTATATGTGTAACGAATATACAGGAACTTATTGGATTGATTTGAATATAGAGAAGGAAGGGTGTAATCCTGCTTGTGTCGTGTATTTAGATACAAGGGAAGCGGAAATAAACTGGAGATGCACTGGGTTACTTCCAGAATAAATTAATCAATCAGTTTAATAGAAATGTGAACTCCTTGAGGAATAGCCACTCTTAGGACTTGTCTCAAAGCTCTATCATCAGCCTGCAAATCAATCAATCTCTTATGAATCCTCAACTCCCACCTATCAAATGAAGTATTACCATGACCTGTCCCGTCCCCGCATGGTGTCTTCATCGGAGCAACTCTCAGTTTTTTTGTCGGTAAAGGAATCGGTCCTTTATAGTCAATCCCGAATTTCTTAGCAATCCCAATTATCTCTACACAAATCTCGTCCAACTGCTTGGGTTTTCTCCCTGAGAGTTTTATTCTGGCTATCTGCATCTTACCACTTACCTATAATCAGAAGTGAGATATTTAAATATTTTTGCAAATGGTGTTTTGTTAACTAGTTGTTACTCCTAGAATTTTACTTTTTGGTGTTAAATCTGCTCCAGCTTGTGTTAAATTTCCCTTGTTTTCGATAATCTTACTAGTCATAACGGGTATTTCAGAAAGTTCTTCCTTAATTTCGAAGGGAATAGTTTCTTCTACTAATCTTCTAACTTCCGGGGCATGGCTTTTTATTTCACACATATCAGAGCAAAAGTACTCCGCACCTTTAAAATAAGCGTTGCAATATCTACATTTTTTGAACATGAGATCACCGAAAAAATAAAGGAAAAATAAAAAAACTAAAAACTCAGTTTATTAAATTTCGTCTATTTACTCTTTTTCTTTCTCCTCTTTGCCACTTGTGTCACCTCCAGTAATTACACAAAATATGATCTAATCTTTTACCATTCCTCTGCTTCTTCTTTCATCTTTTTTCGTCTTCTCTTCTTCGGCATTATACGCACCTCTTTAAATTTTATCAAGATACGAAAGCCAGAAGCAATGATTCAGCTAATATCCCCCTTCATCAGACCAATCTTCTTCTGTGTCCTCGTCCCAGTCCTCTGGCTCTTCTTCATCCTCCCAGTCCATGGGCATTTTATCACCTATTTATTGGCTGTAAGATTATTATTTTGCCAGTATTTAAATTTATCGCTATTTTTTCTTTTATTAGAAACCGTAAAACTTATAAATTGAAAATTTTAATATATAATACTAATAAAACAAAGCTATAAACTCCCAAAACGTGAGTAATGGGATTTAAGAATGGTGATTTGAATGGCAGAACTTGCTATCGCTCCTTTCAAAAGAATGTTGAGAAAGATCAGACCGGATTTCAAAATATCAGACCGTGGTAAGAGAGAGATAAGAAATATGACCGAAAAATTTGCTATGGATGTTTTGAGGGGTGCTATAGATATTGCGAAAATATCGAAAAGAAAAACTGTTATGGTTGGAGATATAAGAGCTGCAAAGAGACAATTGGTCAAGACAGTTTAAATAAGAGAATTTTGTCTAAGTGCCTTCCTTCCAGTCAGATAGGTACTTCTTCTGTTTTTCTGTTAAAGTATCAATCTTTACCCCCATCGACTCTAACTTCAACTTGGCGACTCTGTCATCTATCTCTTTAGGAACATTGTAAACATCTGGTTTTAATTTTTTATGCTTCTTGACCAGATATTCGGCGCATAAAGCATGATCAGCAAAAGACATATCCATGACATCAGATGGATGACCCTCTGCAGCAACAAGATTGATTATCCTACCCTCTCCGAGCAGGAATATCCTCTTTCCATTCTTTAATGTGAATTCTTCGACATGTTCCCTAATCTTTTTTTTATTCTTTGAAAGGTTCTCTAAGTCCTGCAAGTTTATCTCAACATTAAAATGACCTGTGTTACCTATGATGGCTCCGTCTTTCATCAATTCCATATGCTCTTTTGTTATGACATCCCTGTCTCCAGTAATTGTAATGAAGACATCACCTAACTTAGCCGCTTCTTTCAACGGCATTACCCTGAACCCATCCATTACGGCTTGTAAAGCCTTGACTGGCTCGATTTCTGTTATTATTACATTTGCTCCCATACCTCTGGCTCTGTTCGACAAACCATAACCACAACGACCATATCCACATACAACAAAAGTCTTTCCCGCTATCATCATACTCGTTGCTCTCAATATCCCGTCGATTGTAGATTGGCCAGTCCCATAGATATTATCAAACATTCCCTTAGTTGGTGTATCGTTTATCGCAAACATTGGATATTTTAATGCTCCGTCTTTGGCCATGGCTCTCAGTCTTATCACTCCAGTAGTGGTTTCTTCTTGCCCACCAAAAACATTCTTGATCAAATCTTGTCTTTTAGTGTGAATTGTGTTGACCAAATCCCCACCATCATCCAAAGTAACGTTAGGTTTGAAATCCAGAACTTGTTCCATACACCAATAATATTCTTCACTGGTCTCCCCAGTCCATGCGAAAACATTTATTCCTTCTTCAACTAAGGCAGCAGCAACATCATCTTGAGTTGACAAGGGGTTGGCAGCGGCTAAAGCAACAGTAGCTCCTCCCGCCTTAAGAGTTTTCACGAGAACAGCAGTTTCTTTAGTAACATGGAGGGCAACACCAATCGTCAAATCTTTGAATGGTTTTGTCTTTTCAAATTCTTCTCTGACTTTCATCAGAACAGGCATTCGGCTTTCAGCCCAAGCTATCTGCAATTTACCTTTCTCTGCGAGTGACATGTCCTTGACTTTGTGTTTCATCAAATCCCTCCTGAATAACTATTGTTTAATAAATTTATGATTTATCATTTGAAAGATTTTCTCAGAAGATTCATTTATACTTAACTTATGGGAATCTATTATCAATTCAGGCCTATCAGATTCTTCGTAAGGAACATCGATCCCTATCATTTGTCCTATGCCACGAACCTTTTTTCCAGATTTAAGTCTCTCCCTCGCTTTTTTGTACAGATTACTCACGACTAAATTGTCTTTTCTGTTAGATTCTCTCTCAACACAAGTTTCTAGAGGGCATTTAATGTAGACTTCAGCAAAGTTGGGTATTAACTCTCTCGCCAGTTCTCTCCAAATCTTCCTATGACCTGTAGCATCTATTATCACGTTAATCCCATGATCAGTCAGGAATTTCCCAATCAGGACTAAAGCTCTGTAGGCATGATCTCTCTCTTTTTTTGTATACTTTCTTTCAGGTGTTAAGGTTTTTCTGAGTTTATCCATTCGCAGGTATTCAACTTTCACGCCTTGTTGTCCTAGTTTTCTCAACACTTCTTTTGCCCTTTCAGTCTTCCCAGAACCAGGCAAACCAGTTATCCAAACGACCCAACCATTCATAACATCACTTCAAAACAGATTTTATTTTTTCGTACATTTCTAAATCAGAAGCTATGATTACACTGTTGTCATAATTGAATGCGATTTTCGTGTCGACATAATCAGTTCCCTGAATTGTTTTCATAACTCCTCCTGCTTCTCTCAATATCAATTGGCCTGCTGCAGCGTCTATCGTTCTTTTTGCATTCAGATACAAATATCCATCTACAGCACCTTCAGCAACAAAACATATTCCTAAACACCCGGATCCGAGCATCCTGACAAAAGGAAAATTATCACCAAAATCAATTAAACGTCTAAAGTTCTCTTTCCTGTTTTTAACTACATCGACTATAACACACCCTGTCCTTTGTTTAGTTACATGAATTCTTTTTTCATTCTTGAATGCTCCTTTATTTTTTACCGCATGATAAGTGTCCCCGTTTACTATATTTTTGATATAACCCACTTCTATTCCTTTCATTGTCTCAGTTAAATCTCCGACAGCGATAGAAGTTGAAACGATTGGTAAACCAAACCTCATGTTGTTAGAACCATCGATTGGGTCAACGACTACGATAACTTCTGGTTTCTCTCCAAAGGTTTTTATTCCTGCTTCTTCTGTTATCAGCTTGAAACTTTTTCCTGTGGATTTAAACTCATCGATTATTAGTTTTTCGATAATATCGTCCAAAAGTAAAGTCTTGTCTCCACCATAACCAAGACTCACTACTTTTTTTCTCTCATCCTTTTTTAGGTATTTTTGAGCCTCTGCAAAAGCCTTTTCCCCAATATTCTTGCACAAGTTCAACCAGTATTCATTATCCATATCAATCCTTTAAGTATGAGTTAATTTTTTTAATGTTAAATTCATCCTCGTTAAGAATGTTCTTTATAAAATTAATAATTTTTCTTTTCGAGTCACTCAATGATTGAATTCTTTCTCCGTTAAAACCATGATTTTTTAGCCATTCCGCGTTATAGAACAAAGGATGAATACAAACTAATGCTCTGAATGAATGGAACAAAGGTGAGACTTTAAACAATTCTGGATCGTCTCTCTTTTTGAAATATTCCATAAAGAACAATTCTAAAAGCTCTTTGAATGGGTCCTTGAATTCGCCAAATGCAAAAACAGAATAAGTAATGAAGTTAGTAGTTAAGCATGCGGTGTCATCTGCCGGTTCTCCATACCTAAACCTACTCCTATCGAGAACAACTAGTTTCTCACCATCAAACCAGATATTACCTTGGTAAAAATCCCCATGAACAACAGTAAGTCTTTCATTCTTGTATTTTATTTTCTCCCACCATTCAACCATATTTTTCACTATCTCAACTAATTCTTGATTCGACGCAAAGTCAATTTTTTTAGGAAAAGTATCTATAACACCCATGGTCAATTCACCATGACCGACAAAATCTCTCACGACTCTTTTGTATAATGATTCGCTGTTATCGCCATTATATTTGATTGAATGGATTTTGGCAATATAATTCGCCAATAGTTTGATCCTTCTTTTATCGTCCTCCGATAAGCTTCCCTTGTCTCTCATTCTATGCATGTCTATCCAGTAATCAATACCTTTAGCTTCTTCCATGATTATGAAGAAGTCCTTAGGTTTCCCAACAGATAGGAGTGAATCATCATCTTGTATCGAGCCGACATCTATAGCCCTGATATGATTGGGTAAAAGGTTGTAATCGAGTAAAGATCTTATCACGACATTAGCCCTGTCGGAAGGATAATCATGACCAAATCCTTGACCCCTAAAAGTTTTTAGCACATATTGGTTTTCTTGGCCTTCTTTATTCTTTGTTTTGATTAGAAAGCCTTCAGCATGAAAGCCTTCCCCTAATTTTTCTATGTTTGTTATTGTGATATCAGAACTAAAGACTTTGGAAAGATAGTCCCTTAGTTTTTCTTTTTCAATCATGGTTTATTGTTTGAAGATTTATTTATAAAATCTTTGTTTAACTTTCAAAATTAGATAAATTTTTAAAAACAAAAGTCAAATTTTATAACAGTTTTACATCATTGTTGCGTTGTGATGGGATGGAAAAAAGTGTTAAGGGAGAAGAAGAATTAATAACATGTCCTGGCACTGGTGAACAAGTTGTTGTCGTAACGGGATATAAAGGATGTTCACTCGGGCCCTGTCAAAACAGTGATTGTGCCTACGCGAACCCGCCCACAGAACAACCTGAAAATCATCCACTGGATCCTTTAAATTTTTATAAATGGCTTGTAACAGATAGGAAAGAGGTTGAAGAACTATCCATCTCCATGTCTCAATCTCCATGTCTTTATAGATTATACCAATAATATCAGGATTATTCTGACAATAAGTTTATAAAAATTATCTAATCAATAAATATTGGGTTGTATGGAGAAATTCAACTGCTGGCTGCCTTCTTGGGATGAATTACACGAAAGCATCAAAGAAATCGCAAAGGATATTAAGGAGGATAATTTTCAACCTGACATGGTAATTGCTCTCTCAAGGGGGGGATTTGTACCTGCCAGAGTTATTTGCGATTTGATGATAATTAAGGATTTAGTCTCAGTAAAGGTCGACCATTGGGGTGTAACTGCTGCTAAAGATGGGAAAGCACATTTGAGATACCCTATTGATGTTGATTTGACTGGAAAAAAGGTCTTAATTGTTGACGATATCACAGATAGTGGAGAGAGTATGATAATTGCTAAAGAATTCGTAGAAAAACTCAACCCTGAAGAGATAAGAACAGCAGCTATATTCCATATCAAACATTCAAAATTTATTCCAGATTATTACAGCAAGGAAATAGATTGGGTTTGGGTCATGTGGCCTTGGAATTACATTGAGGATATGTGCAACATTACGCCAAAAGTATTGGATGAGAATCGAGGCTGTTCCATCAAAGAAATAAAGAAGAACTTAAAAGAAAGGTTTAAAATAGACTTAACAGAACAACAAATAATAGAGATAATGGGTGAACTGGCCGCAAGGAAGATTGCTATAGAAGATGGTGTTGGTTGGGTAAAGAACAAAATAGATTAAACTTTTGCGTTTTTTAAAGCATCCTTACAGAAACAATTTCTCTCCTCAGGAACATTCTTTATAGTTTCTACCAGTATCTGTTTTACTTTCTCCTGACTTTCTTTCATAACTCTAATTATCTCTTCAACATTCACAGGTTTTTCTGCCCAGACATCATAATCAGTTATTATTGCTATTATCGCAAAGCACATCTCTTTTTCTCTTGCCAGTATTGCTTCTGGTACTCCTGTCATTCCGATTAATTCGGCAAAGTTTCTGAACATACGACTCTCTGCTCGAGTAGAAAATCTAGGACCCTCAATACAAAGATAAGTTCCTTTTTCATGGTATGCTATTCCTAATTTCTTACAAGACTCTATCAAAACTTTTCTTAAATCCGGGCAAAACGGATCGGCTAGGGAGACATGGGTTACATCTCCAGTGTCGTAGAAAGTTGTTCTTGTTTTTTTAAAGTCGATGAATTGATCTGGTATTACAATTTCTCCCGGGTTATACTCTTCTTTTAAAGAACCAGTGGCGCAAGAAGCTAAAATCCTATTTACACCAAGTTGCTTAAAACCAAATATGTTTGCTCTATGGTTTATGTTATGTGGTGGTATTTTGTGTTCTTTACCATGCCTTGGAAGAAAAGCAACCCTTTTCCCATGAAATTCACCAACAGAGTAATAATCGGAAGGTTCACCGAAAGGAATGTTAATCTTAACGTTTTTTATATCCTTGAACATTCCAGGGTCGTAAATCCCCGTGCCACCAATAATACCGATGTCAGCTTCCATGGTCTAAAAATTAACAGTTAAATTTAAATGCTATTCGATTTCTATTTCAATGATGACGCCTTTTTGTGGATTTTTAAGGCCAATTCTCCGGCCTCTTTCATGGTCTTTCCTAAAGAAAGAAAACCATAGTTCTTTATCACGACAAAATTGTTATTCTTTAATATATCCAAAACTTCATTAGCCAGTTCAATAGTTCCATGTGGTATTTCTTCCGTTGTTTCGACTAATTTCAATTCCTTTGTGTGTTTTATGATCGAATCATGCTTACCACAAAGGATAGTATTCACTTCAAATCTTGTGTTATAAATCAAGTAATGCATCACAGCTTCGGGGGATGGTTCTACTGCTCCCTCGATGAATAAAGAGTTGTTATAAACATCGTAATTTAATACAGAAACAAAACAATCAGTGTTTAAATCTGGTTTCAATTTTTTTCCAGTTATTATGAACCCATCTTCTGTTCTGAAACTTAAGCCTAAGGAATTGTTATCGAGTTCTATCAGTTTATACTTGAGAAATTGATTGCACCAGTTTTTCAGATCTTTAATGCCTTTGGCGTCAGGGATTTCTTCAGAAACAAAGTTTGTCTTAACTTTTGTTACTTGTTTTAAATCCACTGTATCACTGAATAAAAATTTGAACGTAAAGGAATTTATATTTCTTTTCTCTTGTCTATTTATCTCTGTGGCTCTATTACCACTTTGATAGATTCCTTAGCATTGGCCACAAGTTGAAAGCCTTTAGCTGTTTCTGACAGACTTAATCGATGTGTTATCATGTCGTGCACATTCACTTTACGAGAACGAATCAATTCTATAGCTTCTTTTATATCCACAGGAGCAGCAGCATATGTCGTTGTTAATGTTACTTGATTACTCCAAAACTCATTGAATGGAAGTGGGATATCAATACCAGGGTCAGTCGGCGCAAAGAATAGGATGGTTCCACCACCATCCACAGATTTCAATGCTTGTTTAATAGCTGATATAGCTCCTGTACAAACAATAACACGATCCGCTAGTTTTCCTTCATTGACTTCTCTCACACGAGCAGGTACATCTTCTTTAGCGTTTATTGTTTCATCTACTCCAAATTTCTTTGCCACATCCATACGGTATTCATTTATATCAGTTGCAATTATCCTTTTAGCTCCTAGTATACGAGCGAGTTGAATATGAAGCAAACCAGAAATACCACTACCTAACACGAGTACAGTGTGATCTTTCTTTACGTTCGCTCTTCTCTGTCCTCTTATCACACAACCCAAAGGTTCGATAAAAGTTCCATCCTCAAAAGATATCTCATCCGGTAATCGAAACGTCCCTAATTCTACGTTTATCTTCGGCACTCGAATGAATTCAGAAAAACCACCAGGATCAAAGTTAGTTCTATGTAAAGTCTCACAAATAGTATGATGACCATTTAAACAGTGTCTACATTCATTACAAGGAACATGGTGCGATACAAAGACTCTATCCCCAACCTTGAAATCTTTCACATTATCTCCAACTTCAACGATCTTTCCAGTCATCTCATGACCTAGAACTCTTGGCGCCTTTTTAACCCGATACCATTCCATCACATCGCTTCCGCAGATGCCACACGCCATTGCCTTTACTAATAATTCATCGGGACCAATCTTTGGTTTTGGCATCTCCTCTATTCTTATATCTTTATTATTGTGGTACATCGCTACGCGCATAGAATCAGCAACTATTTTCCTTCTTTCTTAAGATTCTCAAACAATTCATTGGCTTCTTTTGGTGTAGCATTCTCATGGATGATTGACCTCAATGCCTTAATCATCGCTACTGGATGTTCATTTTTCCAGACATTCCTTCCCAAATTTACACCTATAGCTCCTTTCTGTAAACCATCATGAACAAATTCAAACACTTCGAGTTCTGTGTCTACTTTAGGTCCTCCTGCCATAACAACTGGAACTGGGCAACCCTCTACAACTTTATCAAAATTTTCACACCAATAAGTCTTCACAACTCTTGCACCGAGTTCAGCAGCAATTCTACAGCATAAAGCAAGATAACGAGCCGTTCTTTTCTCCATTTCTCTTCCAACAGCAGTTACAGCCATTACTGGAATGCCGTATTCTTCAGCCTCATTAACGAGTCTTCCAAGGTGTATTAACGTTTGGTGCTCATACTTGCTACCAATAAACACGGATAGACCTACGGCGCATACATTGAGTCGAACAGCTTCTTTAATAGAAGTGGTAATTCCTTCATTAGCCAAATCTTCACCAACCATGCTTGTGCCGCCAGATACCCTCAGAATGATAGGTTTAGTAGAATCCGGAGGTATACAATTACGCAAAACCCCCCTTGTAACAAAGAGGGCATCACAATAAGGAAGAAGTGGTTTAACAGTTTCACCAGGTTTTTCTAGTTTCGTAGTAGGTCCCTGAAAATATCCATGATCTATCGGCAACCACAAACAATGCCCATCTGGTATTAGTCGTGACAAACGGTTTTTAATACCCCAATCCATTCCAATCCCTCCTTATTTGAATAAATCTTTAATATTAAAAGGTTTTATAATTCCTTTTTCAGTTATAAATCCAGTAACATACTTTACTGGTGTAACATCGAAAGCAGGATTTCTTGCATGGGATCCTGTGGGTGAAATTCTAACTTTTTTCAGACCATGTTCAGAGAACCCCCACATGTCTGTTACTTCTTCCTCATTCCTTTCCTCGATTCTAATGTTGTTTCCAAACTCTAAGTTGATATCGATCGTACTTAAGGGCGCGGCAACGTAAAAAGGAATTCCATTTTCTTTTGCTAATACGGCCTTTTCATAAGTTCCAATTTTATTTGCAACTGACCCATCTGCTGTTATCCTATCTGCCCCGACTATGCAAATGTTTATTTCTTTTTTCTGCATGTAATATCCGGCAGCATTGTCAGCTATTATTGCATGAGGGATATTCTCTTGTAGTAATTCCCAAGCAGTTAACCTTGAACCTTGACATCTTGGTCTTGTTTCATCAACAAAAACAAAGATTTTCTTACCTTGGTTGTGAGCAAACCTAATCGGAGCGAGAGCCGTACCATAGTCAACAGTCGCCAAAGCCCCAGCATTGCAATGAGTTAATATCTTATCCCCATCTTTTATGAGTTCATTACCATACTCTCCTATCTTCTTACACGTTTCCACATCCTCATTCGCTATTTTTTCTGTCTCTTGTTTCGCCAAGGAAATTTTTTCCTGAACTGAAGTTCCTTTTTCAATAACTTTTAACATCCTATCGATCGCCCAGAAAAGATTGTAAGCAGTTGGTCTAGTATTCCTCAAAGTATTAGCAGCATTTCTAACGTAATTATCAAAATCACTTTCAGGAGCTTCAAAACAGGCCTGTAGCATCCCGTAAGCTGCAGTAGCACCAATAGCTGGAGCGCCTCTAACTATCATCGTCTTAATAGCTTCTGCTGTCTTCTTATGATCTGTAGAATCGTAAATCTCAAATTTGTGCGGTAATTTGGGTTGATCAATCAATTTTACTGCTTTTCCTTCAATCCAAACAGTTCTAAATTCCTTTATCTCATCATCAACCTTGACTTTCATAAATCGTAATATGATTACCAAATTTTATAAATAAGAAAAAGAAAGGGAGGTTACTTTTTCTTCTTGGTTTCTTTTGCAGCTTTTTCAGCTTTCTTAACATCCAAGACTATTCCGGCTGCCACAGTAGTTCCCATATCCCTTATAGCAAATCTTGCCAATTGTGGAATATCAGCTTGCTTTTCAACGACCATAGGTTTTGTTGGTACAACTCTGATCTTTGCAGCATCACCAGTCTTTATGAAATCTGGGTTTTCCTTTACAGTAGCTCCAGTTTTTGGGTCGACTTTTGCGATTATCTCTTCAACCTTACAGGCAATCGAAGCTGTCCCTAAGTGGAATACTGGCGTGTATCCTGCTGTTATGACGGTCGGATGTTGTAACACAATAATCTGTGCTGTAAATTCTTTAGCAACAGTTGGTGGATTCTTAACATGACCTGCACAATCTCCTCTCTTAACTTCCCCTTTACCAATACCTCTAACATTGAACCCTATGTTATCTCCTGGTTTTGCCTGAGGTTGTTTTTTGTGGAACATTTCTATGGTTTTAACTTCTCCTTTTGCTCCGGATGGTTCAAAAATTAAAGTATCTCCGTCTTTTAGAATACCAGTTTCAACTCTACCTACTGGTACTGTTCCTACTCCAGTAATCGTATAAACATCTTGGATAGGAATTCTCAATGGTTTATCTGTTGGTTGCTTGGGTGGTTTAATCGCTGCATCCATAGCCTCGACTAATGTCGAACCCTTGTACCAAGCCATTTTATCCGATTTCTTAAATACATTGTCGCCATGTAATCCTGAAACAGGGATAAAGGGTATGTCAGCAGCTTTGAAACCGATTGAATTCAAAAGCTTTTTAGTTTCATCAACGACTTCATCGTATCTCTTTTGATCAAATTTATTAGTATCCATCTTGTTAACAGCAACAACGAGTTGATTGATGCCCATAACTTTCATCAAGAATGCATGCTCTTTTGTCTGCTCTTGTACACCTTCACCAGGTTTAGCAGAAACAACGAATATTGCCGCATCAGCCTGAGAAGTTCCGGTAATCATGTTCTTGACGAAGTCCCTATGGCCAGGACAGTCTATAATCGTATAGTAATACTTCTTCGTGTGGAATGGTTTATGCATTATATCGATAGTTAGACCACGTTCTTGCTCCTCTTTCAACTTATCCATCACGAAAGCAAATTCCCAAGTTTCTTTCTTCAATTCTTTAGCTTTTTCTTTTAACTTTCTTAATTGATCTTCTCTTATCGCACCAGAATCGTAGAGTAGTCTCCCGATTAAAGTAGATTTTCCATGATCTACGTGTCCGGCAGTGATGATGTTAATCTTTGCTAGTTCTGCCATTTCTACACCTCCTCAAACACTATTTATTATTCAATCACACTTTTAAATATATTTATTCTGGTTTGGGTATGTGCTCACTCAAACCTTTTCTTTTTCTGATTTTTAGGACTGTTTTGTCCTGTAAATCAGTCGGTAACTTCTCGAATATAACATCTATTAAACTATAAAAACCTTTCCCTCCAGTAGCAGATTTCAAAGCAGAGTTAAAACCGAACATTTCTGATACTGGTATTTTTGCTTGGATTATTGTTGCGCCTCTCTCTTCTCTCATATCCAGGATTTTACCGCGTCTATTCTGAACTTCTTTTATCGCGCCTCCCATCACTTCTGTTGGTGTGTCTATTCTGATAATCTGTTTAGGCTCTAGAAGTGCTGGGTTTGCTTTAAGCATCGCAGTTCTTATTCCGTACCTTACAGCAGGGAGAACTTGACCTGGACCTCTATGAACAGGATCTTCATGTAACTCGGCATCTGTCAAAATAATCTTCAACCCAATACATGGTTCTCTTGACAGAGGTCCTTCTTCCATTCTTTTAGTAAAACCTTCTTTAAGCATCTCCATGACTTCGTTCAAATACTGCACACCTTTTGTCTGATCGAGGAGCATATTCTTGTTGTGAATCAATTTAAGTTTCTTTATCTCATCGACAGGCATACCTAAATCTGCCAGTTTTTTCTGTAGTTGTAAATTCTTCTTCTTCAATTCAATGTTTGACGGTATTTCATCTGCTTTCATAGCATCTAGAACTTTCTCTTCCAAAGGCTCCACAAATATGTAGAATTTGTTATGTTTGTTCGGAGATTTGCCCTCAATCACAGGTGATTTTTTACCGATGGTTTCCCTATAAACAACAATGGGTGGAGAGGCATCAAATTCTATACCCTGTTCTTTCAATTTTCTCTCGACTTTAGCATCTAGATGTAGCTCACCGAGCCCTGAAACTAAGTATTCACCTGTCTCTTCGTTTATCTTTACTATAATCGTCGTATCTTCTCTACCCAGTTTCTTGAGGAAGTTGATTAATTTCATCAAATCCTTTGGGTCCTTTGGTTCAAGTGATTTCGTCACCACAGGCTCAAAGATGTGTTTTATTTCTTCGAAGGGTTCGATTAAATGATCTGGTTCACAAACAGTTTCCCCAGAGAAAGCATCAGTCAAACCTACAATACCAACGATGTTACCGGCCAGAACTTCTTCAACCTGTATCCTCTGTGGTCCTTTGTAGACACTGACTTGTTGAACTCTATTTTTTCTGTGCTGACCCACAAGATAGACTTCATCTCCCTGTTTCATCTTTCCAGATAGTATTCTTGCACAGGATACAAAACCAGCATGTGGATCTGGAACCATCTTTGTCACGATAGCGGCCAAGTGACCCTTCTCGTTCACGAGCATCATATCTTTTCCAATCGGTGATCCAGGATCACCCTTCCAAATCTTAGGAACACGATATTTTTGTGCTTCTATTGGTGATGGCAAATGTTTGATTATGATATCTAAGATGACATTGTATAGAGGAGCTTTCTTCGCCAATTCATCCTCTTTATTCTGTTCAGTCAACTCTATGATGTCCTTAAAAGTGATACCACTCTTCTTCATGTATGGGATAGAGATGGCCCATTTTCTCAATGCTGAGCCAAATGTAACAGAACCGTCATTAACATTAACAATCCATTTGTTCTTGTACTCTTCTTCTGCATATTTCTGAATCAACATGTTGACTTCTCTGATGATGTTAGTGAATCTTTCTTGCATTTGTTTTGGTGATAGTTTTAATTCCCTTATTAACCTGTCAGACTTGTTGATGAATAGAATTGGTTTAACTCTCTCTTTCAAGCTCTGCCTCAAAACTGTTTCTGTTTGCGGCATAACTCCTTCCACTGCATCCACTAGAACAATTGCACCGTCAACTGCTCTCATAGCACGAGTAACGTCGCCCCCAAAATCTACATGCCCAGGTGTATCGATGAGGTTGACCAGATAGTCTTCTCCTTGATAATTGTGAACCATACTCGCGTTGGCAGACCAAATCGTTATTCCTCTCTGTTGTTCTTGTATATCAAAATCGAGGAAGAGTTTCCTGCCTGCCAATTCTTTTGAAATCATCCCTGCTCCTGCTAAAAGATGGTCTGAGAAAGTTGTTTTGCCATGGTCGATATGCGCAACCGTTCCGATATTTCTTATATGGTCTGGTTTGTACATCAATTCCTTGATTTTCTCTGTTATGTCTTTTTCTGCCATACTACCACATAAAATAAAATACTATGAATTTGAAAAGAAATTAATTTAAAGGTTACATATAATGGTTAGGTTGAAATGAGAAAAGGATACAGAGCCGAATACAAAGCGAAAAAAGAACTCATACAGAAATACGGTGAAAAAAATGTTCTGAAAGTTGCTATTGGTGGCGCAGTGGATTTTTTAGTTTTAAATCCAAACAAGAATAGAATCGAAAAAATAGTCGAAGTTAAAGAATGTCACAAGAGTAAATACTACCCCACTCCCAGAGAAAAGCTACAGTTTGAGAGATTAAAAGAAATTGGGAAAAAACATTCGATTAAAACTGAGTTGTGGATTAAACACCCAAGGAACGACTTCATCAAGAAAAAGTTGATCTAATCCTTTAAATTGTTTCTCACCGTAATAATTCTCATGGTAATCGGTGTAATAATTGGGATCATAATCTTAGCCATCGTCATTTTTGTTGCAGTAAGAATAGTGAAGAATGTTTTAATCGGGGTTGCTCTGATAGCCTTAATACTGTTAGCATCTTTTCTCATACTTGGGTCTGTCCCAAGCTTGAGAACAATCCCTATAATAGGACCGAGATTACCGAGGGTTCCGAGCAGTTTAGGGGAAGTAATTTCAATAATCAGGGAGATCTTCTATGAGATTGAAATCCTAGATGTTTCTAGGGACTCGGAGGATCAAATTCTAATAACCGTAAAAAACACTGGAAGACTGAAAGCATCAAATTTTACAGTGTCTATAGACAACAAAACAGCTGAAATAACGAATAAACCAGAAGACCCTTTGGAATCTGGTGAAATAACTACGATACAAACAGATTGGAAGAGGACTTACAGTGAAATTTTAGTCCAGAGTTTAAGAGCGAATGCTACTATTAAGAGTATGACGTAAATTGAAATTTACTTATCTTGCTCCACCGGCCTCTCTTTCTATTCTCTCTTTCTCTTTTATTGCTTCAGACTTAGATGAATCGTTCTTATAAGCAAAAAATATCTCATCTACCAATGCATCAGCCATAGATGTTTTCTTCCCAAACGATTTCCTGTAGGCAGATTGAGTGATAACAGTCAAAGCCTTATCGACCCTTCTTTGAGGTGAAGTACAAACAGCCTTTCTAACCATTATACCCCCCATCTGATAGGATGTTATCTCTTCTCTTAGAGCAGCATTTTCTATAGCTCCGGCAAGAACTTCGATTGGATTTTTGTTAGTCCTTTTCTCCAATTTCTCAAATACTTCCTTGATTATGTTCAGAATAGTTTGTGTTTTCCCAATGTTTCTCCCAGAACTCAAAAGATGTTTTTTACCTCTGTGCCCAGGAACCATTAACTTGTTCACGAGTCTTTCGATGATATTCATCTTGGATTTGTAGAATTTACGTTGACTGAACTTACCACCAGTCTTGGGTATGACACAAGGGTTCAAGTTTATGTAAGGTTTGAGTCCTAGGTCCTTAATTTCTATTCCTCCAAAGCTCCATTTGTTGAAGAGTTTTAATTCTGGCATACATCTCACTTCATTCATCTCGCGGGTTTCTGTTTCTTTCCAGATAGAATTTCAGAAAGAGCAACACCATTAACAGCAACTACTTTAAATTTTATTCCCCACTGACTACCAATGGGACCGCGTTGACTACCACCAACTCCTTCGATTAACACTTCGTCATGTTCATTAATATGATCTATCGCTCCTGTTCCAGGAACAAAAGCAGTAACTTGAATATTGTTCTTTATCAACTGGACACGAACGGCTTTAATCATACCGGAATGAGGCTGTTTTTGTTCAACTTGTCTTTTATCGATGACTATCCCTCTTCCTCTAGGAGAACCCTCTAAAGGGTCCTTTTTAGCCAGCTGAAGCTGTCTGCGCATATACCTGACATCTTTCCACTTCTGTCTCTTCCTTTTTTTTCTAAGCCCTCTGGCTGAAAATTCTCCTCTTGCCATCATTTCACCTGTATATCCGATATGTTATGAACTCTCTTCAATATCTCCTTATAAATTTTTATCTTTTTCCCTCCCCTGCCGATGACGAAACCTTTATCGTTCCTGCTGACTTTTATTTCAACTTTTATCATGCCTTTCTCATTAATCACATTAACTTCCTTACATTGGGGAATTAAATTATTAACAAATTTCTCTGGGTCTCTAGAGTACTCAAAGACTTTTACTTTCTTACCAACAACCTTTTCCACGTTCTTGATACAATTTCCGTTCTTTCCTATGGCTAAACCTATCTTACCTTCTTCAACGATATAATAGACTACATCGTTATCCGTAAAACAATCTCTAACAGGAGCATTAGTCATGTTCTCGAACAGAGTCAAAAGTCTTATCGTTTCTGTGTCAAATGTTATCGTCATTTTTTTCCTCTTTTTATGGCTAATACACTGACTGAAAAGGGTTTACCACACAATAAACCCAAGTCAACACTATCTTTTGGATATTCTTTTACTTGAACTTTAGATATTTTAGCATTGAGTTCTATCATTTTTTTCTTATCCTCTGGGGTGTTAGAAGCAAGAACTACGAGTTCAGGGCGATCACTTTTTAATGATTTGATGACAGTCTTGTAACCGATTACGACTTTATCGTGTTTAATTTTTTCCTTGATTAATTTTGCTAATTCCATCTCACTCCTCGCCCATCTTTGCAACTAATTCGAACATACCAGTGCCTGCTGGAACTTGTTGATTGACCATAACGTTATCGAATATGGCATCAAAGTTATCTTCCTCGTGTCTAACTGAGGCCTTTACAAGATGCTTTATCGTTTCTTCAAACCCTGCTCTTGTTAAAACAGAGGGCTTCATTCCTGCAACACCATACCTACCTATTGGTTTAACTTCTCCTGAAAAAGTCATTATATCCGCCACCAACATTACGTGTCTGTAATCTATATCTAAGCCTTGTTGTTCCATCGTGCTCTTAGTTTCTTTTATTATGGCATTCCTTGTCGCTTCTATGCCGAGTACTTTGGCCATTTCATAAATGTTGTTTGTATAACTCCTTGTCATATCAATCTCATCAAAGTTTATTATCTTTAAGAAATTAGACCCAAAGGTTTTAATAACCCAATCGTCTCCCTCTTTCAAGACCAAACTGTTTTTTATATCTTGTATGCCAGAAACACACGTGTCCAACAATTTTTTCTTTATCCTTTGTAAATCCTTGATCGTGAATTCCTTATCTTTTGCTCCAATCGATATTTTATTGTTCTTACCTTTGATATTCAATCTCTTGAATTTCTTTTTCAACTTAAGAACTATTTCTTTAAATTCAGATTTCTTTATTTGTTTAAGCGAGATTTTTATTTTTTTGTTAGTTAAATCCAATGAAATGGTTTTTATGAAAGCTCTCAACTTTCTTTCAGTTATTCTTTCAGCTAAACTCTCACTGTTTGATTTATTGTTAAACTTTTTCTTCAAATAAAGCGTCATCATCGGTGTTGATGGTTCTTTTTTAGCATCAAAAATTTCTATCAACCTTGGAAGGCCTAAAGTAACTTGAACGCCAACCGATCCTGCGAAGTGGAATGTACGCATCGTCATCTGTGTTGCAGGTTCAGAAATAGATTGCGCCGATACGATGCCGATTGCTTCTCCAGGCTCGAATGAACCACTGAAATAAATTCTTTTAACTGAGTCTATGAGCTTCTTCTTCTTATTCGGGCTAAACTTTCTTTGTTTACAAACTCTTTCTATCTCATCCAATATTGTTTTGGGTAAACTAACATCAGACTGTGTCTGCAATTTTTCCGACATCTATTCCACCTTTTTGTATTTTTGATGGATCCAAACCATCTTCACCTGGAATGAATTCTATAATCTTTTTTCCACTATCCCTAACCGTTCCATCATACTCAATTTTTAAATCCTGTAATGCTCCGATTAATCTTCTCTCCAAGTAACCACTATGTCTTGTTTTTAATGATTTATCCATGAGCCCTTCCCTACTGTTCATAGCATCGAAAAAGAATTCGAATGGAGTTAAACCAAGCTTATAACCACTCTTAACGAAACCTTTAGATTCTAGACTTATATCACCCTTCTTGAAATGGGAGAATGTCCTAGTATGGTAACCTATTTTTATTCTTTGACCTTTAATGGTTTCCTGACCAATAACTGCCGCACACTGAACTAGATTGATCATGCTTCCTCTTGCACCACTCTTTGCCATGATCACAGTATTGTTTTTAGGTATGCTTTTTTCAATGTTTTCAGCGATTTTGTTGAGACAATCAGCCAATTTTTTCTGAATTATAGTCTCTAAACTTTCTCTTGGTGTTCTCCCGATGAGCACTTTTATCTTTCCTTTCTTGAAATCCTTAATCGTTCTATTAACATCTCTTCTAGCATCTTCTATTAATTTACCTATTTTTTTCTTTGTTTTATCATCCAAATCTTGATCAGATATCGATACTGAAAACCCGTATTTTGTTAGGAATAAAAGTGCAACTCTTGTAATGTTGTACAAGAATTTTTGGGTAAACTTATGACCATATTTTTTATCCAATTCGTCCAGCATCTTACCACTGAATGCGGCGACGCTTTTCTTATCTATCGTTCCAGAAATAAGTTTTCCATTCTTCACGACAACGTAAGCATCATACTGACATTTTTCTTTTAAACATTTACTGCAACCTATACAGCACTCAGCTTTGTATTCAATGTTAAAGTCTGGTGGTAGAAACATACTGAATACTTCTTTTCCAGTGAATTTCTCTTTCTTCGGAATTTCTATGTCAGGATCACATGATCTTATCAACTCTATGACTTCTTTTCTTGAAAGTTCATAGTTGCCATTAGTCAGTATGTAAAGCGACGTGATGTGATCTTTACTGCACCCTATGATCGGTCCGCTAAACCTAGGGCTCCTGATATGATTGGGGACGTCCATGAGGAGTTTTGTTTCAGTCTTAGCTTCTTCTCCTTGTGGAATATGTAAATTCATTTCATCTCCGTCAAAATCCGCATTGTATGGTGGGCAAACAACTAAGTTGAGTCTAAAAGTCTGGTATGGCATTACTCTCACTCTATGACCCATCATACTCATCCTATGAAGAGAAGGCTGTCTATTAAACAGAGACCAATCACCATCCTCGAGTTGTTTTTCAACAGTAAAACCAGGTTCGATTTCTTTCAATATCTCTTCTTTGTTTCCTTCAGAAATTTTCTTTTTCCTACCGTCGGGTCTTATCACATAGTTTACAGTCGGCCAGTTTGGGAACCTTTCAATCAATGATTTTACATAATCTATGTTCTGCTCGTTAACGACTACAGAAGTTGTTAATTCCTTTGCCACAGATAGTGGGATGCCTACTTCGTTTATATCGATCAGAGGATCAGGACTTATCACGGTTCTTGCTGAATAATTTACTCTTTTACCGATTAAGTTACGTCTAAACCTTCCTTCTTTTGTTTTTAGCCTTTGAGTCAAAGTTTTCAGAATCCTTCCGGACCTATGCCTTGCAGGAGGAACTCCAGAAATTTCATTGTTTATATAGGTGGCAACGTGGTATTGTACCAATTCCCATAAATCCTGTATGATAAACTCAGGTGCCCCTAAATCTATGTTCTCTGCCAATCTTTTGTTTATCCTGACTATATCGACAAGTTTGTGAGTCAAATCATCCTCAGACCTTTCACCAGTTTCAAGTGTGATAGAAGGTCTAACTGTAACGGGTGGTATGGGTAACAGAGTTATTATAAAAAGTTCTGGTCTTACCTTTAACCCCAAGTAAAGCAAATCAGGCTGAGGTATTTTTTCAAACCTTTCTCTTATTTGCACGGGAGTTAGGGTTGTGGCATTCTCTATATAAGTCGTTGGTTTCAAGAATTTGATCTTCTTTTGTGGGGCGCCACAATGTGGACATTTAGTTTTAACCAATGCTTTTAGTCTTTTAAAGGATTTCTTACTACTCTTGAATTTTTCTACACCAGTTTCGTCCAATAAAATTCTCCCGCATTTCGAACAAGTTGTCTTAAGGATGTTGTAAATCAACTTTGCGTAATGGACATGAACCACAGGTCTTGTTAATTCTAAGTGACCAAAATGACCTAAACATTCCCCAACTGAACCACCACATGTTCTACATCTTAAACCAGGGTCAATAACACCCAACCTAGGATCCATCAAACCCCCTTCTATTGGATATCCTTCTTGATCGTACAGGTCAGTCTTGTTAATCTTAGCAGCAGACATCTTCCTTATGATATCGAAAGTCAAAACATCGAATATTATTTTATCTAACATTTCTATTCCTCTTTAACAACCATCTTTGGGTATATCAGCATGCTCTTGAGTTCATCCAATAATAGTTTGAATGCGTATGCTATTTCTAAATTCACGACTTTTGAGCCACCACAAACAGGGCAAGTTTTTTTATTCTTCACCCTATCATGAATTGCTACTAGACCACAATCTTTGCATACTGGTATAATAGTCTTGTCAGAATCGAACCTTTCTTTCAAAACTAAAGAAGCGCCTTGCGCGATTAGACAATCTTTCTCCATTTCTCCTAACCTCAAACCACCCTTCTTTGATTTACCTTCAGTTGGTTGTTTTGTTAATAGAGTTACGGGACCTTTTGATCTGGCATGTATTTTATTCGATACCAAGTGATCTAGTTTTTGATAGAAAGCGTTCCCAATGAATATTTGTCCCCTAAATTTCTTTCCTGTCTCACCGTCGTACAAAGTCTCTTTACCATCATTCCTGAAGCCACATTCTTCGAGAGACTCTCTCAACTCCGTTTCTGACAGCGGATGAAAACCAGGACTAGTAAATGTTTTTCCTTTTAATGACGAAAATTTCCCGGCCAGAATTTCTAACAATTGACCCATTGTCATTCTGGATGGGATACCATGTGGGTTAAATATGACATCGGGAACGACACCATCTTCGTTGAATGGTAAGTCTTCTTGAGAGGCGATCAGACCTATAACACCTTTTTGTCCATGCCTACTAGCAAACTTATCGCCGATTTCAGGTCTTTTAAGGTCCCTGACCAAAACTTTAACTAATTTGTTGCCATCACTGCTCTCTGTTACGAAAACCCTATCCACTGTCCCTTGCTCACCATGCCTCAATTTCACTGATGTTTCCCTGATGTTTTCTAAACCCGTGATGAACTGATCTAAACTACCCAAGAATCTTAAGGGTGAAACTTTTCCTATCAACACATCATCAGATTTTACTTCTGTTTCAGGATTGATGACACCGTCCTCTGGAAGATGCTTGTATGCTTCTTCACCAGGATAACCTCTTATTCCGGGCTCGGGAATTCCGATTACATCTTCCTGTCCGCCCATGTACCTCTTTTTTTCTGCTTCATATGCCCTGAACATGTAAGACCAGAAAAGACCTCTCTCCACAGATGATTTGTTGATCACTATCGCATCATCCATGTTGTAACCTTGATATGACATGATACCTATAACAACATTTTGGCCTCCCGAATGATTCTCCTCTTTGAGTACATCAGTCACATGTGTTTTAACCAAAGGAAGTTGTGGATAGACTAAGACGTTTGATTTTGTATCGATTCTCATGGCATAATTTATAGCGTACATCCCTATTGCTTGGCCGACCATTTTAGCTCCAAAATTGACCCTATCGCCCCTATTAAATTCAGGGAATGGGACTAAAGATGTTGAAAATCCCAGTATGACTACAGGGTCCAATTCTAAGTGTGTATGTTCCTGTGTCAAATCTTCTGGTCTTAATGCGATATAGGCGTTTTCTTCTTCTTCTGCATCCAAATATTCTATTGTACCATTCTTGATTAACTCTGACCACGTCATCTTTTTTTGTTTTATTTTTTCTAAATGTTCTCTGGTTAATTTTGGTTTTCCTTTTTCAACCACAATTAATGGTCTCCTTGCTCTTCCAGAATCGGTCAATATTCTAACCAAATCTAAATGTTCTAAATAGGCGGTGTTAATTTGGTCGGATATTTGATTCTTCCTTCTCTTCTCTTTTATTATCTGAACAAGTTTTTCTGGTTTATCGGTGGTTCCGATAAATTTTCCGTCTAAAAAAATATCAGTCATTATTTTGCACCTTTTTTATTAGACTAAATATGGGTTTCTTCTCCTTCTCCAATGTACCCTTAGTTATCTGAGTCATTACAGAAAGATATTTTCTCAAACCGATAGTTGCGCCTTCCGGTGTTTGGGATGGGTCGATCCTTCCCCAATGAGTTGGATGCAATTCTCTTGCCTTAAAATGCTCTTGAGTAGATGTTAAAGGTGAGAGAATATTCCTCATGTGAGATAGAGTTTTTATGTAACTGCTTCTCTCCAATCTCTGTGAAACACCAGTCCTTCCACCAACCCAAGATCCTATAGCTAATGCAGATACTATTTGATTGGTTAAAACGTTTGCTTCTACTATTGCTGGTAAAGGCGGGAACCTACCTCTTTTAGTCAATTTTTGATAATTGTAAGTAATCCTTGTAATCAGCCCCCATTTTCCTAACAAAATAGATCTGAACAATATTTCTAACAAATCCCCTGACAATCGCAATCTTTTGTTTGCATAATGGTCCAAATCATCCTCAGGAATTTTATTCAAGCGGAAACGTAAGAGTTTGTTAACGGCTTTTGAAATAAATATTGCCTTGTCAAACCTGTCTGCTTTTTCTTGACCCAAATGTGGCAACAAATATCTATCGATTAACCTCGTCACTCTTTCTCTTCTGTATGCAGCCTGGGGGATTCTAATACGTCTCCCTATCTCGTCTATCGCCTCTTTAGCTGTGGTTGATTCGGTTTCGAATAAGTTGGGATAGAATTCCTCTTGTATTTCTGGATCGAGTGATATCGCAGTTATTATGTCTTTATCAGATTCTAATCCAAGAGCTTTCAATAAAACAACTATGGGCAAGTTGTTTATATTAGCAAAATTTATTCTAATAATGCCATCTGTCTTTCTCTCGATAATATGCCTTTGTATATAACCATCCTTTTCTGAGTGTATTCGAGCCGTTTCTGTTATGTTTGAGATGCTAGATTTTTCGACGATTACTCTATTCGGTGCGATTTCCTCGATTAGAACCAATACTCTCTCAGTTCCGTTTATTATGAAGTAGCCACCTGGATCGTCAGAACTTTCGCCAGCTTCTATTAGTTCTCTATCCGTCATCGTTGAAAGTGGGCACATTTTTGACTTCAGCATTATTGGTAAATCCCCAAAGTTGACCCATATAGTCTCACTTTCAATCCCATTTAGGATCGGCGTCATTTCGACGTACATCGGAGAAGCATAAGTTAGGTTCCTGACTCTTGCTTCTGAGGGGAGAATATCTCTGACAGAACCATCAGCTTCCTTAACAGAAGGTGGTGTGAGTTTAAACCTCCCCAATTTTATCTTAAACTCTCCTAGGTCTGGAACTTCAGGTTTTATTTCTTTAATTTGTTTTATTATGTTTGGAATTCTATTGTCTATGAAATTGTTGAATGAGTCTATCTGAAACTTGACAAACCCCTGATCTTCAGCGAATGATTTTAACAATAAGTTAAACTCGTTCATTCTTTAATCACCTATATAACGATCCTATAATAGGTCGATTCTCCAGTGACATTACTCTTTCTTGTTATTTTTATCAAATCCCCAGGTTTTGCGTTTAATGACTTAATTACTGGGTCTGACTTGAGTATTTTCGGGAATTGTTTCAATTTTTTAATCCCATACGTCTTCATAACTTTCTTCTTTTGCTCCCGGGTTAGGACTACGTGTTTGGGGACCAATCCATGATTTAGTATGTTTATTTTAGCTTTCAAAATACCACCTTACGCCCTGAAGGGGATTTGAACCCCTGTCCCGGGAGTGACAGTCCCGGACTCTACAGTTAAAACTTTGATAGACCGGACTACACCATCAGGGCAATTATAGAAAATACACAATAGGAAATTACTAAATTCGAGGTGGAGGGGGTCTTCGATCAATAATGGGTCACCATTAAATTGGGTTGGCAACGCCCTGGACTTTAGTACAGCCCAGATCACTGGAGAGCTTAACTTCCGTGTTCGGAATGGGAACGGGTGTTTCCTCTCCGTTTTGGTCGTCAACCCATAAATTATTTTGCGGGTCGCTATTTAAATTTAACAATATTCTCAATGTTTGTTCCCAAAAGCTTAAATAGTTTACGTTAATCCCCGGAGCCGGATTGCACCAAAGTACTCGACTACAGCCGATCGCTCTACCGTTGAGCTATCCGGGGTTACTTTATAGAAATAGTAGAAAGATTATTTAACTTTTCCGATAATGGTAATAGTTTTCGAGAGTATTCTTTTTTTCTTTCCTTTCTTGGTTTCAAATGTGAAAAAGGCTTTGGGTAGTTTAAATCCCCCAGTTATTTCTATAACAGGTTTAATCTTGTATGTTATAATCCTCTCTTCCTTGGGGTTAAGCTGTTTAATGTTCCAACTTAATTCAGTCCCTTTAGTCTTTCTAACTATCTTGGGTTTCAACGTTTCGAATTTTTTGACGACTGAGGCTAGGGGTGGTACGATATCTTTTACTATCAAATTATTTAGTGTTTTTCTCCCTTTATTCTTTAAAGTTAATGATATAGTGGTTTCTTGTTTTTCTGCTAAAAACCCGATGTAATCCTTCTTGATTATTGGTTTGAAGAATAGCCAAACTATCCATACCACAGCAATAATTAAAATACAGGCAGTTATGGCAACATTTGTAAAACGCAGTTGATATTTTATAGTAATTATTTGACTGGGTTTTAATTCATCGATTAGCCATTTGTAAATGATTCTGTTTTCTTTTTCTTCTTCTGAAACCGGCTCGATCTCTGGATAGAAGAAGTTTTTAGAAATCGCTGGCATAGATTCTGTGACATAAAAGTTCTTCTCTACGTAGTTTCCATTGTTAGTTATTCTTATGATAATGTCACTGTACAAAATACTGTTTTTTGTTTCTTTCTCCTCATCTACTTTGTGGACGGTTTCTATGTTAAAAGTGGTTTTTCTTTCGTCCAAAATTTTATTCAATGCGTTTTTCGCGACAACTTTAATCTGGTAGTCGCCTGGTTCATTGGTTTTTTTAATTTCAAAACTGTAAGTCAGCTTTTTTGTAGACCTTGGTTCTATCGTGATGGACTCTCCAAATTTTTGAACGATTAAATCGTCCTTTAGGATTTCAGTTATGACAGAAACTTCCAGAGTATTTTTTTTGTTCAAGTTGGTTAATGTCGGTCCCATTATAATCGTGTCGCCTGGTTTGAACGTTTGTTTTTCTAACTCGATATCGGTGATGAAAATGTCGGATCCTCTTAAAACATCTAAGTATATCTCCTTCGATTCCGTAACATCGGAATTAAGCGAAAGCACTGAAAATGTGAGTACATGGGTTCCGGTTTCTGCGTCTCTAGGTGGTTCAATTTTTAGAGTTATATCTGTCGTCTCTCCTGAAGCAAGATTAACCCAAGGTACATCTGAAGATGACCAAACACTGGGTCCTCCCCAGAGAGAAAAATAGAATGTGTCCTTGACACCTCTGTTATTCTTTACTAATATGACCAGAGTATTGGTCTGCCCGGCATAAACAGTTGTTGATTTTTCAGGGCTTGTTATTAAAATATCCTCTGCATGAACAGAAATGAGCAATAATATAAAAACAAGAATTGAGATAAAAATGATAGTTTTAATTTTCATTAACTAACACACCTATTATAATTTTCTTTTGCAATATAAAATTAACTCCTGAATTATTTCCCCTTTTCGGATAATCTCTTCTTTATTTTCTCTATATGCTTCTCCAAAGGCTCTAATTTGTATTTCCAGTCAGATCCATAGTCATGTATCCATGAAAATCCCTCACCATATTTATCTATGTATGTAACATTTTCAAAGGGTATTTTTGAGGTTTTAGTCGGTTTTTCATACCCTCTAGGAAATCCTACAGTGATTAGCGCAATAGGTTTGAGTTTTTGTGGAATGTTCAAAACACTCCTTACTTTACCTCCCTCAAAAGCACCAATCCAACATGTTCCGAGACCTAAGGAGTTAGCTGTCAATAACATGTTTTCTATGGCAGCTGCAGTATCTTGAATGCAATAAAGAGATTTACCACGTTCACCGTATTTGTCAGCACTCTTTTCTGGATCTGCACATACGATGATTACGACTGGCGCTTCTTGAATATGCCTCTGTTTTAAAGCAGCCATAGCGAGTTCTTTTTTTATCTCAATATCTTTTACTACGATAAATTCCCATGGTTGAATATTGCCGGCAGAAGGAGCTCTAACTGCTGCTTCTAACATCTGGCCTATCAATTCATTCGGTACATCCTTTTTTTCATAATTTCTTATAGATCTTCTAGTCACAATACATTCAAAAACTTCCATGTCAGGCACCTATAATCATTTTGTGATATTAAAATATTAAATCTTAAAACAGAAAGTAAATTAGTATGAAATACTCAATTCTGGCTGAAACGTATGAAAAACTTGAGAAGGAGTCTGGAAAATTAAAGAAAGTGGATATTCTTTCAAAACTTTTATCAAAGACTCCTACTGAGCTCTTACCAAAAGTTGTCATACTCGCTTCTGGTAAAGTTTTTCCAGCATATTCGGAGTTTAAAACGGGAGTGGCGACTAAGATGATGATGAAGACCATAGCAAAAGCTACGGGGATTTCCCAAAATGAAATCGTGAAGAAATTTAAAAAATCCGGTGACTTAGGGTTAGTTGCGGAAGAGTGTGTAAAATCTAAAAAACAGAAAATATTCTTCAAGAAAACCTTAACTGTTCAAATGGCATTCAATAACATCCAGAAACTGGCCACTATAACTGGAGTTGGGTCACAAGAAAAAAAACTCAATTTGATAGCTGAATTGTTGGTATCATCAGAACCAGTCGAGGCAAGATACATTGTAAGAACTATTCTGGAGACTATGAGAATTGGTGTGGCAGAAGGTATAATTCGTGATTCGATAGCGAAAACCTTTAATGTCAATGCTGAAGCTGTTGAAAACGCATGGTTTTTAAGAGCGGATTATGGAGAAATAGCAAGACTAGTAAAGGAGAAGGGAGAACGTGGGCTCAAACGTGTAAAGATCGAGCCCGGGAAACCTATTATCATAATGCTTGGAGAGAAGTCCCCGACACTCAAAGAAGCACTCGAGACGTATGAACATCCAATCCTTGAGTACAAGTATGACGGAATGAGAGTCCAGATACATAAAAGGGGTGATAAGTTTTGGATATTTACAAGAAGGTTGGAAAACATTACTGATCAGTTTCCTGATTTACTCAAATTCGCAAAAGATGGAATTAAAACAAAAAGTTGTATTATTGAGGGAGAAGCAATAGGTTTTAATCCAAAGACAGGAAACCCAATACCATTCCAACAATTGTCAAGGAGGATTCAAAGAAAGTATGATATTGACATAATGGTGAAAAAAATTCCTGTGAGGATCTATTTATTCGATATCGTGTACTTGAACGGTAAAACTTTATTTGACAAGTCTTACTCAGAAAGAAGGAAGAAGTTGAAAAAATCTATAAAAGTAACGCCAAAAAAGTTTGAATTAGCACATAGTTTAATGACTAAAGATTTGAAGGAGGCAGATGAATTCTACAAATCTTCTTTGAAAGAAAAGCAAGAAGGTTTAATGGTAAAGAATCTGGGTGCTAAATACCAACCTGGAAGGAGAGTTGGGTATTGGCTCAAAGTCAAACCAGTCATGGAAACCCTAGAATTAGTCATAGTTGGGGCAGAATGGGGAAAGGGGAAAAGATCTAATTGGTTGAGTTCATTCACTCTCGCATGTAGAGACCCTGACACCGGAGATTTTTTACCTGTTGGAAAACTTGGTACAGGATTCACTGATGAGCAGTTTCAAGAATTTACAAAGAAGTTAAAGAGTTTGATAACCAGTGGGAAGGAAATAGAATTGAAAATCAAACCAGATTTTGTAGTGGAAGTTGCATATGAAGAAATCCAAAAATCTCCGAAATATGGATCCGGTTACGCTTTGAGATTCCCCCGATTACAAAAAATACGCGAAGATAGAAGACCTGAAGACTGTGACACGATAAATAGAGTAATAGAATTGTTTAAATCACAGGGGAAGATCGGGTAAGTCTGTAAGAAGATAAAAAATTCTATAATTCCGAATAGAAAGAAAATTTAGCCCAAATTCTGACTAAAAATATTAATGTTTATAAACCCAACCACTATTAAGTAATTAAGGGTATGGTAGGGATGATAGGGTCATCTGAGTTAATGGATGCTTTAAAGGGAATTGGGCTCAACTTGTATGAAAGGAAGCTTTGGGCCGCTCTTCTGGCAAAGGGAACTGCTACTGCTGGTGAATTATCTGGAATAGCAAACGTGCCTAGGTCGAGAACGTATGATGTTCTACAAACTCTAGCTGATAAAGGATTTGTTGTCATTCAAACTTCCAAGCCTTTAAGATACGTCGCGATTCCACCTGCTGAAGCTTTGGAAAAGGCAAAGAAAAGATTGAGAGAAAAATTCAAAGAAATGGAAGATAAAATCGATAGATTGAAAGGTTCTGCTCTAATCAAGGAATTGAACAATTTACATGGACAGGGATTAAAACTAGTTTCGCTCGAAGAAATGACAGGGGCTTTAAAGGGAAAATACTCAGTACTTCAACAGATGGATTCGATGTTCAGGAATGCTTCGTCTTCTATTAATATCGTAACGACACCTGCTGGATTGAACGATTTGTTCGAGAACCACATAAGTATCTTGAAGAAACTGAATGAAAAAGGGGTTAAGATAAAGATTGCAACTAAAATCGACAAAAGGAGTAGCGATGCTATAAAAGCATTATCTGGTATTGCAGAAGTAAGAAACATTACTACTGATGAATTGCCACTTTCAGGAAGATTCTACGTGGTTGATGGACAGCAGCTGATGATGGGTCTATCTGACCCAGAATTAGTACATTCCTCTCAGGATATGATGTTCTGGACAAGGTCTGAACATGCAGCAAAAAATATGATAGAACCTTTGTTTGATCTTGTTTGGAAGAAATCCAAACCGGTAAAAAAGTAGTTAAGTCCAAGCAACAAATTGCGGTCGCTTTGTCAGATATTTTGGAAGAGTGAGTTTTCTGAATGGTTTATTGTCTATTTGTTTTTTTACCATTGCTACAAATTCTTCTAATTTCATTTTCTTTACTTTTCCTGTTTTTCTTATCCTGACCGGTAATAATCCTGATTTTATCTCTCTTTCCCCGATAACTATGGAGTAAGGCATCCAATCGACTTCCGCATCCCTAATCTTCTTTTCGACTGATTTATTCCTATCATCAAAATCTACTCTAATGTTTTCTTTGTCTATCTTTTGCATCAATTTTTCAGCTTGTTTTGTGTATTTGTCAGAAACAGGAATTATTCTAGCCTGAATCGGTGATAACCACATAGGAAAGATTGGATTCTTTTTTTGTTTAATTTCTTTTGCTGCTTTCTCTAACAGAGCGTACATGACTCGGCATATACCTCCAGTTGGGCTCTGGTGTAATATTACAACTGGCTTCTTCTTATCATCCTTATCAACGAAGTAAATGCCGTAGTTCTCCCCATTTTCCACATCTATTTGATCTGTTGTTAATGCTGATGCTTTGTCTAGATTGTCAACATAATTCAACTCGTATTTCATGATGAAGTAAAAAAATCTTTTATCCCACATTTCAACCAAAGCAGGCTTACCATAGGACTTCACTAAAGAAACGACAAATTTTTTATTCTCATCCCAAAAATCTTTTACAACTCTGATGCCCAATTCAAAATCTTCTGGGATATCAAAACCAAGCCCTTTCTGTATCTTCAATGCTAACCCGAATCTTTTCTCCATCTCTTTCATTGCTTGTGGTACATCAGAACAGAAGGCATGACAATCTGGCATTATGAAACTCCTGAGTCTTCTCAATCCAACTAGTTCGCCGCGTTTTTCTAGTCTGAAAGCATATTTTGCTACTTCATACAACCAGAATGGCAAGTTTTTGTAAGATATGACCGCATCGTGAGCCATAATGAATTGACCGAAGCATGCAGAGAATCTTAAGAACAGTTTCTTCTTAAAAGATTCGACTATGTATTGCCTTGCAGGAAACCTATTCAGATATTTGACCATAACAGGATGCTCTAGATCGTACATGATTGGTGTCTCCACCTTCATTGCTCCAGCATCAATAACGTTGGAATCAGCCCAGTCCTGTATCAAAGCTCTCATCAATTCACCTTTAGGATAGTATCTCATGTTACCAGGGTCACTGGCACTCTCATAATCTGCCAATTCCAACCGTCTCATGAGTTCAACATGGGGTGGTTGTTCTTTCACTTTTCTACCCTTTGCCATCTCATGATTTGCAAACTTTCTTAAGTTTTCATACTTTTTCCAATCAAAGTCCTTTTCAGCAAAAACTTTTCCGTCTTTAATCTTCAATGGAATTAAATTTCCTTTTGGAGTTAAAACAAACCAAGATGATTTTATTTTTCTTTCAGCCCCAAGTGCCTTAGAAACCTCCTCTTCTTTTGCTTCTTTTCCCACAAAGATTTCTTTAAAGGATTCTGCAAGTGGGTGGCCCATACAATGTAATGAAAATTCTTTATACCAGCCGAACGGTGAGATATGGACTGGAAGTTTTTGTTGTTTGGCTTCTTTTTCCATTTCTTTTAATGCTCTATCAGCAAGGTATGGACTGGCTAGATCAGAACTTAGATGTGCGTAAGGATAGATAACGACGTTCTTAGCTTTGACTTCATCAACTTGATGTTTAATTTCTTTAATAGATTTTTTTACAACTTCTTTTAGGTGTTTTTCATCCCTTCCTTCAGCACAAGTAAAGGCGATTAATACATTCTCTATTTTTACTTCCTTCTTGTCAACGTCCTTTATGTATTTTAATGCCTTCCTGGTTGGTCTATACTTCAGAAACTCTGAGTGTATCAAAAGCATTCTCATACTTAACTACCAAAACTTGATAATAGGTTTCAACTTTTATAAATTTAGTAAAATGAGATATAATAATTAGGTGGTTTTTATCGTAGAAGTTAGATTGATTGGATTCGATGATTTTGATAGATCCTCCATAGAAAAAATAAAAGGAGCGGCTCAACCGTTGATAGACGAATTCGGTAGAATTTTTGGAGGCGAAAATATACAAGAATTCAAGATTGCAGCTGACACTCTTAGGAAGAAAAGAGAAAAGTATCTTTACGAAGTGATTGGGTCTTTTAATACCACTTTAGGTTCATTTAAAGCAAAGAAAAGTGGTTGGAATCTTATGAGTGTAATCGATGAAGTGATAGACAATCTGGAGAGACAAATTATAGAAAAAAAAGAGATGCAAAAGAAAAGAAGGAAATTGCCTGCAAATGCTTAAATATTAGAATCTTTACTTTTTTCAGTTGCAGCCCTGTGGTGTAGTGGTCAAGCATATCGGGCTTTGGACCCGCAGACGCAGGTTCGAATCCTGCCGGGGCTATTCTGTGATTTCATGCCAACTCAAAGAGAAATTTGGAATGCCTTAGCAGATTCATGGACAAACTTGAGAGTCAAACCCGAAAAAGAAGTTACTGAATTTTCAAAAAGAATAAATTCAGGGCTTGTTCTTGATGCTGGTTGTGGTAATGGACGTAACAGCTTACTTTTCCTTGAAAAAAAATTAAAATGCGTTGAATTGGATTTTTCCAAAACTATGATCAGAGAGGCAAAAAAATTCTTGAAGAGAAGGGAGTTTGATGCTAACTTTATCGTGGCAAGCGTGACTAATCTCCCATTCAAATCAAATGTATTTTCGATGATAATTTTTGTCAGGACTCTGCATGATGTAGAAACAAGGAAAGGGAGGTTAAAAGCTCTCAGTGAAGTCAAACGAGTTGGTAAAAAAATCATCATAAGTTGCTGGCACAAATGGGATAGAAAATTATTCTTGGTTGTGTTAAAACATTTATTTTCTAGTGATGTATACATTGACTGGAATTACCATGGGAAAACCTATAAAAGATTTTATCATCTGTATACAAAGAAAGAATTGGAAAGGGATCTAAAAGAAGCTGGATTTAAAAACTTTAAAATATGGGATGATAAAAAAGGTAATATCTGGTGTGAAATATGAAAGATATCTTGAATCTAATCTATGAATTTGGCCAATTAAAAAGAACTAAAAGAAGTGGATGGTGGGATGCTGGAATTAAAGATCCGGAAAGTGTTGCTGAGCACACAGCAAGAGCTTGTTTCCTTGGTTATATAATAGCAAAATTAGAGAATGTTAATTCTGAAAAAGTATTGTTAATGATTTTATCACATGATTTTCCAGAAGCAAGAGTAAATGATCAAGGTAAGGTCGCAGTAAGGTACATCGATATAAAACCCGGTGAAAGAGACGCTTTGAAAGATCAAGTAAAAAAACTTCCAAAAAACATTCGAAATGAACTATTGGCATTACATCAAGAATTTGAAGAGAGAAAAACAAAAGAAGCCATAGTTGCTAAAGATGTTGATTATCTGGAATGTGCTATACAAGCAAAAGAGTATCTGGATATAGGATACAAAAAAGCTGAGAATTGGATTGATAATGTTGGTAAATACCTTAAAACAAAATCGGCCAAAAAAATCTTTAAATTAATAAAAAAGTCTGATTCACTTGGATGGTGGAAAGGATTAAAAAAATTACCTAAAAGAAGATAGTTCTTGTTGATTTCATGAAGTGTTCTTTCTGTCGGAACAAATCAGTGTATTTTCGAAGGAATGAAGGACATCATTACTGTGAAAATCATTTCATTAAAAACATCGAGAAGAGAGTAAAAAGGGCGATAAGAGTCAACAAACTGATAGAGGATTGGGATAGAATTGCTGTGGCTGTTTCTGGTGGTAAAGATTCTGCTAATGTGTTATTCTTGTTGAATAAAATTTTCAAGCATAATCCTAAAATAAAATTGTTCGCATTAACTCTTGATGAAGGGATAAAAGGATATAGAAATAAGAGTGTGAAAAAAAGTGAAATTTTCTGTAAAAAAATTGGAGCGAAACAACACTTTTTTTCTTTCAAAAAAGAGTTTGGTTTTTCGGTCGATGAACTGTCAAAAAAGATGAAATCTGGTTATTGTGGTAGTTGTGGCTTATTAAGGAGATACTTACTAAACAAAAAGGCGAGACAATTAAAAGCTACAAAACTTGCCACTGGGCATAACTTAGATGATGAATGTCAGAGTATCCTAATGAACGTTTTAAAGGGGGATTTGTTGAGACTAGTTAGGACTGGACCGATGCCAATGCTCACACGACATAAAAAGTTTGTTCTAAGAATAAAGCCATTGATAACGATTCCTGAAAACGAGTCGGAATTGTATGCAAGACTAAACAATATTCCATTCCATCCAAAAAGCTGTATTTACTCTATAGATAACCCATTACGCGGGGGGATGAGAAATTTTTTGAACAATTTAGAAAAAACATCACCAGGTATAAAATACAGTCTTTATGAGAGTGCGATTAAAATCATGCCTTTTGTCAGAATGAAATTCAAATCAGGAAAAATTAGTATTTGTAAAGAATGTAGAGAACCAAGTAGTCAAGAAGTATGTAAAGTGTGTAGATTATTAAAAAGTGTAAAGTGAGCCTTAGTTGCTTTATTTTCTTCCATTCTGAATTTCTTCAATCTTAGTTTCCAAAAATTGTATTCTATTTTGTAAGAACTTTAATTGCTTTACACTCTTTGCCCTAAACAATTTATTCTTTGTGTCGAATAATTCTTCTTGGTAAAACC
>SMTZ1_10001686_pt1 | contig 45329 bp, 39 predicted proteins | sample DeeMarSWOR136_30_FD_25667 | JGI IMG/M metagenome (IMG submission 25667) | reverse complement strand
CCAAAAATTTACCAGTAAAATACCAGCAAGAACCTGGGGTTTGTTATGCGGATAAAAGGTAGGTTCGGAGATTGACTTTTCTCTCTTTCAGACCGAGCTTCTTTCGAAGATTCTCCCTGTGAAATTCAATAGCTCTCACGGAGGAGTTCAATACCTCTGCAATCTCTTTCGTGGTTTTCCCCTCCTTGACAAGATTGGCGACTCGGATTTCCGTGGGCGTGAGCCCAAAGTGTATGGCGGAGAGTTTGCGGACAAACGGGGATGTAATGTCACTGAGGTTAGACTCGACGATCCCCAGATACGTTTTCTGTGTTTCATTCAAGCCACTATCCCTCAACTTCTCCAAAAAAGGCGTTACCAGTTGTTTTACGTTGCCTAGGACCTTCTCTTCCAACTCCTTTATGTCTTGATCCCTTTTGTCCAAGAGAACCTTCAAGGCCGTATTTAGTTGCTCGAGATTCCTAGTCCTTTCCTCGAGCTGTTCTCCTTTCAGTCTCAATTCTTGCTCGGTGTTTTTCTGTTCGGTAATGTCCCGCACCACGCTTACAGAACTTATTCGACCTCCCAACTCGTTTGCTATCTCCCTTACAGTGTGCTCGGTGATAATAACCTTTCCATCTTTTCGCCGCATTTTGAATTCACCCTTGTACACCCCAGCTTTGTCCAAGGCCGGGTTTACTTCCTGGCCGAACCTTTTGTACATTTCTTGATCTAAATGCAGGCGCTCTGTGCTATGCCCAATGATCTCTTCCGGCGTATAACCAAAGACACGCTCAACAGCAGTGTTACAGTCGAAGATTATTCGGGTCATTGGGTTTATGATGAAAATCGCCTCATCTAAGCTCGCAAACGTTTTTTCCAGTAACACCTTAGCGTCTTGGAGCGACAGCTCAGCTTCCTTTCGTTCCGTAACGTCGATTCCTATGGACTGACATTCCTTAGGTCTACGCTCTTTATCAAGAAGGACCCGATCCGTCCACTGCTGCCATCTTATTGAGCCATCCGGCGCAATCACTTGATGCTCATATGTTATGAAGGGCATCTCGGCGCTCAGCGAATTGAAGTGCCTCCTCACTTCTTCGCGGGCTTCCTCTGGGATAAATTGAAAGAAGTTTTGACCGATTAAGCTCTCACTAGACCTGTTGAAATAAGCGCAATACCCATCGTTTACGAAGGTCAATGTGCCGTCTGGCAGGAACCGACATATCAAGCCGGGCATGTCTTGGACGAGCCTGCGAAATCTCTCCTCGCTGTATCTCAAGGCACTCTCTGCCTGCTTCCGATGGGATATCTCCTCTTCTAATCTCTCCACAGCGTTCGTTAATTCTGCGGTTCGTTCTTGGACACGCCTTTCCAACAATTCATGAGATTCTTTTAACTTCTTTTGCGCTTCGACCCGTGCTGTTATGTCCTCAGTGTGGACCACAACGGAGTCCGGAGGCACAAAGGCGTATTTCACATTAAGAACCTTTTTCTCTCCGGTGGACATGAATTGATAAGGCATTTCACGTTCATTGACTGTCTTTTCCGAAAAGCAACGTGTCAACTCTCCTAATATTTTGGGAGATTCTTTATACATCTCATGGGCCTTCATACCCAAAAAATCGACAATTTTACCTTGGGTGATCTTCTGAGCAGCATCATTGAAATCTGCCAAGACCAAGTCGTCCCCGGATTTTCGCCAGGTATATGTTGGAATTGGGATGTGCTTGTACTGGACCGACAACCTTTTTTCGCTTTCTCTTAACTCTTCCTCAGTCTGCTTGCGTTTGGCTGCTTCTATCTCCAGTTCTTTGACCCTTCGTAGCAGCTCCTCATATGTTGCCTTCCTAGCCATACTAATAATCCCTCCTTTCGCTCCCTAGGGCTCGGAGGAGAATTTCTTAATCCTTGGAAAAAGATCCGATGAAAAATACTCAGGCTTACAAACGATTTCGTTTCTAATCTCAACACTCGGCAGAGTCAAGGTTTCCCAAATCGAAAGTTCAAGCCACCTATTTTATTGAGGATCTTCATTTGATCCTGATTTGGGGTCCTGCTCCGCTAGAGTATCCAGCAAGATCAATGAAAATGGATGGAGGGGTTGAGAAAAGATTTGCCTAATCGAGCCCCGACACCTCAAATAACAAGAACCCACTGGACCTCAAATCCATCTGCATCAGGGTCCAAGAATTGTCACCATTTTGTAACCGCGGCGTTCAAAAAAGACCAAAAAACACCTAACAAAACCAAAAATACGGTTACAGAAAAAACGCAAAGAAAAACGGGGAAATAGCCTTGATTTCAGCTACTTCCCCGCGTCTTCAAAACTCCGTTTTTAGGTTCCTAAGTCCAGCGCGTCTACCAATTCCGCCACTCTCGCACAGGGGATATTTTTATGGTTTTCCGGTGGCCTGTCAAGCGCTCATGGGCTCCGAAAGGTTTGCTGATATTCCTGGATAGATTGTGCTATGAGGCCCTCATCCGCAAAACTGTAATAGGTGTTTTGGCCGATGATGACATGGTCGAGGACCTGGATCATGAGAAGCTGGGCCGCCCAGACAAGCTCTCGCGTCAGTTTTCGGTCCTCCGCAGATGGCGCAGGATCGCCGGAAGGGTGGTTGTGAACGAAAACCAAGGCTGCCGCCTTGTGTTCGAGGGCCAAGGTCATGATCTCCCTCGGGTAAACGGCGCTGCCCGTGAGGGTGCCCTGGAAAACATCGTGATCGGCGAGGAGCTCATTTTTCCGGTTGAGGAATAGAACCTTGAAGACTTCTCTTTTCAAATCCCTCATGGTGTGGAACAGGTAATCAAAAACCGCCTTGGAAGAGGCAAAAAAGTCCTTTCTCCTTGCCTTGTCCCTGAGATACCGTCCGGCCACCTGATGGACGAGGTTCAAATAGAGGGCGTTCTTGGGCCCAATACCCCTGATCTGGATCAGCTTTGGAAAAGGTGCGGAGAGGACCCCGGAGAGGCTTCCGAATCTTTTCAGGGCTTCCCGGGCCTGAGGTTTGACGTCTTTTCTGGGTGTCCCCAGGGACAGAAGAAATTCGACAACCTCCTCGTCCGAAAAACGTTCCAAACCGCCTTCCAAGAACTTGTCACGAAGCCTTTGGCGGTGACCCTTTCCTTTTTTTTGCCAATCTTCTTTGCGCATCCTGATTCAAAACAAGCCGCGAAATTTTCCGATATCCCAGAATTAGCGAAGCTTCGCCTCAAATCGACCAGTCGCTCGACCTTGAGGCCTTCGCCTGAGCCGTTCGGCCCCGAGCTCAGGGCCGAGGGGCTCTCGACAGGTTCACGACGCGAATATCCCATTTCCTCATACGAAGCGATGCTGGATACTGGATGCCGGATTCTGGATAAATCAAAAAAGAATTTCCTTTAAAACCAGTATCAAGCGACTAGCATCCAGTCTCTGTTTGCCCCTGCCACCTCAATATATCGAAAGTTGAGACAAATGTTAAGATCTTGAGCTATGAACACAGATGGTGTTGGCGGGCAGGCTACCCTCTCCCGCAGAAGGTCGTGTCACCATGTCATCACGAGGCAGTGAAACCATGGGAATTTCTACTTTGGACGGCAGTCTTATATTATGGACATCCGAGAGAGTCAATGGAGATTGTTGGAAAATCCTGTGTCGAGAACTCCTCCGGGAAAACACTGGCATTGAAGTGAACCTCCCCGCCTACAAGGCAGGGCATCAAAAAGGAAACCCGAGTTTACTCCCCGTGCACAGCACGGGGTATTCTGGCTGCGCTGTTTTGAAAGTCCCGCGAAGCGGGACGTTACATGAAATCGCGCAGTGATTTCATAAAGGTTTCTTGTTCAGCGATCCGGTCTCTGCTATAATGCGAATCTTTTCGGAATCTGCTGGAAAATCATATCCATATTCCTGAAAAGATGTGCTAGGCTTCTAGAGTTGCGGGTTTAATTTTCGGATGATCGATGCCTCTCCCAATCAAAAACGGAAGGATGCGTATGTGTGCTGTGTTTTTTCTTAGGACACTGGTTTTGTGCTCTTTTTTTCTTGGGCTGGAGCTCGTTATCGTAAATGGCGCCTATGCTTGGGGGCCGGGGATCCATACGTGGATTGCCTATCGAATGCTGGGCGAACTGGGGTTCATCTTGCCTGTCATCGGTGAGACCATACGCAGCTTTCCCTTGGAATATCTTTACGGGAGCTTGGCTGCGGATTTTTTTGTGGGGAAGGGACACAAACCCAAGGATGGTCACTCCCACAACTGGGAAACGGGCTCTAAGTTGATCGATGAAGCGAAGGATGATCAAGAGGCGGCCTATGCATATGGCTTTTTTTCCCACCTTGCCGCAGACGTAGTCGCTCACAACTACTATGTTCCCAACCTCGTTCACCGTGTCTCCAAATGGAAGCGGATGGGTCACTTATATTGGGAAGCAAAGGCGGATTACTTTGTCGGGCCTCTGTACACCAAAATTGCACGAGACGTTTTGGGTATGTCCCACCTGGGCTGTGATGATCTCCTCAAATCAGCGGTCGGAAAGGGGAAAAACGGACTCAAAACAAAAAGGAGGATTTTTACGCAGTCTGTGAAATTCAGCGATTTTGTGTGTGCCTCGCAGCCCATGTCTGTGGTGAACAAGAATGCTCGCTATCAGGTTTCTCAGGAGTATCTGGACTTCATGATCCATCTTTCCTATCGTCTCGTCAAAGACGTTTTAAACCACCCATACTCGTCCTCCTGCCTCTCCTATGACCCCATTGGAAGCCGCAATTTGCAGCTTGCCGGCCAACATGCCATTTTTTCCAGGCTGTTTGATCTCCCCCGGGCGGAATACGATTTCATGGTGGATCAAGAGCTTCTAGAAATACAATGAGTGTGATCAGGATACTGCCAGAAAAAGTGGCTTCCCAGATTGCAGCCGGGGAAGTGGTGGAAAGACCTGCTTCTGTAATCCGGGAGCTGATCGACAACAGCATTGATGCCGGTGCAACAAAAATCATCACCCAGATTGAAAAGGGCGGTAAAGCGCTCATCCGGGTGAGTGATAATGGCGCGGGCATGAACAGGGATGATCTGCTCTTGTGCATCGAAAGGCATGCTACGAGCAAAATCAATTCCGTGTCTGACCTTTTTTCAGTAAAGACGTTGGGATTTCGGGGAGAGGCTCTTCCGAGCATCGCTTCCGTGTCTCGAGTGGAGATCACATCCCGTCCGGTGGATCAATTGGTCGGCTACCGGGTGAAAGTTGTGGGAGGCAAGCTCAAATCCCTGGATGAAACAGGTGCTCCAGCTGGAACAACGGTTGAAATGCGGGATCTATTTTTCAATGTGCCTGCAAGAAGGAAGTTTTTAAGAGCCATAAGCACTGAGACCGATCATGTGGTGGACACGCTGTCGAAAATCGCCCTTCCCCATACTCACATCCAGTTTCGTTTGGATGATGGACCGAAAATGGTGCTGAATCTGCCCGATTCAGAAACTTTCTCAAATCGCCTCGCCGCGCTCTTCGGCCGTCAGGTGGCGGCTTCCATGGCTGAAGCGGATCAAGAATTCGGGACGCTGAGAATTGGAGCCTATTTGGCTCCTTCAGATGTAAGCAGAACCCGAGGTGATCGTATTTTTGTGTACGTTAATAAAAGAAACATCCGAGACAGACTTCTCACACGGGCTCTCATAGAGGGCTACGGACAGCGCCTGATGAAGGGGCGTTATCCGCAAGCCGTGCTTTTCATAGAAATCGAGCCAGCGCTGGTGGATGTGAATGTCCATCCAACCAAGCAGGAAGTCCGCTTCCATGAGAACCGATTCGTGTATCAAAGCCTGACCTCGGTCGTGGAAAGAGCGCTCCGCCGGCATTTTTCCGTGCCTTCTCATCCAGGCTTTGCAGAGAGAATGAAAGAGGATGCCCCCCTTGGTGGCAGGAGCATGATAGCTGAAGCCGCTCAGGCCTACGGACCCTTTGAAGGTGAAGAAGGAATCTCCTTTCAGCCAAACCGTCAGGAGCCCTTTCCGTTGAAGGATCGTCCCCATATTCTGGGCCAACTGAACAATACCTATATCCTGTGCCAAGCCCGGGACGGTCTCCTTCTGGTCGATCAACATGCGGCCCATGAGCGAATCGTCTATGAGCGGCTGAAGAAGTCGTATGAGTCCGCGGAGATCGAAGGCCAGCCCTTCCTTATACCGCCTCGGTTAGAATTGTCCGTCAAAGAAGGAAGGATGATCCGAGGAAAACTGGATCAACTGGCTGCATTGGGATTGGAGATGGAGCATTTCGGCGGCAACACCTTTTTGCTGAGATCGGTTCCCTCGGTTTTGGTCAATGTGAGATGGGAGAGCTTTCTGAGCGAGCTTATCCCGGTTCTGGAACAAGAGGGTGTGCAGAGCGGTGATCGAGGCCTGGACAGGATTTGGACCTTGATGGCATGTCATGGCGCCATTCGCGCAGGTCACCGGCTGTCTCAGCCCGAGATGGAGTCCCTTCTGGATCAACTGGAAGAGACGGATCTCCCTACCAACTGTCCCCACGGGCGACCGGTCTCTCAAAAACTGACCTACGATGACCTGGAAAAGATGTTTAAAAGACGCGTGTGACCGAAGATTGAAGATTGAGGGATTCAGGGATTGAGGAATTGAGGGATTGGGGAATTAGGGGATTGACGATCGACGATTGAGGATTGAGGAGTGAGGAGTGATACATATGGCGCAATGCCAAAAGTGCTAGGTGAAAATAAAACTGACGACACAACAATACTCCAGTACTCCAGTGTTCCAATTCTTTCGTACATGACCAATGACAAACAAGCAGAAGGTGATTGTCATAACGGGTCCCACGGCCATCGGAAAAAGCTCGCTGGCCGTTGAACTGGCCGTCCGTATAGGAGGAGAAATCGTTAATGCCGATTCCATGCAGGTCTATCGCGGTATGGATATCGGCACGGCAAAAACGCCGCTTGAGAAAAGGGGCTCTATTCTCCATCACCTTCTGGATGTTGTCGATCCCGATGAGCCTTTCAACACCGCTATCTACCGCTCACTGGCGCTTCCTGTCATAGCGGAGATTTCAGCCAGACAGCAAGTCTCATTCGTGGTTGGAGGAACCGGCCTTTACATCAAAACGTTGCTAGGCGGGCTCCTCAGCTGCCCCGCTGCCGATTCTGCTCTTAGAGAGGCTCTCGAGCGGCAGTGTGATGAGCAAGGCCTCGAGGCGCTTTATCAAAGGTTGGAGGTGCTGGATCCGGATACTGGGCAGAAAATTCACCCCCACGACAAGGTGAGGATCTTGCGAGCCCTGGAGGTTATAGAACTCACACAAACACCGCTCTCCGTTTTGGTCCGAAAACATCGCTTTCGGGACAAGCCCTTTGAGGCCCTGAAAATTTGTTTGCAAATGAATCGCCAAGATTTGTATGATCGAATCAATCGGCGCTGTGAGAGAATGATCGAGCAGGGCCTCATAGGAGAGACTGAAAGGCTGTTGGGAAAAGGATATTCGCCTGATCTAAAGCCCATGAAGTCTCTTGGTTACAGGCATGCCGTCAAGATCTTAGAAGGGGAATGGGATCTGGACAAGGCGATAAAGCAGCTTCAAACCGACACCCGTCGATATGCAAAGAGGCAGTTGACTTGGTTTGGAGGGGATTCTCAAATGTTGTGGTATGGGCCCGAAGAGAAGGAGGGCATCCTTAAAAGGATCAAGCACTTCCTGGGAACCGCAGAAAGCCAGCAGGGTGCGTCATGAACAAAGGCTTGTTTTGTGTGCTTGGATTCATGACGACCATCCTTTTTGCCCTCTCGGCGAGTTCCGTTTCTGGTGAGAACTATATCCAGTCCTTTGAAAAAGGACAGATCGATTGGTCGAACGGGATTGTCGAAGCTATTGGGATCGGCACGGCACCAGCCGACACGGCCAATCCTGCCCAGTCCAGGGCGATTGCAAAAAGTCAGGCAGAGGCCTCTGCACGATCCAGTCTGTATGAATTGATCGCTGATCTCAGGGTCGATTCTAAGAACAACGTCAAAGCGCTTCTTGATCGGCAAGGTGTCAAGGTGGAAAGTTTGAAACAATCTTTGCAACAACTTCAGTTGGTGGATATCTCCTATTTGGAGGATGGTTCCGTGAAGGCCACGGTTGCCTTTCAGGTGAACGGCCCCTTCGCCGAGCTGGTGCTTCCAGATGATATTGTGGTGATTGAGACGGTTCTTCAGCCGGAGAGACCCCAGGAGGAAGACCGACCTTTCACAGGTTTGGTGGTTGATTGTGGTGGTTTTCCAGTAGAGCCCGCCATGGTGCCGTCGATCGTGGATGAAGACGGAAACGTGGTTTATGGCGCGGCTTATGCCAGTCGAGACTATGCAGCAGAGCGAGGGATGATCGCCTATGCCAGGGGTCTTGACTCCAGTCAGAAGAATCCGCGGGTGGGTCCGCGTCCACTGAATGTTCAGGGCATCAGGACGGCGAAAACGGGGGTTTCCGATATCGTGATCAGTAATTCCGATGCCTCTAAGATTCGAGGATCCCCGAGCAATTTGAGGGTGATGCAGAAGTGCAGGGTGATTATTGTTCTCGACTAGCAGGGTGTGAGATGTTTTAGGCTTAAGGCTCAAGGCTCAAGGCGTAAGGCTCACGGCTAAGCACAAATGAATGTTTCACCTCTTTTGTTTTATGTCTTATGGCCTTTGCCTTGCACAGAGAAGTTTTTTCAGCACCATGATAAAGCGCAATCTAAATACCCAGCGGGTACATAGAATGAGGAGCAACGGTCCAACGATGCGTTTTGGGAGATTTCTTCTCATAGGTCTGCTATTGATGATAGGCTGTGCAGGGCCTGGCGGATTGACCGAGAGCGTTCTGGACACACCGGAGCACCACGTATACAGTGGGTTCAGGCTGATCAATAAGGCAAGGCTTGATGATGCCGAGAGAGAGTTTGAACATGCCTTAAGGCTTAAACCTAACTACTCACCGGCATACCGCGGTATGGGATTGGTTTACGGGATGAAGGGCGATTTTGAAGAGGCCTTTGGGTTTATGAATCAGGCGATGGAGTGCGCTGGAACCAAGGAGCAAGCGGCCCGGACCCATGTCGGTTTCATGCGCCTGTACACGATGAGCGAGGGTGAAGGTTGGTTTGAAGCTGTGGAGAAAAACTTCGCCTTAGCCAATAAGATGGTAACGGATCTTCCCGAAGCCCATTACAACATGGGACGAGCTTATAGCCGAGCATACCGCCTGGGAGAGGCCGAAGCGTGCTTCGATCGGGTCATTGCGATCAACAGGTCACTGACGCAGGAAGCGTGGGAACAACTCGAACTGATTAAGACGATCGAGGCGGCCAAACCCACAACGCCTGAAGGGAGAAGGCTGGCGTTTGTAAATCCCATCACGAGGGCAGACACAGCGGCGTTGTTGGTTCACGAATTGCCAATGGATCGTATCTATGCAGTAGATTCCGTGAAAGGACAGGGGAAGACTGCAGAGAAAGGCCGGCCACTGAGAGATATCACTGTCCCAGCCGATATCGTCCATCACCCCATGAGAGAAGTGATAGAGGAGATTCTTCGTTTGAAGATTGGTGGTTTGAGCCTCCTGGCGGATGGGAGTTTTGGACCAGATGAGTATATCATGAGGGCGGTCTTTGCGATGGTCATGGCGGATATTGTTGTAGCCATTGAAAAAGATGCCACTTTGACTGTCAGATATGTTGGCATGGCGTCACCATTTGACGATGTACATGAGAGTGCAGGCTATTTCAATGCGGTGATGATCTGCAAGAAACACGCTAAGATTATGGATGGGGAAAACCGCCTGTTTGATCCCATGGGTACGGTGTCTGGGGCTCAGGCCCTATTGACCATTCGAAGGCTGAAAAAGAAATATAATCTATCCGAATTCAATTGAACCTCTCCGACCAAAGGTCGGGGTATTCTGGCATTTTTCGTAACAAGAACTTAAGAAAGGGGCTTTCAGCCGATGGATAAGCACCTTTTACAAATAAGGGGGCGGGGCAACGGCCGACGCGGCACTGTCAGAAGCGTTCTAGGATTGATCGCAATTCTTCTGTTCCTGTCCGGTGCTGCTTTAGCTGAGACAGGGAAGCGGGGCGAGGGCAAAGACATCCTCGTGATCGGCACGGGAAAGATTGCTGAAGGCAATACAGCCCGGGCCAGGGAGGAGGCCATATCCGACGCGCTCGTCCGAGGCGTGGAAGAATATCTGGCACGGCGCCTCGGCAGCCAAGGGATGGTAAACAACTTCCCAAGGCTGATCCAGGAGGTCTTTCCAAAGGCTAGGGAATTGGTTGAGAATTTCAACATTCTGGCAGCAGAAGAAGGGGACAGATATTACAAGGTCCTTGTTCGTCTGAAGATCAATGACAGCCTTACGGAGGAGAAGTTCCGGGAAGCAGGGCTCATTGAAACAGCTGGTCCTCCCGTCAAAGTCCTCTTCCTGGTTTCCCAAGTTGAACTGCCCAGTGGAGAGGCCTCTTACTGGTGGAGAGATCCGGAAGGCTACACCGCGCTAACCCCAACAGAGCTATCCCTTCACAGAGCGTTTGAGGCACGTGGTTTCCAACCCATCAACCGAATGTTGAAGGTCCCTGAAGCCACTTTTTCGCCGGAGATGAAGGCTCTGGATATGACAAGCGTGGGTGCCTCAAAGTGGGGAAAGGCTTTTTCTGCGGAGGTGGTGATATACGGACAGTGCGCGATCGTGGAGAGCAAAGAGGTTTTTGTTAATTTGGCAGCGCTGGATGTGCAAAGAGAATTTGTCATAGATCAGGCCGATCAAGGTGGAATGGTGGACCAGAGTTCGGAGGACGTCATACGGACCATGGAAAGGGTGATCGACAGGATCGCAACAATCCTCAGTCCCTCCATCTTGCGGTCGATCGGTACCCTTGAAGCCAAAATGAGCCGGTTGGAGATTACACTCAAGGGACTCAGGAGCTTTAAGGATTTCAGAATGTTAAGAGATTTCCTGGAAAGGGATGTGGAAGGTGTCAAATCGGTGCGACAGACAAGTGTCAAGGGCAATATCATATCTATTGCGGTGGAATTTTCAGGAGATGAAGACGTCTTTCTTGAACAGGTATTGCAACACGAAAAGCTTCCTTTCCCTGTGGATGTGATCAAAACCGAGGAAGGAGAGACGGTTTTCAACATCAGGTAGTTTCCATGACCGTAGCAAACCTCATTACAACCATCAGAATTCTTCTGGCGCCTTTGTTCATGATCTTTCTCATCAATGATCGGTACAAATGGGCTTTGGTCATTTTTATCGTTTGCGTTATAAGCGATGGTGCGGACGGTATGGTGGCGAGGCTCTTCAACCAAAAGAGCAAACTGGGAACCTATCTCGACCCGCTTGCAGACAAATTACTTTTGGTGGCCACCTTCATTGCCCTTTCTGTCAGGGGCTTTTTACCCGCATGGCTGACCGTTCTGGTTATCGCACGAGATGTGATGATCCTGTTGGGTGTTCTCGTTATTTCGTTGAACAGAATGGAGTTTCGGGTCAAACCCTCCATGCTGAGCAAGGTCAACACCTGCTTCCAATTTGCCACCGTCATCGCAGTCCTTTCCCGCAATTACCTTCCATTGCCTCCGAAGTTTTTTCTTTTCCTTTATTATACAACGGCTCTGTTTACCATCAGCTCCGGCTTGCATTATATGCAATACCTGTTCAAAGTGATGGGGGAAGGGTCCGGAAACAGCAGGGGTCCGAAGGCGAGCGGGCGGAAGGAGGCGTGACGGAAAAGGCCTGGCGGATTATCGCTTGACACCGCTTTGGTGAATTGCTAAAAACGTTTCCAACTTTTTAGGCACGTAGCTCAGGGGGAGAGCACTACCCTGACACGGTAGGGGTCAAGGGTTCAAATCCCTTCGTGCCTACCATCCTTGGGGCGATTTGAGGCTGGTTGTTTAACCAGCCTCGTCTTTTGTCGGGGAGGGGTGTTGTGCTTAGGCGCCCCCTTCGACAGGCTGCGGTTTAGGCAGTTGGGTGGGCTATACTGGCACACTCAGGCAGCCCGGCAATGGCTGCGGAAGATCTTTGCAAAGGGGATGGGGATTTGTGGCGAATTTTTATTGACATTAAGGCCAAAATAGATAATAAAAATGCATGCAGAAGAAGTTATGAGAAGATAAGCTTAATTAAGCTTAATTACTTTTCTTGACAAAAGTTTAAAAGTAAAGAAGCAAGGACATCTTTTTCGACGCCATTGAATCTAGGAAAGACACCAGGTTTACCGCGAAATTGTTTTTTTATTCTTAATTCAGGATTCCGGTGAGGCATCTAAGCAGGTCCTGGTCTGACCTGGGATGCCTTATTTACTTTGGACAACTGAAACATGAAGCATTTGAACATCCACATGAAAGGTGGAGCGCCTCAAGAAATCGAGGCAGAATCCATCTCAACGCTCGAAGCCCTCTGCAGCCTCAATGCAGGAGATTTGAACAAGATTGTGGCTGCCAAAGTCAATGGCGAGAAGAGAGACCTCTCCTTTCCCGTGGTAACTGATGCAGAACTTGAGCCCATTTCCGTGGATTCAGAGGAGGGATTGGAGATTTTGCGGCACAGTACGTCCCATGTGATGGCCATGGCTGTGAAAGAACTTTTTCCAGGTGTGAAGGTCACGATCGGACCGGCTATTGAGAACGGTTTCTATTATGATTTTGATTACGAGCGGCCTTTTAAAGAGGATGACCTCCCTAGGATTGAAGAAAGAATGAGGGAGATTATCGAAAAGGACCTTCCCTTTTCAAGAAAGGAGATAACACGGGAGGAAGCCCTGGATATCTTTGGTAAGGAAGGCGAAGATTACAAATTGGAACTTATCAACGATTTGGATGTAGAAAAGGTCTCTCTCTATACGCAGGGTAGTTTCACAGATTTGTGCCGTGGTCCCCACATTCCGTCAACCGGAAAGATCAAAGCCTTCCATCTCACAAAAGTGGCCGGAGCTTACTGGCGTGGGAATGAGAACAGGGCGATGCTGAGCCGTATATACGGCACCGCATTTCCAAACCAGAAAGCACTCAAGAGCTATCTCAAGAAACTTGAGGAGGCCAAGAAAAGAGACCATGTAAGGTTGGGCTCGCAACTTGGGCTTTTCAGTACCTATGAGGAGATAGGGGCCGGCATGGTGGTATGGCATCCGAAAGGGGGCATTCTGCGCCACATCCTTGAAGAATTCGAGATTCAAGAGCATTTGAAGCGGGGATATGAAGTGGTCAAAGGCCCGCAAATTCTGAAGACAGAGCTGTGGAAAAGGTCGGGCCATTTTGAGAATTACCGGGAAAACATGTACTTTACGGAGATTGACGGACAATCATACGGCATCAAGCCCATGAACTGCCTCGCCCACATGCTGATATACCGCTCCAGTATCAGAAGTTATCGGGATCTTCCCAAAAGATACTTCGAACTGGGACTGGTTCACCGTCATGAGCGTTCAGGGGTTTTACACGGGCTCCTCAGGGTAAGGGAGTTCACCCAGGATGACGCGCACATTCTTTGCACACCAGAGCAACTGGATGGAGAAATAAAGGGGGTTCTTGATTTCGTCAGAGACGTGATGGCCATTTTTCGTTTCGACTACGAATTGGAGGTCAGCACGAGACCGGAGAAGTCGATCGGAACCGACGAGGACTGGGAAAGGGGCACAAACGCCCTCATCAAGGCGGTGGAGGACAATCAATTGCCCTACCGGATCAACGAGGGCGACGGTGCCTTTTACGGGCCGAAGATTGACGTAAAGCTGCGAGACGCCCTGGAAAGAAAATGGCAGTGTGCCACGATACAATGTGACTTTACCTTACCGGACAGGTTCAATCTGTATTATATTGATAAAGACGGCCAAAAACACCGACCGGCCATGATCCACAGGGTCATCTTGGGTGCTCTGGAGCGATTTATTGGTGTCTTGATCGAGCACTATGGAGGCGCCTTTCCCACATGGCTGTCACCGGTTCAGGCCGTCATCCTGACCGTGACGGATAGGAATATTTCTTATGGGGAAAAGGTCTTCAAAGCCCTCAAGGAGGCGGACATCAGGGTTGAAGCCGATTTCCGAAACGAAAAGCTTGGCTTAAAGGTGAGAGAAGCTCAGTTACAGAAGATCCCCTATATGCTCATTATCGGGGACAAGGAATGTGAAAAAGAAGGTGTGACCCCAAGGTTGAGAAGTGGCGAAAATCTGCCATTCATGAGCCAAGAGGAGTTCATAAACCTTGTTAACGAAGACTGCAGACAAAGGAGGTAGCGGTTATAGCCAAGAAAAGCGATGATGTCCGGGTGAATGAGAGGATCCGTGCAAAGACGGTGAGGCTGATCTCCGTCGATGGTAAGCAACTCGGAATTATGAGCGTTCAGGATGCGCTTGATGCTGCTCGCGAGGATAGCCTCGACTTGGTGGAGGTTTCCCCTAACTCAGATCCGCCCGTGTGCAGGATCATGGATTATGGGAAGTACAAGTACCAGGCGAGCAAGAAGCAGCAGGAGGGCAAGAAAAAGACGAAAGCTTTCCAAGTCAAAGAGATCAGAGTGAGACCTCGCACTGACGAGCATGATCTGGGTTTCAAGATTAGGAATCTGAAAAAGTTTCTGGAAAAGAAAGACAGGGTTAAGGTGACCGTTCTATTTCGTGGCCGGGAAATGGCTTATTTGGATGCAGGTATAGAACTTTTGAACAGGATTGCCGAGGAGGTCATAGAGGAAGGAACGGTAGAGCAGCCGCCAACGAGGGAAGGGTGGCGGCTGACCATGACTATCGTGCCGAAGTGAACGCACGACCGATCCTGACCGATTTTTCTCTTCACCCTCCCTGCAATGCGGCGTAGATCGGCTTCTACCGCAGTCTCCGATCCGAGTCGGAACGTTTTGTCTCCAACCTCGTGATAGGGAATTCATATTTGTCTTTACGGAAAGCGCCTCAATCCCGCCGCCATTTCGGGCAGGGGATGAGCGGCCCTTTTCTTTGGCCTTGCCTTAAGAAGCGGGGCCAAACCCAGTGCTGATAAAAGGCTCTACCCTTTTAGTAACGTTAGAAAGTGTTGGCATGGACCCTCTGTTGTTTGCAATAGTAGAGAGTTTTCAGTTGGATGATCGATTTGGCCTGAGCCTTAAGCCTTATGCCTTGCGCCTCACACAAGGTCATGGCCTCCACCACCGATGCACCGTTTATTCGCCGTGCCGACACTTTTGAAATGTCCCTTTGAGAAAATGAAGCCCCGCCCTTTAAGCCGGGGAGCACCAATGACGGAGGAATTAAAATGCCTAAAATGAAAACAAACCGCGGCGCAGCCAAGCGTTTCAAGTCCACGGGTACCGGCAAAATCGTGAGGAACAAGGCCTTTGGCAATCACATTTTGACCAAGAAGAGCACCAAGAGAAAAAGGGGTCTTCGGAAATCAGGCCTGGTCCATTCAACCAACAAAAGGAGCATGACCAGACTCATGCCTTATCTATGAGGGGGGCATTAACAGCGTAGTCGACCCCCTCATCCCTGTCTCAAGCCTGCATAGCCAAAACAGGACTATGGACGGGGCTGCAAAAAAAAACGTTATTTTGAGAAAGAGGTATAACCATGCCAAGGGTGAAAAGAGGCTCTAAGGCGAGACAGAGGCGGAACAAAATTCTCAAGGCTGCGAAGGGCTACCGGGGAGGCCACAGCAAGCTCTACAAGACGGCTTTTATCACGGTAAGCAGGGCAAGGGCCTTTGCCTATCGAGACCGCCGAGCGAGAAAGCGAGAGTTTAGGAGGCTTTGGATTGTGCGGATCAATGCGGCTGCAAGGGAGCACGGCCTTTCCTATAGCAAGCTTATGGGTGGACTTGAAAAGGCGGGCATTGATCTTGATAGAAAGATGCTTGCCGACATGGCCGTCAATGATCCCGCCGCCTTTTCTCGAGTGGCCAGCATAGTCAAGTAACTCAGTAACCGGGTTTCAATGTGGAGTGGGGAGGGCTCCGAATTTTATTCCTTCAGCACAGGAAGAAAACCTCATCAGTATCTCCCCGGACTCGGCGGAGTGGGTTCATTCAACGTCTCGAAAATTCTGCAACGTATTGGATTTATCACCGTTCTTGGTGATTTTCCCGATGCGTTTTCCACTGGAATGATGGAAGGGTGGAATAAAGGAATGTTGGGACAAAAAGAGTTGCATCTTTGACGGTGTATAGCATGGGTGGTGACAGTCAAAGCCAAACAGTGCGAGGACAGCTCCGTGAATTGGAGAACGAGGCGGTTCGGGAGCTTGGAACGGTCAGTGATCTCTCCACTCTGGAGCAGTTCAGGATCACCTACCTCGGGAAAAAGGGCCGCTTTACGGCCTTAATGAAGAAGCTGGGAGATGTTCCGGTCAAAGACCGCCCTGAGGTGGGCAAGCTCGCCAATCGCATAAAGCGGGGTCTTGCGGAACGTTTTGAGGAGACCAAGGGGAAGATTTCTGCTCAAAAGGAGAGAGAGGCCGCTTTCTTGGACGTGACCTTACCCGGGAGAGAGCCGGCAAGGGGCCATGTTCATCCTATAACCCAGGTGTCCAAGGAGATCTGTGATATCTTCGGGAGAATGGGCTTCAAAGTGGTGGAAGGGCCCAACGTGGAGCTTGATTACTACAACTTTGAAGCTCTCAATATCCCTAAGGACCACCCAGCCAGGGATATGCAGGATACCTTCTATATTTCTGAAAATGTGGTTCTGAGGACGCACACCTCCCCCATGGAAATCCGAATCATGGAAAGCCAGCCCCCCCCGGTGAGCATCATCGCCCCCGGCAAGGTTTACAGGCGGGATTCTGATGTCTCCCACACACCCATGTTCCATCAGGTTGAGGGGTTGTTGGTGGATAAAGGGGTCAGCTTAGGGGATCTCAAGGGGACGCTCAGCCATTTTGTGCATCAGATGTTTGGCAGTGCTACGGCCATGCGTTTCAGACCCAGCTTTTTCCCCTTCACCGAACCGAGTGCAGAAGTGGACATCCAGTGCGTCATCTGCCACGGCAAGGGATGTCGTACGTGCTCCAATACAGGGTGGCTGGAGATCCTGGGGTGCGGGATGAATGATCCCGCGATATATGCGTTCGTAGACTACGACCCCGAGGTCTATTCCGGGTTTGCCTTCGGCATGGGCATCGAGAGGGTGGCCATGCTTAAGCATGGTATTGACGACATCCATCTTTTCTACAGAAACGATATGCGTGTTCTGAGGCAATTTTGAAGATTGGAGTATTGGCCTGTCGGCCTCGCCTAAGCGGTGGCGGGCGGGGGTAGTGGAACACTGGAAGAATGGAATAATGGGAATCAGGTTTTCTCATGCGAGTGAGTCTGAACTGGCTTAAAGAATTCGTCCACATTGAGCGGTCGCCCCAAGAGTTGGCTGACCTTTTGACCAATTCCGGGTTTGAAGTGGAAGACATAGAGCCTGTCGGGCATTCTCTTGAGGATGTGATCGCAGCAAGAATAGTGGCAGTAGAACGCCACCGTGAAGCGGATCGGCTCTTCATTTGCCGCATGGACACAGGAAAGGCCGAGGTCCCGGTCATCTGCAGTGCTCCAAACCTTGAAGCGGGGGCCATGGTGCCCATGGCTTTGCCAGGGACAAAACTGCCCGGCGGGCTCATGATCGAGGAGAGCATCATTAGAGGCGAACGCTCTGTGGGCATGCTGCTCGCAGAGGATGAGATGGGACTCACTGACGATCATGAAGGGATCATGATTTTGTCTTCCCATCTTGAACCAGGGGTTTGCGTCGCTGAGAGGCTGTCGCTCGAGGACTGGGCTCTTGAAATCGCTTTGACGCCCAACCGGGGGGACTGCGCCTCAGTCATAGGGATTGCAAGGGAAATCGCGGCCCTCACGGGTGAGAAGCTGAAGAAACCGGAGATCAGGCTCCGGGAAAGCGGCCCGCCAACTGAGGAATTGGCCCGCGTTACTGTTGAGGATCCAACAGGGTGTCCCCGTTATGCGGCGGGGATGATCCGGGGTATCGAGATCAAACCGTCTCCTTTTTGGATGCGCTATCGCCTCTATGTATCAGGGATTCGCAGTATCAACAACGTGGTTGACGTGACGAACTATGTGCTCCTGGAAATGGGGCAACCCTTGCACGCATTTGATTACGACCGTCTCAAGGAGAACAGAATCGTGGTGCGTCGCGCCGAGGAGGAAGAAACCTTCACGACGTTGGATGGAACAACCCACACCTTAACTAACGAAGTGCTCATGATTTGCGATGGCCAGCGATCCGTTGCTGTGGCAGGCATTATGGGCGGTCTGAACTCGGAGATTTTCGCTGGCTCAGAGAACGTTCTGATTGAAAGCGCTTTCTTCGATCCCATCACCATTCGGAGGGGAGCAAAGAGACTTGGTATGTCCACGGAAGCCTCCTATCGTTTCGAGAGAGGTATTGACATAGAGGGGGTTATCCGCGCCCTTCAACGATCCTTGATGCTCATGGCAGAATTAGCGGGCGGGGAAATCATGAGAGGTGTCATTGATGTATACTCAAAGCCCTATAAATCAGCGTCGATTGACCTGAGGGTCGATAAGACGAACCGTTTTCTCGGCATTTCCCTTTCCAAAGAGACTATGGCCGGGTATCTGAGAGCGCTTGAACTGGGCGTCGAGGAGGTGGAGGAAAACGTGCTGCGCGTAGAGCCGCCATCGTTTCGCGTTGATTTGACCCGGGATGTAGATCTCATGGAGGAAGTCGCCAGGCTGGAAGGGTTTGAAAACGTGCCTGTCACATACCCTCCCATCAAGCCTTCTGAAGGAGGCAACCTTGCGGAGCTGACTGCAAAGGAAAAAATCGTAGAGATTATGGTAGGTCTCGGGTTCACGGAGATCATTTCCTACAGCTTCATTTCACCAGAGTCAGTGGAATTCCTCGGTGTCAAGCAGGGGAGTCCCCTGAGATCCTTTGTGACCTTACTCAATCCGTTGACCGTGGATCAGTCGGTCATGAGAACCTCTCTTGTCCCCGGGCTCTTGGCGGCTGCGAAGACCAATTTTGCTCAGGGAGAGAAGGATCTGAAACTTTTTGAGGCAGGCCGGATCTTTCTCGGTCGGGAGAGGGAGGAGCTGCCTGAGGAAAAGCCTTTCTTGGCGGCCATCCTGACGGGACTTTACAATCCCAAGGAGTGGTATCGTGAGGAGAGACCTGCGGACTTCTTTGACATCAAAGGCGCTTTGGAAGCCCTGCTAAAGGCCTTGGGACTGAAGGCCTACTCCTTTGAAAGGCGGGCCATGCCGCCTTGGTATCACCAGGAGGTCGCTGCGGCTGTTTTTCTTGGGGACATCCCTTTGGGTCACGTCGGGCAAGTCACCCCGGAGGTCTTGAGACGCTTCGGTGCTGAAACAGAAGAACTGTTTCTCTTTGAGCTGGATGTGGGAGTCCTCGCGGAGAAATCTCGAGAGGAGAGACATTTTGAGGCCCTCACAAGATTTCCGGCGGTTTACAGAGATCTTTCCCTCACGGTCAGCCGGAACACAGAGTCTACAAAGATCCAGGACATCATCGAAAGAGAAGGCGGAGAGCTTGTCGAATCGGTCACCCTCTTTGATCACTATGAGGGCGGTAAGATGGATCCTTCAGAAAAGGCTCTGGCCTTCAGGGTCTGCTATCGATCCAAGACGGGTACGTTGGATGGGAAGGAGATCAACACGCTCCATGAGGTCGTCATTAAGAAAATCGGTAAAGAGACGGGCGCAAGGCTGAGAGAGGTCTAGAATCCTTATGGGGATTCCGAATGACAAGCGTTACTTTCGGATCGGGGAGGTGAGCCGTATTGTAGGCGTAGAGCCTTACGTTCTCAGGTACTGGGAGAGCGAGTTTCCCCAAATCCGGCCTCAAAGAGCCGATACCAACCAAAGAACTTACCAGAAAAAAGACCTGGAGGTCATCCTTGAGGTAAAAAGGCTGCTCTATGAGGAGAAACTCACCATTGAGGGCGCACGGCGGAGACTGAAGCAGGGGGTGTCCAAGAAAGGGGTTTCCCAAGAACAGATTCTGAAAGAACTCGAGGAGAATCTTCGAGAAATCCTCAAAGTCCTTGACTAACAGCTACCGGTAGCCAAAAACCCCAATCACCTCATTTGAGATGAGCGATGGAGGCGCTATGAACTTACACGGTCACAGAGCGCTCATCACGGGCGCCGGCCAGGGAATCGGCCGGGCCTGTGCCGAGGTTTTCGCGTCGAGGGGTGCTGATCTGGTCCTGCTGGATAAGAACGCTGAGACTTTGGAGGAGGTGGTGAAGAAGACAGGGCAGTTGGGTGCAGAGGTCACCTCTGTTGTTCTCGATTTGACCGATTTTGAGGCCCTCTCCAAAGAACTTGCAAGGGTTCAATCCAGGGGACTTGTGGATATCCTGGTGAATAATGCCGGGTTTGACCGGCCTGGAACCCTATCCAAAATAGACAGGCAGGGCTTTGAATCCGTCCTGGCCATCCATCTCACCGTACCCTTGTTGCTCATGCAATGCCTGCTACCGGCAATGCGGTCCGCGGGGTGGGGACGGATTATCAATGTGAGCTCCATCTACGGGCTCATTGGTGCAAAAGGAGAACTCGCCTACTCTACGGTTAAAGCGGGGCTCATCGGATTGACCAAATCCGTGGCCAAGGAAGCGGGTCTGGACGGGGTCACGGTTAATGCTGTTCTACCGGGTTTGACACGGACTCCCACAATCGAGAATGTCATGGCTGCGCCTTACAAAGAGCGCATCATAAAGGACACTTCCCTGGGGCGGATGGCTGAACCGGAAGAGATCGCGAATGTCATCGCTTTTCTGGCCTCGGACGGGGCGTCTTTCATTACCGCTGCTGTCATTCCCGTTTCCGGAGGGTGGGGGATATAAGAAGAGGTGTAAGGCACGAGGCGTAAGGCACAAGCTGTGGTTAAAAGCTCAAGAGGGCTTAGAGGGGCCGGAGTCTACGGCCCTGTGTGATTCACTTTACAGTTGACACCCTCCACCCTTTTCCCTATAGTAACGGCCCAAAAGCAGGTTATTTTCAGCAAGATACCCATGTCTCCCGGATGAGAGGCTTTAATCCTGCGACAGCGGGTGAGGGGATAAGGTTCTTCTTGGCTTTGGGATTTGTCGGCACCGTAACTTTTTTTCAAAGCGCTTTCGATTGGAAGGAGGGACACTATGGGTAAAAAGAGACGGATTTTCGGCGCCGCTCTACTGGTAGGGCTGCTTACCATCGGGCTTCTGCTGCCTTTTCAAGCTGAGGCACGGAACATTAAGGTTGGCATTATCGACTGTTACAGTGGCCCAGCCGCCGTTTATGGTCATGATGCTTTGAACGGCTTCAAACTGGCCCTTGGGGAGATAAACAATCAAGGTGTGTTGGGAGAAAAAATCGAATTTACCACCCGTGACACCAAGTTCAAGGTGGACATCGCTCTCAACATGGCCAAGGAGTTGGTCATGCGGGAGAACGTGGACGTTCTTGTGGGAACCATCAATAGCGGGGCCGCAATGGCGGTATCCGATGCCGTGGCCAAGAAGGAGAAGGTGCCGTTTATCGTATGGATTTCCAAGAGCGAGAAAATAACCGGAGAAAAGGGCCATCGTTACGTCTTTTCCACCTCCGAGAACACAGCCATGGCGGGCAAGGCGGGAGGCGTTGGTCTGGCGAAAATGCCGTACTTAAAATATTGGATTGCGGGTGACGATTACTCCTATGGCCACGATATAGGGGATGCAGCGTGGCGAAATCTAAAGGCCCTGAAACCTGAGGTGCAAAAGATCGGCGAATCGTGGTGGAAGATTGGCGAGCCTGATCTTGTGCCCTATTTCACGTCCATCATCGGGGCAAAACCGGATGCGGTCATTTTCTGCACCGGTGGCGCCAGCATGACCAATTGCCTCAAAGCCATTAAGTCAACCGGCATGGCTTCTAAGATGGCCACCTGGATTCACACCGCCATTGACCACGCTGTGCTCAAGCCTCTCGGGGCCGAGGCGCCCGAGGGGGTCCTGGGCACGATCCAGTACCTCTTCTACTATCCGGAGACACCGGAGAACAAAGCTTTCGTGAAGGCTTTTGAGGGCGCCTACGGCAATCCGCCGGGGTTTCCCGCTTTTGACGCGTATTTGACAGCCCATTTCATTGCCGAGGCGTTCAGAAAAGCCGGCACCATCGACAGGGAAAAATTCATTGATGCTTTGGAGGGGCTCAAGGTCAAGAGCCCTGTTGGCGGTATGGTGGAGATGCGGGCCTGCGATCACCAGGCCGTGTACCCCATGTACTTCGGTGCGACCAAAAAGACACCCCAGTATGACTTCGTCATTGCGTCTGACATCAAGACCTTGACGGGTGAAGAAGTCTTGCCCACATGTGAAGAGATTGCGAAAGCCCGAAAGAAGTAGTGTGCTCTCAAGCGGGAAAGGGAGTCGCCTCCTTTTCCCGCACATTTGTTCTTTTGGGAAACCCACCAAGTATGCTATCTGACTTTTCAGCCTTGGGGAGCCAATTTCTAGTGGGGCTCAGCCGCGCCATGATTCTGTTTATCGTGACGTCCGGGCTCAGCTTCGTCCTTGGCGTGCTCAGAGTGCCCAATGTGGCACACGGCTCATTGTACATGATCGGGGCGTTTTCAGCCTTCAGCATCTCCAAGCTTTTCGGCGGCGGCCCTATCGGATTCTGGCTTGCCCTCATTCTTTCGCCCTTCATTGTTGCTTTGGTCAGTCTTGTCTCCGAGCGACTGCTCTTTTGTCATCTTTACCAAAGGGAGCACCTCATGCTCCTGCTGTTCACTTTTGCTCTCATGCTGATTCTCGGAGACCTGGTGAAACTCACGTGGGGGGCCGAGTACAGATCCATTATGGCACCGGACTTTTTCAGGGGCTCTGTCTCCATTTTCGGCTTGTCCTTACCGCGGTACAACCTCTTTCTGCTCGTTCTCGGTCCGCTCGTTGCCATAGGCCTGTGGCTGTTTACCAACAAGACAAAGATCGGGAAGATAGCCCGTGCAGCGGCCGTTGACATGGAAATGGTGGGCGCCGTGGGCATCAATGTGAGCTGGGTATTTGCTTTCGCTTTCGTGCTGGGGTGTTTCCTTGCTGGTCTTGGTGGTGCTCTCGTTGCTCCTACTGTGAGCATCACACTGGGGATGGATCATGACATCATCATCGAGGCCTTCCTCATTGTCACGATCGGTGGCTTGGGCAATATGTGGGGTGCCATGGTAGGGTCTCTCATTTTTGGATTGACCCAGTCTTTCGGCGTGTTGTTCTGGCCGCAATTTGCCATCGTGTTTCCCTACACAGCGGTTGTGATTGTGCTGCTGTGGCGTCCTCGTGGTATGCTGAAATCGGTCTGGTAAGAAGGAACCGATGACCATGAAAAACCGATTCAAATCCTTTGTGCCTTATGGGGTGATCTTTGTTGTGCTTCTTTTTCTGCCGCCTGTCATTCCGCGTTTCTATACCTACATTCTCACTTCCATTTTTGTGACAGCCCTGTTGGCCATGAGCTTGAACGTGGTTGTGGGCCATGGCGGGCTCTTTCAGTTCCATCATGCGGCCTTTTATGGCGTGGGCGCTTACACCTTTGCGTTAATCCTAACCAAAACGTCTCTGCCGATCTGGGTTGGCTTTGTTGCCGGGCCTGTTGCTGCGGCGATGGCGGGCCTTCTCGTCGGCTGGTTCTGCGTCAGGCTGACGAGACTCTACTTCGGAATGCTTCAGATCTCCCTGGGTTCCCTCATATGGGCCATCGCCTTCCGGTGGTACAGCCTGACAGGCGGGGATGACGGTATTCACGGCGTTCCTGTCCCCGATTTCGTCTCTTCCTCAACGAGCGCCTATTATTTCATCTTGATCCTGCTCACCATCTGTCTTGTAGTCATGTACTTGATTCTGAGATCCCCCTTCGGCATGACGCTTCAGGCCATTCGGGACAACCCGGAGCGGTGTGAAGCGGTGGGCATCAACGTGAGGCGCCACCAACTGCTGGGCATTGTCATCGCCACCTTTTTCGCCGGCGTGGCAGGGGTCCTCTTTGTGGTGCTGGAACGTTCTGTTTTCCCGGACCTTCTTTTCTGGGTTTTGTCCCTGGAGATCTTCATCATGTGCCTCTTGGGCGGATGGTTCACTTTTGCGGGTCCTATACTGGGGGCAGCCATCACGGTTTCCTTGAGAACGTTCGTGGGCATTTACACCGAATATTGGACCCTCATCCTCGGGGTCATGCTCATTTTGTTGATCTTTTTTCTGCCTGAAGGCGTGATGGGTTTTATCACGGAGAAATTTGGCGCACGGCCTGAAAGGGTCTACCAAGAAAGATAAACGGAAATGCTCCGCATCGAGAAAATTCATAAATCCTTCGGCAATTTTGTGGCCGTGAACGGTGCGAGCCTCACGGTTGGAAAGGGTGAACTGGTGGCCGTGATAGGCCCTAACGGCGCCGGAAAAACCACACTTTTCAACCTCATCACCGGCCAGTTGAAGCCCGACAGAGGCAAGGTCCTCTTCAATGATGAGGATATGACCAAACTGCCCACGTACCACATTTGCAGAAAAGGGATCGCCCGTTCCTTTCAAATCGCCAATATCTTTCACCGCCTGACAGTGTTCAGGAATGTTCAGGTCTCGGTTCTCTCGGAACAAGGCAAGAGCAACAAGCTGTTCAGCCCGGCCCACAACATTGCCGTTGAGGAGACAAACCGCATTTTGGAAAGTGTCGGGCTTTTGGAGAATGCTGAGAACATTGCAGGCTCCCTGTCTTATGGCGATCAGAGGATACTGGAAATCGCTATTGCTCTAGGCAATGAACCGGAGTTGCTCATTCTTGATGAGCCCACGGCCGGCATGTCTCCTGAGGAAACAGCTGCCACAATGGCACTCATCAAGACGCTTGCTGAAACCCGGGGATTGACCATCCTATTCTGTGAGCACGATATGGACGTGGTTTTTAACACCGCCCAGAGTATCATGGTCATGCATTACGGGAGAACGATCGTCCAAGCCAAGCCGGAGGAAGTCAAAGCGAACAGTCAAGTACAGGAAGCCTATCTTGGAGGCGAGAATGCTTGACGTACAGGAAATCCACACATTCTATGGCTTGAGTCATATCCTTTTCGGCGTCTCCCTCAAGGTGGGCTCAGGGAACGTGGTGTGTCTCCTGGGTCGAAACGGTGCAGGAAAAACAACCACTCTGAAGAGCATACTGGGCCTGACCCCGCCCAAACAAGGCCGCATTCGCTTCAAAGACGAGGACATTACGGGAAAGGCGCCCTACCTTCTGGTCCGAAAAGGCATTGGTTATGTGCCCGATGATCGCAGGATTTTTGCGGACCTCACGGTGGGGGAAAACCTTGAGATTGCATCCAGAAAAAGGGAAGGCAGGGAAGAATGGAACAAGGATACGGTTTATGGGCTTTTCCCGCGACTTAAGGAGTTTGATTCCCGCAACAGTGGAACGCTTAGCGGGGGTGAGCAGAAAATGCTGGCCATTGGCAGGGCTCTCATGGGGAACCCCGACTTTTTGCTTTTGGACGAACCCACTGAAGGTCTCGCCCCTGTACTGGTGCGGATCTTGGGGGAGAACATCACCAGATTGAAGGACTTTGGTTTGACGGTTCTTTTGGCAGAGCAGAATGTGAAGTTCACGCTTAAATTGAGCGATTTTGGATACATCATCGATAATGGCCGGATTTGCTATGAAGGCACGGTCAAGGAATTGACCGAGAATGAGGAAGTGCGAAAGACCTGCGGGATCTAATGGAAACCGTCTGATCTGCGTGTGAGAGGTTGCTGAATGGGAGAAGCCCAGGTTTTTCAAACAGAGAAAGCCGCTATCACGGGCGGGCCCTATGCCCAAGCGATGATTCACAAGGGGGTAATCTATCTTTCAGGCCAGGGGCCTGTAGAGCCCAAAACCAATCGGATTGTTCTGGGGACGATCGAGGAGGAATCCAGGCTGGCTATGGAGAACCTTCGCATTATTCTGGAGGAGGCCGGCTCCTCCTTGGAAAAACTCCTGAAGGTGACCGTGTACTTGCTGGATATGGAAGAGTACAGCCGCTTCAATGAGGTTTACAAGAGCTACTTTCAAGGCAGGTTGCCTGCGAGGACCTGTATTCAAGCCGGAAAGCTTCCTTTTGGCACCCGCGTAGAAATCGATGCGGTAGCCTTCATTTAAACCCGCCTGATCTTTTGGTAACCGATCTTTTCAGCACAAAAAGCTATTTGTGAGGAGAAAGGGAATAACCCATGAAACACTTTGTGGTGAGGAACATGGAGGCGAAACGACCCGTTGAAGGGGTTGAGATGCGGGTCATTCCAGGGGAAAAGATGACCATGGTCTTCTTTCAGTTGGCTCCGGAGGCCGAAATCCCCGAACATGCCCATCCCCACGAGCAGATGGGCACGGTGCTCAAGGGTTCCATCGAACTGGCCGTTGGTGGCGTAAAAAAGACCATCCATGAGGGGGAAGCGTATCACGTGCTTCCCAATGTCCCACACAGCGGCCGATGTGGCGTTTCTCCTACCGAGATTATTGAGGTGTTCTCTCCTGCCAGAGAGGAATATCATTAAGAGGCGCGAGGCTTAAGGCACAAGGCTTAAGGTAAAAGGCAACGCATAAAAAGAATTGGATGATTTTTTCCTTACGCCTTACGCCTTAGGCCTTGAGCCTCTATTTTTCACTTCTTCAGGCCTGGGGTGCTTGTTTTGGCGAGGAGGGTGTTGCGGTGGATGCCCAAGATTGAAGCGGCCTTTTTCTTGTTGCCTTCCACGCTTTCAAGCACTTCGTTAATATACTGCTGCTCAAAAAGATTGACCGCTTCCTTGAGAGTCATATCCTTTATGCTTGCTTTGCCGATGTTGAGGGAGGAGATATCTCTGAGGTGGATGATTGGATCCTTGGTTATGGTGAAGGATCTTTCCACCATGTTTTCGAGTTCCCGGACATTGCCCGGCCAATCATAGTCCATTAGTGCTTTCATCGCCTTCTTGGAAAACCGTTTTGGCGGCTTGGCGGAACGCGCTGCATTCGACTCCAAGAAATGATCGACGAGCAGGGGAATGTCGTTTTTTCTCTCCCTCAGAGGCGGGAGGTCAACAGGAAAAACGTTCAGGCGGTAAAAAAGATCCTCTCGGAATCCTCCGTCCTGCATCAACTGCTTGAGGTCTTTGTTGGAGGCAGCCACAAAGCGGGCATCGATCTTGATAACCTTGGTGGTTCCTAATCTTTCAAATTCCTTTTCTTGAATCACCCGCAGCAGTTTTGCTTGCATATTCACGTCCAGGGTGTCGATGTCATCCAAGAAGAGGGTCCCCTTGTTGCCGATTTCCAGTTTGCCGATGGTCGTGCGAGAGGCGCCGGTAAAAGCGCCTTTCTGATAACCAAAAAGCTCGCTCTCCATCAATGTCGGCGGAATGGCCGCACAGGAGATGACGACAAAGGGTTGCTCCTTTCGTGGGCTCAGGTTGTGTATGGCTCTGGCGACCAGCTCTTTGCCTGTGCCACTTTCCCCCTGAACGAGAACCGGCCCGTCACTTTCGGCAATCGTGGCTATAAGATCGAAGATCTTCCTCATTTTTTCGTCTTCACCAACGATCGCTTCGAAAGGGTGGTATCTCTGGAGTTCATCCCTGAGGTAGGTCACCTCTCTCAGAAGGCTGCGTTTTTCCAAGGCGCGGTTAATAAGATTGATCACATCCTCCACCAGGAAAGGCTTGATGATATACTCGTAGGCGCCGAGTTTGATGGCTTTTACCGCCGTTTGGACCTCTTTGACGGCGGTGACCATGATAACTTCCGGGTTGGGGTCAATGGTCTTGAGTTTTTCCAGGAGATCAATCCCGTTAACGTCTGGGAGGAGGATGTCCAGCAAAATGAGATCGACGGTATTTTTGTTGAAAAGGTCAATGGCTTGCTGTCCGGTTTCGGCAAGCAGTACGTTGAATTGATCTTTGAGGACCATGTTGAAGGACTGGCGAATGCCATGTTCGTCGTCGACAACCAGTATTGTCGCCCATTTTTCCATAACTTCTGCTGTCTCCTCAGCGATTTTCGAGCCTTTTGGATATTCCGGGGTGTTTAATTTAGCACATTCTACGTAAAGATCAATTATTTTGCGCCGGTATTGTGAAGGGGAGACGAAAAAAAGCTTCCCTTTTTTTATGAAGTGATATAAAATACTTGTGTCTATTAAAGCCCGATTCTACAAACATTCAAATACCCGTTACGGCGTGCACAAAATATTGTGCGGTGATGCACATTATTCTGTGCTTTTTTTAGCAGGGTTGTTGCTTTCTTGCAAGTGTCCATAAAGACGGCGTTTTTGGGAAAAAGGATATGTGGGCCCACAAACGCACGCAGCCCCTATATGTTGTATTAAAGCGTGCACAAAATGACAGGCGTGGGCCCGGAGCAAAAAGGGACATTTGGGTAGAAACTTGGCATGGCTATTGAGACTGACACTCTAAAGTCAGAGGCTCATGCCAAGAAGTTCCCCGTCTCTTGAAAGGCCATAAAGAATATAGGGGGGTGGTCTAAGGCATGAAACTCAGCTCTTTTCTCCAAACGAAGCCCAACCTTTTTATCTATCAGAAAATAGGATGGAAAATAGCCCTTTACTACATCATGATACTCGGTCGTTTATACTTTTTGGTGAGGCAGGAAGAAAAGCAGAAAATCGTAGCGTCCCTCGAGAGCGTGTTTTCCACCCGTAAGAAGAAATCCGAAATAGAGACGATCACAAAAGAGGTTTTTCGAGGTATATACGCCCATTACTATGAAAAGCTCTTCAACGCCTATGAAGGGATCACTGAACTGAGATCCTTCATGGAGGAGAGCATAGAATCACATGGGTTGAATAAGTTGGACGCAGCCTTGGAAAAGGGCAGGGGGGTGCTCTTTGTGACGGGTCATTACGGCGGCATTGAATACATCCCGATTTATCTGGCATTGCAAGGATACGCCGTTTCCGTTATTATGAAGTTTTCCACACAACAACTTAGAGAGACCTCCTGCGCCAGAGCCAGTGACCTGGGATTGAAAGTTGTGGATGCGGGGCAAGGCAGAGGGGTTCTAGGCGTTGTGATCAGGGAACTCAGAGCGAAAAGGGTTGTTTTTATCGAGTGTGACGAGATAGAAGAATGGAAGCCATCCAGCAGGGACAGGCTATTCTTTTTAGGAAAAATGATTGGCCTGGATAGAACGATCAACCTTATCCACAGAAGGACGGGGGCAGAAGTGGTGCTGGGTCTTCTCCACAGGTTCAGCCTCCACGAATACGCCCTTGTCATCGAAGACCACCACGACATCCTGTCGCGCATCGGCCGCAAAGCCTCTTCAATAGGAGAGGCGCTTCTAAAATCTTTTGAACAACTTATTTATCAAGATCCAGAGCAATGGTACCAATGGAAAAAGTACGCGGACATCGACGGCGCCCAGCTTGGTGACCTTGGAGACAACAAGACAATAACCTCACCGATTTTACCCCCAGCCTATGGTGATGCTATGTAGATGAGGCTTTGAAGTTCATAGCCGCTTCCGATCCATTGTTCCAAAGCGAACAGGGTGGATAGCATTGGAAAAAGAAATCTGCTGCATCAATACCAAAGCCATCCTTGAGTATGTCAAGGCGCATAATGACGGCGACTGCTCCGCCCTGTTGGGGAACTTGGATCCGGAGATCGACAGCCTTCGGGACCCTGCCGCCTTTCTTGAGGATTCCAACAACTGGGCTTCCTGCGATGTGGTATCCAAGCTTTTTACAAGGGCCAAGGAGGTTCTCGACGATGACCTGGTGGCCAATAAGGTGGCCCAGTACGCGGTCGAGCAAACCGGCCTCGGATATATTCAAAGGATTTTTGTCAAGGCCTTTTGGTCCACCGAAACAGCCCTAAAGCATCTCCAGAAGATCAATGACAAATTCAACCGGAGTAAGAGAGTCGAACTTGTGAGAATCCGGGGAAACGAAGCGGTGGCGAGGCTATACTGGGATTCCCGGATGCCGGTCACGAAAGATATGTGTCTCTACAACCAGGGTGTTTATACATACATGCCACGCATTTGGGGCGGCGCGCCTTTGATTTTCAGGGAGGAATGTTGCTATTTCGAGGGAGCGCAATACTGCGAATACCATCTCAAATGGTCTGCCAAGAACAGGTTTTACGAGACCTTGTCGAGATTTTTCAGGCCAAGATCCGTGCTGATGGACACAATAAAGGAGGTAGAGCAAGACAAGAAGATCATTGAGCAAAAATACGAAGAAGTGTACCGCCTCAATGTGGAGCTTAATCAAAGAATCAAACAGCTATTGGCGGTTCAGGAAACAGGAAAAGCCATTCTTTCGATTCTGGACATAGATCAACTGCTCACAGTGATCATGAACCTCCTGTCTAACGTGTGTTTGCTCAATCGAGCGATTATCATGCTCGTCAACGAAAAGGAGGGATGCCTCGAATACATCTATGGTGTGGGGTTTGACGAAGAGACTTTTGCCGCAATCAAGGACTACAAAGTCCCCCTGCACCGGGTCAGCAATATGCTTGTCAGGGTGACCAATACGGGCCGCTCAGAATATATCCCGGAGGTGGAAAGTTCGAGTTTGAAAAAAGAGAACATCTTGCTCGCCCATGGAAAACCGGTTTCTGCGTTTGTCGTTCCCCTGATCACCCGTTCAAGAGTTATCGGTGTCATCGCTACAGATGCGGTTGAGGGAAAGGGTGTCCCGGAAGAGACCCGTGAGACCCTGGAGATCTTCGCTCCCCAGATCGCCATCGCCATAGAAAATGCCAGGCTTTACAGAAGCCTGGAGGAGAAAATGGAAGATCTGAAACGATCGCAGGCTTTGCTGAGCAGGGTAGAGAAATTCTCCTTTCTGGGGAACCTTGCGGCGAGATTAGCCCATGAAATCAAAAACCCCCTGACAGCCATAGGGACATTCATCCAGCTACTGCCCCTCAAATACGATGACGCCGAATTCAGGGAAGATTTCTACAAAATTGCGATGGAAGAGACCATGCGAGTGAACCGTCTCATCTCAGAACTCCTGGATCTGGTGAAACCAAAAGAGTCTCATTTCGCTTTCAATAATCTTCATGATCTCATTGAAAAGATGATACTACTTATATCGCCCCAGAGCAAAGCCAAGCGGATTGAAATTATTCGCCGATTCGATGAAGGCATGGGGGAGATATGGCTGGATGCCGAAAAAATGAAACAAGTTATCCTTAATCTTCTTTCCAATGCCGTCGAGTTCACTCCCGTGGAGGGCCGGATTGAGATTGTGACGAAATGTCGGACGAAGAGGAAGAAAGAGAAGATGGTAAGGATAGAGATTCGAGACAGTGGCATGGGTATTCCGGCATCCATGATGGACAAAATTTTTGAACCCTATTTCACAACAAAGCACAAAAGCAGTATACATAATGGCACCGGTTTAGGACTCTTTATCGCCCATCAGAATATGCTTGACCAAGGAGGGAGCATCGAGGTTCACAGCAAGGATAACGAGGGGGCAACATTTATTCTCACCCTCCCAGGCCATCCTTCATGAAAACGTTTTTTGCAGAAATGGATTCAAGACGGTGGACATAGACGAGATCAACGTATACAGAGTGACGCTTCCTTTTGTTGGCGACTTCTCCATTTCTCGGGTGCAGGGATTGTCTTCTACCAGAGTCATTGTAGAAATACTGGCAGACGGGGGGGCGAGCCAGGGTTATGGGGAAGGCGTCCCCATTGCCTTTGTAACCGGAGAAACGCCGGATTCAACGGTGAAGAACATTGCCTCATTCGTTTCAACAGTGCGCTTCCCTTGGCGATTGAGCCATGTTTCTGAGGTGTGGGATTTCATAGACAGCCTTCCCATGGCTAAGGAGTGCAACGCGGCGATCTGCGCAATGGAGATGGCCCTATTGGATGCCCTGGGAAAAAGCGAGCATTCCTCCATCTTGGAGTATTTTCCAAAGGAGTTTTATACACCCACAATACGTTATGGAGCTTCCATTACGCTGGGAGACAGGGAGCGAATCAGGCAACTGTGTCGAATGATCAAGGGTATTGGGATCAATCACTTGCGTGTCAAAATGGGGCATGACTTCGAACGGAATAAGGTGGCCATGGATACGGTCGGCGCCATGTTCGACAATGGCTGCGAGTTGCGTATAGATCCAAACGGCGTTTGGGACTATGATTTGGCCCTTCAGCATCTGCCCCTGGTCGATCAATACCGCGTCAAAGTTGTTGAGGAGCCTATGGCCAGAGATGAACCAGGCTTTGCTGAATTTGCGCGAACGCTTCACGCCAAAGGCGTCATACTCATGGCCTGCGAGTCAGCCCCCACGATGAGTGACGTGGACAGGATCGCAGAAGAAGGCTATTACAATATGGTCAATGTGAAACTGTGCAGAAGCGGTGGATTTCGAAGAACGTTCAAGTTGATTGAACGCCTACGCCAGCACAAGATGGCCTTCCAGATCGGATGTACTCTGGGCGAAGCAGGTCTTCTATCTGCGGCGGGGAGAGCCCTTGGGATTCTTTGCAAGGATGCGCTCTACTATGACGGTTCCTACGATGCTTTTATGTTGAAGGAGAACATCACCGATCAGGATGTAACCTTCGGACCCGGTGGTGAGGCAGGTCCCATAGAAGGGCCCGGGTTGGGCGTTACGGTGAGCCGAGAAAAACTGGAGCGCCTCAGCGATCCCGCAAGCAGAATCACCATCAAAAGACCCTAGATCTCCATCATTTTCATGAACAAGGGAAATAAATATTCTCAGTGGACGGAAGAACACCGAACCACCCTTCAGGGTTTCGTGGGGAAACAGGTTTTCCTGCTCTTTTCAGGAGGCAAGGATTCATCCATGTCTATGGACCTGGTTTCCAGGGCGAGCGGGGAATTCGGCTTCAGTTTTGAAGCCCACGCAGGTGCCTACCCGGTTCACCGATATACGGACCAAGAAAAGGAAAAGCTCGATACCTTCTGGGAAAAACGGGGAGTGGAGATCCATTGGCATACCATAGTGGAAACGGATGCCGAACTTGAGAAGGCGTCCAATCCATGCCTCATCTGCCAGAAGGCCAGAAAAGATATGCTCCATACCATGTTGAGTGAATCGGTGAAGGACTGGGAATCCCTTGTCATCATAGCCAACTACACACTGTGGGACATTGTCAGCTATTCTGTGGAACAGGTGCTTGGCTCTATATTTTCCAGTCGGGAAAGGAAGAGGGCGGATACGAAGGAAACCCGGTTTGTAGAGACGGCCCAACGCTTTTACCCTGTCCTCAAGATGAAGGAAGGGTATATGGTTTTCAGGCCTTTGCTCAGGTACAACCGGGATGATATTGTGCGGGCGTTAGAGCGAAAGAACATACCCATTCTCTCCACGCCTTGTCAGTATAAGGATTTCAGGCCCAAAAGGCTCTTGGAGGGGTACTACGAAAAAATGGGGGCTCGGTTCGATTACGATCGGGTTCTTGAATTTGCGAAGAAATCCTTAAACCTCCCCGACATCTCCTCATATGAAGCCACGGACAAAGAGGCGTACTTCAAGAAGATCTTCTGATCACTTATCCGGCTTAACCGCAGTTTCAACAACCTCATATCTTGCCGAAGTGTCGTATTTACCTCTCTGTTTTCCCCTAAGTTCCATCTTATAAAAGACATGATCAGCATTTCACTTGACGGTCGTGGTAGCGGCCACTATACCTTACGAAAGAATCTCGGAAAGAACTTGCCCTTGATAGGGGTGTCTCTTTTGGAGAAGGCTTGGAGGGTGTGTGCAGATCACGCAATGGACACTTCAGGAGCGATGACACTGACTCTCACAAAATTAGGCACCTTTCAGGGGAGAAGGGGCCCGCTCCTTCTGATCATCATGGACGGGATAGGCATTGGGCCGCAGGATGAGCGGAACGCGGTTTACTTGGCCAAAACGCCGATTTTGGATCAATTGATGAAATCATCGCTGTACACGCAGCTTCACGCCCATGGAACCGCGGTTGGCTTGCCAACCGATGATGACATGGGAAACAGCGAGGTTGGGCATAATGCCCTGGGTGCCGGGAGAATTTTCGACCAAGGGGCCCGGTTGGTGAACAAGGCGCTACAGACCGGCAAGATTTTTGAAACGCAGCTATGGGGCGAGATTGTGTCTAGGGGCATGAAAGGGGGCACGATTCATTTTATCGGTCTCCTTTCCGACGGCAATGTCCACTCTCATATTGACCATCTCTACCAGCTCATTGACCGGTGTGCCGAAGCCCGCGTGCCAAGAGTTCGGGTACACGCCCTCCTGGATGGAAGGGATGTGGGAGAGAAATCAGCGCTGGATTACGTGATACCAACCCACAAAAAACTTCTCCACATCTCGAAGCAAGAAGGCTTGGATTATTGTATCGCATCCGGTGGGGGGCGCATGAAAGTGACCATGGATCGTTACAATGCAGACTGGAACATCGTCAAACGGGGTTGGGACGCCCATGTAAGGGGTGAAGGCCGCTCTTTCAAGTCGGCTGTGGAAGCGGTCAGGACCTTTTACGCCGAGGATCCGAAAATCACGGACCAGAACATGCACGCTTTTGTTATCGCAGACGATAAGGGCAACCCTGCTGGCCCAATCAGGGATGGGGATGCCGTTGTTTTCTTCAATTTCAGAGGGGACAGGGCCATTGAAATATCCCGGGCCTTTACAGAGAAGGATTTCCAGGAATTTGATCGAGGCCGCCTGGGCGACATTTTTTATGCGGGTATGATGGAATATGACGGCGACACCCACGTGCCCCCGAAATTTCTGGTCCAGCCACCCGCCATAGACAGGACGCTAAGCGAATACTTATGCGCAGAAGGGATAAGGAGCTTCGCCATTTCTGAGACTCAGAAATTTGGCCATATCACCTATTTCTGGAACGGCAACCGATCCGGTTACATTGATCCGTCCTTGGAAACCTATGCAGAGATTCCGTCCGATAAGATTGATTTTGATAAGGCCCCTGAAATGAAGGCCCATGAAATCAAGGACAAAGTCATAGGCATGCTGAGAGAGGGCCGGTATCGCTTCGGGCGTCTCACCTTTGCCAATGGGGATATGGTGGGGCATACGGGGGTGCTTGAAGCGGCTGTCAGGGCCGTTGAGACCGTCGATCAGTGTGTGGGCGAGTTGTTGCAGGTGATCAAAGATCTTGGGGGAATCGCGGTTGTCACAGCAGATCACGGCAATGCGGACGCAATGTTCACGAGGGACGAAGACGGGCAAAAACGTGTGAAAACAGCCCATTCCCTCAATCCGGTCCCCTTTGCCATCTATGATCCTCCTTATAGAGGGGAGTACGACATGGCGGTCATGGAAAGGCCGGGCCTTTCCAACGTGGCAGCCACCCTGCTGAATCTGCTTGGTTATGAGGCTGTGGAAGATTATGATCCCTCGCTGATACACATAAAGAACCCCTGATCGCTAAGACCGATTCCGATTGGAGTGGGGTGAGAAAACAAGCACGGCGCCCTGGGATAACATGGGTGGGGAATGAATTTTGCAGTCATCGCTTGAATAGAGATGCTTCTTCTGTCGAAACCTTTCCCAAAGCGGCGAAAGCTCCGACAAAATAGTTGTTGAAATCGGATGGAAAAAAAGTTAGGATTATTAATTACTTGTCCCATAGTGATGGGCATCCAACGACCTGACGGACCTTTGCAGAAGCGATGCTTGTTTGCCGGGAGGAGTCCATTCAAGAAAGGCAAATTCCGGGAGACCAGGGGCAGCAATGCATGAGGTCTATCCAGCAACCAAGCACGGTGTCTCTATGTCGCGTATTGAGGAGCAAAGGCAACATGGGTCAAGAACCATTGGAAGGGAGGAAAAATGACAAAGCGAAGAATTGTTGTTGTCGATGATGATCAGACAGTGCTTACCATTATTTCAGCCTTCCTGACCCAAACCGGCTATGAGGTCTTCACCGCAAAGGACATTTCGACATGTGTCGATTTGTTCAAGACCCGTCGAGACGAGATCGACCTTGCCATCATAGACGTGAAAATAGGCCGAGAGAGCGGATTTGACCTTGCGGATATCCTTGAGAAGGATTTCAAGTTTTATGATCAGGTCTTTATGACCGCCTTCTTTTGGGAGGAAAAAACCCTCGAAGAGTTGCTGGAGAGGGGAAAACCCTATTTTGAAAAACCGCTGAAGCTGGAGGCGGAAGTGTTGCCCTTCTTAGGGCAGTACTTTGGTGAAGGCGAACCGTCGCCATGATGCAATCATTGAAATAATCATTCAAGGGGGCGCTCGAACATGGGTTCTTTTAGAAGAAGACGGTATGTGATAGATCGGGCCTTGCAGTACCGTCTGCTCATTTACAATGCGATTTATTTCTTGATTATTGTTCTTTCGATCGGGGTGGCGTTGTTTTTGCCGCTTTACTTTGAGATGTCCAAGCCCGGCCTGACCACGGCCCAGCAAGGTGAGGTGGCGGGGAGGGTTCTCTATCTCCATGCCAATTTGTGGCCTGCGGTTTTGGTTGTCCTCATTATCTTGGGGATCCACTCGCTCTTGATTTCTCACAAAATCGCGGGTCCCCTGTACAGATTTCGTCAGACCTTTCAGGATATCATCGATGGTGATATTTCAAAAATGGTGAAAATTCGCAAAAGCGATTTTCTCATGAGCGAGCAGGAAAAGATTGAAGAGATGATGGCCATGCTTCGATCAAGGATCGGTAAGATCCGAAGTGAGCAAGCGGCCATGGAGAACGTGTTAAATGACATTGTTAGAAATCCCGGCAGCCAACTTGAGGAAGGGACAAAGGCGAAGATCGCTGCACTGCAAAATCACAGCATGGCGCTGAAAAAAGAGATTGAGTACTTCAAGTTTTCAGAGGAACCCCGTTCCTAGAAAGCATGAAAGCCAAAAGAATGACACCTGCTTCTATCCCCAAAAGGGTATTCAGCGTCACCCGCGTGCAGGAGAAAATAAGGCGTTGGAGACGGTCTCGGACTGTTAGAGTGCTGGGTTTCACGCTCGTCGAGATGCTGATCGTTGTGGCTATCATGTCCACCCTGGCAGCCATAGCGATTTACCACTACAGCGCGTTTATCGAGAATACCAAAGTTGTTCGTGCAGAGAGTGACATCAAGACGATCGCGGGCCAGATTGATGAATACCTGCAACTCAATGGGACTTACCCGGATAGCTTGGATGAGCTTGTCGGGGGGCCTTTTATGGATCCATGGGGCAACCCTTACGAGTACGTGAATATTAGCACGGCCGATCACCAACTCTGGCGCAGAGACCGGAAAACCCATAAACACCTATTATGACCTGTGGAGCAATGGGCCGGACGGTAAACATCAAAAACAGGTCAACGGAGCCAAGTCGCGGGATGACGTCATCCGTGCCTGGGACGGCCTGTTCATAGGGCTCGGGGAGGAGCTGGACGATCTCTACGGTAAACCCCGTAAATGGAAGCACTCGGAGGACGATAGCGGCGATTGAGGCCGCGCCTGGCCAGGACAAAGAGAAGGACGAGTAGAGGACCGATAACGGAAACCCCGACAAAAGGTGGCCGGGTGCTTTTTGCACATCAGAGAGAAATATTGAAAAGTATCGGAAAAGATGCAAATTGACAAGGCTTTCCTTACCAGCAAAGTAGCGCGGCGCATCTTCTTCCTGTTCGTTTTTTGCGCGCTCCTCCCGTTGGTCATTCTTGCAGGCATCACCTTCAAAACAGTCACCGCACAACTCACCGAACAAGCCATAAAAAGGCTGAGCCAGGAATGCAAGGTCAAGGGCCTGGAGATCTACAATAACCTCATGGTTATGGACACGGCTTTGAGTCTATTCGTCTCCTCCCTGAAGGAAGGCGCCAGCGTAAATCTCCATAGGCCTGAAACAGAAACGAGGAATCCTTTTAGAAGTCTCAACGTCATAGGTAGTAGTGAGGCAAAGCAGGGCAATGGTGCTGAAGCGTTTCAAGGACCATTCGAGCCCACGGCTATGAAGGCCGGACGGAGCCTGGTGTTTGTTCGCCAGATCGATGAAGGGAGGGCCAGGATATTCATGGCCCGGCTTATCGACCCGGACCAACCCCAGGAGGGTGTAGCTCTCGGGGAGGCGGAGCCTAGGTTTCTGTGGGGCATCGAGGGTGAAGCGGACTGGATCCCTGAAATGCCCGTTTTCGTGATTGGGCCAAAGAACCAGACGCTTTTTTCCGTGCCCCAAGATTTCAAATTGGACCGGATGGCCCTGAATATCATATCCGATTTCCCGGTGGCAGGCAGCTTTGAATACGAGTTCAGAGAAGAGCGTTACCTGACAGGTTACTGGGCGCTTTTTTTGAAGTACCATTTCTTCACCCCCGGCTGGACCATTGTCATGAGTCAATCACGATCAAGGGTGCTGGAACCGGTTGCCCATTTCAAGAATTTCTTTTTTCTCTTTGCCCTCCTTACCTTCTTGGTGGTCTGTCTACTGAGCGTCACCCTGATACGTAAAAACCTGGTTCCCATCGAGACGCTGAGAAAGGGAACGCAAGAGATTGCCGACGGAGAGTTCGGCATCGAAGTGGATATCCAAAGCGGCGATGAATTCGAGACTCTGGGCGAGGCATTCAACGAAATGAGTCGAAAACTCAAGGAGGGCAGAGCGCTGCTGGTTCAGTCAGCCAAAATGGGTGCGGTAGGTCAGATGGCTGCAGGCGTGGTGCATGAAATCGGTCAGCCCCTGACCTCCATCTCAGGCCTGATTGACTTGCTCAAGATCTTGGGACCATCCGAAGATGCGAAAAAGCATCTGGAGCTGATGAAGAGCGAAATGGACCGGCTGGTGGGTATCATTTCACGGTTCAAGACCTTTTCCCGTGTGTCCGAGGAGAAAATGACACCCCTTTCTGTCAACCAGGTTGTGGATGCCACAACGGTTTTGCTGGGCCATCAGCTGGAAATGAAACACATTGACTGTGTTGTGGAAAAAACAGAGGTCTTGCCAAACATCATCGCGGATCAGAACAGTTTGCAGCAGGTTCTCATCAATTTGGTGATCAATGCCATGGATGCTCTGGAAGAGAAGAAGGAAGGTCCTCGAACCATCCGTGTGAACACGGCTTTGGACGGGGACAAGGTCCTATTGCGTATCGCCGACAATGGTGCTGGCATTCCAGAAGAGATACAGGAAAGGATTTTTGACCCTTTTTTTACAACAAAAGAAGAGGGAAAGGGTACGGGCCTGGGCTTGGCCATTATCGGCTCGATTCTTCACCAACACCGCGCTCAGATCTCTGTGAAAAGCGAAGTTGGTGTGGGCACGACGTTCCTCATCGCCTTTCCGATTCCCACGTAGTTGTTCCCCGAGGTATACTTCAACAGGAGAAGGGATATGTCCAGACGTTGGGCCGTCTTTGCCCTGGCATCCAGCAACTTTTTTCTTTCCCAGTTCTACCGGGCTTCAAACGCTGTCATATCAAGCCACCTCTTGGAGGATCTCTGTCTCGACACCAAAGGGTTGGGGCTCCTATCCGCCTCCTTTTTCTACGCCTTTGCCCTGACCCAGATACCCATCAGCATTTTCCTTGACAGAGTGGGTTCAAGGCGGACGATGAGCGCCCTGTCCCTCGTCGGTATTCTGGGCGCCCTTGTCTTCTCTTGGTCGAACACCCTGGGTGTGGGTGTTTTAGGGCGTGTGTTGCTCGGGATCGGCATGGCCTGTAACCTGATGGGAACCCTTAAACTCCTCACCCTTTGGTTTGGGCCTCTCAGCTTTGCCACCCTGTCGGGCATTGTTCTGTCCATCGGAACCATGGGAAATATGATGGCCACAACCCCGCTCGTCCTCCTGGTCGGCAAACTGGGCTGGCGCACCACGTTTCAACTGATCGCGGGGGTTAATCTCTTTTTGATCGTTGTTTTCTACATCATCGTGCGGGACAGACCGGAGGGAGGAGGGGAAAAATGGTCTAGGCCCGAGGTGGCGGAAAAGTCAGAGGGGGCCATTTCCAGGCTCCTGCTTCTCTTGAAGCAGAGAGACTATTGGATCATCTCATCAGGAACCTTTGTGAGCTACGGCGTGTTTGCGGCTTTTCAGACCCTTTGGGCAGGACCCTATCTCGTGGAGGTCATGGGCCTATCAGCCATAAGCGCAGGGAACACGATCTTTCTCATGAACATGGGCGTGATTGTGGGTGCCCCTGCGTGGGGGGCCCTTTCAGACAGGCTCTTGAAGACCCGTAAATGGATCGTCGTTGGGGGTCACGTCATCCTCGCCGGAATCATGCTCGCCATGGCTTTCCTGACCCGAGGAACGGGTTTGGCGTTTCTGGCATCCCTTTTTTTCATTTTCGGATTTTTTCGCATGACCGGCGCCTTGATGTATGCCCAGATCAAGGAACTCATGCCCTTGGAGATGGCGGGGACGGCCATGACTGGGATCAACTTCTTCACCATGATCGGGCCTGCCATTTTTCTCCAGGGATTGGGGTCCTTGATGCAGACCCTTTACCCTGCTGCATCAAGGGGGCAGGAAGCTTTCGCCATGGCGCTTCTTCTTTGCTCGGCCTTTACGGCATGCATAGCCTTTTTATATGCATTTACTCGGGAGACGAGACTGTCATGATGAGTTTTGGGGGACAGGCTCAGGCTGGCGATTCTACCGTGGCTGTTCGACGAGCCTGAAGCCATTGAAATGCCAGTATGGCCAGGAACAAGACAGCCCCGACAATGCTCAGCCAGTAAATGGGCCACAACATGGCCAATGCAGCGAGCCCAACGATGCCCGTTTCAATGATGGAGAGCTTTCGCACCAGGTACTGCTCCATGCAGGCAGTGAACGCGATAAGCCCGAGGGCGGTGAGGACCATGGTCAGAATCACCTGGCCCGGGGGGCCGTTCCCAAGGAGGGGTCTGTAGGCCATGACAATGGGGATAATATAGAGGCCTTTGGCGATCTTCCAGGATGAGAAGCCGCACCGCATGGGTGAAGCGCCCGCAAGGCCTGCGCCGGCGAAAGAGGCAAGGGCAACAGGAGGGGTGACATTCGCGTCTTGACTGTACCAGAAGACGACCATGTGGGCGACCAGTATGGGCAGGCCCAGTTCCATCAAAGCAGGACCAGCGAGGATCACCAAAACAATATAGGATGCTGTCACAGGAAGGCCCATCCCCAGCACCAGGGAGGCGGCACCGATGAGCATGATGGCCAAGAAGGGGCTCCCTGCCGAAAGCGATACGACCATGCTGGAAAACTTCAAACCCAACCCCGTTAGGCTGACACAACCCACGATAATGCCCGCACATCCACAGGCCACTGAGACCATAACCGCTTTTTTGGCGCCTGATTCCAGGGCTTCAAAGATGTCCCTAAGACTCAGGCGCGTGGATTTGCGCACCATGGCAGCGGCAACAGTGGAAACGACAGCGATAAACCCGGCCATCATGGGACTGTAATTGTTGATCAGAACATAGATCAAAACCCCTACGGGAATGAGGAAATGAAGGCCGTCTCTGAGCGTGACCCAGAGTTTGGGCAGGTCTTCCTTGGCGGAGGGAATGAATCCTTCTTTCTTGGCCTCGAAGTGGACGAAGAAGAGCACAGACACATAATATAGGATTGCCGGCACGATAGCGATCTTGATGATGTGCAAATATGAGGTGTTGGTGAATTCAGCCATGAGAAAGGCACCGGCACCCATGATGGGAGGCATGAGCTGGCCCCCCGTAGAGGCTGCTGCTTCAATGGCTCCCGAGACATGGGGTCGATATCCTACCCTTTTCATCATAGGGATGGTGAAGGAGCCCGTGGTGACCACGTTTGCAACAGCCGATCCGGAAACAGACCCCATGAAGCCGCTGGCCACAACCGAGGTCTTTGCCGGCCCGCCGCTCATGCGTCCCGTCAGGCTGTAAGCCAGGTCAATGAAAAAGTCGCCTCCCCCCGATCTTTCCAGAAAAGCGCCAAAGAGCACGAAAACAAAGACAAACGTGGCTGCCACACCGACGGGCAGTCCCCAGATACCTTCCGTGGTGAGGTAGAGGGTGGTGGAGATGCGTTCCACGCTGTATCCTTTGTGGGCAAAAAGGTCGGGCATATAGGGCCCAAGGTAGGCATAGAGGAGAAAGACGGCGGCGATAACGGACATAAAGAGACCAATGGCCCGGCGAGTGGCTTCCATAACGAGGACAATGGTGACAATGCCTAAGAAAACATCCAGTCGGGTCCAATCGCCTTGTCTTTCAATGATGGCATCAAACTCGATCCATATGTACAATCCTATGAGGAAAGCCACAAGGATAAGAAACCAGTCAAAAGCCATGTAAATGTCAAAACGGTCCCGGGAAGCCTTTTTCGTGGGTGGATTGAGAGCAAAGGTGATGACCATAATGAGAACGAGATGTACAGAACGCTGATACATGGCCGTCAATGGAGAGATGCCCGCGGTGTAAAGCTGAAAGAGGGAAAGCACCACGGCCGCTGCGGTGACAAAAAGGGCCGTAAAACCTCTCAGCGATCGTTTTCCACTTTGAGCGCTTTCTTTCGCCTCTGATTCGTCCTTTTTTGCAATAGCCATTTAGAAACTCCGTGAGACTGTGAATCCGGCAACAGAGTATACCTCGAGGGAATCGCTCATTCCTCACAGATCATCACTTCAACCCTTCGTCCTGCCGCTCGTTGGGAAAGATTCCATTCTTTTTCACCCATCAAAATGGTGTGAGCCACCCCTTGGCTTCCTACGCGCAAGATGAAACTCCCCAGGGATTGGTTGATGTCCTTGATCTTAATCCACTGGCCCTCCTGGACGATTTTTCCGTGGCCTTCCCAGTGTCCCATGCCGGCACCGAACATGCGAAAATAGGTCTCTTTGAGAACCAGTCCCTCCCCCTTTTTGGCTGTGAATACTTCAAACACAGGGGAGTGGTCCACGGAGTGGATGTACCGGATGGAGAAGGTTTGGCCGTAAGCGAAAGGCGTTTTCAGAATGATTTCTTTGCTGTTGTGGTCACAAACCAAAAGCGCCGCCTTGCCCCCGGCCCGCACCGTGGTCGCAGCAATGAGGGTCAAGAACCCCATCATCATTATGAATAAGTAGCGCCTCATTTGAGCGATACACATTTAGACCTGATCCTCACTCGCAAGGATCAGGTCTAGAAAATGTTTGGTCTTACACCACGTTCACCTACTTGGGCATTAGGCGATCCGGCACGGTCATGCCTCTCTCCTTCATGTAGCGAATGGCCCCTGGGTGCAAAGGAATGACCGCACGTTTTCAGGGGTTGTGTATTTCGCAAAAGGGTGGATTTTTATCATATAGTCCTGATGTTCAAATACCGCTTTGGTGAGCTGGTAAACGAGATCGGCGTCCACTTCAGCGTTGCAGATGACGGTGTTCCAGACTGAGGGATTCCGCACATCATAGTCCTGCCCTCTGTAAGTGTTGGCAGGGAGAATGAATTCGGAGTAAAAGGGGAATTTTTTCACAATCTTTTGGATGTCCTCCTCGGAGAAGGAAATCATCTTGATGTCGTGGGTTGTGGATAAATCCATGACAGAGGAGGTGGGTGCCGCCACATCCCAAAAACCCACTTCGATGGTGCCATCTTTCAAGGCATTGGCATTTTCCGTGAAGGAAAGGCGATAGACATTGAAGGAAGAGTATGGAATGCCCAGGGCCTCTTGAAGAATGAGGTTTGTTTTGTATTCGGTCCCGCTGCCCGGCGCACCGACGGAGACCTTTTTCCCTTTGATATCGTATATGGTGTTCACATCCGATTTCTTCAGGGCCACCACATGGTAATGATGGGGGTACATTTCAAACATGCCCAGTATCTTTTGGGGTTTTCCCTCGAATTTTCCAATTCCATTGAAAGCCTGGTAGGCAACGTCGTTCATAATTTCACCGAACAGGGTTTCTCCCCTGTCACAGAGTTTGGTGTTCTCCACCGAGGCGCCCGTCACTTCTGCGACGGCACGCACGCCTTTGACGTATTTTGTCCAAATCTCGGCAAGACCGCCGCCGTAAGGATAGTACACGCCACCGGTACCGCCGGTGCCGATGGAGATAAATTTCGTGCGGGCCAAGGCGGGGGAGGTCATTGATAAAACAAGGACAAATAATGCCATCAGAACACAAAAAAAGGCCTTATTTCCCATGCGCTTCATTTCATATCCTCCTATGCATTTCTAATGGTTTGGTTGGGAGCATCCCGGCCGATAGTCTCGTGCAACATCAGTAGCCCACGGTCTTAACAACGACCAGGATTTTTTTCGACATTTCACTGGTTTTGATAAAAGGGATTTTTACGGTGTTGGTTTTGCCAGGTTCGAGGACCCTTTATCCATGTCCAGCAGGAAGATATTGAGGCGGTAGCGTAAGGGCTTATCGGCTACATTCTGAATTCCAACCTCAAAAAGGAGCGCTGGATCGCTTTTGTGGGTACCTAACGAACAATCGAACTGGGTAATTTGGGCTTCAGAGGTTACTTGCCATTCGATGTCTGCCTCACAACCGACCTCCTCGGGCTTGCCGGTGGTAGCACAGCCGGCGAGGTAAACCGAAAAGGCCAGGCAGAGCAAAAGGACTGCTACAGTGGGTAGGTTTTTCGTTAACCTCATGAGGAAACCTCCTTTTCTTGGGTTGTCCAAAGGGATACCTTCTTGCCCTATCAAAGAACGGACGGCACAGAAACACAACCATTGCCGACAGGCAAAACTAGCAAACCCCGGTGTTCGCTGTCAACAGGAATTTAGTCATGCTTTTCCACCTGTTGGGGGAACCGGAAAGGGGGTGGGGCATTCCAATATAGCTTGCTTTTCGGGGTAATTAGAGCTAAGAATACCGTTGGGACAACGTGACATCCCTTGGATATTCATCGTGAACCCCTTCTATCACAAGTGAGATAACGTGAGGAGGTGATGACCATGCCTCTCAATGAGCTCCTTCCAAAAGCGGTCAAGTTGTTTCCCCAGAGGGAAGCAGTCGTCTGTGGCGAACTTCGAATGGACTACAGGACCTTCGCATCGAGAGTCTGGAAACTGTGCCACGGCCTGGCCAGCCTGGGAGTGAAAAGAAGGGACCGGGTGGCTGTGCTTCATGAGAACTGCCACGTCTTCCTTGAGGCCTACTTTGCGGCGGCCCACCTGGGAGCGATCTTGGTTCCCCTAAATTTCAGGCTGTCTCCAAAAGAACTGGCCATGATCCTCAATGACAGCGGATGCCGGATATTGATTGCCCAGGCTGCATTCCTTGACAAGGTGAAGGAAATCCCCGCCCTCGTGTCTGGAATTGAAAGAATCCTTTGGACGCAGAGATCACCCGAAGTCTTGTCCGGGACCCATGAACTGACCTATGAAGCGTTGCTCGAAAACCAGGAGGAAGCACCTCCAAGGGAGCTTACGATTGAGGATGAAGATA
>SMTZ1_10002222_pt1 | contig 45381 bp, 38 predicted proteins | sample DeeMarSWOR136_30_FD_25667 | JGI IMG/M metagenome (IMG submission 25667) | reverse complement strand
ATTTGCTTTTGCCAGGGAACCAATAGCCATAGAAGACATACTCCTTGCTGTTGAAAGAAATCCTATAGCTGTGGATTGATCTCCACTTGCCGAAGTTTGCTGTCTCACTGCAAGGGAGTTTCCTCCACTTGCGGTTGTTTGATTTCCCATCGATGTAGATCCCACTCCACTTGCGGTTGTTTGCAGTCCCATCGCCGTGGAAATGGATCCACTTGCAGTTGTTCGCAATCCCATCGCCGTTGAATTGGATCCGCTAGCTGTTGTTGAACAACCCAATACTGTTGAATAATAATCATCTGATGTTGTATATCCTCCTATCGCTGTGGAATAAGGTCCACTGGCTGTTGAATGCAATCCCAATGCTATTGAAGAATATCCACTTTCCAGTGTTGCTTCTCCTATTGCTGAACTATTCTCTCCGATTGCCATCGACCCTGACCCCATAGCTGTGGAATTGGATCCGCTAGCTGTTGTTTGATGTCCCATAGCAATAGAACCGGATCCGCTTGCTGTCGAAAGAAATCCCATAGCCATAGAATTGCCTCCACTTGCCATTGTCTCATTACCCATTGCCACGGAATAAACTCAAATATTACTATCATCCCAATATGTTCCATCTACTCGCCCTGCACGGAAAGCAGCTTTACGGGGATACCACATCATACGTGTTCCCGCTCCTTCCTGTGGTATAGTACCACTATTATAACTTCCCCCAAACACCACACCATCAACGCCGGTTATTACAAAAGCACCCGCATCAGCAAAAATAGTCCTACCGGCACCTGGGCCACCCTGGTCATAAGCCTGATCCAGTGTATTACCTGTACCGCTTAAATCGGCTGCTATTGATAAACTATTCTTATCAGGAGTGATACTGATATTGCTCCCTGCCATCAACCATATATCATCTTTTATACTATTGATACTCCTTACCACCTGCCCGTTAGCAATATTTCCGGTAGTGATACAACTGTCTGCTACCCCGGCTGCTTTTAAACTATATGCTGAAGAGGTCATCTCTATGCGGGGTGTTAATTCAGAACCAGAATCAATGGTGATCCCCAGCCAGTATGTCCGGTCAAAAGCGATATTCAACGCTGTTTCACTTCCCAGCATGGCATTAAATACCCCAGCGGTTACACTCAGGGCTTGTGTTTCAAACCATAAGGCTGATCCGCCAGTTGCTACATCATAAAGTCTGAAGGTCAGAGTATAATCGTCGTCTGGTACTGTTGTACCCTCAGCATCAGTCAATATCCCCTGGTAACTGATGGTCCTGGGTATCTGGGCAGGTATCAATTGGATTAATATTAAAAGAAAAAAAAGCATGGTAAAAGACAAATATTTCATGGTTTTTCCTCCTATATGATTGATATTCTTCTTTTAAATTCATATTTAATTATAAAGATCAGATTAGTATGGGAAATCCATTTCAATTGTCATTGCTTTGGTTAATTGTATTCATCACAGAGGACCTCGAGATGAGTTCCAGGAACCGATAGAACTATAGCAATCAACAACAATCCTTTACTTTTTAAAAAGGGCAATAACTGGATAAAAATATTGGACAAAATAATTGTAAATACGTTATGAACATTCTTAAAGCGTGAAATAAAGATGAAAAGTTAGTTTAAAATAAAAAAATGTGATGATAAAAATCAATAAAAAAGAAGATAGCATAAAGAAAAAATGAGGTTAATCTTAAATAGATAAAGTATTCCTTCCCGAAAAATTGGTTAATATTTTTCAGTTACTTTTGACCAATGGTCGCTTTGAATCTGACTTTTGATTTCATTAGTAGAGTCTGACGATTTAAGTTAGTCCGCCGCAAATCCTGGAAAAATACCCGGAACAGGTACCATTTGAAAATTTACTGGCAAGGTTTTATCCGCTAATCCAGAATCTTCTGATGGCTCTTTTTCCCATCCAATAGGAGTAAATTGCTTCGGGCTGGAATTATTTCTTGCCTTGGTTTTTACACGCGCCTAATTTTACCTAATATTAGCAAGTTAAAAGATAAACAGGCATCAGTATATTGAATATCAGTTTAGATTTAAATTCTAGCTAAAAAAAAGAGAGAATTTATCATGCATACTATAATTATGAATACTTGCAGGCTGTATATTTTTACATTTCTAATTGTTGTCGTTCCTATAACAATCTTACCAAATCCGCTTGAACATGAATATATAGGAGGTAAAACATATAACTGTGCAAAATGGGATGTAATAGATCTTACCTTTAAGGTAACCAATAAAATACAGAGTCCCTTCTCTGTTGAATTTGGAGCAGTTTTTTTCGGCCCTGAACAGACTGAACTAAAAATACCTGGCTTTTACAACGGGAATCAATCCTTTCTGCTTCGTTTTTCTCCGCCTGAGGTTGGAGAATGGACTTTTGTTACCTATGCAAGTATTCCTTCTTTGTCAGGTAATGGTGGTGTGGTTAATAGCACCCCACCTCAAACGAAACGACATGGCCCGGTTGTTTTGAAGAAAGAGAATCTCCAACACTTTTTCTATAAGGATAATAAACCTTATTTTCTTCTGGCATTTGAACTGGATTGGCTCTTCGCATTGGATTGTGACAATAAAGAAGGTATTCCCAAAACAAAAAAGCTGGTCACTCAAATCGCCAATCACGGGTACAATCAGGTAATCATGAATGTGTATGCCTATGACGTTTCCTGGAATAAAGATCCATACTTAAAACCTGAACATGAATTTGCTGCTCCTAAGATATTCCCTTTTGGGGGAACAAATAGCGATCCGGATTTTTCTGAACTTAATGTGGATTTTTTCAAGCACCTCGATAGAGTTGTCCGTTATTTGGATCAGCAAGGAATAATAGCGCACCTGATGATTTATGTTTGGAATAAAAATGTAAATTGGCCAGATATGTATTCACGAGCAGATAATTTGTATTTTGATTATGTTATCACCCGTTATCAGGCATTTACTAACATTATCTGGGATATTTCCAAAGAAGCGTTGAGCTACGGTCGTTGCGATATGGACTATATTTCGGAGCGAATTCAACGCGTACGTCAAAGAGATGCCTACCATCGGCTTTTGACGGTACATGATTACAGTTACTGCTCACGCTATCCGAAAAATGTCGATTTCATCTCAATCCAGAGTTGGCGAACCGGTTTATATCATGAGATGCAATCTGTTAGAGAAAAGCACAGCAATAAACCTATCTTCAATATTGAGCATGGTGGTTATGAACAAGGGCCATATACTGTATTTAATGGCGATCATATTGATCCTGAAATCTGTCTGGAACGTAATTACCAATGTCTCTTTGCAGGTACCTACTCTACCTATTACTGGCAATGTACCTCCTGGAATGTTATCATACCGGACCCGATGAGTTTACCTGATTCCCTACAACCAAAATTTGAATACTATCGTCATTTGAATACACTTTTTAGTAGATATGATTTTTCAACATTAGAACCGTCTCAGGATTATTCTTCCAGTTGTTATGGTTTGTCTAACTTAAAAGATTTGTTTATATATTTCATTCCTGAGAAAAATTATGCCACGCATGTCACTCTACCCGAAGGTGTTGAGGGACAGATGCATGTTTCTTGGTTCAATCCGTTAACCGGAGAATTTCTAGAAAAAGGTGCTGTTTCTTTAGAGAAATGGCATGAATTTAAATCTCCCTGGATAGAACAGATGTCCATACTCATTTTAAAAAGTAATTAGAAGAATTTTAGAAGATGATCTAGATTTTAGAAATATAAATATAAATATATTTTAACATCCCTATAAGATTTATTTGTCATATAAAGCCCCCGATAAATAGGGATAATCGCCTATTAAAAATTCACTGGCAAGGTTTTATCCGCTAATCTAGAAATATTCTGAGTGAACTTATTCTCATTCACTGGAAGTAAAAGATTAATTCAGATTAGAATTCTTTACGATCCTTCATCTTTCCCTCTCCTAATTTCACATGAGAGTGATATGAAGAGTAAATATGTAAAATGGCACTCGATATTTAATATTTTTGGTCTATCATATTTTAATATATGCCCGTCTGCTATATTGAATAGCAAGGCTAATTTGTAAAATATTCCTATTTACGTCATGTTTTTACTCTGAATATTTTAGCATTTGATGGGATAACTTCACTTGTTTTTGACATTCTGCTATTCGTGGTCCCGGACTCGACCTGCCTGGCAGGAACGGGAGAATATTCTAGATATAAGGGTAATGTCAAACAAAATTTTTCATGTATCACCTAGTTAGAAGTACCTTTAAACTGATAAAGAAAAGTTCCTGTTGCGGTAATAGAGAAATAATTATACTTTTGAAAAAAAAGGATTAATCATGTCATATAAAGTAGGGGTGGTAATCGAGAAAGATGAAAATGGTTATTATGCATTCTGTCCAGAGTTGGAAGGGTGTCAATCACAAGGAGACTCATTTGAAGAAGCCCTTCAAAATATTAAAGAAGCTATTGTACTTTATTTAGAATCACTTCCTGAAGATGAGCGATGACAATATTTAAGTCATGAAATTTATACAACCTCAGTTGAGGTAAATGTTGCCTAAATTCCCTCAATTAACTCCACAAGAAGCAGAAGATCTTCTCTTAAAAGCCGGGTTTGTACTATCTAGAAGTAAAGGTAGTCACAGAATATATATTAAGGGAAACAAACGCCAAGTTCTTCCTTATCAGTCGGGTAAAACTTTACATCCAAAATAGTAAAACAGATATATAAAATAATTGAATCGTAGAAGATATTTCTAACCATGGTATCAAGTGGATGTAAAAAACTTGGTATGAAATAGAAAAAATCAGAGGTAGATTTAGCATCATTACGTGCCGCTTATGCTTAGAAGTAGCAGGAGAAAAAATCAAATATTTACTTAGAATATTACAAAATTGAAAGTAAAGGTAAAGTTATGAAGTTTAATAGGTTCCTCATATTAACGGCTCTGATAATTTCCCACTTATCTTATTCTCAGGAATTTCAGGTACCTGAAAGTGTTACCTTCGATCCTTTAACAAATCGATATTTTGTTTCAAACTATGGAGATGGAAACATTGTTCAGATAGATTCCATCGGAAAAAAAACGTACTTCAAAGAGGGATTATCAAAACCACTGGGGATGATAATATATGAAAATAGTTTATATGTTGTAGATAACCCGAAAACCATAAAAGGATTTGATATAAGGGATGGAAAGCTTACCTTTGAACTCCATATAAACGAAGCATTGTTTTTAAATGACATCACCAGCGATGATTCAGGATTTCTGTATGTGACCGATAGCAATGCTAAGGCGGTCTTTAAAATCAACATTGCCTCCCAAACTTATTCACTGCTGGTGAGAACAAAATCGGATAATCCCAACGGAATTGTTTATGATAAATCTAATCACAGGCTTTTAGTATGCTATTTCAGGGAAAAAGCACCTATTGATGGAATAAGCCTTGAAGACTCGACCATCTCAACCATTGTATTAACAGAATTTGACAACCTTGATGGATTGACTTTAGATGAATTAGGTAACTGTTACGTTTCGTCATGGGGTTCCGGGAGTTTTGCAACTGGATTTGAAAAACAAGGTACAATATATAAATATGATAACCTGTTTATCAATGAGCCGGCAATTGTGTCAACTGGATACTATGGCCCGGCAGATATTTATTTCAACATTGAGAAAAATGAATTGGCAATTCCTCTCTTCTTAGAGGATAGTGTAAAATTTCTGTGTAATCGAGGTGATTAAATGAACACATTTAAAATATTTATGAACCTGGTATTACTGATGTGTTTCTCATTGACCCTGTTGGCAAACGAAACTGATATTGCCATGAAATTATATGAATCACAGGATACCGTTATGGTTATTGCAGATCGCTTCAAATTGCCATTGAAAGATCTTACCTATACCCACCAGATTATCCCGCGAGAACTGGTCAGTACCTACAGTACACACTCTGCCCTACAAATGGTTGATTTAGCATTTCCTTCCGCCTATACCCTGGATAAAAAGGTACTCGGTTATGGGGTTGGGTCTGACGGGGGAGGTAGTGTCAATATTCGGGGGCAAGGGGGAAGACCGAATACGGGTTTGCTGGTGTTGATTAATGGACATCCGGATTTTATGGGATTGTTCGGTCATCCACTTCCCGATGTGTACGGAATGGACAATATTGGTCAGGTGGAAGTTTTGGCTGGTCCCACTTCAACCGTTTTCGGTAGCAATGCCATGGGTGGTGTCATCAATTTGAAGACCAGTCCGAATTACTCACGGTTGCTAAGCTTTTCAGCAGAAGGAGGAACTTTTGACACCTATAATCTGGGATTATCTCTGAATAAATCGATCAATAATCTGGGATTCTTTGTCAGTGCCAGACATAATAAAACCGGGGGACATATCGATAAAACCGGTTTTGAGTCTTATCGATTGCATGCTGGGGTGGAATACCAGTTCAATCCGATTTGGCATCTCTCCCTCCAGGGGAGATATGTCCCCTACCAATTTGATGATCCGGCACGAGGTGACAATGATCCAATGGGATTGGGAACTTATGGAGATATTAAACGGGGAACAGGGGAAGTGATTCTCGAGAACAAGACCGATAAACTCGCAGGGTCGACTCAGGTATATGGGAACTGGGGACATCATAAATTTTACGATGGTTTTGATGGTCGTGATTATACCTATGGTTTATCCAGTTATCAGCAATGGTATACCAGTGATGTTTTTAACCTTTCTGCCGGGGTTGATCTGATTAATTATGGAGGGAAAGCAAAGAACGAACTGGCGCCTCCTGGTATTGTTGATGATGAAAAACATAACCTGCATAGTATTGGATTTTACGCATTGGGTTTTTATCAAGGCGTGGAGAAATTTGATTTTAATTTTGGATTGCGCTATCAATATAATTCATTACCGATACAAAAAATCTCTCCGGTATTGGGGATAACATATTCGGTCATGCCCCAATTCCAATTATATGCGAATTATCAAAATGGTTTTCGCTATCCTACCCTGAATGAATTGTATTTATTCCCTCCCCGCAATCCGGATCTCGAGGCAGAAAATATCAATAGTATAGAAAGTGGTTTCAGATATTATTGGGCAACCAGAAATTCTTTGCGAATCAGTTATTATTATAATGATGTGGATAATATAATTCAACAGATATCCAACCCATCCCCTCCGCCCCCGCTACACTATGCAAACAGTGGAATAGCCAAACAGCAAGGAATTGAAACCCAAATAAATATGCAGTTACTCACTAATTTATTTATGCAAATTAATTATAGTTATCTCGATCCGGGTGGGATTAGTGCCTACAATCCCAAACACCAGTTTAAGTACATGCTAACATACCAGTGGCGTATTCTACAGCTATCCGCTTATGGTAAGTATATTGACGGATTGTATGCCCAAAATGATTATAAAGAAAAACTCCTTGACTATCATTTGCTGAATATGAGAATAGCTGTGAAATATTTTCAATGGACTTTTTATCTCAAATTCCAAAACCTGTTGGATCGGTTATATTATGTGGAACCTAATTATCCCGCACCAAAATTCTATATGCTTGCCGGTGTAAATTTCGGAATGTAGTTTCAGTATTTTGATAATATTGAGAAGATTTTATTTACCAAATTTCAGAGAACCTGCTGGAATTACTCATTAAATGTCCTGAAAGCGACTGATAATCTGATAGGTATGTTAGAAGAATTGAATTCTAAGGGATATTTTGGTTTATCGGTCCAGGTACATTCCCTATTATCCCTTCCATTTTTATGCCTTATTGATGGGATTCAATTAGGGAGCGGATATACACAGGGAAACATCATAGATAGGAATTAAATTCAAAGATAAAAAGGAGGCACTTATCAAAGCAATCGACACTGGTGTAGGTACCGCTTTCTTAAAGGCGGCTGTTATGTTATATCCGAGAGAAAAGCGACTTTTTGAGGATCCTTATGCTGAAAAATTGTTAACACCATTTTATAGATTTATTTTGTTTTTTATGCGTTCACCTAAAATATTTGATTTCCTGATAAAATACAGGGAAAAAGTTAATCCAGGGATAGTCGGTTGGATGTTTTGCCGTTTTCGTTATATAGATGATATTTTAATAAATAGCATTACAAAAAATGAAATTGAATCGGTAGTCAACCTGGGTACCGGAATGGATTGCCGTGCTTATTATATTCCGGGTGTAGAAAGCATAAGTTATTTTGAAGTGGACCATCCAACAGTCATAAATAAAAAACGAGACAAATTAAAAAAAATATTAGGAAAACTCCCCAATCACGTTACTTATGTTCCCATTGATTTTGAGATGCATAATCTGGATTCCGAGTTAAAAAAAGCAGGATACAATTTGACCTCTAAGACCATATTTATCTGGGAAGGGGTAACACAATATATTTCAAAAGAAGCAAATGATAGTATTTTAAAATATGTAGTTCAGGCCACTCCCGGGAGTAAAATTGTATTCAGTTATGTTTTAAAAAGTTTTATTGATGGTACATATTTGCATGATTGGATGAATATTATGTATAAACGTATGCGTAATAAAAAGAATCCCCTCTGGATTTATGGATTGAACCCAAAAGAGATACGTCATTATCTTTCAAAATATTCTCTTTCTCTTATTGAAGATGTAGGATCAGAGGAGCTTGAAAACCGTTATATGAAACTGGTAAACCTTGATTTACAGGTAAAAGTATTTGATATTGAGAGAATAGCTTTCGCCGAGGTGAGAAGATAAAATATAAAAGGCGGATATTATACTGCTTAATTCATAAAATCGTTTTTTATTTGAATTAATGTTAATAAAAATAAAATTTTAACATTGCCACGGTTTTTCCTAAGGGAATTCCTGATGAAGAAAATAAATATCTCGCAAGTTGATACCATATTCGCCAATGGAAGTTACCCCATCGAGTTTCTGATTTATTATAAAAATAAATTAAAATCAAAAAACATACGATCGGCCTTAAAGAGACTCTCCTCCGATTTCTGGCCCATGTTTGGAGAATATCAGGCGGGAGTTATTCAATTTGATAAATATACTGAAAGTGAATACTTTGAGGAAACTGTGGTTGATCAGGTATTTGACCCTGACGAGGCTCCGGAGACAATCTATCACAAGTATCATCAATCAATTCCATCTGACTTGAAAAAGTTATTTTTCTTGAAAATTATTCAGCATAGAAATGGTACTGTTCTTATTCCAAAACTGAATCATTTAGCCGGGGATGGCTACAGTTATTTCTATTTTTTGTCGGTCCTGGCAACACTATCCCAGGTAAGCTACCTACCGTTTAAAAAGAATCTCCTTCGTAATCTGTACAAACCACATCACCAAAGAACGGTATTGAAAGAGTTCCAATTAGGTCAGATTGATTTTGAACCTTTGCAGATTAAAGAAAAATTAACTATAAAGTTTGAAGAGATTTCAAGTACGACTATTCGGAATATGATAAAGGATACCGCTTCAAATTTCAATCAACAGGTTTCCACCAATGATATTTTATCGGCCATGGTTATTCAAAAATTGGTCACAATTCAAAAAGATTATTTTGGGGATGATTTTCAACTCACCATACCAACGGATGTGCGCAGGCAGATCAAAGAATATGGCGCAAAATTTTTTGGAAATGGGATCATTTTTACTGTTATCAATTTTAAGGTGGAAGAGATAGAAAAATTAGATATTCATGAGCTTGCCATTAAAATCAGGAAGGCCATGCCTTCCATTAGCAAAGAAGGGTTTATAAATTTTCTTGTTTATCTGGAAGCCATTATCTCTGAGCGGCAGTTCCATAAACTTAAACCATTCGATCCAGAACGGGGTAGTCTGGTAACAAATTTATCGAAATTACCGGCCAATAAGCTTAATTTTGGTTCAGGTGAGGCTGATTTTATTTTTCCTTTAACAATAGAGAAAAATTCAGCAGCAATCCTTGCCAATAAAGATAATTTTATATTAAGATTGGCTTATTAAGTGTTCCTAAATGAGTTCGAATAACTCCGGAGGAGTGAAATATCTATAGAACATGGTTCGAGAAGATACCACAAGCTCCAGAGGAGCGACATATAAAATATGGAAATCAATGAGATTACAATAAAAGGTTTTAGAAAGAACAATATTACGCTCCTTCGGAGCTCAAAATTTGTGGTGGTTACCTTTATTCTATAAATAGATCGCCTCTCCGAGGCTCCATTTGATATTTATGAAACTCTTGGATTAAAATTCAGCTAGTTCCAGTAGGGAAGCAGGGTGGCTTTATCTTAGTATCCTCTCATGCAATAGATCTGTTAGATCTCGCCGACCATCAAGGATGCAATGAATGAATACATTTTTGTCTATAATTTGATAAATTATGCGATAGGGTTTGTAGTGTATTTCTAAATAACTATATATTGAGATACGATATAATTCTGGAGGAATGTGACCACGATTTGCAAATTCCGATAAGCTCTTGCATTTCTCTTCAAGCTTGTCTATTAACCTATCCGCTTTTAACAGCGAATCGTTTACAGCTATATAGTCGTATAGATCCAGAATATCTTGTTCAGCATCTTTCAGCATAAAAACTTGATATTTCATTTTCCGGTTTCAATATCTTTTATCTGTTTTTTGATATCATTAAAAGAGGCATCAAGTGGTTTAAATTCCTTTTCTTCTAAACTCTTAGTGCTCAGTGCTAGTATTTTTAACAAGGCCAGACTCTCTTGCATTTCCTCATAGACCTTAATATCTTGCACAATTACCTTTGCTTCACCATTTTGTGTGATTACCATCGTCTTTCTATTTTTAAAAATATCTCTTATAACTTCAGACGCATGAGTTTTCAAATAGCTTATAGATTTGATTCCTTCGCTTGGTTTCATCGTTTTCCCTTCTCATTTATACGACCTAAATATAGTCATAATATTAGTCGTATCCAAGTTCTGATTCTCAAGGGAATGAAAATATAAGATTATGAAAATATTCATATACCGCTCCTTCGGAGCTCAAAATCTTTGGTGGTTACCTTTTTTCTATAAATATATCGCCTCTGCGAGGCTCAAATTGGGATTCTATTGAATGATCATATCAAAGCCTAACCAGCTCCGGAGGAGCAGAATATTTATAGAATGGTATCCGGAAACAAATATAAACGGTATATATGATTTGAATCTTTCAGAGAAAAAATTTATCTTTACGTGTTATCATAATAAGACCATAAATACTGAAGTTTTGAATAAGGATAAGGAGTCTAAATGTTTCGTTCGTTTTTCACTTTATTTTTTATAGTTATCCTGTCAATTCTCTTTATTTCTCTACCCCTCTTCACTCAGACTGACCGTGCGCCGGAAAAGGGTGGCAGGATTTACCAGTTAAACATGCCACCGATTTACAAGGGGCATACCGGCGCCACCTTTGGTTGGTACCGGCCAGACGAAAAAACTGATGAACTACGTGTTTTGTTTCATGCGGGAGTGATGAAAGATCTATTCTCACCTATAACCGGGATTGCCGCAATTGGCTTGGAAGGGTATGGGGGGTTTCGGGGAGGTCATGGGGCGGATGGGGGTGGACGGGCCCTCCTTTCGATTCCCACTTTTCACTTCACTACCGGTGCAGACTATAATATTCCTGATGAAAAATTCTCTTATCTCCTGAGGCTGGAGATTCCTTTCCGCCGTTCCGGTATTTTTGGACGTGGCTCAGAAGTCCGCTTCGAGTGGATTACCGGACAGGATAACACCTTTTCGGTGGGTGTAAATGTTCGACTGTGGGGACGCAATATTGGTAAAACCCGCCCCCAGCGGGATGCGGTGGAACTGGAGAAACCGCCCATCGAACGCCTGGAAATGACCTCACCGCATGTTACCCTCGATGAGGCGCTGGCGAATATGAAGGAAGGCGCTGAATGGATCACCAAACTGGTGATGCCCCTGCTGGATCATGGGGGTGCGGAACCTGTCAAGGCTTATAGTAAGGAAATAGAGGAATTGCGCAAGCATATTGCAGTTACTGATTCTCGCTTCCCGACCGGTCACACCCTTCCCGAGGAGGTACGCTTATTCCACCTGGAAATGGAACGCGCATTCTCCATGGTTGTTTCCGGTCAAAAACTTTCCCCCGGTGAGAGCAATGCGGAGGGACGAGAAATAGCTGCTGCTGCCCGCCGGATTTTACTGGACGAAATCCTGTTGCCCTATAACCGACTGCTGGGTCAGCGTAAAGCGCATGACCAGCTCGACCAGTTTGCCGCCTCAGGACATGCCGAATTTTCTCGCTGGTTATTACACCAGAAGGGTATCCCTGAAGAACGTTTTAACGAGGTGTTTTTTGTCTTCCAAAGCCTGGTGGACATGGTGGAAGAGGTACGGGTACTGCAGAAAAAACGCTGGGAAGATTCCCGCTTCGTCTGGCTGCCGCTGCAGTTAGGTCTGCGGGCGGAGGATCATGATTCCCAGGAGGAAATTAACGATATTATCGAACGGGGTACCCAGGTCAAATTTACCCAGGGAAACCGAACCTGGTATACCATGAATGAGGATTTCCAGCTGGAGTTCGCTCGCTCCGTTCATCTGGCCGAGGATTATCATGTCCTGTGGATCCATGACTACCGTGGTCTGAATGGTGAAGGAAACCCGGATGAAATTGCCTTCAAGCAAACTGTGGATGTCTACATGGCAGCGATGACTCGGCGCCTACAGGAATATGATCTGACCGGAAAATTACCGGATTACTTTATTTTTCTGGACCAGATCTATTTTGAAACTAATAGTACCCGGCTCTGGTTTCGGGTGCTGCAGGATCCGCTAAATTACCAGCTTGACCTCCCCAAAGGATATGAAGCATGGGAGCAGGAATTTACTAAGGCGCAGCAAGGACTTCGCCGGGCAGTGGAGGAATCGAAACTTTTACAGTTAGAACGCCGGCAATATGGGGATAAATGGCTACAGAAGCGGATTCAGGTTCACATCAGTATAACCAATCCAGCCGATTTTTCCTTTAACAGCTTACATGTGGCGGGCATTGTACCAATCCCGGATAATGTAATGCGCGATCACCGTAAAATTGCTTTCTATGACATCACCGAAGACGCCCCTTATCGTGGTAAGGCCATGTTTACCGGCATGGGTATCGGCGAACATTATGTGGGAAGAAACTGGGAGGATCGCGCCATCATCATCCAGGGTCCGGCTGCCCTGGTGGTGAAGGATGCCGCCCGGCACCTGCTGGAGTACCAGGGTTTCCAGCCGGAAGAGATTCCCTTCCCATTACGAGCAAAACCAAAAGCGGCTGACTATCAGGTAAAGGTGGAGGCAATGGTTAGTGCCATGGATTCAGTGGTGAGAAGACATCGCGGTACCGTGATCCAGCTCCATAATGAAACGGGCTTTGCACCCAAAAAGATTGACGTGGAGAAAGCGATTCTTTACAGCCTGATGCCCCCGGGAACGCTGGGGTTGTAAGGTGCTGATCGCTGCCCCGTCCCTGAAGTCTGCGCCCAGTGCCGCTTCTCCCACCATGGCCAGGGTGCACGGTATGTTCAGCGCCCTGATATTCTTTCAAAACAAGATGGCCCAGGAAATTAAAGCACAGGGAGGACTGCTTAAAACCGGAATGTATGCACCCAAGGTAGGAGTGGGCGATCTTGTTGGCAGGATTCACCAGGCAAGAGAATTGCAAGAACCCTGGCTGCGGGAAATATATCCTGCTAATCCTGCCCTTTCGGCAATTGTTGATAGTGTTGAGCAACTCCTCCAGGATGCCAATTATAAAAGTAGCTACATTGTAGCAGCTGATTCCCTTGACACTCCCAAGCTGCACATGAAGGCCAACTTGTTCATCACCGCTCCGGCCTGGAACACCCTGATAACGCAGCCCGAGATGGGTCCCTTCATGCGGGAGTATCTGCTCTATCTTGCCTATCAGAGCGGACCAGCCGAAGAACGTCTGTCTGCCCTGGAAATTCCTCCACCACTCATGGAGGCAGTAATTCGACTGGCACGTGCGCTGCAGGAAAAGATTTCCCCTCAGGAGGCTCAACAGGCTTTTGCCTACTTTACCATTGGTTCTACTAACATGGATTACCGCAGCATGGTAATGGACGGAGAGGTGCAGATCACGGTGTGCGGATGGTCGGCATTGAGTGGTATGATGGACTTCATCCTGCTAGGCGGACTCTGCGAATGGGTGGATACCCAGCAGGATCTGGATCGGTTGTTGCCTCCACCCGGTGGTATGACCCGAAGGATCGCCAATTTCATAAAGCTATTGCTTTAGTAAACGAATAATGCCGGGCAGGTGATTCTTCACTTGCCCGGTCTGCTTTGCTATACTGAATTTCAATTGTTTAAGTCCGGCTAGCTTCCAGATTGACTGTTGGTGGACCCAAATTTTTATAAAATGATTTTGCCCGGAAAATGTTCTGGGTAATCCCACTTATGCCTTATAGACAGATGTCTGGTTAATGCCAGGGATTTTTTTTGCCTGGGTCTCTGATTAATATTGCCTTATGACCATATCGACCATTGGATATGACGACTGTTCTCTTACTACTGATGTAGCAAAGATTTTTACAATTGTTTTAACATTGGGCGGAATAGAAAAAATTCTGGCAATTGCTACCAAGGTAGCCCAGGGCCTTACCCGGAGAAGAGCAGAGAAGAAGGAGAAAAAAAGAAAGGAATTTTCATGCAAAAGAACAAGTTTATCAGCTGGGAGGATAATAAATAATTTTATCGCTCCGATCATCTTTTTTGTTGTTACCATCCTGATTGTCATTCACCTGCCTTTGCTGGCATTCATTCCCATGATGATCAAAGCAAAAGCCAGGGCCATCAACCGATTTGGCAGTCTGATTCAGTATCACAATAATTTGTATAAAGTAAAATGGATGGAAGGAAAACTGCCTTCTGATGACAATATTCTCCCCAGCCTGGATAATTCCTCCATGGCAGATATTAATACCAGTTATCAGCAGGCAGTGCAGGGAATGAACCTGATTCCAATTACCAGAAATCAGATCATCTATGCGGCGCTGATACTGATGATTCCTTTCATTCCGCTAATTTTCACCCAATATTCTTTGATAGAATTGCTTTCGAAATTAGCCCAGATTGTGACGGGGTAATCAAAAAACTCAGGGAATATCAATATACCGCCTTCTTTTGAGTTTAATCTTCCAACCTCCCCCATAATCCCCCTCCTTAGTAAGGAGGGGGAACGAGGGGGTGGTTGAAAATGACAGGCGAGAGAACGAATAAAGCTTCCCCAAAATAAAGCAAACTCAAGGAGATTAAAATATAACATTTTAAAAATGTCAACATGCCGCTCCGCCGGAGCTCAATATTTTTGGTGATTATATTTGTCCTATAAATATGTCGCCTCTGCGAGGCTCATTAAAATATTATTGAATGTTAATTACAGGGTTCCGAGGGTTTACCTGTATACATTTTCCGGTCATAGATTTCCTCAAAAATTTGCAGACAGAGTGAAGATAATGTAAAAGTCATCCGATCCCAGGTTATACAGGTATCCGGTTAGTTCATATTGTTTCAAGCTTCCCCCCACCAGCAAACCACGTTCGATTTCCAGGTCACTTTTATACAATCTCGTCCACTGAGCGCTTAGTCCAAACCACAACCACTCTTTTGGTGCATAAGTGATGTCGGTCCAATTGTAATAGAAATCATTTTCCTTTTCTTTCAAATCAAATATGTATTCCATTTCGGTGTAGAATTCAAATCCCTTGAAATCGAATGTGAGTTCCAGGCCGGCTGCAATTCCACTGGTGCTACCAACAACACCACCTGCCATGGGCGTAATGATGTATTCAAAGCTATTCCCGCTCTTAATGTTATAGCCAATCCAGGCGGAAAACGTTTTAAGATCTTCATAATTATACCGTGCTTCCAGATGCAGTTTTCCTCTATCAGTCTGATATATGGGGAGCAGAATAGATTCGTCTTTCATGAGGTAAAGGTTGATTTCTAAAGTTTGATTCCACTTTGCAGTTGATACTGTATCCTGCTCTTGTGCTGCCGCGAAGGAGTAGAATAACACAAAGCCAATCCCGATCCTGATAAAGGCCGTTTTTTTCATCCGCCAAGGGTCATGGTTAGTGAGACTAAAAATATGCCTATCGCTGCATAAATGAGCGCCATGATGATCGGTTTTAATCCGGCATATATGGCCAGTGAATATCCTCCGGCAAATAGAAGAACAAGTGCTACTGCATTGGAAACACGGAGGGCAACAGCCACTTCATCTAATATAATAAAAGGAGCAGCTACCGGAAAAGTACTGAGAAATACTAGCAGAAAGATCTGTACCGCTATGATGAAATCCTTCACGGTAAGCGGATATTTCATGTCAGGCGTTGGTAACTTTTTAAGTTTTTCTCCCAACCTATCAATTTCTTCATTATCCATGAGTTCTGAAATAAGCGGGGAAATATTATCCCTGATTATTTCCCGCGAAGTAGTAGGATCTTTGGCCCGGCCGATTTGTTTTATCTGCATCATTCCGTGCTTATGATCAAGAAATACAGTCATAATGTTCATGATAGCATCTACTAATCCCCAGGCGAGATTACAACCCAGCGCCGCCCACAAAAGCTGACGAACTTCCTGTTCTCCGGCTGTTGAAACACTGATGGTGCCAATGAAGGTGAGTACCATAATCAGCCCGAAAAGTACTTCAGAAATCCGGTCAGGTGGATCGAGAGCAGTCCATTCTCTGAGACGCTTTTTCCAGAAATCTTTTTCTTTGTTCATTGATCAGGGTTTTATAATGAAATATTGATGGAATAATAATAAAATGTTTTGAAAATGTCAATATGCCGTTCCCAAGCCTTCCGGGGTGGTTGAGAGGAACCAGATGAGAGTCACAGGAAACAGCCTGATCAGAGAAATCGATAGAATTATGAAAATTTATATTTAACCGGACAGTAATGCCTTTAAAGGGACTGTGTTGGGAGGAGAGTTATTGACTTGAATAAGCATTTTGAAATTAATATTTATACATCAGATCTTATTTTTTGGATAATCCAACCAAAATACATTTCACCCGATTAGTTCATTTTGTAACCGTACCTGAATATTTTTTATTATCTGTTATTCTTCTTACTCTGTTTCTACATTGTAATATAATGAGTACAAAAGTAAAATATTCCAGACTTTCGGGTTGAGATTTTGAAAATTTTTTGTATATTCATCAGGTGAATATCAAAATATCTTTTTAACACTGGGAAACGTAAAATAAAATGGGTGAGTATTATCATGAATCTGTATGAACTGGTAGCATATTGCGGCATAACTTGTAAAAGTTGTCCTATCTATTGGGCAAGCAGGGAACAGGATATGGAAAAACAGAGAAAAATGAGATTGAAAATAGCGCAGCTTTGTAATGAGCATTATGATTCAGGATTAAAGCCTGAAGATATCACAGACTGTGACGGATGTCGAACGGATTCTAAAAGATTATTTTCCGGATGCCTGAAATGTGAGATTAGAAAATGTGCCAGGGAAAGAAAATATAAAACATGTGCAGAATGTCCGGAATATATTTGCCATAAACTCGAAAACCTTTATACCATCGATCCGACCGGGAAAATGTGGTTAGAGGTCATCAGAAGTACCCTGTAAATCTAAAAAAGTAACAAGCAACTAACACACGCCAATCAGAGATCAGGCAAATGCCGGGTAGGTGAAACACGATGTATTAAGCCTATAGGGAATTCATGAAAATAATTAATCTCACCAAAGAAATCGAACCTCTTTATTTTGTGTGCCTGGAAGAATGGAATGAAGAATTGAATAAGGTAAAAAACATTAAAGAGAAATGGTATAAGGAGATGAAGCAAAAGGGGTTACGTGTTAAAATTGCGTTAACCGATAAAAATGTAACTGGTGGTATGATTGAGTATATGCCCATAGAATATTCCTGTGTGGAAGGTTCTTATTTCTATATCGTGAACTGTATCTGGGTACATGGTTACGAAGGGAAAGGAGAAGGAAATATGCAGGGAAAGGGAATTGGGAAAGCACTGCTAAAGGCAGCAGAAGAGGATGTTAAAACTCTTGGCTTAAAGGGATTGGTAGTTTGGGGTATATCTGAGGAGATGTGGATGAATGCACCCTGGTTTCAAAAGCAGGGTTATAAAAAGGTTGATCAAACAGGGTGGTTTGTCCTGTTGTGGAAAGCTTTTACTGATGATGCTGTTCCCCCGAAATGGCGAAAGGGTAATTTTAAGCAGGAGCATCTCCCGGGAAAGGTTAAAGTAACTTCTTTTTTAAGTGGACAGTGTTGTTCAGAAAATACGGTATACTATAATGCAAAGAAGGCCGCGGGCGAGTTTGGAGAGAAGGTAGTATTCGAAGAAATAGATATGAGCAAAGCTGAAAACAGAAGGAAGTACGGTTATGATTGGCGGCTTTACATAGACGGAGAGAATCTGTTTACCGGAATACCCCCATCTTATGAGAAAATTAAATTGAAAATAGAAGAAAAACTTCGCTATAAAAATTTGAAGAACACTTAACATTCAGCATTGTTATACATTGATCTGAAAGTGCAAATAAAGCCAACTTTCTTTTGTTAATGGTTTATTTACAAGCATTAAAATTCTGAATATTATACTCTATCTATTCTAAATTTAGAGACTTCTGTATAATTCATGAAAAACTAAAAATCTTCCGATTGTATACTATCTCGACCTAAATCTGGCCTGTCTGGAAACCAGATTGAGCTGGCAACGACTGTCAACAGGAGAATTTGTAACCACAGTTTTTTATTTCTTATGGTTCATTACAATGATGATTTGAATAATCGAATACAAAATACTTGAATATATCAGAATCATTTGGCAAATTTGGCAAAGATTTAACATCAGTCTTCAATTTGAACTTAATATATAATATCATAAAGATTGAGAGAAATACCATGAAAGCAAAGTTTACCTTTCATTCAGTTATGATTGCATTGGTATTTTTTAGCTTGAGTCATTCACAGTCGATAGAGCTTGGATTACCTGAACTCACACCCGAGCAGAAACAGGAGCGGGCGGTGATGAATTCCATTTCATATATGATGATGGGCATTGCCTACGCCAAACAGCTGGGAAAAACACCGGAAGAATATGCAAACTTCTGTGCGGAAATTACCATTCCTTTTTATCAGCGGATGAAGGGGCAAAACCCACTGACTCTGCTGAAGCGGATTGTGGCAGTTCACCAGGCGGATAAATCTTTTACCATTGTAGTTTTGGACACTTCCACTTCTCTGGTACAGGCCCGAATGCCACTCTACGGTCTTGAGTATATCAAAAGAACCGGTAATTTCGGTGGGGTAACCGTTGAAGACTGTTACTCATTTTATAATAGTTTTATGGAAAAATTTTGTGACTTACTGGGTTATGAATATAGTTATAATTTACAGGATGAGTTAATCGACTTCACCATAAAGTTGAAAGAATAAGAGATTTTTCAGTTTTTGACTGGGCCATTAAATTCCGAAGAACAGGATTAAGATGAAGATGTTGGAAAAAAGTATTGAGGGTTTGAGGGATCTGATCACTATAAAACCCGCTAAATCTCGAAAATTCAATACTTTCGCCGGGGTATTTACTCCGGATGTTCTCACCATTCTGGGCGTTATCATGTATCTCCGCCTGGGATGGGTGGTTGGTAATGCTGGATTCTTCGGAGCGGTAATAATTATTCTACTGGCGAAGGCTATTACCATTTGTACCGGTTTATCCATGTCTTCCATGACCACTAATATCCGGATTGGTGCCGGAGGGGCTTATTCCATCATATCAAAGTCTCTGGGTCTGGAGGCGGGTGGCAGCATCGGTATCTCACTTTATATCGCCCAGACCCTTTCTGCAGCTTTATATATTATTGGTTTCACAGAGGGCTGGTTGCGGATCTTCCCGCATCATCATCATCTAATGGTGGCCAGTGGTGCCTGGATTCTGCTTTTAACGGCTTCTTATATCAGTGCTCATTTTGCCATCAAAGTACAATACCTGATTATGTTGATTATCGGGATTTCCCTGTTGTCTTTTTTTATCTCTCCGGCTGAACCAGTCCAAAATTTCAATGCACTCGGTACATTTGAAGATGCTGGTTTTTGGAAAGTATTTGCTATATTCTTTCCGGCTGTTACCGGCATCATGGCCGGTGCCAACATGTCCGGTGATTTAAAAAATCCACGTCGTGCCATACCACTTGGCACGATGACCTCTATCTTAATAACTATGATCATTTATATATCCCTTGCCTATTTTCTTGCCAAAATAGCTACTCCGGAAGAATTGCGTGCCAATCAGATGATTATGGTTGATAAAGCCTTCTGGGGTCCGGCGGTAATCGCGGGTATCATGGGAGCGACCCTTTCATCAGCGCTTGGTAGTATGGTGGGAGCCCCGCGAGTTCTGCAAGCTCTGGCGGAACAAAAAACTATACCTGTGTCTCAAATTTTCGCGGCTAAGACCAAAAATAACGAACCTCGAAATGCCATCATTTTTACCGGCATTATTATCGAAATCTGCCTTATTCTGGGCAATCTGGACTTCCTGGCTACCTTGATTACCATGTTCTTCCTCATCACCTACGGGATGTTGAATTTGGTGGTTTTTATTCAGCAAAGTATGAAAATTATCAGTTTTCGTCCCACTTTTAATGTACCCCGCATTGTACCTTTAATAGGCGCAACCGGTTGTCTGTTCATGATGTTTCTCATCAATCCGGTCTTCAGTTTTATCGCGGTTATCATTATAATTGTGCTGTATGTTGTTCTGGAAAGAAAAGGATTGAAGGCGGAGTGGGGTGATATCCGTGGTGGTATGTTTTTGGTGTTGGCAGAAAGAGCTTCCAGAATCGCCATGAAGTTTCCGCGCTATCAAATCACCTGGAAACCGGATCTGGTTGTTCCTATCGATAATGCCAAAGTATGGGCAGGCTCCCTGCTTTTTATTCGGAGTATTACCTACCCCTCGGGAAGTATCTTTGCCTTCACTGTAACAAAAGACCAGTCCGGCGAAGCGGAAGGCGATCTTGAAACATTGATGATACCCCTGAAGGAAGAAGGCATATTAGTCAATTCCACCCTGATTCAGGATAACGAATTTTTACACGGAGCTAAACTGGTTCTGCAGACCTTAAAAGCGGGTGTTTTCAGACCGAATATTCTGTTTCTAACTCTGGGAAGTAAAACAGATAAGGATACTATCATAAATGAACTGGCTTCACATGCCCATTTACATGAGATGGGGGTGGTTATTCTCCGGCAACACCCCCGTATGGCCTTTGGAATGCAAAAAACTGTCAATTTGTGGCTGCGGGATAAAAGTCCTAACTGGCATCTGGCCATGCTGATCACTTTGCAAACCCAGTTGAATTGGGAAGGTAAAATTAATCTTATCACCGTTGCCAAGGATAAAAATGAAGAAAGAAGACTTTACTATTTTTTAGAGCGATTGAGTGACCAGGCCAGGCTACCTTCCTTAACTGATCTGTACGTTCTGATTGGTTCATTTAATCAGTCATTACAATCTGCTCCCCGAGGAGATGTTAACATCTTCGGTATTGGTGAAAAGGTACCCTTCCAGTTTATGCGGGAAGCAGTTGAGCTGACCAAATCCTCCTGTGTGTATGTTCGGGATTCTGGTAAAGAGAGTGTTTTGGTTTGAGGGGATTTTCTGCTTGACATAGTCGCTATGAATTAATTAATATTTATCATTAAGGTAATTCACAAATACTCCAACCAACAACCATCCTTTTTAAACAACAAACCATAGTGCCATCCTCAACCGGAGTTTCTTAATCCTCTTCATTATCACAACATAATTACTCGATCATTGTCTCTGAAAAATTTCCTTAAGCAGATATCTTTTTAACAAATTCCATCAATTTACCATTATTTAAAAGGAGAAGTATATGAATTCTATCAAAACCAGTGAAGTGAAAATAGCGATACCACCGTCGGTTCAAATATTTGATCTGTTGAATGGATTTATGCGATCCCAGGCAATTTATGTGGCCGCAAAGCTTGGTTTAGCAGATTTATTAAAAGATGGTGCCAGGAATGTTGATGATCTGGCAAAACTTACCAAAGTGAATACCGACGCTCTTTACAGACTCCTGCGGGCACTTTCGAGTATTGGAATCTTTGTTGAAAAAGAAGCCAGAATTTTTGAATTGACCCCGATGGCAGAAACCCTCCGGAGTGATCTTCCGATTTCATTACGTCCGTATGCTTTATTAGTCGGAGATTCCTGCTGGTGGCATTCCTGGGGAGATCTTTTATATTCAGTTAAAACAGCGAAACCTGCTTTTGACCATTTATTTAAAATGAATTATAATGCATATCTTGAAAGAAATTCTGAATTAGCTCAAACATTTCAGGAATGTATGAATAGCATATCACAGGTACACAATCCTGCTATTGTTAATAGTTACGATTTTTCAAAATTTCGCAAGGTGGTAGATATCGGAGGCGGGCATGGTGAACTTCTGGCGACAATCAAGATGGCTTATCCCAATATTGAAGGGATTTTATTTGACCAACCGCATGTTATTAAAGGGATTAAACATATTGGTAAAAAAGGCACTCCCCCTTTCAAGATCATCGGTGGAGACTTCTTTAAAGAAGTACCTGCCCGGGGGGATCTCTACCTTTTAAAACAAATTGTACATGATTGGCATAGGAAAGCTGCCCAGAAAATTTTAAAGAATTGCCGAAGTGCCATATCACCGGATGGTCGCATTTTAGTAATAGAATCGGTCTTAGAGCAAGGTGCCTCCCAATATACCGAAAATTTTTTTGATCTGCATATGCTGGTGACCAGCAATGGTGGCAGGGAACGTACAGAATCGGAATACCGAACCCTTTTCGAGACTGCTGGTTTTAAGCTGAGTCGTCTGATAAGGACAGCTTCATCTTATAGTATTGTCGAGGGAATTCTAAAAAAGGATTATACAAGTTAATAAAGATGTTTGCATATTAAAGAGAACTTAAATATCAAATAATTGTGAATATACCGTTTAATAGTCATCTTGAGTCTTGCCTTACAGGCTGTTGCAGTGAGATTTATTATGGGCTAAAGCCCTGATATGTATAGGAGAATTCTATCCGCGAGCTGAAGCTCGGGGCTATTGAAAATTCTTAATTTATTTATATCCAGATCAATAGCCCCGATTTTTTCCAATAGGAATCCCTACGGGATAAATCGGGGTGTATGAGAAAGTTTCCCTCTTTTTTGGTACTTTAGTGCCAAACTATAGAAACTGCAACAACCTGCTTAGCGGGAAGAGATCTATTCCTTAATATCTCTCCCCGTCAGGCCAACGGGCAGGCCGAAAGACAGCCGAACTGTTACTCCGTCCCAACCAGCCTGTCCGGGATGCATATTTTTATCCTGGAATTAGTTAACATCAACAGGAATGACTTTTAAATCTTTTTTTCGCAGTAAAGAAAACAATCATAAAATAACATTTTCTGTAATCAAAGATAATGCCTTATAAAAGAGTGATCTTATATTATATGAGCGGTACCGGTAATTCCTACCGGGTTGCTACCTGGATAAGGCAGATTGCCACTGCATCAGGTGCCGTTACGAAGGTCATTCCGATTACGAATGCCAATCCTTTGGAAAATATTAAGAAAGATGATGGTTATCTGGTTGGCCTGGTGTTTCCGGCTCACGGATTCACTGTTCCCTGGTTAATGCTTAAATTTGCCTTTGGCCTTCCGCCTGTTAAATCAATCGATAGTTTTTGTGTCGCTAGCCGGGGTTCTTTAAAAATAGGGAAACTCCATATCCCGGGGATGAGTGGTTCGGCCACCTTTGTTATCGCACTGATATTGAAGTTAAAAGGTTACCGCGTCCAGGGTGCAATGAGTGTCAATATGCCGTCCAACTGGTTTACCCTCCATCCCATTCAGAGAAACTCAAATCTCCAAGCAATTATCACACGTGCCAAGCACAGGGTAACTGAATTTTCTGAAAATATTATATCTACTCGGAAAGTTTGGTTTACCACAAATAATTTATATGAATTCATTGGAGGCAGTCTGTTATCATACGTGTCATTTTTGTACTTATTAATGGGCCGTTTTTTTCTGGCAAAACTCTTTTTTGCCAATTCAAATTGCAATGCTTGTGAAATCTGTGTAAAAAATTGTCCGGTGCATGCAATTGAATTGAGGGGCAGGAAAAATAAAAGGCCCTTCTGGAAATATAATTGCGAAAGCTGTATGCGGTGTGCATCCATTTGTCCGAATCATGCGGTAGAATCTGGCCAATCCTGGGGAATTATTCTCTATTTTGCTATTATGCTTCCCTTAACTGGAATAATTACCATCTGGTTATCCAGAAATGTACCATTGTTTGTGGAAATCAGAAAAAGTGCTCTGGGCATTATGACTGATATTTTGCCGTTCTATGCGGTCATTTTCACTTCTTATGTAATATTTCAAATGCTTATTCGGATTCGTTTTATTAACTGGTTATTTACCCATACCACTTTCACCCATTTCGGCTTCTGGGGGCGCTATAAAGAGCCCAAGGTAAAACTCAATAAACTTATGATTCCAAAGGAGTAGGCTGAAAAAGTTTTTTTCCATAATAAATTCGAATCCTGCTAATAATAGGGAATCTCTATCTGCTATGTGGCGCAAAAAAAATCATTATTCAAGAAAATTGGATAAATTATCAGTATTTTTAATCTACCGCTTTTCAGGTAAAAAATTTCCGCTACAATAAGGAAAGTTAACTTTAACAGACATTTTGAATATTTCCGGAATAATTTTATGTTTAAATTACCGGGAAAAGCAGGAAGATATCGGAAGTTAACCCAGAGATTTATTTAAAGAGCAGGTCTCTGGAGACCACTCTATAATTTTACAGTGATTTCTTGAATTTGAGTTATACCTTGGTAGTGAAGCCATGAAAAGAAAATATATACTTTGGGATCATGATGGGGTGCTGGTGGATACGGAATACTGGTTTTTCCGGGCTACCCAGCTGACCATGAGGGAATTGTCCGTCGATCTTGACCAGCAAACATATTTGGCATATCAGTCTGAGGGAAAAACCACCTGGGATATGGCTAAAGAGACTGGTTTTTCCCAGGAAACTATTGATAAATATAAAACTCGTAGGTATGCTCTTTATCATAAATATCTAAAGGAGGAAAACATAGAGATTCCGGGTATTTTAGATGTTTTAAAGACCCTTGCCAAGCAACACCATATGGCCATTGTTACGACCACCCGTCGGATAGATTTCAATTTAATCCATCAAAACCGTCAGATTGTGAATTACATGCAATTTGTATTGACTATTGAAGATTATTACCATCCTAAACCTCACCCGGAACCCTATCTGACAGCAGTGTCCCGCTTTCAGGCTGAACCGGAAGATTGTATAATTGTAGAGGATTCCCCTCGTGGGTTGAAATCTGCCGTAGCAGCAGGAATCGATTGTATTATCGTCAAGAACCACTTCACCAGTCAGCAGGATTTTACCGGAGCACATCTTGTTCTTGATTCAATTGGAGAGTTACCTAATATTCTCAGAAAAATGTAATATAAATGAACCTGAAATTATAAATATCTTTCTTCACAAGAATGAGTACCTGAATTTGAAAAAGTTAACATACAATCCATTTTTTATACCCTAATAATGTATTAAAATTTTTAATTGGTATCTTATGGAACAGCAAAAAATTGTTCACTTATTTTCTTTGTTACTTTTTGAAGGACCAAAAAGTAACCAAAAAGTCCTCCGGCGAAATAAACTCGTCCGGCAATTGCCGGACTCAAACAGAATTTCGCCGGTTGAAAACATAATCTTGTATATAATTTCTTAGGTAAACATTTTTGTGATGAACAATAAATATTTATCTAACATCATATAAATCAAAAATATATTACTTATTTTTTTGTGATTTAAATCCTTAAATGTCGTTTTATTCATAGAAATCCGAAATTGCCAGATAAAAAATAACTGAACAGGACATAAATATGTTATTTTATTGTTTTCAGGAGCACTACTGCAAGAAAGGAGATATACTTTGATGGTTACAAATAAGGTATGGAATATTATTATCGCCCTCATCTGTATAAGTGATATTGGATTTGGGCAAGATTACAAAATCAGGATTTCTAATGATCTGGAGTTAAGGAAGGTATCGGAAAATGTTTATATTCATATTTCTTACCATGATTTGCAGAGCTATAAACATGTGCCAGCCAATGGGTTGGTTTATCTACGTGATGGTGAATCTTATATTGTTGATACCCCATGGACGGATGAGTTGACCAGAGTCCTCCTGGATTGGATCCAGGATAGTCTGAAGGCCGAGGTCAAGGGAGTGATTCCGACTCACTGGCATAATGACTGCATGGGTGGTTTGAAAGAAGTAAAAGATGCTGGTATTAATTCCTATGCTCTGGAATTAACCCGGGACATCGCCAGGGCTAAAAATTTACCGGAGCCGACAGTCGGTTTTCGGGATTCATTAGTACTTAAATTGGGGATATCAGACATTATCTGCTACTATGTTGGAGCAGGGCACACGGTTGATAATATTGTTGTCTGGTTGCCAGAAGAGCAGGTCTTATTTGGAGGATGCATGGTAAAGGCATTGGGTCAAAAAAACCTTGGTTTCACAGGCGATGCAAATTTGCAGGAGTGGCCAAATTCACTCAGGAATCTGTTATCTCAATTTTCAGATTGTAGGATTGTTGTACCGGGTCATGGGGCACATGGTAATCTAAGTCTGGTTCATCATACCCTGAAACTGCTGGAGACAAATAAATAATATATACAGGCGTATTTATATAATTTGGAAAATATTTTACTTTGAAATAAATTCAAAGTAAGGAGACATCAAATGAATGAATATAAAGCCCCCTGGAGTAACACACTTTATGTAATTTCCGCCATATCGACAATTCTTCTTATGGGTGTACCACTCATCATTTATACCAGTAAAGCTTACCATGCTTCCATTGTAACAATTGTTCTGTTGTTTCTACCTCTATTGTTATTGATAACACTTCTATTTACCATAAGAGGATATATCATTACTCCCAATGCCCTGCTTATTAAGCGTTTATTTTGGAATAGCAGTGTTGATTTATCCGGATTAATCAGTGTGGAAGTGGATCCCGCTGCCATGAATGGTTCTATCCGTATCTTTGGTAATGGGGGAATGTTTTCCATCACCGGCTATTTTCGCAATAAGAAACTGGGTAACTATCGGGCATTTGCCGTGAATCCTAAAAATTCAGTTGTTTTAAAATTTTTCAAGCGAACAATTATTGTTACTCCGGCAAACCCACAGGATTTCAAATCCAATATTGAGCAGTATATAAATCACACCTTAACAAAATAATAAATTAAAAAGTCCTTCCAAACAGTAATGATCAGGAAATTAGCGAAAATCCTCACCATATTTGAGCGTAGAGATTTTTTTCCTTACTAAAATAAATTAGTATGGTTTAAAGTAATGGAATATTATATTTAAAGAATTGATATTATTTTCACTTTTTTGGCTCTGTGACTATCTTCAGTGAGAAAGTAAAGCAGGGTAAAATCCAAAACATTTTTATTGATTCTTTTTTACAGGAATATTTAATTTTATATTTTGAGGATATATTAAAGATTAAATCAAGACCTTTCGGTATTTATCAATTCTCTGGAGTCACTGAATGATAAGCATCAAGCTGCAGATAAGAATAGCCAACGTTAAGACAAATTTTGATTTTTTAGATAAAATTTGATAAACTTGATATAATGCATGCATAAAAAAGGAGGTCTCCATGAAAGTTTTAAAGATTATCGGTATAATTTTGCTGGTACTCATTGTTCTGATAGTGATATTGGCCTTTATTGCTCCCAAAAAATATAGTGTTGAGCGGAGTGAAGTTATTGACTCGCCCAAAGAACTGATATTTGGTCATGTGAAATACTGGCGTAATTGGACAGCCTGGTTACCCTGGGCGGGCAATGATCCTGAAATGCAGGTAACCATTGAAGGAACAGATGGAGAAATTGGTTCCATGTATAAATGGGTGGGTGATCCCAAAATAACTGGCGAAGGTGAAATGACCAATACTGGCGTTAAGTCTTATGAAGAAATTGCCTTTCACCTGCACTTCATTAAGCCGTGGGAGAGTGAATCAGATGGCTATGTGAGACTGGCCGAAGCAAATGGCGGTACCATGGTCTCCTGGGGAATGACTGGGGAAGTTCCCATTCCCTGGAATATCATGCTACTTTTCACGAGTATGGAAAAGATGGTCGGAAAAGATTTTGAAAAAGGATTGGTAACACTGAAAGATATATGTGAGAAAGAGGCACAGGCTGTATCAAATTATGAAGTAAAAGAAGTAAAATTTAAACAAAAAAAGTATGCGGTGATTCAGAAAGAAGTGCCTTTTTCTAACATAAAACAATTTTATGCCGAGTCCTTTGCAGCAATAGACAAGACCATGCGAAAGCAATATGCCAGATTGGTAGGAGCACCAGCTGGACTTTATTATTCCTGGGATGAGCAAAAAATGATAACTGATATGGCTGCTGCTGTTCCGGTATCGAAATCAATTTCTTCAGAAGAAATCAGAACCATTACACTGCCTGTCGCCAAAGCCTATATGGTTGATTATTATGGGCCTTATTCCGGGGTAGGTCCGGCCCATTTGGCACTGGAACTATACCTGGTAAAGAATGAATTAAAGATTAAATTTCCCATTATTGAAGAGTATATTACTGACCCTGAAAGTGAACCGGATAGCAGTAAATGGTTAACTAAAATATATTATTTTGCTGAATAATATAAATCATTTGAACAAAAGTACTTCGTTCTAGGCGATCAGGAAACACAGGTTCGTCAGTTTCTTACCAATGATAAATTAAATAGACTGATCCATGGAAGTTACTGGCAGATTGAAGCAGGAGGAGATGTCTTTACCTTCTCGCGCCTTGAAATGGGTCGTCACAATTGTAAAATCAGTCCGGCTGAGATTACAGAAAGAATGGGGGAAGCGAAAACTGTTTTCGAGCTATTCCGATCAACTACTGCTTCAAAATACGATACGGTATAAAAAGAAATTAATATTAAATGTTCTGGCAGGTAATGATTTTGTTGTAATTCTGAACAATATCCACTGCGGCAAATGGGAAGAATCGGCATAGGGATCTTCACTATTCTTTGTGACGTTCAATAGAAGTAAAAAAATTCCCCTCTTTCAAAGGAAGTATTATCCAAATGGCCAGCAGGATAATCATATTTCCGTTCCTTTTTTTACTGTTTCACTCCGGTCTCTCACAATCAATTGATAAACCGGATTTACCTCAACCTTCTCCCAATGTTATAGACTCATTGAGGGAAATATCTCAAGAAATAGAGAACGGGAGATTTGATGAAAGTTCTTACCACAGATTAATCAAGTATTTTGATAATCGGTGTTTAAAGGGAGTAATCATACCTCCACCGGAAGAATTAGACAATTTCCTCAGCCAGATTGATGGTATTTTTTATATTGATTCTACACTTACTGCTTCTTTCCAGTCCTTAAGAAACAATCATTTGTTTCTCAGTTATCATGAATTGCTATTTCGCATATTAGTACAGGTTCAGTTCCGATTAGAGGAATTATTTCTGGCACTTTCCTCCCAGGAGAAAATTTCGTATATGGTTCGCTATATTTTAATCAACAAAAACATGAGTGAAGCAAAGACCAGTCATTTGCAGCAAACCATACTATTATATTCCCAGTTAAAAACAGCTTCTGAAAAAAAACGATACTGGGAATCCATTGACCGACAGTTAATGGATACTGATCTCAAGATGTCGGAAACCGGAAATCAGCTGGTACAGCGGAGTCCTTATGGAATTATTACCCATCCCGGGGAAATATTAGCACCACTGAAATGGCAATGTACCAATGAAACAGATCAAGAATTGAAAGAATATGCAAGTAATGTAATAGTAAATATCGAAACTGCAGAGAGAAAATATAACAGCGCACAAAAATATGATATTCAAATTCAGATGCCTGAGGGTAATTTGCTGCCCGGGATAAATATGCAGGCGGCAGCGGAGTATTTTGAGAAAGCTTATGAGATAGAAGATAATGAACTTAAAATAGATTTCTATACAAAGTCAATCGAAGCAAATCCCAATTTCTCTCCTGCTTATTACAATCGTGGTATTGCCTACTACGAAGAAAAGAAATATCTTGAAGCTATCCAGGATTTTGATCAAGCTCTAAAACTGGAAGCTAAATCTGCCATGGCCTACTACTATAGAGGTGTCTGTTATCAGGAACTGAATGAATTGGAAAAGGCTATCGTGAGCTATAGCTGTGCTATTACATTAGATCCCGAACCCGAACACGGTTTAATGAACCGTGGTATGTGTTATCAGAAGCTGGGAAATTTTACCCGATCAATTAAAGATTACACGCGCATTGTTAAAAGAAATCCGCAAAATGTTCTTGCTCTAACAAACCGGGGATATTGCTATCAACGGATGAGAGATTTCACCCGGGCAATCAAAGACTATAAAAAGGTTATTGAAATTGAACCCTTCAATGCTCCAGCCTACTATAATCTTGGTTCTATCTACTGGATGCAGCAGGATTGGGAGGCAGTAATTGAGGTCTGGGAAAAATGCCTCGAGATAAATCCTGACCATGAACAGATATTGGATAATCTGCCCACTGCAAAAGTCAATGCCAGGTACAGCAAGAAACAGAAAAGGACTATTATTATCGATCAGGGTAAAATTTCGGAATAGTTATTATAAAATTTAGCAGATTAGCGTTTATCCCACCTGGTCAAACCACTACTGGGTGGAAAATACCCTTCTTCTGAAAAAATAGCCATATTAGAAAGAGAAAAAATCCCTATGCTGATTGATGAATGAATAGCAGTTCAGATTATTGTTGCATTTGTTTTATCGAGGTGTATAATTTCTCATAACATGATTACCTTGTAATAACCGCTCATGGGAGCAAGAATGGATAAATGGTCTCTTCTTTTAACAATGGTCTTCTCTCTCAGTTTACGATTGGAAGTAATTCTTGCCCAACAAGATCCAACTCATTCTGGCGGTCCTTTAATGCCAGAACAGGCTGCTTATAATGTGTCTTTCTATGACATCGAACTGAAAGTTGATTCATTCAATAAGTCAATAGAAGGTAAAGTTATAGTCCAGGCAACGGTTGTACACCCAACCAGGTGGTTTGTTCTCAATTTGGATACTTTACTTGAAGTGTCTGCGGTGCAGTGTATAACGGATGATGGGGAATTACGACAACTTGATTTCCACCGCAAGAAGGGGAATGTCTGGATTGACCTCACTCGTACCATTCAGCCGGGAAACCAGCTTAAGATTGCTGTTGGTTATGGTGGACAACCCCGATCCCAATCCATGAATGGTGTTATCTGGTCAAGAACATTGGCAGGTTATCCATGGGTAGGTGTATGGTGTGAGGAAATGGGAGCGGATATCTGGTGGCCCTGTAAGGATCATCCCTCGGATCGGGCAGACTCAATATCCCTACAGCTAACGGTTCCAGAACCGCTTAAGGCTGTAGCAAATGGTACCTTGAGAGAGGTCAAGGAAAACAATAATGGTACAAGAACCTATCACTGGTTCGAATCACAACCCATCAATAATTATTCGGTTACCATAAACATTGCTCCTTATCGCGAGATCAAAAGGATGTATCGATCTATAAATAATGATGAATTTCCTGTTATATTCTGGGTGCTCCCGGAAAAAGAAAAGAAAGCTAAAACCTATTTTTCTGAAATCATTAAAATAGTCAGTCACCTCGAAAGTCTCCTGGGACCTTATCCCTTCAGAAGTGAAAAATTGGGGTTTGTCGAAACACCATATATGGGAATGGAACACCAGACCATCATAGCCTATGGTGGTAATTTTCGTTATGATGCCATGGCAGGTATAGATTGGGGATTTGATGCGCTGATACAGCACGAGTTAGCGCACGAATGGTTTGCCAATATGTTAACGCCCCTGGACTGGCGGGATCTCTGGCTGAATGAGAGCCTGGCTACATATATGCAGATATTATATGCAGAAGAATTTCTTGGAGAAGAAAAAGTTCAGGATCTCTTGTCCATTTTTTATTCCAGAATGGAAAATGAACAACCCATAGTACCAGAAAAAGGATCTGAATTCAGTGAAGTATATGGACCTGATATCTATTATAAAGGTGCCTTGATATTGAATACTTTACGTTTTTTAATTGGTGATAAGAGATTTAAGTCGCTTTTGAGAAAGTGGGCCTATCCAGATCCCACCATAGAGAAGATGACCAACGGTTCCCAATGTCGCTTTGTAACAACAGAAGATTTTCTGGATTTAGCGGAGGAGACTGCCGGTGTAGAGTTGGATTGGTTTTTTAGTGCTTATTTATTTCAACCTCAGTTGCCCCATTTAATAAGCCGGATTAAAGATGATATTCTGGAATTAAAATGGGAAACAGTTTCACAACAAAATTTTCCGTTTCCCGTCGAGGTGAAAATTGGTAGAAATGTGGAACGAATCAGTATGAATCAGGAACTCTCCAGGATTCAATTAGAGAACAGCAGGGATGTTCAGATCGATCCTCACAACCGGGTACTCAAGAAATTAACTCATCATCCTTGATTTTAAATAAATTTTTGTTATGAGTGCTTTAGATTCGAAAATGTTTATAGTAACGTATTATTTATGTTATATTTAATAAAAGTGTCATTTCGAGTGATCCCGCACTCAAGTAAAATAAATTTGAGTGCGGGATTGGCAGAGATGACAGCGTCTTTCTGTCCTCTAATTAGTTAACATTTGCAGGAATGACTTTTTTATGACACTTTTTTTTGGAGCTAAAGCAATAATCCTACAAATTTTTGTTTTGTGACAAGGTAAATATGATAAAGAGATGTAAATCCAGTATAAATTGCAATATTAATGTTTCAAATGGTGGAAATAGCTTTTTCAGATAATGGATCAATGTAATGATCACTGGTAGAGCATACCGATGGGATGCAAAGGATTATGCCCGGCATTCTGTTTCACAGTTAGGATGGGCACGTCAGCTTCTTTCCAAATTGCATTTGAAAGGAGATGAATATTTATTGGACTTAGGATGCGGTGATGGTAAGGTAACCGCTGAAATTGCCAGAACTATACCATATGGACTGGTCATTGGTATTGATAACGCTTCATCAATGATCAATTTGGCCAATGCCACTTTTGCTACGAACAAGTTTCCCAATTTGAAATATATAAGAGCCAGTGCAGATACCTTGCCGTTTTGTGAAAAATTTGATGTCATCTTTTCAAATGCCGCTTTACACTGGATTAAAGATCATAAAGTCATATTGAAAGAGATAGCATATTGTCTTCGGGATGAGGGGCGTGTGATAATGCAAATGGGTGGAAAAGGGAATGCGGCTGAGGTTATTTCAGTTATAGATGAATTCCTTCAGCTTGAACCATGGAGACAATATTTCAAAAATTTCACATTTCCTTATTCATTTTACACTCCGGAAGACTACAGAAAGTGGATAGCACAAGCAGGTTTAAAGCTTATTCGGTCAGAATTGCTTGAGAAAGATATGCAACATGCGGGACCGAACGTAATGGCAGGGTGGATTCGCACCACCTGGTTACCATATACCGAGCGGATACCGGAGAAAAAACGGGAGAGTTTTGTGCAGGAGGTTGTACAACGTTATATCGACAGGTATCCTGTTGACAGAGAAGGGAATATTCATGTAAAAATGGTAAGACTGGAAGTTGAGGCGATAAAAAGGAAATTACCAAACCAATTCAAGCCATTGAAACACCCGAATAAGCAATAGATCTCTCCGCTCTCGAGCACCCAATATTAAATGATCAACTAAACAATATAATATCTATTGGGTGTTCGATCGATCGAGATGACCATGATTTTTTGTTCTTGAATTACTTAACACCAACAGGAATAACTTTATAGTAATCTTTTCTTAGGGATTAAGAAAATAATCATATTAAGAGAAAGGAAAACATGTGGGTACTTCCGATCTCCATCCCTGGCATTTGTCACCAAAGGAGGCGATAGTAGTCCAGCGAGAGCTGCGTAATCGTTTGTCACTAAATTGGGATCAACGCAAGGTTAATGCAGTTGGGGGAGTGGATATCAGTTTGAAAGAAGGACATGCCCGGGCGGCAATTGTGGTATTCCGTTTTCCGCAACTGGTAACTCTTCACAGTGTAACAGTAGAAATGTCTATCGATTTTCCTTATATTCCGGGATTGCTTGCTTTCCGGGAAGGTCCGGCTTTTCTGGCTGCCTGGGATAAATTGATCGATAAACCCGACTTGTTGATGTTCGATGGGCAGGGTATTGCACACCCCAGGGGCATCGGTATTGCGTCACATATGGGGCTTTGGATAGAAAGGCCATCTATCGGTGTGGCAAAATCGCGTCTATATGGACGATATGAAGAACCTGGTTTAAACCGGGGAGATTTTTCTTATCTATTGGATGAAAAAGATCATAAGCGAATAATAGGTACAGTACTGAGGACACGTAAAGATGTGAAGCCACTTTATATATCGCCCGGCCATCTCATAGATGTTAAGCATGCAATGCATTTTGTTATGCAATGTTGTTCTCGCTATCGTCTACCCGAACCAACCCGTTGGGCTCATCGAGTAGCCGGTGGTCAAAAACTCATACAGTAATTTTTAAAGTGTAATTTGTTAAATAAATCACTACGAGTATATCAGGTTTCTTTAAAATAAAGAAAAGATTTTTTTCTAAGTAAGTGAAAATTATCTCATTATAATCCGTAATTCGTCAATTGCATCAAAAGAGGAGAAAAAATATCATGAAAAAAATTGTCTATTTGATTCTCACAATGCAATGTATAATGAGCTTTTTGCTAACAGGAAATATTTTGAGCCAGGTTTTGAATCCTGTTATCAACGGGACAACCATGCTGATGGGAGATTATTTCTATACTGACTATTTCACCACCTTTGGACACACCACTCAAAGTGGTAACAACCTCATCGAAGATGCGGAAGGCAATGTTCATATCGCCTGGATAGATAACTATAGATTGTGGTATTTTAAATCGAGCAATAATGGAGAAAGCTGGTCGATTAGAAGGCTAACCACCGGACACGAGGGGGATATTTTTTATGCCACCCTGGTGGTAGATCATAATGGGAAAGTATTTATTGCTTTTACCTGCAATGATTACTTTGATTATGGTAATCCAACCAGTGTAAGCTATGGTTATGAGTTTTATTATGACCTCTATTGTATTCATAATTTAAGTGAAAATTGGACGGTTGAAACAATTGATAAACCTACTCGATCAGGATTATCGGATAATTATGGAGCAGTCATTTCTGCCATGTCGGTTGATAGTAATAACGATATTCATGTATATACGCAAAGAGCTGGCTTTTGGACTTATGGTGGAGAAGCCTGGGAATGGATTCGTTCGTCCTCTCAAGGATCCTGGGGATCTCGGATGGATATAGTTGAATTTAATGATATGCCGGTAGATCGGTTTATTCACCCTAAATTTATTCCCCTGATTGATAAGCAAGGAAACGTTACTTTAATTATGTCCAGAATGGCACCCACTGGTGATGCCCTCTTTTATGTTCGGAATGAGGGAAGTGGATGGTCTTCCCCGACCATATTAACTGAAGCAGTTGCCTATGCCTGGAATCGATATGATGCGGTCATTGATGGAAATGATCATGTTTATATGGCCTATATGCAAGAGAAAAGCCCTGATTTGTATGAGATCCATTTATCTAAAGACTTTGCAGCTGCATCCCCTATCCAATTGAATTTAACCGATCAGGATACCATCACTAATTTTTTTATGCATTCCAATGAAAGTGGTGATATGACTTTGGCTCTATACCGGAGGGGTTATAACGCCTCTCTTTGTTTCAGCCCTGATGGAACTAACTGGAGTGGTCCATATGAAGTTTCTGATCAAGACAAAAAGTATTTATCGGGGATCAATTTTGTAAGAACCGATACCCGTAGCAATATTTTTGCAGATTGTAAACAGCTTGCCTGGACGGCTGGTCAGCGGGATGAAGAACCTTATGGACCGGATAGCTTGCATTTTGCTACTATAACGCTTGCGCCAAATAGCCTGGTTGATAAAAATTTCAAAATTTTAGATTTTTCCCTGTCACAGAATTACCCTAATCCCTTTAATCCTAATACAATGATCAATTATCAATTACCAATGAGCAGCGCTGTCGAATTGAGTATCTACAATCTTCTAGGGCAAAGGGTGGCCACTTTGGTTAATGAACGAAAAAGTGCAGGCCATCATAAAGTGGAATGGGATGCTTCGGGATATTCAAGTGGAATTTACTATTATCAATTTAAAGCTGGAGAATATCAGGATTTGAAAAAAATGATCCTAATTAAATAAGGCAATATTGCCTAACAGTAAATAATTATGGTTCATACTAATTTTCATTAAGCAGTCTCTGAAAATTCCGGGAATTTTTCCCGGGATTTTTTTTTACTCACCATACAAATTGTCAATGTAAAAGCTTTTTCTTATATTATTTGAATATTTTCCTGAATAAAGCGATAAATTTTGATGAAATGATTAAACTTACAATTTCTTTTATGAAAGATGGATGATTTAAAACAAAGTATCATCAAGTCACTGGATGGAACAGATGATGCCCTGTACGAGCATTTGCCTTATTTATTGCAGGATTTATGGGAAATCGGATCTTCTCCGGATGTTATTATGGATTTAATTAAAAACAATGGCATTAATAGGGGGCAGGATCTAAAGGTGTTGGACCTGGGTTGTGGAAAAGGGGCGGTTTCCGTGCGTCTTGCCAAAGTATTTGGATTTCACATTCATGGAATTGACGGAATGCCGCTGTTTGTGACAGAGGCTGAAAAGTGGGCCAGAAAATATAAGGTGTCAGAATTGTGTCGGTTTGAAATTGCTGATATCAGGATTCGGTTGGACACATTGAAAGATTATGATTTGATTATACTGGGTTCAATCGGTCAGGTACTGGGAAATATTGAGGCGACTTTAAGGAAGGTAAAAGATTCATTATCATCCGAAGGCTGTGTGATTTTAGATGAAGGTTATCGATTGGATGAGGGTCCCGAAAATCTTTATAATTATCCAGACCATTTACAGGTATACGAACAGATCAAAAAAGCCGGTTTTGAGGTCATGGAGGAACATTTGGGAAAGCAGGAATTTATTCAACATTTGAATCAACAAATAATGGGTTTTATCCAAAAACGAGTCGAAGAATTGAAGACTCAATTTCCTGATCGGAAGCATTTGTTTGAGAAATACCTGGAAGCCCAGAAGATCGAGAGTGATATTCTGGAAAACTATATGCAGTGTGTTACCTGGCTGTTAAAGAGATCAGTTTAAACCATCAGGATACTATTTATCACCTCTGGGTGGATGTGCCTTACCTTCTAGATGGCTGAGCGGGAGGATGGTGGTTTCTTTAGGACTTGACAATACGATGCTGGTCTTGGTATTTTTTACACCTGGCCATGATTGAACTTCGGAGAGTAATCTCTCCAGGGTGGAGGTGCTGCGAGTCCGCACCTTCAGTAGATGGGACCCGTCACCTGTAACAGCGTGGCATTCTATAATTTCCGGGTGTGCCAGTGCTTTTTCCACCAGCTCGTCATAATGAACAGAAGCCTCTGAAATGACCACAATATATGCTCCAACTTCCAAACCAAGCCGCTTGGGATCGAGAATTGCGCGATAATTGCGTATGTATCCATGTTCCTGCAGCTTACGCAATCTTTCGCTAACTGAGGGAATGGAGAGGCGAACCTCCTCAGCCAGTACATTTCGCTTCATTCTCCCTTTTTCCTGCAGTAAAGAGAGAATTGTGAGATCAATTTGGTCCAGTTTGTCATCATGCACTATGGTAATTCCTTTGGTATTTGGCTGCCGTTACCTTTTGGTCTCGCCGCATCCTGTAGAAGTCCGGGTAGATCCAGTCCGGTTGCATTTTTTATCTGCTCCAAAATGGTAATGGCAGAGTTGGTTAAGTTTTTGACGTGGCTCGGTATGCCCTGACCATTGCCGGCGATTTTCACATTTGCTCGACCATCAATATTAATAGGAATAATACCCTTACACAATGCTTTTTGTATTCTGATTTCAATTGGCATATTGTTCAGGGGTATACGGCTGACTGATTCTAAAATTGGGATCTTAAAACTCCGCCCACCTTTGATGACCCGATAGCAGATTTGTGTCCCGTCTGACAGTTTTCTCCGCCGACCCGAAATAATAAGTACTTCATTTGCTTTACAGATAATCAGGTTGGCTTTGTCGAAAATAATAGTCAACATGATTTGAGCAATCCCTGCTCATGCAAATCTCCTTTCTTATCCGAAACACATCATTTTGTGGTATAATTATAATCTGAATAATTAATGTAATTATTGATATTTATCATATATAATTAAGTAATTAATTAATATACCTAAATATATTAGTATAATATTGAATTACAACTAATATATTTAAAATTTGCTATTATCCTGTGAGACTATTAAAATAGTATTAGATGATTGGGAACCTCTGGAAAGTGTTAAAATAATATGATAAATTGTTACCGGTAATTTGATCCGTTCCTTTCATGCTTAATTCTGGTATTGGTCTTTATTTTGTAGTCAAACAGATCATTTTGAAATTGTATGTCTTATTTTAGTAGCAACCATGATGATTAACTGGATTTACTTTTCTGATTTATTTTTTAAGATTCTTTGTTTAACTGGATTATTGGATAAATTTTTTTATTCCAAATTCTATCATTTTTATGGTCTTTGATGATGAAAATAAATGAATGCATTTATTGCAGGCATTTTCCCTGTACAGATGTCAATCATGATGTATATCAGGTGCCTCCTATTGAAATTGCTACTGAGCAGGTCAGAATGCTTATGATTTCAGAAGCAGTTCCCTCGAATAAAGGGGACTATTATTATGCGGAAGGTGATCCGTTATTTCAGCAAACTACAATTATGGCTTTCAGAGATGCTGGAGTTCAAGTCTCCACCCTAGATGAGCTCATACAATTAGGCGTATACTTTGCCACAGCAGTAAAATGTGGCAAAACAGGATATGGAATAAGTGCTCAAACGGTTAAAACATGTTCAGAGCTTCTCCAAGATGAAATCTTGCTTTTCCCCAATGTTAAGGTTATCATGTTAATGGGTGATGTGGCAATAAGAGCTCTAAACTATGTGGCTAAAGCGATGGGAGAGAAGAGAGTTATACCCAGCGGTTCTACCTATAAAATCCGAAAGTTTCAATACTATTTTCGGAACATTAGAGTTTTCCCTTCCTACCTGCAAGCTGGAACGAGTTTTTTTATTGAGAAAAGTAAAAGAAGGATGATTGCCGAAGATATTGCCGGAGCAATGCACTTAATATTTTAATATGTTTTGGTAAGCAAAAAGTGTTTATAAATTCAACATTTTATTTAATATACTTACCGTTAAATTTAAGCATAGAGCTGTCTGCAACCTTTTATTTCAGGGTGCTGGTGAGGATGCAAATAATATTTGAAATGGTTGAAAGAATTGAATTATTTATTGTTATCAATGGACATCAAGATTCCATTGAATATACCGTTGATATTCATACCAACAATCTCCCCAGTACTTTTATTTGTATACTCTAAAAATAGGAAATGAACATCTCTCTCCCAGACGTATAATGTTGCTAAAATAAATTTCTACCAGTTTTTGGAGAAAATAGATGAAAGCCATGATCTTAAAAGAAATAGTTGATCTGGCGGATAATAAATGTCCACTGGAACTGGTGGATATGGCCGATCCAGTACCGGGGGAGAAAGATATTTTAATCAAAGTAAGTGTCTGTGGTGTTTGTCATACCGAACTGGATGAGATTGAGGGAAGAACACCACCACCGAATTTACCGATTGTTCCTGGTCATCAGGTAATAGGAATAGTAGAGTCTAAAGGAAAACAGGTAAATCGTTTTCAGCTTGGCGAGCGGGTCGGGGTCGCCTGGATTTATTCTGCTTGTGGAGTGTGCCAACATTGCCAGGGGGGAAATGAAAATTTGTGTGGTAACTTCGTTGCCACCGGGAGAGATTACCACGGTGGATATGCAGAATATATGTTAATTTCCGAATCTTTTGCTTTTTCAATTCCATCGGTTTTTTCGGATTTTGAAGCCGCACCCCTGCTTTGTGCCGGAGCCATTGGTTACCGATCGCTTAAATTAACCGGTTTAAAAGATGGTCAGAGTATAGGTCTTACCGGCTTTGGTGCTTCAGGTCATCTGGTGCTGAAATTAATTCGATACTGTTACCCTCAAAGCGATATTTTTGTATTTGCCAGGAGTGATAAGGAAAGGGAATTTGCTATGGAGCTTGGAGCAGTGTGGGCCGGAGACACCGAAGCAGTATCACCCCAGGTCCTTGATAGCATCATTGATACCACACCTGTTTGGAAGCCGGTAGTCGAGGCCCTAAAAAATTTAAAAGCCGGTGGTCGATTGGTCATCAATGCCATCAGAAAAGAAGAAGTGGATAAATCCTACCTATTGAAACTCGATTACCCCGCTCATCTCTGGTTGGAGAAAGAAATAAAAAGTGTTGCCAATGTTGCACGAAGTGATGTGAGTGAATTTCTTCAGTTAGCTGCTGAAATCCCAATGAAACCTGCAGTGGAAGTCTATGGGTTAGAGGAAGCAAACAGAGCCCTGCTTGAACTTAAACATGGCAAGATACGTGGAGCAAAGATTTTGAAGATTTGAGATATTTATAAACTGTTCCAGTTTTATCCTGCGGTGAAACTTCTGATTTTTTATTTTCTTTTGCAATCTTTACAAATTACCTTAATCGGATATAATAAGTATTTGGACAGATGGCAAAAAAAAGACGAACTCAAAAAAAACGAAAAACTGATAAAAGGGAAATTAAATTTTCCAAACTTCGAATAAATCTTCTTATTGCATTGGGCGTCATAGGCCTCCTTTATTTACAATATAAAACTGTTCCCGGATATAACTATTTTGTAAAGCGGCAGGTCATAAAAGAATCTCGCCTTATATTGGAAAATTTCAGTTTTACCTTGGATCAGAAGTATCAGGTGGAATTGAAAAGAGACTACAAATCTATTGAATATGTGAAGGAAAATACTCCTGATAGTGCTGTTATACTAATGCCACCTCCTGATGTTTTCAAGAATACTATATTCAATCAAAGGGGCGCCTGGGGGATCAAATCAAAAATCTGGAGCACTTACTTTTTGTATCCTAGAATCTTGATTCAGGAAAATGAACGTGATATGTATCCGGAATTGTATAACAGAATCACCCATGTTATGGTAATTAATCAATGGGGATTGGACAAATTGAATTATCGTGTTAAAAGATGGATGTATTATACTGTTTTACCCATCAGACTAACGGATTCTGTAGAATGATAGTTATTGGTTTAGTAATTGTTTATCTTCTCGGATTGTCTGTTCTTATCGCATTTATGGGAAAGGATGACGAGTTAAGTATTCGTATTGAAGAATTAGCTGGACTATCTTTTCTCATTGGAATAGGACTGGAAACGGTTTTCATGTTTATTTTCGATCTTATTCATCTGGAAATAAACGCCTTCACTCTGGCTACATTATCTCTTCTTATTGTAACTGCGATATATTTTTACCATCGAGATACCATTCAGGGGCTGTTCAATAAGATACCCGGAAATTACCGGTTTCACTTCAAGGAAACCAATTTTGCTTGGGGTATACTATTTCTGACCGTGCTTATTGCACTTTGTGTTAGTGTATTGAAATCTCTTTTCTGGACAACAGCTGCTTATGATTCGATAGCAGGTTATGACCTGATGGGTAAAGTAATTGCAACTGAAGGAAAGTTATTTGTCAGCCTCTTTAAAACTGGCTCATCCGGTGGGCGAGCCATCTATCCACCATTGGTTGAGGGAAGTTTTGCATATGCTTATCTATATGGAATGGACTCATCTAAAATCATTACCTCTTTAACCTATCTGTCTCTGTTACTAGCTTTTTATGGTCTTTCCAGAAAGTATGCAAGCAGTTTGAATGCCATATTCTTTACCTTGCTATTGATTGTCACACCGGAAATGTATTCCCACTCTTCCATGTCACTTACAAATATTCCTTCTGCAGCTTATGCGGCAATCGGATTGCTTTACCTCTTTATATGGTTCGAGAAGAAACAGCGGTATTATTTTTATGTTGCTTCCTTACTGTTAGCTTTAAATGTTTGGACACGAAATGATGGGATTGTTTTTAATATGGCTGGATTTCTGTTAATGGTGTATTATGCTATAAAGAATAAAAGCTGGAAAGAGATTGCTATATATAGTGCCATCTCTCTGGCACCTTTTGTTGGATGGACCATATATCTTAAATACAAAATAGGAATTGTACATGATCGCTTTGTTACCCATCTGTTTTGGGATAGTGATCGATTGCTACGGGAATTGAGATGGATAAAATCCATCACTTTTTATCTCATGTTTTATGGTTTAGTCTTTTATATTTTTATTTTTACAATAGTACTCAATTTTAGAAATGTGCATCGCGATAAATTCGCTCTGCTAACACTTATTCTCATATCCTTTATACTGTATGCAGGTATTTACTATCAACTGGATGAAGTAAAACAGGATCCACTGGACATTATGATGTCATATTCCTTTAAAAGAGGGCTTTTCTATTTTATACCATTGGTATTATTTTATTCAGCAACCTGCAAACCAGTACAACTGTTTTTTGAAAAGATTGAGCAATTTAGATTGGGGAAAACTTAAATTGGATATAGCATGAAATTATCTGTATTAATACCAGCTTACAATGAGAACGATACACTCGATGAGATTATTCAGAGAGTACAGAACGTACCATATCATAAGGAAATCATAATTGTGGATGATTTTTCAACCGATGGCACCAGAGAGAAGTTAAAAAATTATGAATCAGTTGATGACATCCATGTTTTTTATCATGATCGAAACCGGGGTAAAGGAGCCGCGGTGAGGAGTGCGATTGAAAAGATGAGCGGGGATGTGGCAGTTATTCAGGATGCTGATTTAGAATATGATCCACAGGAATATGATGTTCTTCTTGAACCAATCTTGAAGAAGCAAGCTGATGTGGTCTTCGGTACACGTTTTATGGGTGGGCAACCACACCGGGTATTGTTTTTCTGGCATTATGTGGCAAACAAAGTCATTACCTTGCTATCAAATACCTTCACCAATTTAAATTTAACCGATATTGAATGCTGTTATAAAGTTTTCCGAAAAGAAGTGCTTGATTCCATTGAACTGGAAGAGGATAGATTTGGAATAGAACCGGAAATCACAGCCAAGGTTGCCAGGGGGGATTGGCGTATATATGAGGTAGCTGTTTCCTATTTTGGCAGGACATACGCGGAAGGGAAAAAAATTGGTTGGAAGGATGGAGTTAAAGCAATATGGTGTATTTTTAAGTATGGTATTTTTAAGTAGTGAAGATATGTCATTTTACCAATAATTATTATTACCTGCATTTTACTTTTATATAGTTTTTAATAATTATTTATTGAATCATTACAGGAAATGAACCAGTAGTTATATCATGATAAAGGTAAAGTATGCCTTATGATCTTTGGGCATTGTATGGAAAAATGCTGAGATGCCGTTTTTACGAGGAAGCGGTTATAAAGCTTTGGGAAGAGGGATTGATCTCCGGTGAGATGCATACGGGTATTGGAGAAGAGGCTATCATTGCCGGTGTAATGGATCATGTGCAAGATGGAGATGCCCTGGCACTGGATCATCGTGGGACCGGTCCTTTATTGATACGGGCGATAGATCCGGTGCTGATGATGAGAGAATTTCTTGGTCAGGGAGATGGCCTCTGCGGGGGCATGGGTGGTCATATGCATCTGTTTTCAGAAGCGCATCTGGCTGCATCTTCAGGTATTGTGGGTGCGGCCGGTCCGGCTGCGGTTGGATTTGCTTTGTCTGCCCAATACCTCAGACCAGGGAAGATTGCAGTGGCCTTTTTTGGTGAAGGCGCAATGAACCAGGGGATGCTACTGGAATCCCTCAATTTGTCAGTGGTATGGAAACTTCCGGTTCTATTTGTTTGCAAAGACGATCAATGGTCCATTACTACTAGATCACAATCAGTTACTGGGGGAATATTAACTGAAAGAGTAGCCGGATTTGGAATGAATGCCGTATGTGTAGATGGAAAAGATGTGGAAGAAGTTTGGATAGTGGCTAGGGCTGCCATTGAACAGGCCAGAAAGGGTCAAGGCCCCAGTTTTCTTCATGCCAGTTGTGTCCATCTGGAAGGTCATTTCCTGGGAGATACTATGCTCAGAATGGTAAAGAAGCCAGTACAGGGAATGACTGGTATAGTGGTACCCTTATTGCGTTCGGCTGCCCGGAAAGGTGGAGCATCCTGGAAAAGGCGGGTGGCTGGCATTAAAAATATGAGTAGTCTATTATTAAAAAATTATCAGCAAAAAAGTTCAAGAAGAGAAGATCCCCTGCTTTTTGCCCGTAAGAAACTGGAACCCGAGACGGGGCGCTTACAAGAACTGGAAAAAACTGTTTCTGAGGAGGTACAAATTATTCTGGATAAAGTATTGGCCTTGCCATTGACACCAAGGGAGGAAATCTCATGAGAAAAATGACATTTGCAGCAGCGATTGATGATGCCCTGGCGCAGGCCATGCAGCAGGATTCCAGGATTATCATTCTGGGAGAAGATGTTCAGACCATTCGCCGAAATTTGCTGGTTCGTTTTGGTGAAGAGCGAATACGTTCTACTCCCATCAGTGAAAGTGCTTTCCTCGGTGCTGCAGTCACTGCTGCTATGTCCGGGCTGCGACCGGTAGTGGAAGTGATGCTGGTGGATTTTATTGGTGTCGCCATGGACGCCCTGCTTAACCATGCTGCTAAGGTCGAATCATTTTCCGGCGGCAAGTGGCGGGTTCCCCTGGTAGTTAGAATGGCCTGTGGTGGTGGATATGGAGATGGCGGACAGCATGAACAGAGCCTGTGGGGATGGTTGGCCCATATTCCGGGACTGATAGTGCTGGTTCCATCAAATCCGGCTGATGCTGGGGGAATGATGCTTTCAGCTATTCAACACCCCGGGCCGGTAATTTATTTGGAACATAAACTTTTAGCAGATTATTGGCTGGATGCTCTGGGTGCCGGAGGTCGCAAAACTATCCGGTATGATGTACCGGAAACTGGTACCAGTGGGAAGGTTCCGGATCGG
>SMTZ1_10001559_pt1 | contig 45470 bp, 41 predicted proteins | sample DeeMarSWOR136_30_FD_25667 | JGI IMG/M metagenome (IMG submission 25667) | reverse complement strand
CCTGGCGCTGACCCACAATCTGGGCGGCAACGCCGGGACGGGCGTATGCTCCTGCTTTATCGTAGGAAACGAGAAGTAATCATTAATGTCATTGCGAGGAACGCAGTGACGAAGCAATCTCACCGGTGGTATTCATATAATTAAATGAGATTGCTTCGCCTCCCGACTTCATCGGGATGGCTCGCAATGACAGTTTCGGGAGGTACCTGATATGAAAATGGCTCTGGAAGGCATAAGAGTTTTAGATGTCAGCGAGGCGGGACTGGCGCCGGTGACCTGTCGCATAATGGCGGACATGGGCGCCGAGGTCATTAAAGTTGAACGCACCCAAGGCGGCGACCAGACCCGCGGTATTTTGAAAATCAGCGGCAACGTGCCCATTTACGATATCAACTACGTCCTCGAGTTTTATAACCTGAACAAAAAGGGCATCACTTTAGACCTGAAAAAGAAAGAGGGCACGGAGATACTTTATCAACTCGTTGAGAAGTCCGACGTTTTCGTGTGTAATTTCCGCCCCCACGCCCTGAAAAGCCTGGGACTTGAGTATAAAGACATCTCTAAAATCAATCCGCGTATTATCTACACGCACTTAAGCGGCTACGGACTTCACGGGCCCGAGAAAGACGTCGGGGCATACGACTTCGTCGGCTACTGGGCGCGCAGCGGCGTGATGGCATCGCTGGGCGAGCCGGACACGTCTCTCTCTTTCCAGGTGCCGGGCTTCGGGGACAACACCACCGGCATGTACGCCGCCTGCGCCATCATGATGGCCCTCTTCCACCGCGAGCGCACCGGCGAAGGGCAGGAAGTCTGCGTATCGCTTCTGGGCGGGGGTATATGGTCGATGGGCATCGTCCTTTCTTCCGTCCTGGCTACCGGCCTGGAATACGGGCGCTTATCAAGGAAGACCCAGAGCAATCCAATCTTCAATAATTATGAGTGTTCCGACGGCCGGTGGATACAACTGGCATGTATCCAAGGCGACCGCTACTGGTCAGGCGTCTGCAAAGCGCTGGATATCTGCGACCTGGAGAATGACCCCCTGTATAAAACTCACGAACTGCGCATGAAAAATAACGTGCCGCTTATCAAGATTCTGGACGAGGTCTTCAAGAAGAGGACCCAGCAAGAGTGGGCGGAACGTCTGTCCCGGGAAAATATCATCTGGACGACGGTGAGAACTCCCAAGGAAGTTTCCGAAGACCCGTCCGCCTGGGCGGACGAGTATTTCCGGGAAATCGACCACCCCGCGGGGAAAAAGCTCAAGGTAATCATGCCACCGTGGCAGTTCAGCAAGACCCCGACGACCATCCGCCGCACCGCCCCCGAGTTCGGCCAGCACACCGAGGAAGTCCTCGCCGGGGTCCTCGGCTTGAGCTGGGACGAGATTTCTGATTTGAAAGATAAACAGGTCATCGCCTGAAAGGTAAGGAGGGCGCCATGGGTGAGTTATTGAAAGGCAGGGTGGCGGTGGTAACGGGGGCGGGGAAAGGGCTGGGCCGCGCCGAGGCTATCGGTATGGCGGCTCAGGGAGCTAGAGTCGTCGTTAATGACCTGGGTGCCGCCACCGACGGCTCCGGTACGTCTCAGGGACCTGCCGACGATGTTGTCGCCGAGATAAAGAAAGCCGGCGGCGATGCCGTTCCCAGCTATGCCAGCGTGGCTGAGGTTGCAGGAGCGGAAAGTATTATCAAGACGGCCCTCGACAGCTTCGGGCGACTTGATATTCTGGTGAATAACGCGGGTTTTAACCGCGACCGCATGATATATAATACCACCGACGAGGAGTGGGACTCGGTAATACAGACGAACCTGAGCGGTACGTTCTACTGCACGCGGGCTGCCTGCCGGGTAATGCGGGAGCAGAAATACGGGCGCATCATCAGTACCTCTTCTCACGCCGGACTGGGCAATATGGGGCAGGCAAACTACAGCGCCGCCAAGGAGGGTATCGTGGGGATGACGCGTACCGTCGCGCGTGATATGCAGCGTTACGGCGTTACCTGCAACGCTATCCGTCCCGTCGCCGGTACACGCGGCTTCCAGGAGATGGTACGGGACAAGGGGCTTAAAGAGGCGTGGGTCAGGATGTGGGGTGTTGAGCTGGCGGAAAAGCGTTTGAAGCAGATGCTGGAACTCAACCAGCCGGAGGACGTCGCCGGGCTGGTCGTCTATCTCGCCAGCGAGAAGGCGGATAACGTTAACGGTTGCGTCTTCGAGGTCTGGCACGGGCACATCGGCATCTATGCCGACCCTCCGCCGGTGGCGCAGGTGCTAACGAAAGATGGAAGATGGACGGTGGAAGAGCTTGTCGAAGCCATGCCGTCGACCCTGACTAAAGACAAAGTCCACGATTTACCGGCTATTTTCCCGTTTTAAATTTTTAGCCCATTGTCATTCTGAGCGAAGCGAAGAAACCGTTTATCATGAACAAGCAATATTACGTATATATCATGACGAATACCGCGCGTACGTTATATACGGGTATTACGAATAATCTTGAACGGCGGGTTTATGAACACAAGATGAAACTCATCCCCGGATTCGCGGTTCGATATGGTCTTGACAGGCTTGTTTATTACGAAACTGGAGAAAATATCAACGATGCTGTAAATAGAGAGAAGCAAATCGAGGGTTGGCTGAGAAGCAAGAAAGTAGAATTAATCGAATCAATGAATCCTGATTGGAAGGACTTAAGCAATAATTGGTATAATGGTCATTCGACGTAGTCTGGAGATAAAGGAATCCATCGTTTACAAGGAAAGTACGGATCCTTCACTACGTTCAGGATGACAAAAGGAGAAATGCCATGCTGAAGAAAATCGACCATATTGCCGTTGTCGTTAAGGACATTGATAAAGCCGTGAAGTCGTATACCGAAATGTTCGGCTTTAAGGTGGCAGAAAGAATGGCAGGTCCCAGTAACGATTTCACTTCCGTAATAGTCCAGCTGGACGATATCCGCGTGGAGCTTATTCAGCCCCTGAAAGAGGGTAGCCTTACCAGATTCCTCGAGGAAAAAGGTGGCGGTCTGCACCACGTTTCTTTCCTTACCGACGATATCTTGAAAGAGCTTGAAAACTTGAAGGCGCAGGGTATAAGACTGATAGACAATGAGCCGCGGCAGGTTCCCAACGGCGACAGGATTGCCTTCGTCCACCCCTCCGCCGCCGAGAATGTCCTTATCGAGCTGGTGCAAAGAGGCGGGTAATCACGCCACCAGCAGCGGTATCAGCTCCCTGAAGCTGCCCAGTTTCTTCAGGTTATGCAGCATTTCCAGCAGTTCCGCCGCTTTCTCTTGGCTGATTTTCCCGGAGAAATCCACGTTAACCCAGAACTTATCTATAATTTCTTCGTGAGTCATCGGGTTATCCTGCGGGTCGCCCTTGACTTTAGTGACGTTCTCGGTCAGTTCCCGGCCGTCTTTAAGGGTCACCGTCACCCTGGCTTTCTCAAAATCGACATCCGGGGCAGCCGTGAGTTTTATTTTCTTGATGAATTCGGCTATTTTCGGGTTTCGTATCGCTGTTTCGATGAAATGCTCCGGCTTGACACAGCCGAACAGGAAAGCCGTCGCCACGACGTACTCGTAGCTGAAAGCGGCATTGGCATGCGGGAACGTTCCTATCCTGAAAGGGTGTCCGCAGATATGGTCGATGCCTCCCTGCGCCAGGTCCAGGTTGACCGACGCTACATCATCGGGGTATGCGGCAGCAGGGGTAGGGCTTAATCGTGCCGTCGTAGTAAAATTTCTTGCCCAGGTCTCTGGTCAGCGCCTCCGGCTTTTGGCAGCCCTCCGTGAACATCTTATAATAGCCGAACCTGCTGAAAAGTGCGTCCTCCGGACCCGACCAGCCGGCTTTAGCCAGCTGCGCCGCGAAGATGCCATTCCGGGCGGCCAGTCCCTGCGGTAGCTTGAAGGCGGTAGTGCCGTCCCAGATAGTCTGGAAGGTAGTGCCGATTAGATTGAGGGCGATGCCGAAGGAGTTTCTCATCTGGAGCTTATCCAGGCCAAGGAGCTTTCCGGCGATAGCGGTAACGCCGAAAGTGTTGACCGTACCAACGCCGTCCCAGCCCAGCGTAAAGCCGAACCCGGAAGCGGCTAATATACGCGCCGCAATATCGTCCCCGACGAGCAGCGCCGTTATCATCTCGCGTCCGCTGGCGTTAACGGCTTCGGCGATGGTGATGGCGGTCGGTACCGTGGTCCCGCTGGTATGCCCCGGGCAGCCGACGCCTTCTACCAGGGGACTGACCGGCTCGAAGTCAAAAGACCGCGCCATGATGCTGTTGACCATTGTCGCATTGGCAGCGGGTATCTTCCCGCCGTGGACGAGTATCGTCGCCTCTTGTTTACCGCCCTCGTCACGCATGAGTTCGACCAGCTCCGGGTTGCCGCTGTCCGTCGACCCGCCTATCAGGCACCCCAGCGTATCGATAATGCGGTACCTGGTGGCTTCCAGGGTGGCGTTATCGAAGTTTTCAAAGCGGGTCTCCAGCACGTTGGCGGCAAGTTTTTCAATGGCGGTGCTCTCGCTCATCGGCGACCTCCGGAATCCTTTATTTACCTATCACCGTCGGGCTCTTGCCGGGTGTTGCCAGCTTCTTCACGGCATCCTCGTTCAGTTCCACCCCTAAGCCGGGGCCCTCGGGCGGATAGAGAAAGCCGTTTTCATAGCGCGGCACTTTCACGGCGAGGTCGTCCTTCAGCGGGGCGCTGACCGTGTCGTGTATGTTATAAAGATTGAGCGGTCCTATGGCTTCCTGCTCTATCTTCCCCGACCACGCCGTTGCCGCCAGGAAATGCGCCTCGACGGCGGCTCCCAGGCCGGAATTAATCATGCAGCCGCACATCACCGGCAGGTTGGCAGCCTGGGCTATCGCCACCCATTTCTGCGATTTCAGTATACCCCCGGCTTTGGGCACCTTGAGGAAAAAACCGTCGGCGGCTTCTTTTTCAATCAATTTGATAAGGTCGTTGAGTTCCTTGGCAGATTCGTCGGGGAATACCGGCACGTCCAACTTCCGGCGCAGTCGCGCCAGACCGTCGATGTCCCACCAGGGCACCGGCTGTTCGGCGACGTATACGTCGTATTTCGCCACCCGCTGCAGGACGTACAGCGCCTGGTGATAGAGCCAGCTGCCGTTGGCGTCAATCATTATCTTGATATCTTTACCCACGGCGGCTCGCAGGGCGGCGACCAGCTCCACGTCTTCTTCAGGGGTTTTGGTGCCCACCTTCAGTTTCATTCCCCTGAAGCCGGCTTTCACCAGGGCTTTGCCCTCGGCGCCCACCTCCTCCGGCGTCCCCGAGGACATCACGAAAGCCAGCGCTATCTTTTCATTGGAAAGTCCGCCCAAGAGTTTATAAACGGGGACTCCCAGAGCCTTGCCCATGAGGTCGTACAGGGCGTAATCGATAACCGCTTTTGACTGGGTATTGAGCCTGGCGGCTTTGTCCATTCCGGCAACGATTTTCTCGACGTTGAAAGGGTCCTCGCCGAGGAGGACTTGAGGTCCGTAGACCTTGTTGATATTGTGCATGATGGAGTCCTGGCTTTCACCCATGTACCAGGGGGATGTATCGCCGGTCTCGGATATGCCGGTAATGCCTTCGTCGGTGTGAATCTTAACGACGACGGCATCGGCGCAGTCGGCGGTGCCGCCTCCCATCTTCATCGGCTTGGCGAAACGCATGGATACGGGTATGCATTCTATCTTGGTAATTTTCATCATTGACCTCCGGACGGATATTTATCTTTGAAATACCGGGATTGCTATTTCTGTATAGCACTTTGGGTAATATTAAGTCAAACGGGGGGTTTTGCATTTAGTGATTAGTTTACCTCCCCGCCAACCTCGTGAATTATCTATTCCCACCCAAACCGCCCCGTGCCATCAGCGGCTTAACCCGTGGATTTCACCTCTCCCCCTGTGTCCCCCTCTCCGTCGACGGAGAGGGGGTTAGGGGGTGAGGTTAAAAATGTCAATTCTTGACTTCTCCCTTGAAAAGAGTATACAATTGCGCACCTGGTTTATAAAGGAGTGAAGTCCATGAAACCGCCCTATCAGCTGAAAATAGACGCTTATTCACACATCGTGCCGCCAAAATATGGAGAGGCTCTCCATAAGGTAGCCCCGCAGATTTACGAACAGCAGGTGCTGTTCTGTCCCCCGCTTTATGACCTCGACCGCCGGTTCGAAATAATGGACAGGTACCAGCCGCTGCGTCAGGTACTCACGCTGGGCCGTATCCCCGTGGAGCACGTCGCCGGACCCAAGAAAGCCGCCGAGCTTGCCAGAATGGCTGACGAGGAGATGGCGGAGTTGATTATCAAATACCCGGACAGGTTCGTGGGGGCTTTAGCCTCCCTCGCCATGAATAATATCGACGCCGCCCTGGAAGAAGCCGACTACGCTATTAAGACTTTGCGGTTCAAGGGGGTCTACCTTCACACGCCGGTCGATGAAAAGCCCCTCGACTCCCCCGAATTCCTCCCCCTTTACGAAAAGATGGCGGAGTACGACCTCCCCATCGTTATTCACCCCATGCGTAAAATCGACCACCCGGACTATCTCACCGAAAAGCAGTCGAAATACAACATGTTCAGCCTGTTCGGCTGGCCTTACGACACCACCTCCGCCATTGCGCGCCTGGTCTTCAGCGGCATCATGGAGAAATACCCCAATCTGAAAGTCCTCACCCACCACCTGGGGGGCATGGTACCGTTCTACGCAGAGAGGATACGGCAGTTCACCCAGGTCATGCGCATCGGGGAACAAAAGCCTTTCCTGAAGAAAGACGCCATCGAATATTTCCGGATGTTCTACGCCGATACCGCCATTTACGGTAATCCCGCCGCCCTCATGTGCGGACATGCCTTCTTCGGGGCCGACCGTATCCTGTTCGGCATAGATTTTCCGCTGGGGGACACCGAGCACGGCGACCGTAATTATCGTCAGACCATTAACGCCATCGAGCAGATGGCTATTTCCGAGGAAGATAAAAAGAAGATTTACGAGGACAACGCTCGAAAGCTGATGCGTTTGCCGGTCTAACCTCCCGGTGACGGTTCAGGCTTAAGGGGACGCGGGGAATGGATAAATACTTACTCAGCAGCGAAGGCAAAGCCAGGTTCAAGAGGATGAGGATAAGCGGTGAGCCCAAGTTTGAAGGCTATGATATCCTCGACTATCTCTATGAACACGGTTCTTCGACCACCGATGAGCTGGTTGAACATACCGGGCTTACCCGGAATAAACTAACGGAATTGCTGATGACCTTCATCCATCACGGCTTTATCGAGGGGCTCGGTTAGTCTCGGCTCCCCGTCCTCCCCCTCGTTTCTTATCTTTTCCCACCCAAACCACCCCGTATCATTAGCGGCTTAGCCCGCAGAAACGTCCTCGCTGTCATTGCGAGGAGCGTAGCGACGTGGCAATCCGCTTCATCTACTCCCCGCCACCCCCTCGTCAGTTATCTATTCCCACCCTGGCCGCCCTCGTATCATCAGCGGCTTAGCCCGCAGAAATTTCCCATATCTATTTTCCACCATATATTATCATCGTGAGACTAAAGTCATAGTGGGTTTTAGACTCCTTGGTGTAATATAATTTAGTATAAAAGAACGGCTCTACTCGGGGGAGGTTAATTGATGGAAAGCAAGTGCCCCGGACAGGATATCAGAAACCTGAGGGCAGCCATGTATAAATGCCCGAACTGCGGCAATGAAGTTGAGATGTTCTCCGATGAACTCCGCATCAAGTGTAAAAAGTGCGGGGAGTACGTTTACAAGGAGCAGACCCCTTCCTGCATCGAGTGGTGCCCCTCGGCGCGGCAGTGCCTGGGAGAGGAACGCTGGAACGCCCTCAAGGGAATAGGACAGTAATATCACTTTCAGAGGTACGGCATGACTACTAAAACCCTCAGGAAAATAGTCAGGATTGACGAAGAAAAGTGCGACGGCTGCGGCGCCTGTATTATCTCCTGCGCCGAAGGAGCCTTGAAAATTATCGATGGCAAAGCCAGACTAATCAGCGAGACCTACTGCGACGGACTCGGTGCCTGCCTGGGTAAGTGCCCGCGGGACGCCATCACCGTTGAGGAGCGCGAAGCCGAAGAGTTCGATGAAGCGGCGGTAGCTGAGCATTTGAAAGTGGAAGAGACTGAAGATAAACTTGCCTGCGGCTGTTCTTCCGCCACAGTTCAGCAGTTTGAGAAGTCGACGGAAAAGGCAGTCCCGGCGGTGGCGGCGGTAACCGAGACCGACCGCGAATCGAGACTTACCCACTGGCCCGTGCAGTTGACTCTCGTCCCTCCCGCGGCGCCGTTCCTGAAGGGAGCCGACGTCGTTCTGGCGTCGGACTGTGTACCTTTCGCTTACGCCGGTTTCCACCGCGACTTCCTCGGCGATAATACCGCCTTGCTGGTGGCATGCTCCAAGCTGGATGACTTTCAGGCGCACCAGAAAAAACTGAATGAAATACTGGAGCAATCGGGTATCAAGAGTCTTACCGTCCTGCACATGGAGGTTCCCTGCTGTTCCGGCCTGGTGCACATGGCCAAGCAGGCGATTCTCGCCACCGGCAACGTCGTCCCGTTCCGGGACATCACCATCAGCGTTAAGGGCGAACGCAAAGCGGGCTAGCCATTGACCAGTCGCTGCCCCAGCGCGTAGGCGTCGGCAAGGGCGGTAGGATGGTCTTTAATTTCACCCTTCTTATCGACTCCCCTGATGAGGAGTTCGTCCGTATATTCGGCGTTGATAGCCTGGAAGAAGTATTTCATGGTAAGTTTCGGCCCATCGAACAACTTAGCCCCCCGCGTCGCCCCCACGGCGATAAAGGCGCCTTTTTTTACGGGTATATCCAGGTTTTTCAGGACATACTTGCGAGCCCAGAGCGCCTGGCAGCGGCTGATAAGCGGCATTAACTGGGCGCTGACGGTATAGAAGAATATCGGCGTAGCCACGATGACGGCATCAGCGTTGAGCAGCCTGGGGTATATATCATTCATGTCATCCCGGATAACGCAGTTGCCGTCTTTCAGGCAGGCGTAAATCTCCCGGCAGGGCGCAATCCTGAGCTTGTCCACGCTTATCTTTTCCACCTCCGCCCCCCGGCTCTGCGCCCCTTTCAGGGCTTCGTCGAGCAGCAGGTCGGTATTGCCCCCGGACCGGGGGCTGCCCATGATGCCCAGTATTTTCATATGTGGCTCCGGAAAGCTACGGGCGACTATCGGCGAAAAGCTTGCCGCCCTGTGAGACGTTCTCCGGCTTCAGGTCTTCGATGTTAATCATGACCGCCTCGGTCGGGCACCCGACGTTTTTTACGATAGCTTCGGTAACGTCTTTGACCAGTCCCCGCTTCTGCTCGACGGTCCTGCCTTCCAGTACTCTAATGGTTACTAACGGCATAATTCCCCTCCTTATCTGTTAAAATTATAGTATGACATTTTGCGGACCTAAACCTTATGCCTGACTCACATAAAAATGAGATAAACGACGCTGTATTATATTCCCTCAGGCTTTTAGCCTGCCCACTTTTCCGCTAAATCCCCTGCCCAGGGCATCTTGTATTTCTTGTCCTGCGCTGCCATGACAATCAGTACCAGCCACAGGATAAAGGCAACCGCCCCGATTATCCCCGTAAAGAAAGGCCCTATAAAAGGTATCCAGGCAAACACCATAATGGCTACCCAGAGCGCTCCAAAAACGAGTATCGACTGAAAGGCGTGGAACTTGATGGTCTTGTTATTGGGTTCAAGTACAAGAAACACTATCCCGCTAACCCACCATAGAACGTAACACAGGAGCCCGGCAACGTTTTCCTGTAGCCCCGTTGATGTTTTATTGGACATGAGAGTCTTCCTCCGGAATCAGATTTAAGTAAAGAATATCTTAGATAGTGAGATAGTGTCAAGAAATCAGCCAGCGTGTGGTGACGGAGTGTTGATACGGTAGTGCCTCACCCGCCCCCGGGTGTTATCTTTTCCCACCCAAGCCGCTTGTCCACCGAAGCTTGAGCGTAGGCGGGTCCTCGTATCATCCGCGGCTTAGCCCGTTAATGATTCCCTTCCCCGCCAAGAAAAAGGGGAGTAGCCGGCGGAGAGGGGCGCTAGCCCCTCTCAATAATAATAATTCCCCCTCTCAAACAGTGAATAACACGAGCGTGAAAGATAAAGCTGTTTGAAAGGGGGACAAAGGGGGTGAGTATAACATAAATTAGGTATAATGCGCCTGTACTTGAGAGGGTTCTTTGTTACAGTCTTACGTAATACGCTTTATCTTGAGAACAATCGCCAGGATGACGACTAATGAAAGGATGATTACTGTCAGCAGTCCGCCGATGAGGTAGATAATCCATGCCGACGTACTCGATAGATCGCCGAGAAGAGGCACGTTAATGCCGTTAGTGGCTGATGCCGGTGGCGGCGACGGAGGATCCAGCGTAGCAGGATTTATATCTGGCGTCAGCGGCACTATCGAATTCGAGGCTTTAGACGTGATTTCCGCCACCTTGCCGGAGGGCGGTTCCGGTACCTCCGTTTCCGCCGGGGCGGCTTCCGTGGTAAAAACCCCGGTGGTGCTCCAGGCGCTGTACGTGCTGGCGTTAACTGCCCTGACTTTCCAGTAATACGTCGTGGCATGGTCCAGGCTGACATCGCACTGCCAGACGTTTCCCGTGATGGCGTATTCGTCGGTCATGGCGATTACCGGGTCATTGAGTGCGGCATCGCGGCACACGAGCAGTTCGTAAGCCTCCGCCCCGAGGACGGCTGACCACTGGAAGACCGGTTGCCGCGGCACGCCGGTGGCACCGGCGGTGGGACTTTCCGGTCTGAGGGTGACGCTTTCGGTATCCATGACCGTGGTGAACGAACGTTTCTCGGACCACGGGCTGAGCGAGGGACTGCTGACCCTGACGCGCCAGTGGTAGGTGGTGGCGGGTTCTAGGGCGGGCAGGCGCGCCGAACTGGCGGAGGTAACGTCGCCGAACTCGCCGGGGATGGCGGAGAAATCGTCATCATAGCCGCATTCCCACTCGTAGCCGGTGGCGCCTTCCACCGTTTCCCAGTCGAGGTTGACGCCTCTGATAGTGTGGTCGATGAGGCTGCCGATACCGGAGGAACCCGGCTCCGGTGATACCAGAGTAACCGGTTCCGTCAGCGTATCGTGATAGACCATCAATCTGGCGCTGGCAGTATCGACCGACCATACCCGATGGCCTGATTGCCAGAGTCCGTACAGGGTGGCGTCATCGCCGAGTCCGTCGGTAATTGTTTCGAACGCGGGTCCGGGGGTATAGTCGGCGTTAAGACTGCGTTCCATGCCTCCGCCGGCATCGGAGTTGATAGCGTAAAAGGTGCCGCCGGAAGCGCATATCCCGTTTATCATTGCCCCGGGCGGTAAAGTGTCATCGATACTCTCCCATTCGGTACTGGTGCCGATTATAAAGCGGTAGACTCCTTCATCGGCGGCATCGCTGGCGGCGTAGACGGTACTTTTTTTGCTGTATTCGGGGTCGAAGGCGACGGTCACCAGGCCGGTAAAGGGCGGGGCTATCGCGTCGCCGGGCAGCGGCTGGAACGAGACGCTGCTGTTATCCGTCCAATAGACCCGGCCGAAGGTATTTCCGCACAGGATAGCTCTATCTTGGGCATGGTCGGGTGAAAGGGCTATGGAGTGTAGGGGTTGACTGCCGGCCGGCACGCCCTCGGCAAAGACAAGGCCTTTGTTGACCGTCTTAAAGACCATTCCCTGACTTCCGTCGTAGCTGCCGACGTAAAGAGTTGCATCATCGACTATCGACCAGGTATCGATAGCCATTCCTTCGCCCGTAGCCGGGTTCCGGGGGAACCGCCGCCGGAAGCTCTGGCCGCTGTCCGTCGATTCCCATATCGCCGGGCTGCCGTGGCTCTCTCCGGCGATGAAGACCGTCAGGCAGTTATCGCCGTATTGCGGCGGCAGGGCGACTCTATTCAGGCTGTCCACCGTGTCCGGTTGACTCGTCAGCGTCCTTTCCCAGGTATCGCCGCCGTCCGTACTGCGCCAGAGCCCCCCGGTTGCCGGTCCACTGCCGAAGGTAAGCATAAAAAGTGTCTCATCCTGGCTGTAGCGTGGCGAGGGCGCCAGGTCGACAATCGTTTCGAGGGTAACATCAATCAGGCTAAGCTGGTTCCAGGTCTCGCTGGAATCGCGGCTTATCGAGAGGGCGCTGCCGGTACCGCTGGTGAAGGCATACGTTCTGCCTGTCGCTTCGTAGTCGTGTGCCAGGAACATGCCGGTCCGCCCGCTGCCGGTCGGCGCTTTCCGGCTTTTCGTCCAGCTTTCGCCTCCGTCGGTACTGATATAGGTCTCGGCGCTGTCCGCGGCGCCGGCAAGTAACGTAACACCGGTTTCATCGCCGTAGACGGCAAGTCCGGCAATATCGGTACCGCTCTCTCCGCCGCTCGGGCCAGCGTTCAGGTCGGTTGCCACCGATTTACCCGGCGCCATGTTGGCGTCGACTCTATAAACGCCCCCTTCACCGGTGCCGGTATCGATTGCCGCGTAGCAGATGACTTCTTCCGGAATAGCACCACCGTTCTCGATATTCGGGAAAGCAAGCTCAGCCGCGATGACCGGGACATCCAGCCTGGCATACCCGATTTCGGCGTTCCAGCCTATATTGCCGATTTTGGTCATTATATAGGTGTCGTTTTCATCGGATACCACGGCCGTTATCCGCCGTTCGTCTGGGAAGTCCGGCGAGAAAGCCAGGGCATAGACATCGTAATCACCGATACCGGTATCTACCCAGGCGAGTAAAGTATCAGTCTCGTCCAGGATGTAAACGCCGCCGAAATCACCGCTGTTTTTATCCGTGATGCCTGCTAAGATGATATTGCCGTTCAACCAGGCTACGTCGATTGAGGTTATTTCTCTCTGGTCGGTGCCGGCGCCTCCGGGTTCCGGAGGCAATGCCGTAAAGCTGATGCCGCTGTCCGTCGACCGGTATACCTCCGAGGTTGTGGCGTAATATACGGTGGCGGCGTCACGGGGGGATACGGCTATATCAACGATATCGTCTTCAACATTGCCGATGTGTTCCCAGCCGTAACCGCTGTCGGTGGACCGGTAAAGCGTGTAGGTCAGGCCGGATACATGAGCGTAGAGAGTGCCGTCTCCGGACATAGTGACGCAGCGTATATCAGAGCCGTCTGCCAGCACCCATTTACCGGCATCTCCCTCCGCAGGGATGTTCACCCTCGTCCACCGGGCCGCCCCGGAGGTTGCCGTCGCCGAAAAGGACGGCTGGCAGATTATTTGTTGGCTTAAAAATGAAATTAGTAAGAGGCCGGAAATGGATAATAATAAAGGTATAAACTTGGTGTTTTGGGCATTTTCTACGTACCTTTCATTTGCCACATGGCGAATTCTACACCGATATATTTCTTATGTCAATATTCTGATTAACTATTTTCATTTAAAATTTGAATATACTTAAATATGGAGTATATACTTAAAAGAACGTTTTCAGTAGGTCAGGGTGTCAGGTGGAAACAGACTCAAGCGAGATTGATGAGGGTATCGGCTATGTTGGCTATCGTGAAGCCTTCGACCTTATCAGCCGCAATGTCCGGCCGGTGGATATCGAGGAATTAAAACTCAATTCGACTGTCGGCCGCATCGCCGCCGCGGACGTGGTGGCTCGCATCAGCTATCCTTCCGCCGATGTATCCCTCAAGGACGGTTTTGCGGTGAAATCTCAGGAAGTCACCGGTGCCTCGGCGCGGCGTCCGGTTCGCCTGAAAATCATCGGTTCTGTCTTTGCCGGTTCTCAATTTAGCGGCGAGGTCATCAAGGGTGCCACGGTAAAAATATGTTCCGGGGCGCCGATTCCAAAGGGGGCGGACGCGGTGGTTTCCGGTGAGTTCGGTAGAGAAATATCGCCGGATGAAGTATCCATCATAGCCGACGCGGAACCGGGACGCAATATACTGCGTAAAGGCGGTGAAGTAGCGGCCGGAGCTGTCATTGTCAGGAAGGGCGGCCGGCTTTTACCGGGTTATCTGGGGCTGGCGGCGGCTGCTGGCATCAGTCGTGTCAGTGTCTATCGCCGTCCGAACGTGGCCGTTATCGGTGTCGGTGACGAGGTGGTGGCTCCCGGGGAAAACCTGGCATCCGGTCAGCTTTACGCCAGCAATCTGGTCACCATGCAGGCATGGCTCTCCTCTTTCGATATTTCCTGTACTACCTCGGTGGTTAATGATGATGAGGACTCTATAAAGCGGGAACTGCTTGAATGCATATCCGGTGTCGATGCCGTTCTCACCAGCGGTGGCGCCTGGGGCAGTGAACGCGACCTCGTGGTTGGTTGCCTCGATAGTCTCGGTTGGGGCGAGATTTTTCACCACGTTCGCATGGGCCCGGGTAAAGGAATCGCCTTCGGCTTATGGCAGAGTAAGCCGGTGTTTTGTCTGCCGGGAGGCCCGGCCAGCAACGAAATGGCTTTTCTCCAGCTTGCCCTGCCCGGAATACTCCGCATGGCCGGCGATACCCGGCACCCCCTCCAGACCGTCCCCGCCAGACTCGCTGAAGACCTCGAGAGCCGCCACCGGGCGTGGACGGAATTTAAGGACGCCACACTATCGCGTGATAGCCGCGGTGAATATACAGTCAGCCTCTATAAACACAGGAGCCGTTTGCAGGCAATTGCCAGCGCCAATAGCCTGGTATGCATTCCGGAAGGCGCGGACTCGTTAAAACGCGGTGACATTGTCCCCGTGCAGGTCCTGGCGCCCCGCCTGGATGACATTTAGAAAAGTCTTCTGGTAAAAGCCGCCTGATATCATCTAATATTTTCCCGCAAAAAAGAGAGCCCCCCGGGGTTACCGGGGGGCTCTACGACTATCGGGATTATTGCCCGTTAAGTCATGGCTAGACGGAACACCGCGCCGATGATGATTATCGCCCAGATGTAAGCCGGAGCGATTTCCTCTTCAGCCGGAGGTGTGAACGTGAGGGCTGGAGGCGGCGCCGGGGTTGTTACGGTAATCTGCGGAGGCGGGGTTGTCGTTACCGTGATTGGAGGCGGTGCCGGTTCGGCCGGTACGGCGATTGTGAAGGCAGCAATAGCTGACCAATCGCTCTCAACCGGTTCGAGAGCCCTGACTCTCCAGAAGTAGGTCTTGCCAGGTTCAAACGTTACGTCGGTAGGAACGTAGGCAGTAGTCGCCACCTGTTCAGAGACCATCGGTACCGCAAACCCCGTGTACTCGGAGATCTGGATTTCGTACATGACACAGTCGGTTACCGGGGTCCAGGAGAACGCCGGAGTCTCGCTGACATCCGTAGCACCAGCAGCCGGTGAGCCGATCTCCGGTACTATCGCCGCAGAAGGAGCGATGGTGAAGCTGCGCGTCTCGGAGAATCCGCCGTTGAACGGTGTAGCAACCGAAACCCTCCAGTAGTAAGTCTTACCAGGCTGGAAGAAGTTCCTCGCGAATACTATACCAACGGTATCGCCGGGTGACGTGCTGACTACGTTAGTAGGCGGTCCGATAGTTTGGGTGAATCCCTCATCAAAGGCAATAAAGAGGTTATAACTGGTAATCTTCGGATGAGCACGCGTCCAGGTGAAGGCCACCTGCTGGGCATCAGCCAGCATCGCTGAGACGATGTCGAACGTAGCGCCGTTTTCAGGGCCGAGAAGTACCGGTGCCGCTGACGGTAACGAAACGATGTCTTCGAAGTAGTAGATGAAGGGTCCCATAAATCCAGCGGTATCGATACCGTATAGCTTCTTACTCGTCGCTGTTGAGACGACTTTCAGTGCCGAGCCGGGTACAGTGTTCATCGTATACCCCGAGAGTCCGGCGCCGCCATACGTGGTCCCCCAAAGAGCGGCGGTATGTACCGGTATGGTCGGTGCCATGGTGTGTTGTATGTAAGTTAAGGGGGTAACCGCGTCGACCTGCATTATGTATAGAATACCGTCAGATAGCGCGATACCGGTGTTGACCGCAGCAGCTGGTGCGGGTACGTTCATGGACTTGAACTCACCGAAGAAGGCGGCCGGAGCACGGTATACGTTAGCAGTAGCAGTTGAAGCGGCGAAGATGTAGTCCGTCGGACCAAGTCCGGTAGCGGCTACATACAGAGTGGTGCCGAATTCAGCCGTGAACAGCGTCGGGGTCCAGGTGGCGCCGCCATCGGTGGAGAAGACAACGCTGCCACCGCCGGCAACCAGTTTGCCGTCGCCCAAGCTAATCAGGTTGAAGACTGCACCGCTTATCCCGGTAGCAACACCCGCGCTCCAGAGGGAGCCGCTGTTGGTGCTCTTGTAGACCAGCACGCCCGTGGCGCCGTAGACTACGGTGGCGCTCTCCACGCACAGGTCGTTGATGGCCGCGCCCGGATAGGTGGTCTTGCGTGACCAGCGGTTCAGACCGCCGTCTGAGGTTACGTAGATTTCCGCATTGCCTCCGACGGTTGTCTTGTCGGCAGCGTAGACGACATCGGCGTCACCCGGGATGCCGCGCAGCATGAATTTGGGTACGTTGGTAATTTGTGATACGCACAGGACTCTGGCGGTGCCCGTCGCGGACATCCGGTAGACGGAAGCCTCACCACCATCGTAGGCGGCCATGTACCAGGTGCTGCCGTCCGGCGCGAACATGATATCGCTGATTACGCCGTTAGCGCTGTCCATGAAGTAGAAGTCGTTCCAGGTGTTGCCGTAGTCGGTGGACCTGGATAATGCCGAAGCCGCGCCACTCTTGGCGCCGTAGACGTTGTCTCCGGCGAAGTGGACGATGACCATATCGTTCCCGGCATCATCCACACCGATTCTCTTCAGCGTGCGGGCGGAAGCCGCCGTTGGTGCGTTGACGGTAACGTCAAGCGTGCGCCAGATGTTGTTGTCGGCGTAGGAGCCGGACACCAGTGTCGTTCCGTCGAAGGTGACGCTTTTAATGCCAGTGGTCCTGATTACGGTGACGGTACCGGTCTCATCGATACGGTAGATGCCGCCGGTCTCAGTAGCTACGTCGAGTAGGGAAGCTCCGACGAAGATGATGATGTTCTCTTCCTCGAGGCCCATGAATTCGGGACCCGTAGCTATAGATGCAGCCTGAACGGTGGCTGCCCCTGCCGTTGTATCTACAGTGACGGGATAGTTTGTCAGGTTGAGGTCGCTGTCCCATTTGTGCGATGCTAGGCTGAAGATATGCAGGTACATGTTGTTAGCATCTTGAGATACTGCGAGTGCCGTGAAATCCGAGCCGAACTGGGTGGAGAAATCCACCGCCATGAACGCAGTTGGGTTTATACCTGCAGCCGTCCACGTGCCGTTAGCGGAAGCGGGAGGAACAGTAGCAAGAGGATCGGTACCCGGTGGTGTTACTGCAGTCGTGCCGAAGTCATCTACTGCATCGCGCCAGGCGCCTACGGCTGCGCCGAAGTTATAGTAGTAAATGGCAGCCGTACCTGGGCCGGCAGCATCCGTGCCAGCTACAGCAACATAGTAGATGTTGTTGGCTGATACCGGTGAGACGGCCAAGTCATTGACAGCGGCTATAGCGTTGGCACCAGCACCCTGAATTGTGCCCATGTCGTAGAAGTTCAGGCCGCCGTCCTGGGAAGCTGCGGCTTTTATCAGGCCGTCATTCCCGCCGGCGTCAACCACAACGACTATATCCGGATTGTCCGGAGATATAGACACGAAGTCAATGGAGTCCAGCGTGGTGGGGACCCGGTTGTTGGTGGCTGAGGTCAGTTCCGTCCAGACCATGCCGCCCATCGTGCCCTTGAAGAGTATGGTGTTGTCGCTCGTGTTTGTCATCTGGAGGGCAACATAGAACGTCATGCCATCAGCGCTTACGGCAAAGTCATGGATATCAGTGCCGGGGTACTGTAAATAGGTTATCGGTGGTAAGAACATCGGCGCGAACACTTCCATGTTCCACTGCAACGGGTCGGCAGCGGAAGTAGGAGCAGCCGCGATGAATAACGTGGACAGCAGGACGACTACCAGTACAATACCCCAATATTTTCTTATTATCTTTTTCATCGACCTTTATTTTCCTCCTTGTTCAGGTCTTAGGGGTTATTTTCAATATGCTATATCCCCACAAAAAGGCATGTAAATTTATTTGCCCTTATTGCGGAGATACTTTCCCTTAGAAGCGGTAGTTGGAGCAGCCTGGCTCCGTCTCCCCTTGCGGGTCAGATCCATAACATCACCTCCCTTCCTATGCATACCTATAGCAAGGTACTCTACCCTATAATACCATAACGTAGTAGATTGTCAAGTCTTTTGGGTCGTTTAATAAACATATATTTTTGATATTACGGTACTACTCACAGGCAGTGATATTAACTGTAAATTATAACGTCCTGTATGTAAAAAGGTTAGCACTAAAATGTTAATTATTTATAAAAACGAGTGGAAAAGTGAGTTTGATTAACCTGAACTTTTTAGCCGTTCCGCCAGATTCGCGAGAGGGATGGTCTCCTGCCGGGCGTTAGCCATCTCTCTCAGCGTAGCCGCGCCGGCTTTCAGCTCATCCTCCCCGATGATTACCGTATAACTTACTCCCAGGGCGTTCGCATGCCGCAGCTGGGCTTTCAGGCTTTTTCCGCCCGCGGCTGTTACGGCGCTTATGCCCGCCTGGCGTAAGCGGCAGGCAAGTTTAATCGCTTCCTCCCTGGGTTTGTCACCGATATAGATGATGAGTGCCTGGAGAGCGGGTGTGGCTGGAACGGGTGTGCCCTGTTTCTTGAAATTTATAATGATACGTTCTATTCCGGTGGCAAAACCGATGGCCGGCGTCGGTTTGCCCCCGAGCTCCTCGATGAGGTAGTCGAATCGTCCCCCTCCCCCGATAGTGCTCTGGCCTCCCTCCTCATCTTCCGGCTGGATTTCAAAGACGGTGCGGGTATAGTAGTCCAGGCCGCGCACCAGGCGGTGGTTGAGGGAAAAGGGGATATTCAGTAGTCCCAGGTACTTTTGTGTATTACTAAAGTGCTCCCGGCATTCCTGGCAGAGGTGGTCCGCGTTTCTCGGGGCGTTGTCGGCTATCTTCTGGCAGGACGCCTGCTTGCAGTCGAGCAGCCTTAGCGGATTTTTCTCCAATCTCGTTTTACAGTCGTTGCACAACTGCCCGGCGTACCCTTTATAGTATTCTTTGAGTGCGTTTAGATAGCCCGGCCGACATTTTTTACAGCCGATGCTGTTGATTTGCAGGGTAATTCCGGTCATGCCCAGCGACCGGTATAGCTGCCAGGCCATATCGATAACCTCGGCATCAAGGGCCGGGTCGGCATCGCCGATAGCCTCGTAGCCGAACTGGTAGTGCTGCCGGTACCGGCCTGCCTGGGGTCGGTCGTAACGGAAGATAGGCGTGATATAATACAGCTTCACCGGCTGCGGCAGGCTGCTCATGCCGTGCTGGATATAGGCGCGGCATACCGACGGTGTACCCTCTGGTTTCAGGGTCAGACTGTTGCCGCCCCGGTCGTCGAAGGTGTACATCTCCTTCTGGACGATATCGGTGTATTCGCCGGTGCTGCGCTGGAAAAGGCTGGTGTCCTCGAAGATGGGGGTATCGATGCGCTGGTAGCCGTAGAGGCGCGTAATATCGTTTATGACTTTCTCTACGTAGCGCCAGTACGGCTGCTCCGCCGGGAGGATATCCGTCGTTCCGCGTACTGCCCGGTATTTTTTATCTGCCATTTTTATTTTCTTGAATTCCCGATGTCATTCTGAGCCCTCACGCTGCGCTCAGGATATACTCCGCGAAGAATCTCGTAATGAAAGGGCGCGGTTTTCTGCCTGCGCCGGAATGACGTTACTATATTTTCTTAAAGCTAGAATACAGTATCAGTCTGAGATTTGCAAAGTCTAATATATAGCGCAGGAATGAGAACCCCCCGCCCCTCGGTTGTTATCTATTCCCACCCTGTCCGCCCTAATATCATCCCCGGCTTATCCCGTTTGTTTTACCCCGCCCTCCGGATTATCATTCTCTTCCTCATTACTCTACCAGTCTTTACTACTCTAATACCTTTCACTATGATCCATTAATGGGGAGATCTATCAGCAAGGATGGCGTATTATAGGCCTGTTACGGCTAATGGCGCCTGAGTAAATCTAAACGGCGTATAATTCCAGCCAGAATGAAGATAAGCCCGGTGACTAACCCGGCGGCTGCCAGAAAGGAAATAATATGACGCACAACATTAGCCGGGAAATCAAAGATGTTGATAAGTATAACGGAAGAATTCGCCAACAATAAAATAGCTATTATCCAGGCAAGAATTAACAACGGTACGGGGATGAATACCATATTACTCCTTCTCCATAAGCAGATTTATGCATTTTGCTTTGTATGTTTTCTAGGCTTATAATGAGCCATCATAAGCACTACCTAGATATAAAGTAAAATGCCTGTTCCTGTTCTGTCAAGCGCCAAAATTTATTATGAGTGTAAGTCGCCCTGAAGGAAAGACCATAGGCTTCTGGTCAACCGTAGCCATCGGTATCGGCGGGATGGTGGGAGGCGGTATTTTTGCGGTTCTCGGTCTGGCGGTGCAGATGGCTGCAGGCGGCACGCCGCTGGCTTTCCTCATTTCCGGGCTGGTGGCTCTATTGACCGCCTATTCCTATGCCAAACTATCGGTCGCTTATCCTACCCGCGGCGGGACGGTAGAGTTCCTGAACCAGGCATTCGGGCCGGGCATCTTTACCGGCGGTCTGAATGTATTGCTGTGGTTAAGCTATATTGTTATGCTTTCGCTCTATGCCTATGCCTTCGGGAGTTATGGCGCCAGTTTTTTCCCGGCGGCCTCGCAAACTTTCTGGAAGCATATTTTTATCAGTGGCGTAGTAGTCGTCTTTACGATGCTAAACGTGCTGGGAGCCAGAGCTGTCGGACGTTCTGAAAATTTCATCGTTGCTGCCAAGGTTGCCATACTCCTTATTTTTCTGGGAGTCGGACTGCGGAGTGTGAATGCGCCCAGCATCGCACCGGCGGCCTGGAGCGGTCCGTTACAGCTTGTCGCCGGGGGCATGGTCATTTTTCTTGCCTATGAAGGATTCGAGCTTATTGCCAATACCGCTGAGAACGTACGCAGTCCGCGCCGGACGCTGCCCCGGGCTTACTTCACATCGGTCCTGTTCGTTATCGCCCTGTATGTGCTGGTTTCTCTGGTCACGGTGGGTAATCTGTCGCTGGATAATATCGTGGCAGCCGAGGATTACGCCCTGGCCGAGGCCGCCCGACCTTTCCTCGGTTCGGCAGGATTCACTATGATTGCTGTCGCCGCCCTGTTATCGACGGCTTCCGCCATTAACGCCACTCTATACGGGACGAGCCGGGTCAGCTACGTAATCGCCAAGGAGGGTGAATTACCGGAAAGCCTTGATAGAGAGGTCTGGCAACGGCCTGTTGAAGGACTGCTCATTACCGCGGGACTGACTCTGGTGGTGGCTAATGTTTTCGACTTATCCCGTATCTCGATGATGGGCAGTTCCGGTTTTTTGCTTATCTTCGCGGCGGTAAACGTAGCCAATTTCCGGCTGTCCGCAAAGAGCGGTTCGCGTGGATGGATTTCCCTGCTCGGTGCGGGCATCTGTATGGCAGCCCTGGTGGTGTTAATCATCCAGAGAGCCACATCATCCCCGGCCGAAATCCTGGTACTGGTGGTAATGGTAGCCGTATCCTTTATTATCGAAGTAGTCTACCAGCGAGCCACCGGGAGGATTATCCGTCCCATGCACAAAGCCGGCTGAAAAGAGTTATTATCTTTTCCTACCCATGCCGCCCTCGTATCATCCAAGGCTTAACCCGTAAGAATATACGCCTCTACCTTGATGGGAAAGGGCAGGGTGGAGGTGCTATATATTGTTTTCTCCCGGGAAAGATTGATGACTTACCAAGGTTAGGCGGTATTGTCTTCAATCACGGCTTCGGGGGCGTTCCTCTTGACGGAATCTATGCCGTTCAGGGCGCCGTCTTTATTGACATAACCCTCGGATACGGCGATGATCTCCCCGTTGAGCGCCACCAGCCTGAACCGGTATTCTCCCGCCGTGTCTTTGCTGATTTCGAACTTGGCATCGGGCTTGTGCCTGCCTATCTTGGTTACTTTACGCTGCACTATGCCGTGATACGCTTCGTAACCGTGGGTGGTGTAATAGCGGTCGAGCAGCTCGGTGTCTCTCGCCTCTTCCCACTTGGCGATTTCTTCCAGCCAGCTGTCCTTGTCCATACCCGGGGCGTTTTTCAGGACTTCCTCCGGCATGTCCAGGACAAACTTCATCTTTCCCGGATGCCATTCCAGAGCCGCCCAGGGCATGGCGAACCACTTGTCGCTGATGCCGAGGATTCCTCCGAAGGCGACCAGTACGAAGGCTATCATGCCTTCCTGCATATCCATGACAAAGGTCTGTACCTGCCCCAGGTCTTCGCCCTTTTTATTGACCACGTCATACTGCTCCATTTTATGACTGGATATGAATCTTTTCGTTGCCATTTTTAAGTTTCCCCCTTTATATACTTTTTATCCGGTTCTTTATTTTAAACGACCTCGCCCGCCCCTTTTTTCCCGATGACTTCGGGCGCGGGTGGCCGGTAACTCAAAGGACCACACGGTCGGATGTGATTATAATCTACAAGCCGGATAAAATCAAGACAATTTTCCTGGTCGTCCGGAGCAGGTCATTTGCCCGCGGTCAACCGATAGCCTGTTAGCTTGGTAATCATTTACACTACTACCCTTTTGGGCTATACTGAAAATATAGTCTTACTTAATATATTAATAGGGAAAAACCTGATTATCTGGTTGGGGTGCGATGGAGTTTAGCCGTCTTCTGGAAAAAGCCAGGGAATACCTTCCTCCGGAAAGGCTTAAGGTGGTGGAGGAAGCCTACGCCTTCGCCGAGGAAGCGCACCGGGGGCAGGAACGCCTTTCCGGGGAACCTTTTATCGAGCACCCTTTGCAGACCGCCTATATCCTGGCTGAACTACGGCTGGACTATAATTCGCTGGCTGCCGCCCTGCTGCACGATATCCCCGAAGAAACGGGTCACCCCATCGAGGAAATAGAAAAACGCTTCGGGTCGGAGATAGCCAAACTGGTTGACGGCGTTACCAAGCTGGGTAAAGTCTCGTTGACCACCGCCGCTCCCGTTACCGGCGAGTCTCAGGCGGAAAACCTCAGGAAAATGCTCGTCGCCATGGCTGAGGACCTCCGTGTCGTCTTCATCAAGCTGGCTGACCGCCTGCATAATATGAACACCCTGAAATACCTGCCTCCGCAACGCCAGCTCGAAAACGCCCAGGAGACCATGGATATCTACGCTCCTCTGGCGCACCGTCTCGGTATATGGGAACTGAAGTGGCAGCTGGAAGACCTTTCCTTCCAGTACCTGATGCCGGAAGAGTACACCGAGGTAACCCGGCATATGGACCTCAGCAGTAAACGCCGGGAGAAATTCATCGCCAGGGCTATCAGGCTCTTAAAGAAGGAGTTTGACCGGGTCGGTCTGGTGGCTGAAATATCGGGTCGACCCAAACACCTGTATAGTGTCTATCAGAAACTCACCAAGTATGCCGCTAAGGGACGGCCCTTTGGCGAAATTCGTGATATTCTCGCTTTAAGGGTCCTCGTTGATGAAGTGGAAGATTGTTACCGGGCTTTGGGTATCGTCCATAGTCTATGGCGTCCTATCCCCGACGCCTTTGACGACTACATCGCCAGTCCCAAGCCCAACGGCTACCAGTCGCTGCACACGGCGGTGATGGTTCTCGGCACCACGCAGGTGGAAATCCAGATACGCACCAGGCATATGCATGAGGTCGCCGAATATGGCGTCGCTTCCCACTATGCTTATAAAGAAGGCGAGGAGGGAGACATAGCCTTTGAAGAGAGAGTTGCCTGGCTGCGTCAGCTCATCGAATGGCACCGCGAACTCTCCGGCGCCGAGGAATTTCTGGAATCCGTCAAGACGGATATCTTCATCGACCAGGTTTTCGTCTATACCCCCAGGGGTGAGATAAAGGACCTGCCCAGAGGTTCGACGCCGCTGGATTTTGCCTACCGCGTCCACACCGAACTCGGTCATCGCTGCGTGGGAGCCAAGGTCAATGGCAAGCTGGTTCCCTTTAATTACGAACTGAAGAACGGGGACGTCGTCGAGATCATCTCAGCCAAAGGGACCCGCGGCCCGAGCCTGGACTGGCTTAATCCTAATCTGGGGTATGTCAATACCTCTCACGCCAGGACCAAAATCCGGCAGTGGTTCAACAAACAGGAGCGGACGGAGAACATCGAGCGCGGCAAGCAAATTCTGGATAAAGAACTCCGCCGCCTCGGTATTAAGACGGAGCGCCAGGTATTGGCGGAGCTTTTTTCTTATAAAAACTTGGACGACTTCCTGGCGGCGGTCGGCAACGGCACCGTTACCGCCCACCAGATTGTCCTCAAACTGGCTGCCCAGGAGGAAGAAGAAACCGCGGTCACCGGCGCCCGCAGGCCGGTTTCGACGCTTTCGGGCGTGCAGGTGCTCGGTGTTGGCGACCTCATGACGAATATTGCCCAGTGCTGTCATCCCGTCCCCGGCGATAAGATAATCGGCTATATCACCCGTAGTCGCGGCGTCACCATCCATCGCCAGGACTGTCAAAACGTCCTCCACGAAAAGGAGAAGGAGAGACTGATTCCGGTGGAGTGGGGGCAAAGCGATAATCTCTATCCGGTCAATATTGAGTTCGAGGCATGGGACAGGGTGGGCCTGATGCGCGATGTTACCACGGTAGTCGCCGAAGAGAAGGTGAACATTACCTCGGCAAATCTTGCCAATAGCGATGGCCAGACCGTTACTATATTTTTAACCCTGGAAATAAAAGGCCTGGCGCAGTTAAGCCAGATTTTAAAGAAACTTGAGACCGTTAAGGGAGTTATCAGCGTCAGCCGGGTGGGGATTGAGGTTCCCAGGCCAGGCACCGAAGGCTCTCCGGTCCTGCAGACAAAGAAAGAGGTTAAAAGTTCCAGAAAAAATCAGACGGAGGTAAATCTTGGCAAGTAAATCAGCAGAGAAACGGGCGCGGGCTGCCTCGCGGAGGCAGCAGCGTAATAAGTCAATCCGCAGCGAGGTGAAGACCAATATCATTAAAGCGGAAAAGCTCATCTTCACCGGTGAAATCAAAGATGCCCAGGCGGCCGTGACCGCAGCGGTAAGTTCTCTGGATAAAGCGGCGGAGAAAAAGGTTTTACATACTAACAACGCCGCCCGGCGCAAGGCAAGACTGCTGAAGAAGTTGAATAAAGCGGTAGCCCAGTCGAAAGAATTACCGGAAAAAGCCTCATAGGCAGTAGACTTCGGCTTAAAAGTGAAGTAACTCGTGTATTAACTAAAAAGGGAAGCCCGGCCTTCCCTGTCCCGTCTCAGTCAGAAGAGGGAATCGGTTTGGCTTCCTGTGTTTTCATTTCCTCACCGCAGCAGGTGAGTTTTCCCTCCCCGGCTTTGGTGCATAACGCTTCGGTGCCGCACTTATCGCAGCGATATCTTTTACCCAGCTGGCTTGCCACTTTACGACCTCCTGAAAATGGGGTTGTTTATTATTTCTGCTCCATTGGCTGGCCGCAGCACGTTATCGTACCGTTGCCGGCCTTGGTGATGATCATCTCTGCGCCGCACTTGGTGCAGCGGTATCTTTTGCCTACCTGGTTTGCCATAGAACGCCACCTCTTTGTGAGAGTCAGTACTAACATTATAAGCTGAAATGACGGTTATTGTCAAAGCTGGAGGAGCTGTTTTATAGCCTGGCTATCTTCTCGCCGAGTTCCTGGCAGGCTTTGAGATTTTCATCGGTGGGCGTTCGCTGTATGCCGAGGCTCTCGGCTGCTTTCTTCATCCCGAGTCCGTTGCAGATGCCTTCCACGCTCTCGATAGCGGGCATGCCCCCGCCCCCATAGCTACCGAAAACGGCGTATGGTTTGTTTTCCATTTTCCCCCGCACCGTCGCCCAGACGCGGTCGAAAAAGTCCTTGACCATCCCCGCCATGTAGCTGAAATAGTTAGGAGTGCCGAAGATTACGGCGTCGCACCCCATCAGGTCGTCAATACCGGCGTCGGGGGCTTTTTTCAGCGCTACCGTCGCTCCTGCCGTCATCGCCCCCTCCGCCACGGCTTTAGCCATCGCCTCCGTGTTGCCGGACTGCGAGTGATAGACAATCAGGATATTTTTCATCAGCAGGGGTTCCTCCTTGAGAGTAATGTGTAAAGCTTAGCTACGAGTAAGAAGTATACCGTTGAACCTGTTGCGGTGTCAAACCTCCCCCCGCCCCTCGTATGTTATCTTTTCCCACCCTAACCGCCCTCGTATATCATCTGGGCTTAGCCCGTGGGTTATCCCTTCGCTCATCCTGAGCCTGTCGAAGGATTCCCACCCAGGCCGCCCTCGTATCATCAGTGGCTTAAACCGTGAATATCTCACCCCCAATCCACCTCCCCCATCTCGAACACGGGCCCGTCCTTGCAGACCTGCTTAAGACCTTTTTTCGTTTTGATGGTGCAGCCGTAGCAAATGCCTATCCCGCACCCCATCACTATCTCCAGGGAAAGCTGGACGGATATATTTTTCAATTCCGGCATCTTTGCCATCGTCCGGTACATAGCCACCGGGCCGCAGGCGAACAATGAGTCGACACCCTCGACGTAACGCGGTATAAGCTGGGTCGCCATTCCCCTGAATCCCTCGGAACCGTCGTCGGTGGCGCAGACAACGTTGAAATCGGCCGGGTGCATGCCCTTATTAAAAAGTCGCTGTGGCGGCGTGACCGGCAGGAGGTAATCGCACGTACGAGCCCCGTTGATAATGGTCACCTTCTTTCCCGCCGTGGCGGCGGTTTCCGCCAGGAAATACAGCGGCGCTATCCCCATCCCCCCCGCCACGAGCAGGAGGTTTCTGGAATCCGGTTTTATGGTGTACCCGTTCCCCAGCGGCCCGAAGATACCGACCTTTTCGCCTTTTTTCAGCTCTGTTAACAGGGCGGTGCCCTTGCCCACCACGTTGAACAGTAAAGCCAGACGGTCGCCGTCCACCCGGTGGACGCTCAGGGGACGCGGCAGCACGGTGTCTCCCCCGCAACGCACCATGACGAACTGCCCCGGTCTGGCTGATTCGGCAACTCCCGGGGCTTCCAGCCACATCAGGCGCGTCTCAGGCATGACCTCGATATTTGACGTTACGGTGGCTTTTATCTGCTTCATGCCGACTCCTTGTTGCGGTAATCGGGGAGGGGCTGGACCGTATATTTACCGGTAAGGGCGCTCGTCGCCGCGGCTGCCTGGATGGTGTCTATAGAAGTAAAACAGGGGATGCGTTTCTCGGCGGCGGCGCGGCGGATATAAAAGCCGTCCCGCAGCGGCGCGTTGCCACCCGTGATGGTGTTCACAACTCCCGCGATGGTCCCGTCATTGATAAGGTCGATGATATTGGGGTGTCCCTCGTCGAGTTTCTTGCTGGTCATTTTCACCGGCAGTCCGGCGGCTTCTATCATGGCGGCGGTACCCTCGGTGGCGTAAAGCTTATTGGCGTTAGCCGCCAGCTTCCTGATAATCGGCAGCACCTCGGCTTTGTCTCTATCGGCGATACTGAAGAGGATACCGCTTTCCGGAGGCAGGGTCATCCCCGCCGCCAGCATCGCCTTAGCCAGCGCCGCCTCGTACGTATAGTCGATGCCCATGACCTCGCCGGTGGACTTCATCTCGGGACCGAGATAGGTATCCACGCCCGTCAGCTTGGACATGGAGAACACCGGCGCCTTGATGGCTACCAGCTTTTTCACCGGCCAGAGACCGCTGCCGTATCCCTGCTCTTTCAGGCTCTGCCCGAGCATAACCCGGGTGGCGACCTTGACCATGGGCACGCCGGTGACTTTGGAAAGGAAGGGCACGGTGCGGCTGGCCCTCGGGTTGACTTCGATGATGTACACCGAGGATTCTTTGCCGTTGCTGCCGGGCATGATAACGAACTGGATATTCATCAGCCCCCTGGTTTTAAGCGCCAGCCCGACCCTGACGGAATACTCGATGATAGTTTCGACTTCCTTCGGCGTGACATAGACTCCCGGGTAGACCGCCATGGAGTCGCCGCTGTGCACCCCGGCGCGCTCGATATGTTCCATGATGCCGGGTATCAGCACCGTCTCGCCGTCGCCGATGGCGTCCACCTCCGCCTCTTTCCCCTGGATGTATTTATCGATGAGGACCGGGTGGCCCGTGTCCAGTTCCATAGCCAGTCCCATGTAGCGTACCAACTCGGTGGCGTTATAGACGATTTGCATGGCGCGTCCGCCGAGCACGTAGCTGGGGCGCACCAGCACCGGATAGCCGATAAGTTCGGCTACTTTCAAGCCTTCGTCAAGTGACGTCACCCCCGCGCCGGGGGGCTGGGGTATCGATAGCTCGTCGAGGAAGAGCTCGAATTTTTTCCGATCGCTGGCCAGATCGATGGCGTCGGCGCTGGAGCCGATGATGGGCATTCCGGCAAGCGAGAGGGGCTGCGAAAGGTTGATGGCCGTCTGCCCGCCGAACTGCACAATCGACGGCGGCGGCGTGGTGAAGCCGGAGCGCCGGTTGGTGCTGCTTTCGTTTTCTAATATGTCCCGCACGCTTTCTTCGTCGAGAGCCTCGAAGTAGAGCCGGTCCGACGTGTCGAAGTCGGTGGAGACGGTCTCCGGGTTGGAGTTAATCATGATGCTTTTATAGCCGGCGTCCTGCAGCGCCCGGGCGGAATGCACCGAGCAGTAGTCGAACTCTATGCCCTGCCCGATGCGTATCGGCCCGCTGCCGATGACCACCGCTTTTTTAACGTCCTCGGGGACGGCTTCGTTTTCCTGCTCGTAGGTGCTGTAAAAATAGGGTGTAGCCGCGTCGAACTCGGCGGCACAGGTGTCCACCATCTTGTAGACCGGGCGCACCCGCCAGGTATAGCGCAGCTGCCTGACCTGCTCGGGGAGCCTGTCCGCCAGCGTGCCTATCTGCTCGTCGGAGAAGCCGAGCCGCTTGGCTTTCCAGAGAAGTTCCGGCGTGAGTGGTTCCGCCAGGAGCGTTTTTTCCATGTTGATGATGTTCTGCATCTTATCGAGGAACCAGCGGTCGATTTTTGTATAATCGGCGATGTCTTCCGGGGTGATGCCGCGTCTTAGCGCCGCCATGATTCCCCAGAGCCGCAGGTCGTTGGCGGGGACGAGGGGATAGGTCTTAATGTCTTTGCCGCGCTCCCACTTGGGGTCTTCCCAGAGGAGGCTTCTCCTGCCGAATTCCAGCGAGCGGACGGCTTTCTGGAGCGCCGCCTCGAAGGTGCGGTCGATAGCCATGACCTCGCCGGTGGCTTTCATCTGCGTGCCGATGATGCGGTCGCCGGAGGCGAACTTGTCGAAGGGCCAGCGCGGTATTTTAACGACTATATAATCGAGGGCTGGCTCGAACGATGCCATCGTCTTGCCGGTGACGGCGTTCTGTATCTGGTCGAGCGTCCTACCGGTGGCAATCTTGGCGGCGACCCGCGCTATCGGGTAGCCGGTGGCTTTAGAGGCAAGAGCGGAACTCCGGCTTACCCTCGGGTTGACCTCGATGACGTAGTATTTTTCGCTTTTCGGGTCGAGGGCTAGCTGGACGTTGCAGCCGCCTTCGATTTTCAAAGCGCGGATGATGTTCAGGCTTGCCGTCCGCAGCATCTGGTACTCGTTGTCGGTTAAAGTCTGGCTGGGAGCCACCACAATGCTGTCGCCGGTATGCACGCCCATGGGGTCGAAGTTTTCCATGTTGCAGACGGTGATGCAGGTATTGGCGGCGTCGCGCATGACCTCGTATTCGATTTCCTTCCAGCCGAGGACGGATTCTTCGAGGAGCACCTGGCTGATAGGACTGGCTCTGAGTCCCACCGCCGCCTTTTCCTCCAGTTCTTTCAGGGTATAAGCCACCCCGCCCCCCGTCCCTCCCAGCGTAAAGGCGGGGCGGATGATCAGGGGCAGGCCGATGTCCTTAGCCACCCGGCGGGCATCTTTGAGGCTGGTCACCGTTTCGCTGGGTGGCACCGGCTCCCCGATGCTTATGAGTAGTTGCTTGAAAAGCTCGCGGTCTTCGGCGTTTCTTATCGTCTGCAGGGGCGTGCCGAGCAGCCGCACGTTATATTTGTCCAGCACGCCGGCGTCGGCCAGTTCCACGGCGAGGTTGAGTCCCGTCTGGCCGCCCAGGGTGGGCAAAAGCCCGTCCGGTCTTTCGCGCTCGATGATACGGGAGAGCATTTCCGCGGTCAGCGGCTCGATATAGACGATGTCGGCGATGTCCTCGTCGGTCATTATCGTTGCCGGGTTGGAGTTGACCAGCACCGAGGTAACGCCTTCCTCGCGCATGGCTTTGCAGGCCTGCGCCCCGGCGTAGTCGAACTCCGCCGCCTGCCCGATGATGATGGGCCCCGACCCTATGATTAAGACTTTAGAGGGTTTGGTCATTTAAGTGGGAGCTCCTATTATAATTTACTTTGTTCTCTCCGTTATAATTTTTGCTATGATACTTGCTATAAAATCTTTGAATTCATTCCAAATCTTCTGAAAAGTAGATTTCTTGAGTTCTTCTATTATAGATTTCAAAGCTGTTTCACGTTGATTTAGGAAATCAATATAGGCTTGATTTTTTTCTTCATCCGTGTGGGCATATTTCAGGTTGAAATCTCCTTTATAGCGGATATACTCAGGTGATGCATTTCCAAAGGTATTTTTGATATTTTCCCTTACTTTTTGGTCCCAAATATTATATTCTTGGTTTTTTAAGGGTAGCGTTTTCAGACGCGGAATATCATCAAGCAATGTTGTCAACTTTGCTAAAACTATTTTTTTATTCATATTTTTAAACTTACCGCCCTTGTTTTTTCTTATAAAAAGATACTATGGCATTGTTGTATTTTTTCTTAAATTCTTTAAATCCCTCTATTCCGTTTTTATTCCATAAATCACTTGGTAAATTTTCAAATGATTTATCAATTTCTTCGTACTCTTGCCAGTCTACATTTGGGAAATTTAATTCTTGTTCTAGTGCTTCTTTCAACCTTTCTTCTCTTATTGCCTTTTTCTCATAATATTTTTTTCTGTTTGATACTTGACGTAGAGAAAATATCAGTAATACTACGATAATAAATAGCATTATAGAGATATAATCAAAACTATCCATCTTCCTTTCCCTCCCCTCTTTTTCTATGTTATCTTTTCCCTGCGCTTCGAAGCCTTGGCGCAGGAGGGCCACCCGGGCCGCCCAAAACCCCTCTCCATATCCACCAAATTGGGATTTTAACCGATTTCAGAATTTGCTAATCCCACACACCCAGAGCCATAAATATCGTGACTATAATCCCCTCAAAAATGATACCGCCGACAACCATCACACCGATGAGAATCCACCACCGTCCCAACCCCTTGAAGTAGCGGACAATAGTCTTGAAATTCAGGCATACATGGATGATCATCAGGATGCCGAGAACACACGCTGATACGACATGACCGACGTCAAACAACGTGTCAAAAGGAGGAAAGAACTGGCTTATCCCTGAAATCAAGGCCCATACACCAAATATAACCATGGCGATAACGATAGCACGTCTCATAACAACCTCCTGTTTATTTATTTCCCTCCATCATCTCCACGAACTGCCGGAACAGGTAAACGTTGTCCAGCGGACCCGGCGATGCCTCGGAGTGGTACTGGATGGCGAAGATTGGCAGGCTCTTGTGCCGCAGGCCCTCCACCGTGCCGTCGTTGAGGTTGATGTGCGTCACCTCCAGCTCGCTGCTTATCGTGTCGGGGTCGACCGCGTACCCATGGTTCTGCGCCGTGATGTGGACGCTTCCCGTAGCAAGCTCCCGCACCGGGTGGTTGCCGCCGCGGTGCCCGAACTTGAGCTTGAAGCACTTCCCCCCGAAAGCCCGGGCGATGAGCTGGTTGCCCAGGCAGATGCCCATAACGGGCTGTTTGCCGACCAGCTTTTTCACGTTTTCGACTATATAGTCGAGCAAAGCCGGGTCGCCGGGTCCCGGCGAAAGCAATATACCGTCCGGCTTGAGACCGAGTATGTCTTCCGCGGAAGTAGTGCAAGGCACGACCGTGCTATGGCACCCGTGGCTCGCCAGCAGGCGCAGGATGTTGTATTTCAAACCGCAGTCAAGGGCGACCACGTGGAAACGGGCTTTATCGCCGTCCTGCCACTCGTATTGCTTCTCCGTGGTGACGTCTTTGACGAAGTCGATGGAGCCGTAGTCCGGCGCCTTCTTGATTTCTTTTAAAGCCTGCGCCGGGGTCAGCTTCGACGTTATCATGCCCATCATCACTCCCGCCGAGCGCAGTCGCCGCGTGATGGCGCGGGTATCGACCCCCCATATCCCCGGTATGCCGCCCGCTGATAGGTATTCGTGGATGGTCATGTTTTTCAAGTAATGGTTGGGCAGGTCGCACTCCTCCCTGACGACGAACCCCCTGACCTGTATCAGCCTCGACTCGTCGTCTTCGCTGTTGGTGCCGTAGTTCCCGATGAGCGGGTAGGTAGGTATCAATATCTGGCCGGCGTAGGAGGGGTCGGTAAGCATCTCCTGGTAGCCCGCCATGCTGGTGTTGAAGACTGCCTCGCCGACGCTGTCCGTCTCCGCCCCGAAGCTGTAGCCTTCGTACACCGAGCCGTCCGCCAGGACTAAGATTGCTGTTTTAGTCATTTATGGTTACCCTATCTTCTTTTTCTGTCATTGCGAGCGAAGCGAAGCAATCCGTGAATTCCTTTTCCTATTGTCATTCTGGCGTAGGCCAGAATCCATCCTTCCCCACTTGGATTCCCGCTTTCGCGGGAATGACATTTAAATTTCATACCTGTCCCTGATTCTGAGAGACTCATCTATGTAGACCGGAATCCCCGTGTAAATGGTTGCCATGACCCTTCCCTTGAGCTTCTGACCGTTCAGGGGCGTGTTTTTCCCCTTGGAAGCGAACTGCGCCGTATCCACCGTCCACTCCTTGTGCAGGTCAAAGATGCAGATATCCGCCGGCGCCCCGGTCTCCAGCGTGCCCAGCTTTTCGTAGCCCAGTACGCGTGCCGGGCCCATCGTCAGCGCCGCAATCATGTTGTTCAGGCTGAGCTCGCTGTTCAGTATCAGCCCCGTCAGGCTCCCCAGCGCCGTCTCCAGTCCACTGATGCCGAAGGGGGCTTTAGTGAACTCGACGTCTTTATCAGCTTCGGTATGGGGGGCATGGTCCGTCGCCACAATGTCGATGACGCTGTCGTTCAACGCCCGAAGCAGGGCAACCGTGTCCCGCTTCGTCCGCAACGGCGGATTGACCTTGGCGAGTGTGCCGTGCTTTATCACCTCGTCCTCGGTCAGGGTGAGGTGGTGGGGGGTGACCTCGGCGGTAACGTGGACGCCATCTTCCTTGCCGGCGCGTATCCGGTCGACCGCTCCCTCGGTACTGACGTGGGCGACATGCAGGTGTCCCCCGGTCTCTTTAGCCAGTTCGATGTCACGCTTAATGATTTCTTCTTCGGCTGACGCCGGTATGCCCTTTAATCCCATCTCCAGCGACACCACGCCTTCATTCACCTGGCCGCCCTTAGTCAATGAAAGGTCTTCGCAGTGTTCGATTATCGGCCGGTTAAAATCGCGACTGTACTCCAGGGCGCGGCGCATGATTTCGGGTCGGCTTACCGGAGAGCCGTCGTCGCTGTAGCCGACCGCGCCGCTCATTTCCATCTCGTTCAAATCCGCCAGTTCCTCCCCCTGGCGGCCCACCGTAATGCAGCCGATGGGGAAAACCCGTACGGCGCCTTCCCTCGCCGCGATTGTCCTGACGTAGTTCAGCATATCCTCGTTGTCCAGCGGCGGGCTGGTATTCGGCATACAGCAGACGGTGGTGAAACCGCCCCGCGCCGCCGCCCGCGTGCCCGTGGCGATTGTCTCCTTCTCTTCCTGGCCCGGCTGCCGCAGATGGCAGTGCAGGTCGATGAAGCCCGGGCAGACAATCAGTCCGTCGGCATCCAGTACGGCGAAGTCTTCGTCGGGCGGGATGTATTCGCCCAGCCACTGTATTTTCCCTTCTTTAATGAGCAGGCTGGCGGTCTTATCGATATCCCTGGAGGGGTCGATTATCCGCCCTCCCCGTATCAGCAATGATTCTGCCATGTTATCAGTTATGTCCTCCCGTAAAGTGACTCGGCTTGAAGCCGTGCGCCCGGGCTTCTTCCTCGGTATTGAAGACAATCAGGTTCTCCGACTTGATATCTTTAGCCCAGTGGCTGGCGGCGCTGTGATATTTCTTGGTCTCCAGCCTGTGCTCGTGCCAGTCCGAACTCGCCACGAACTTGGGCTCGAAGCCGTGTTCGCAGTAGGCGCAGCGCAGCGTCAGGGGCTGACGGTTCACTATCTTGAACTCGGGTTTGAGGTACTTCGTCTCGGTGTCCTGAATCGAGACGCACCTGGGATTGGGGCAGACCGGGCCGATATTCTGGCGGTAGACGGGGTATGCCACCGGAACCGGGGAGTCTATCTCCGGAATCGTCACGTCTTTCGCACCGAGCAATGCCGCGACCAGAGCCATCCGCACCGGCACACCGCGGGCTGCCTGTTTGAAGTACATGCTCCGCTGGTCGGCATCGACGTCATAAGCCAGCTCATCTACCCTGGGCAGCGGGTGCATGACCAGCGTTTTCTGAAACAGCTTGTCCCGGAGCAGCTTTTTATTGACTACCGGGAATTCTTTTTTCAAGTCATCGCCTTTTTCGCCGGCGGAAAATCTTTCCTTTTGCGGTCGGGTAACGTAAAGGGCGTCGACGCCCTTTCTCAGCTCTACCTGTATGCTGATATCCGGCATCATCGCCAGCTGATGGGGGCTGTTGGGGGTGGTGTAGATGGCATCGACGGGGAAGAGATTGTATTTTTTAATTTTGCTTGAATTATCGAGTCTGTCCACCTCACCCCCGTATTCGGTGACGAGTTTGTTAATGATATGTTCGGGCACTTCCAGACCCTGACTGGGGCAGAAGAGGATATCAGCGCCGAACCGGGCTAAAGCGAAGATGAGGGAGTGGGTTGTCCGCCCGTACTTTAGGTCGCCCCACAGGGCAATTTTGAGTCCGTTAATGTGCTGACGCTCCTTTATAATGGTGTATAAATCCAGCAGGGTCTGGGTGGGGTGCTGGTGACCGCCGTCGCCGGCATTGATTACCGGGATACCGGCGTAGTCGGCCATGACCTTAGCCGCTCCTTCCCACGGATGGCGGATGACGACGATGTCCGCGTAGCTGCCGACAATTCTGGCGGTATCCGAGATGCTTTCGCCTTTAGCCAGGCTGCTGGCACCGACGTCCGAGGCGGTAATCACGCTGCCCCCGAGACGGTGCATGGCGGCTTCGAAGGACAGTCTCGTCCGGGTGCTCGGCTCGAAGAAAAGGCTCGCCATTATCTTTCCCTGACAGAGACCGTATTGCTCCTTCATGTTCGCCGACATAGCGTTGGCAAGAGAAAAGAGCGCCATTATCTCACCGTTGGAGAGGTCGTCGATAGTCACCAGACTTTTATTCATCAAGCTCATGCCAATGCCTCCTTCCCCGTTTCACCGTGATTCCAGTCGGGCCGTTTGATTGTGGCTGTTTTTAGGGTTTGGCTGGCTGAGGATAGCCACTTCGTCCCGGCCGTCAGTCTCGGTGAGGCGCACCTGGATGTTTTCGTGGCGGGCGCTGGGTATGTTTTTCCCCACGTAGTCGGCGCGGATGGGCATCTCGCGGTGGCCGCGGTCGATAAGGACCGCCAGCTGTATGGAGCGCGGTCGCCCCAGGTCGATGAGGGCATCCATGGCGGCGCGGATGCTGCGGCCGGTGTAGAGGACGTCATCAACGAGGACTACGGACTTGCCGTTGATATCCGACGGTATTTCCGTGCGGGTGATTTCGTTCCTTTCTTCCGTGGGGTCGAGGTCGTCGCGGTACAGGCTGAAGTCGAGTGCCCCCACGGCGAGCCGGGAATTCTCGTATTTCCCGATGCTTTCGGCAAGGCGCTGCGCCAGGGGTACGCCGCGCGTGTGCAGGCCCACCAGCATCAGGCGTTCGGTCGACTTGTTGTGTTCGATGATTTCATGGGCGATGCGGGCGAGGGTGCGCCGGATGTCTTCCGCTGTCATCACTATTTTTTCAGACATAAAAAACCTCCTGCCCAGGCTGGCAGGAGGTTGCGGTGGCACGTATTCCTTTGGTCTCCCTTGCCAGCCTCACCGGACTGGAATTAAAGGTAATTATTTTGCTCCTTTTGTACGTTTTTTACATTATAGCAGAAACAATGGGGAAGGAACAAGGGTTTGTTATGATTAAAATGTATTCGAGTTCATCAGGTTAGAGTATATGTTACGCCTCTCCCCATTCTTTTTTAACTGCCTCGGGATCAAAGATATAGTCTTTGACCAGGACGGCCTTGCCCATTTTGAGGTCGATTCTGGTGACGCCGCTGTTCTTGACCTGGATACCATCTTTATTCGTTAATTCCACATCCCACTCGACGGCAACATGGTTCGTGCCGGTCATGTCAAAGATATTCTGGATGCAGACGTGCCGCGCCATGAAGTTGATTTTGGGACACTGCTTTATCATTCTCCCGAACCAATCCCTGATGGCTGGCTTGCCTTTGAATTCCCCGCCGACGGAGACATAACCGGGGAAAATGAAGGTGGCTTCGTCAGCCCAATTAGCTAGGAATTTATCCACATCACGATTATTCAGGGCATCGAACGCGGAGTTTAATTTGCGTTTGGCTATTATTGCGCCTATCATTGTGTGTACTCCTTTATTTTTTACGTATAATAGTCCTACATGGAATAGAAGTCAATAAGTTTACCCCCATCCTTGCACACTCATGTTATAATACAATATAATTTTAACTGGCACAGGAGTGTAGCTCAGTTGGTAGAGCAGCGGTCTCCAAAACCGCCGGTCAGGGGTTCGAGTCCTCTCACTCCTGCCATGCTTCTTCCGGCAGTGTGCCGAGGTGGTGGAATAGGTAGACACGCCATCTTGAGGGGGTGGTGCGCGTAAGCGTGTGGGAGTTCAAATCTCCCCCTCGGCACCATATTTCACCTTGCACGGCATCCAGAATGAGCAGAAAATGAACCGTTACGACTATATAGTGGTGGGGAGCGGCATCGGCGGACTCTACACGGCGCTGCTCGCCAGGGAGCGGGGCAGCGTGCTGGTCATCACCAAGGGCAGCATCGACGACTGCAATACCAGATACGCTCAGGGGGGCATCGCCGCGGCTATCGGCAAGGACGATTCCCCGGAGCTCCATTCGCAGGATACCATCAAAGCCGGCTGTGGTCTTTCCGACGAGGAAGCGGTAAATATACTGGCTGAAGATGCGTCCGTTCGCATCGCCGATATGGTGGGCTACCGCGTGCCGTTCGATACCCTCGACGGCGAGATTGCCCTGACCATGGAAGCGGCGCACAGCGTGCCCCGTGTCCTTCATGCTGGGGGCGACGCCACCGGCGAATATATCGAGGTTGCCTTGAGCCGGCAGGTGCGTTCCTCCGGGATTCAGGTTCTGGAAAACTTCCTGGCTACTAAGATACTGGTATCAAAAGATAAGGTTGCCGGTATCCAGGCACTCGACTGCCGCACGGGGATTATGGAGGAATTCGAGTGTACGTACCTAGTACTGGCTACCGGGGGCGCCGGGCAGCTGTTTAAATACAATACCAATTCCGACGTGGCTACCGGCGACGGCATCGCGCTGGCATACGGCGCCGGTGCCGAGATAGCCGATATGGAATTTTTCCAGTTCCATCCCACCGCCCTGCGTATGTCCGGCGTGCCGCCGTTCCTGATTTCAGAGGCTGTCAGGGGTGAGGGAGGAGTCCTGCGCAATACTGCCGGCAATGTTTTCATGTCCGAATATCATGAAAAGGCGGACCTGGCGCCGCGGGACGTGGTCGCCCGCAGCATCCTCAACGAGATGAAAAAACCTGCCTCCCCACACCATCACGACGCGTTTTCCCAATATCTACCGCTTCTGTCTTGACCATAACCTCGATATTACCAGGGATATGATACCGGTGGCACCGGCCGCTCATTACATGATTGGCGGTGTCAAGACGAACAGCTGGGGCGAGTCCAGCATTGCCGGACTGTTTGCCACCGGCGAGGTAGCCTGTACCGGAGTTCACGGCGCTAACCGCCTTGCCTCGAATTCCCTGCTGGAAGCGATTGTTTTCAGCAAGAGGATCATCGAGAGGACAAGAGGCAAGCCTAAAAAGAGGTCGCGGGACGAACCTGAAGTGAAAAACATGTATGCATCACTCGGTGAGAGGCCGAATCTCAAAACGGTCCCCGCGCCGGGTTTGTCCGTTCTCCAGCAGCTGCACTGGGACAAGGTCGGTATCATTCGCGATAAGGTCGGTCTGAACCAGGCTGCCGGTATTCTGGCTTCCTGGCAGCAGACGCTGCGTCCGCCTACGGACCAGCCGTCTTATGAGCTGAATAACCTGGTATTAACGGGCCGGCTCATGACGGAAGCCGCCTTAATCAGGGAGGAAAGCCGCGGCGCCCATTTCCGGTCGGATTTCCCCAAGACTTCCCCCAAGTGGCAGTGCCATATCGTCTGGCGTAAATAAAAATATCCCCTCCACCCCTCGTGTGTTATCTTTTCCCACCCAGGCCGCCCTCGCATCATTCGCTGCTTAGCCCGGTGGTTATCCCTTCGCTCATCCTGAGCCTGTCGAAGGATTCCCACCCAGGCCGCCCTCGCATCATTCGCTGCTTAGCCCGGTGGTTAATTCCCTCTCTAACTCTCCCCTTACTAAGGGGAGAGGATGATTGTACAAACCCTTATATTTTTGGTTTTCTACATTCTGTATCCCTCCTTGGTAAGGAGGGAATAAGGGAGAATCGTCAAGCCCCCTCTTTATATTTCTTCCCCCTCTCCTTCTGAAAGACTCGTCGACGATGAAAGCGAAAGTCATTTCTTCTTGACATGATATCGATGATAATGCTATCGTTTACTATGTTGACGGGAATAGTCAACAATATGTTCATGCAGAGGTAGTCCGATGAAACTCACCACCCGGACGCGTTACGGGACCAGGGCCCTCCTGGAATTAGCCATGCACAAGGGAGAGGGACCGGTTTTTCTGAAAGATATCGCCCGGCGACAGCAGATTTCGCTGCCGTACCTTGAACGCCTGATAGCCCCGTTAATCGCCGGAGGAGTCCTGCGCAGTACCAAGGGGCCCAGGGGCGGCGTCTCCCTGGCGAGAAAGCCCGGAGATATCAAACTGACGGAGATAACACGACTGCTCGAAGGACCAGCGGCTCCGGTGGAATGCGTCGATAATCCTGACGTTTGTGACCGTTCCGGCTCCTGCGCCGCCCGTGATGTCTGGAGTCGACTCAAAGAGGCGATGGAGGGTGTGCTGGGGTCAACGACTCTGGAAGACCTGGTGGATGAACAGCGGAAGAAAGGGCAGCCCGGGAAAAATTAGTCTAGAGTTCTCGGTAATTTATCAGCTGCTCGAAGTCTATCATCCCGCTCTCGGCGATGTTTTCTATTTCTATTCCGGATTCAACGGCGGCAGCAATAGGATTCAGTCCGCCGATCTGGATTATGCCTACTCTGTTCAGGGCTACCGGAATCTGGCAGAGCGGTTCGCTGGTGTCGCCCAATGCATAAATTCCGCTGACGCCGGCTGACTCGAGTTTAACTTTCATATCTTCGACGACTTCCCTGGCCGGCGCCGGTATGGTGCGGAACGCCCCCAGTATTTTACCGCTCCCGGTACGGGCAGCCTGGTTGACACCGGTCATCTTCGCCTGGATAAACTGCTCCGACGGGTCCGTGGACGTACCGGCGTACTCGGTAATCGCCACGAAGCGCCGTGGCTGCCTGTCCCTGATTTCCAGAACGCCGCCGAATTTGAATTCCGTGGGCACCCCGGCCTTGAGGAGGACACCGTTGATGGTAGCGCCGCAAACGGTAGCCAGACCGATTTTACCTTCAGGCACGACCACCGAGCCGAGTTTCTCTCCTTCCTCCCCCGTTGCCACCAGCTCGCTGACACACAATCCGGCCTGGAATGCGCCTTTCATGGCGGCTAATGCCTTTTTAAACTTGCCTTTATCAATAATGGACGTATTGATAGCCAGCTGGCCGGTACGTTTTTCGGGGTCGAAGGTCGTCAGGTAAGCCAGCAGTTCCAGCTTATCGCGGACAAAGCCGAGCTGCTGTGAAGCCAGCGCTTCCTTAACCTCCTGCCTGCCCCGGGTAGTAAGCGTGCGTCCGTCTCTTCCTCCTGGCTCGGTGTAGCCGCGTTCGTCGGCGATTTTCAGGTGGTACCTCACGCCGCGCTCGCTGAGAAAAACGCCTTCCTGCCTCAGTCTCCGGGCGATAGTAATCGACCCCAGGGGCGCGGAAGACTCGCTCAGCACTTTAAGGATAGCTATCAGTTTATTCTCGGCATCGGCTCCGACAGGCTGGTCCATGACGTCCCCTTAGATACTTTCTGGTTATTATAGCACGCAGTTGGGGAAGAGTACCAAGTAGAAAACGGTCGTAGGTGGTTGTTAGTGTATAACCAGGGGTAAGAGAAGAAGCGCTAGTCTTTTTTAAAGAGGTTGGTAATGGGGAGTCTCCTGTCACGCCCGAAGGCGCGGGGGGTAATTTTTACGCCCGGGGGTGCCTGCCGCCGCTTGTACTCGCTCATGTCCACCAGCCTGGCGGTATGCCGGACGACCTTTTCATCGGCACCGGCGGCGACAATCTGCTCGATGCTTTTATCCTCTTCTACATAGGATGTCAGAATGGGGTCGAGAACTTCATAAGGGGGCAGAGTGTCCGTATCCGCCTGGTCGGGGCGCAGTTCGGCGGATGGCGGCTTCTTTATAATCGCCTCGGGAATCAGGTCAAACCCGGCACGCTGGTTGCGGAAAGAAGCGAGCTTATATACCATTGTCTTGGGGACGTCTTTAATCACGGCAAAGCCCCCGGCCATGTCTCCGTACAAGGTGGAATAACCGGTAGCCATCTCGCTTTTATTACCGGTGGTCAGCACCAGCCAGCCGAACTTGTTGGAAAGCGCCATGAGAAGCGTACCGCGGATACGTGCCTGAATATTTTCCTCGGCGGTGTCCGGTTCCATGCCTTTGAAATACCCGGATAAAGAGTCGAGAAACGCCTGGAAGACCGGCTCGATGGGTATGGTATAGAGTTTGATGCCGAGTTTTTTCGCGAGTGCTTTGGCATCCGATAGACTGCCTTCCGATGAGAAACGTGAAGGCATGGCTACCCCGATTACGTTGGATTTTCCCAGGGCATCGACGGCGATGGTGGCGACCAGGCTCGAATCAAGACCGCCGGAAAGGCCGATTAAGACCTTCTTAAAACCGTTCTTGGTGATATAGTCGCGCGTGCCGAGGATCAGCGCTTCGTAAATTTCCTCATGAAGGTCGAGCACCTCGACGTTATGGAGGGATAAGGGCGGTTTATCTGTGATGAAGGCTTTTTCCGAGACTTTGATGATTTCGGAAATTTGCCATCCCTCTTCTTTTCGGCGCAGCAGTCCCTGCCGCCAGCGGGGGTCGTGGAGGCGGGTGCGGAAAACATTCTCGATATCGAGGTCGGCGATAATCAGGTCTTCCTCGAACTGCCGGCCGCGGGCGATGAGCTGTCCTTTTTCATCCATTATCAGACTGTTGCCGTCAAAGACAAGCTCATCCTGGCCGCCAACGAGATTATTAAAGACCAGAATAGCCACGTTGTCGGCGGCTCGCGCGACAATCATGCGCTCCCGGAAATTGCCCTTACCGTAATGATAGGGGGAAGCGCTGATATTGATGATAATCTCGGCGCCGGAATATGCCTGCGTCGTGGCTGGTCCTGACTCGTGCCAGATATCCTCGCAGATATTGATGCCGATGTTGATACCGGCGATAATATAGACCGGGCAGGCGTCGCCGGCGCGGAAGTAGCGGTTTTCATCAAAGACACCGTAGTTGGGGAGAAATATCTTATGATAGGTGCCTATATGCCTGCCGTCGTGAATGACCGCCGCCGCGTTGTAGATATCCTGGTTAGCGTCGACCAGGCCGACAATGACCGTAATCCCCGTGGAAGCGTTAACGACCTTGTCCAGCGCACGGAGATTATCGGCGATGAACTGCGGCTTGAAAAGGAGGTCTTCGGGCGGGTAGCCGCAAATAGCCAGCTCGGGAAAGGTCAATATATCCACGCCCGAAGATTTAGCTTCCTTAATCGTCCTGAGGATTTTACGCTGGTTGCCCGTAAAATCGCCAACGGTTGAGTTTATCTGTCCCATGCCCACGCGAAGTCGGCGGGTATCACGCCACTCAGTCATAGCAGCCCTCAACTACATTATCGGCAGGCATTTCTTCAGTTCATATTCGGTTACCTGGATGCGGTATTCGTCCCACTCCCTTTTCTTGTTCTCGATAAAAGACCTGAAGACGTGGTCGCCGAGGGTTTCCCGCATCAGTTCGCTGTTTTCCGCCAGCCGGATGGCTTCCGTCAGACTGCCGGGGAGCATCCCGATGTTGCGCGCCTCTCTTTCTTCGGGTCGCATCTCGTAGACGTTTTCCTCTATCGGGTCCGGGACCGGGTAGTTGTTCTTGATACCTTCCAGTCCCGCCGCCAGCATTACCGCAAAGCATAGGTAGGGATTGCAGGCGGGGTCCGGCGACCGGAACTCGATGCGCGTGGCTTTTTCGCGCCCGGGACGGTATTCCGGTACGCGGACGAGGTCCGAACGATTACGCCGCGCCCAGGAGAGATAAACAGGGGCTTCGTAGCCGGGGACAAGACGCTTATAAGAGTTGACCCACTGGTTGCATACGACGGTAATTTCCGGCGCGTGCTTGAGGATGCCGGCGATATAGCCCTTGGCTTCTTTGGAGAGGTGATAGGGGTCTTTGGTATCGAAAAATGCATTTCGGTCGCCTTTAAACAACGACTGATGAACGTGCATGCCGCTGCCGTTGATGCCGAAAACAGGCTTGGGCATAAAGGTGGCATACACGCCATTTTTCAGGGCTACTTCTTTGACCACCAGGCGGTAGGTCATGACACTGTCCGCCATGGTCAGGGCATCCGTGTATCGCATATCTATTTCGTGCTGGCTGTTGGCTACCTCGTGGTGGGAATATTCACACCCGATGCCCATTTTCTCCAGCTGTTCGACGGTTTCCCTTCTCAACTCAATAGCGGCATCTCGCACGGTAAGGTCGAAGTAGCCACCATGGTCAAGGAACTCGGTGGTATAAGAGCTGGGGTCGCTGTTCTTCTGTTTGAAGTAGAAATACTCCAGTTCGGGCCCCACATAGAAGGTATAGCCCATGTCCGCGGCTTCTTCCAGGTTTCTTTTCAGGACGTTGCGGGGGTCGCCCTCGAAAGGCTGGCCGCCCGGCCTTAAAATATCGCAGAACATACGTGCCGTGGCGCGGTGCTCCGGCGGGGTCCAGGGCAGCAGCTGCCAGGTATCGGGGTCGGGCATGGCGACCATGTCGCTCTCATCGATGCGGGCGAAACCCTCAATCGATGAGCCGTCAAAGCCCATCCCTTCTTCCAGCGCTCCTTCCAGCTCTTCTACAGTGATGGCAAAACTCTTCAGGATACCCAGGATATCGGTAAACCATAACCAGATAAACTTGACATCGTGCTCCTTAGCCATCTTCAGAATATATTCCCTGGCTTCTTCCTTGCTCCTTTTCGTCATCTTATCCCTCCTGTTATGCTGTTATTGTAAACTTTATTTTGGATTTTGTCACCCATTATTTTTTATCATCACACCTCCCGGGATTTTTAGATGGCGGCTTCATTTCTGTCTCCGGTCCGTACACGCACCACGGTCTCCACCGGGAGGACGAATATCTTGCCGTCGCCGGTTTCTCCCGTCCTGGCGTTTCTCACGATAGCGTCTATAGCCGCCGTAACATCCTCGTCAAGCACGACGAGTTCTATCTTGAGCTTGGGCAGAAGGTCTACCCGGTACTCGCCGACGCGCCATTGCAGTGAGATTCCCTTTTGTTTGCCGCGGCCGCTGACCTCGCTGACCGTCATGCCGAAGTAGCTCTTTTCTTCTAACGCTTCCTTCACGGCTTTCAATCTTTCTTCGCGGATAATAGCTTCTATTTTTTTCATCGCAGCAGACCTCCGTAAGCCCTTTCCCCGTGCTGCGAGAGGTCAAGTCCCACCGTCTCTTCCGTCTGGCCCACCCTCAAGCCGACGGTGACATCGACCAGCTTACCCAGGACCCAGGTAGCCGCGAAGGCGAAGCCGCCAACCGATACCACACCTAACAGCTGCTTGAGGAGTTGCGTGGTATTGCCGTAGAGCAGTCCGTCGGCTCCGGCGGAGTTCACCGCTAAGGTGGCGAAGATACCCGTAGCCAGAGCCCCCCAGATGCCGCCCAATCCATGACAGGCGAAGACATCCAGCGAGTCATCCACACCTCGTTTTATCTTTAGAAGGAGCATGCCGTAGTAGGATATAACCGAAGCAATAGCCCCGATAGCGATACCGGCGAGGGGTGTTACGAATCCGGCGGCGGGGGTGATGGCTACCAGACCGACCACTGCCCCGGTAACCGTGCCAAGGACAGTGGGCCGCTTATGAATCCAGCTTAAAATCATCCAGGTGAAAGCCGCCGCGGCTGCCGCGGTGTTGGTGGCGACGAAGGCACTTGAGGCCAGTCCGCCTGAGGACAGGGCGCTGCCGGCATTAAAACCGAACCAGCCGAACCAGAGTAACCCGGCGCCGAGGACGACCAGCGGGATATTATTGGGCTCCATGGCGTCCTGCGGAAAGCCGCGCCGCTTACCCAGTAATAGCACCAGGGCCAGCGCCGAGACGCCGGCATTGATATGGACTACGGCGCCTCCGGCAAAATCGAGAACGCCCAATTCAGCCAGCCAGCCGCCGCTGCCCCAGACCCAGTGTGCCACGGGGACGTAGACCACGGTCAGCCAAAGGACGGAAAAAATCAGCAGGGCGATGAATTTCACCCTTTCCACTACCGCGCCGGTGAACAGGGCGACCGTGATAATGGCGAACATCGCCTGGAATATCATGAAAGCCAGGTGGGGAACGGTGGACGCGTAAACCGATGAAGGCTCCTGGCCGACGTTCATCAGACCGAGGAAATTGAATCCCCCGATTATCCCGCCGTGGTCAGTACCGAAACTCAGGCTGTAACCGTAGATAACCCAGAGCAGCCCGATCAGGCCCAGGCAAGCGAAGCTCATCATGATGGTGGAGAGGAGGTTCTTACGCCGCACCATACCCCCGTAAAACAAAGCCAGTCCGGGCGTCATCAGCATGACGAGCGCCGAGGACATTAAAATCCAAGCGGTATCTCCGTTATTGACAGACATTTTCCTCACCTCCCGACTA
>SMTZ1_10000280_pt1 | contig 45499 bp, 43 predicted proteins | sample DeeMarSWOR136_30_FD_25667 | JGI IMG/M metagenome (IMG submission 25667) | reverse complement strand
CTCGAAATGCTCGATGATGAAGAGGCGTGATGAGCAAGCTCTTCAGAAATGCTTCCATCACAACCCCCTTGGACCCGGGAATTCCCTTGGCCGGAAAACGCCAGGGGGAGGTGCACCATTTTAAGCATGGAGCCCTCTATTGCCAGGACGGGGTGATCCAAGGTCTGGGAGAAGAAGATGAGGTATTGAGGGGCCTTTCACCCCGTGATTTGGATGTCGAAATGGACTGCGAGGGCCTCCCTCTCATTCCCGGTTTCGTTGATCCTCATACCCACATGTGCTTCGCCAAACGAAGAGAGGAAGAGTTTAGCCTCCGGATGGAAGGGAGGGACTACCTCGAAATCCTCCAGAGGGGAGGTGGGATTCTCTCCTCGGTTCGGGCCGTGAGGGCCGCTTCCGAGGATGAACTCTTTTCCGTTACTCAGGAACACGCTCTTTCAGCTCAGCGGTTTGGCACAACCACCCTTGAGATCAAGAGTGGATACGGCCTGACAACGGAAGCGGAACTGAAAATGCTCCATGTCATTAATCGAATTGGTCGGGAGACTCCCCTGGATGTTGTTCCCACCTTCCTTGGAGCCCATGCCATCCCAGAGGAGTATCAGGAGGTGCCCGAAGATTACGTCGACCTTCTTATTCATGACATGATTCCGGCTGTCTCCAAACGGGGCATCGCCCGGTTTTGCGACATATTTTGTGAGAAAAATGTCTTTACCGTGGATCAGAGTCGCCGCATTTTGCAGGCCGCTAGGGAAGCCGGTCTCGGGCTCAAGATTCACGCAGATGAGGTCTACGATCTTGGGGGGGCAGGACTAGCAGCAGAACTCCGGACCACGTCCGCTGAACATCTGCTTGCGGCGAGTGAAAAAAACCTACGTGCCATGGCGAAGCGGGGTGTCATAGGGGTGCTTCTCCCCGGGACTGCCTACAACCTTCGTAAAGCGTACGCTCCTGCTCGAAAAATGGTGGAATTCGGAGCTCCCGTGGCCATTGCCACCGACTGTAATCCTGGATCTTCCTACACGGAGTCAATGCCTTTCGTCTTTGGGCTCGGTGTCCTCAATATGAATCTTTCCGTGTCGGAAGCCCTGGTGGCAGCGACGTTGAACGCGGCGTACGCCATCGGCATGGCAAAACGGGTGGGCAGTCTCGATGTTGGCAAATCCGCCGACTTCCTTCTCCTGGATGGAGAAGGCCCTGCTGTTCTCGCATATCATGCAGGAGTCTCACCGGTGGTGAAGGTATTCAAGGGGGGGGAACTTGTTTTCCCTTCTTTGAATTCCGGTAGTGGGTAAACCGAGGGCGTACTGTCCAAGGTCTGATTTATATTCAATGAAAGATGGAGGAATTCGTTTTGAAGCTCGATCAGTTGTCGCTTCGCAATTTTGTGCAAGAGCTCAGTTCCGACTCAGCAACGCCGGGTGGGGGGAGCGCGGCCGCTCTGTGCGGCGCCATGGGAGCTGCCCTTTCTGCTATGGTGGCCAGATTCACGGGAGGAAGAGAAAAATTCAAGGACGCCTGGGAAAGGATGGAAGGGATTAAACAGGAATCAGATGAACTGGCCGAACGTTTTCTCGCGCTGGCACAGGAAGACACGGACGCCTACCAGGAAGTCATAGCGGCCCTCCAGCTTCCCAGGGCGACCGAGGAAGAGAGGGCGGTTCGACAGGGAGCTCTACAGAAAGCCATGAGAAAAGCCTCAAAGGTACCTTTGGAGACCCTCCGTGCTTCGGAAAGTCTCATCAAGATGGGCAAGGAGGCTGTTGAAAAGGGGAACCCCAGTACCCTCACGGATGCCGCCGCGGCCGTTCATCTTGCCCATACGGCGGGAACGGTTGCGGCCTATAACGTCCGTATAAACCTTTCTATCCTAAGAGACGATGCCTTTGTCCAAGGCTGTAAAAGGGAGGTCGAGGACATTCTCGAGCGGATGGAGGCTTTTCGGGGCGAGGCGGACGGAACTGTAAATGCTCAACTGCCGTGAGGCAGGAAGGGATCAAAAAGGCTGAGGTTGAGGTTAAGGTCAAGGTTAAGGTGAGATTTGTGCTGCGGCAATTTGGTGCTGCAGTGTTGCGGTCAGGGAAGTGCACATTTTAGTTCAACTAGGGGGATAAATTCGCGCCCAGAATTGCCTTTCCAAGATTTATGGGCAATCTCAATACGAATGGCATTTATCAGTCGAAAGTTAGAGGTGATATTTCATGAAGGAAATAGAACTCGGTATAGACGGTATGTCGCTGGAAGATCTGGTGGCCATCGCGAGAGAGGGCGCCAGGGTTCGTTTGACGAGGGAAGCAGAAAGGAGGATCGTCGAAGCCCGGAAACTGGTCGAAAAATGGTTGGAGGAGGGGAGAACTATTTATGGAATCACTACGGGATTCGGCGCGTTGAGCGACGTGACCATTTCCAAGGAGGACACACGGCGCCTGCAGAAAAACATCATCCTTAGCCATTCGGCGGGGGTAGGGGATTTCCTGGACGAAGAGACCGTTCGGGCCGCCATAGCCCTTCGGATTAAAGATTTGGCAAGGGGGCATTCGGGAATTCGTCTGGAAACGATCCTTTGCCTCCAGGAACTTCTGAACCGTGGGATCCATCCCGTAATTCCCGAAAAAGGCTCTGTGGGGGCAAGCGGTGATCTGACCCCTTTGGCACACCTCTCCCTCGTCCTGCTGGGCTCGGGAGAGGCTTTCTATAGAGGCCAAAGGATGCTGGGAGGGGAAGCCCTGAAGAGGTGTGGGATTCAGCCCCTGCAATTGGAGGCGGGTGAGGGGGTGGCTTTGGTGAACGGCACCCAGGTGATGACCGCCATCGGTGGGCTTGCGGTTTATGACGCCTTGAGGCTTTCAAAAATGGCCGATATTGCGGCTGCAATGAGCCTGGAAGTGCTCATGGGGACCAACGTTGAATTTGATCCGAGGATTCACGAGGTTAAACCTCACCCCGGACAGATCGCAGCCGCCGAAAACATGCGCCGGATCACTCACAACAGTGAAATTATCTCATCCCACAAGGACTGTTCCCGCATCCAGGACGCCTACACCCTGAGGTGTTCCCCTCAGGTCCACGGGGCAAGCAAGGACGCTATCGAATACACCAGGAGGGTAGTTGAGACGGAGATGAATGCCTCCACGAACAATCCCCTGATTTTAGCGGAGTCGGAGGAATTCTTGCTGGGAGGGAATTTTCACGGGCAACACATCGCTCTTACCATGGATTTTCTCAGTATGGCAGTCTCCGAGCTGGCCAATATCGCGGAACGACGCATCGAACGACTGGTCAATCCGCAACTGAGTGGCCTCCCGGCCTTTCTTGTGTCCGATGGGGGAATCAATTCGGGATTTATGATTGCCCAATACACGGCCGCGGCCCTGGTCTCCGAAAACAAGGTCCTTTCACATCCCGCTTGTGTGGACTCCATCCCCACTTCGGCCAATAAGGAAGATCATGTGAGCATGGGAACGATTTCCGCCAGAAAATGCAGAGATGTCGTCAAAAATACGGAACACGTCATCGCGATTGAGCTTTTATGTGGGGCCCAGGCCATGGACCTTTTCACCAACATGAAGGCTGGAGAGGGGACCCGGGTTGCGTACAAGATTATCCGGGATGTGGTTCAACCCTTAGAAAAGGATAGAGTTTTGTCCAAGGATATCGAGACCATTGTGGAGCTTTTGAGGAACGGGAAGATTTTGAGGGGGATCGAAGGGGTAATCGGAGCACTCCGCTAGAGATCTCTTCTCCCCTTAACCGATACCATACTCAGTCAAGGGCGCATAAAGAGAATGCGGGGCAAACCTACGAGAAATTGGAGATACCCGATAGAAAGAGAAAAAAAGAGTCCCAGGCATTCAAATATGATCCGGCCATGGAAATTCAAAATTCTGGTGCGAAGAGGATGGATTGGGATACTGGAATTATCACAAAATCGTGAGCAGATCTCCCATCGAATGGAGTATCGCATCTGGGGCTTCTGCCTTGAGGAGAATCAGATCCGACGCTCCGGTCAGAACCCCGACAGTCCAGACACCTGCGGCTTTTCCAGCCTGAATGTCTACAGCCGAATCTCCGACGTATATGGTTTCTCGCGGTTCAACACTCAGGATTTCCATGCATTTGAGAAGAGGCTCAGGGGAAGGCTTCAGCTGGGGTACTTCGGTTCGTCCGAGTACACAATTCAGATAAGAGTATAGATTCCTTCCCTTCAGGAAAGGGACCACTACCTCGGTCATTGATGAGGTTACAATGGCGAGGGAGAATCCTCTCCCTTTCAGTTCGTCCAAGACGCGGCTTACCCCATCAATCAGCTCCACTTTGCCTCGCAAGAAAGTTTCCTTAAATGCATCTATTGCTAAGGCATTGAACTGCTCAACGATCCTTCTCCGATTTTCCAAGTCGGGAGGGAAGATGATATCGGAGAGTCTTTTCCCCTGACTAAGACTCTCAAAGAGTATCTCTCTTGAGGAAGTTAACTCCATGCCGAGGCATTCCATGACATCTTTTAAGATGGCATGGTATACATCAATGGAATCGATGAGGGTTCCATCCATATCAAAGATGATGGCCCTGATGGCGTGGAAAGGTCTTTTCTGATAGATCAACACGGGTCAGAGTCTTACTTGGGGAATTTAGAGTCGAGGGTTCTTGACAAATTTAATTCATCGAGGGGCCTAAATGCAACATAACTGTTTCCTATCTCTGAGACTGTGTGAGCAGCTTTACGATTTCGTCTCTTGTAGGAAGCGAGTCTTGAGCCCCCTTCCTCGTCACAGTTATCGCACCGGCTGCACTGCCGAAGCGGATAGCTTCCTGGAGGGGACGTCCCTCGGCTACCACACAAGCTAGAGCCCCGTTGAAGGCATCACCTGCGGCTGTGGAATCAACCGCCACAACCGGGAAAGAGGGAAAGGTTTGTGCACAATCTTTTCGAATCAAGCAGCAGCCTTCTTTCCCAAGCGTCACGATCACCTGCTTGACACCGGATTCGAGGAGCTTCCTGGCTGCCCGGGTGGCCTTATCCACGTTATCAACGTTGATTCCGGTGAGGGAACCCGCTTCCATCTCATTGGGAGTGAGCATATCAGCGAGAGAGAGAACCTCCCCTGGTAAGGGGTGAGCAGGTGCAGGGTTCAAGATGGTCAAAAGACCATGCGTCTTGGCTAACCGTAAGGCTTCCTTTACGGTGGGCAGTGGGATTTCAAGTTGGATCAAAAGCACTTCACCCCATAAAATATGAGACTCGGCACGGCGGACATCCTGTTCCGTCAAATTCCAGTTGCTCCCGGGGGCCACGCCAATGGCATTGTTGCCCATTCGATCTACCATGATAAGGGCAACACCTGAATGGTGAGATTCGTCTCTAAGAATCCCCTCAGAGGTGAGTCCCAGCACCTCAAGGTGCTTTATGATGGCCTCTCCGTTTTGATCACAGCCCACCTTGGTCAAAAATTTCACGTCAGCGCCTGCCTTGTGGGCAGCCACGGCCTGATTGGCGCCCTTCCCCCCAAAAGAGGTATAGAATTCACCTCCAGTCACCGTCTCCCCCAATTGGGGGAGACGCTCCAACCTCACGGTAAGATCCACATTGGCTGAACCGATCACTACGACCTTGGACATAAGCGCGCCTTAAAGAGTGATAGGAATTGTTCAGCAGCCACTTCGAGAGCTACGTGAATATTTGGTGATTGCTTCAGATCATCCCGGATGGAGCGGAGATCGGCAAGGGTCATTCCTTGCGTGATACCTCTGCGTGTCTCGACATCTACATGGAGTGGCGTGGTCTTGACCAGGGAAGGGTGAATAGCTATCCCGACGGCGAGAGGATCATGGAGGTAAATCCCTGCCATTCCTCTTATCCGCTCCATGCATTCAACGGTTTTTGATGTGGAATCAGAGAGAAACATACCCAAGGGTTCTTCCATTGCCTGAGCAAGGTTTCCGATTTGTTTGGATTCCAAACAGACCTTTTCCGTCACATCAAGGGGGACTAGCGTGATGGGAAGACCTGATTTGAATACACGGTGTGCTGCATGGGGATCCACAAATATGTTGAACTCCGCAGCAGGGGTGATGTTTCCGGGGACCCTGATTGCTCCACCCATGATAATCACTTCTCGTAACCTCTTCACGCGCTTTTCGTCTGCTACAAGGGCCTTTGCTAAGTTCGTCAAGGGCCCCAGCGCAATAAGACTTAGTTCATCAGGGTAACGCTTCAGAAGATCGAGGAGGAGCTCAGTGCCATCGAGAGGATGGTGGGGGAGCAGCTGTGCATGAGGATATCTGCGGCTTCCATCCGGATTCTTGAGGCGATCCAAATCTCCGAGACCATTCGAACCATGAACGGATTGGGCCCGAAAAGCTCTCTTTTTCAAAGGCTGTACCGCTCCTCTGGCTAAAATCGGCCGAGGCTTGGGATCCAAAAGGTCGAGGACGAGGGTAGCATTCTTTGTCGCCTGCACCAGGGAGACATTGCCGTTCACCGTAATAATAGCCTCAACCTTAAGCTCAGGCGAAAGGAGGGCCAATAAAATGGCTAGGGCATCGTCAATTCCCGGGTCAGTGTCGATAATCACACGCTTTTGCATGGCTACAATTATGTGGGATTAGGTTTTACACACAAATATGATGGTAAAAACAACCTCACCAGAGACTGCTGGCAAACTGTTTCAGGATGTTTTGGTTAGCACTTCCTACGGCTGTTGTCAACCTGGATTTATCCCGTTCACTAACAATGGTTAGCAAAAATCCCTTAATGTTCGCTCCGGGAGGTTTGGGCAACAGCCCGTTAACATTTGACATTTAGAAATCCATATTATAAACGGACAGTTTGTCGACATTGGGCGCCAATACAGAACGGCTATTTTCTACCATAACGAGGAACAGAGGGGACTGGCCGAGGCTTCAAAAAGAGAGCTGGAGAATTTGGGCCGTTTTGAAAAGGAAATTGTTACCGAGATCGCGCCCGCCGGAGAATTTTACAAGGCGGAGGAGTACCATCAGGACTATTACAAGAAAAACCCCATTCGATATAAATTTTACCGATATGGATCCGGCAGGGACCAGTTTTTGAGAAAGGTGTGGGGAGAAAGGGAAGGTTGAGGCTGAGGTCGAGAGCGAGAGGTTGGAGGCTAGAGGAAGAATGAAGAGTGAAGAATGAAGAATTGAGTACTGAGATTTGAGATTGAAGGTCTGCCCCGATTGGCATTACTCGGTGCCGTCCCAACAATACGTACAGAGGCTCTCTTTGGGCAGGCCGATTGCCTGCACGAGGTCCGGCAGACGCTGGTACTTCAGCGAAGTTAATTTCAATTTTTTCCTTATCCTCTTGACCATTGTAGCGTGCTTATCCGAATCGGGGTCCGTGTACTCATGGGGGAACTTGTCAGCGGTTCCCTCGATCTCCTGGATTGCCTTTCTCCCCGCAAGGTCTAATTCGGATCTCGACTGGGAGAAATTGAGGAACTTGCAGCTGTACACCAGAGGAGGACAGGCCGGCCGCATGTGGACTTCCTTCGCGCCGCACTCATACAGCCTTTGTATAGTATCCTTGAGCTGTGTGCCCCTAACGATGGAATCCTCGGCGAAAAGCAATCTCTGCCCCTCCACCAGCTCCCGTACGGGGATGAGCTTCATCTTGGCGATGAGATCCCTCATGCCCTGATCCTGCGGCATGAAACTTCTCGCCCACGTGGGGGTGTATTTTACAAAGGGTCTTCTGAAGGGGATGCCCGCCTCGTTCGCGTAGCCTATGGCGTGTCCCGTTCCGGAATCGGGTATTCCCGCGACGATATCTATTTCCACGTCGTCGTTTCTTGCGAGCGCAGCCCCGCATCTGTTCCTTACTGTTTCTACGTTGATTCCCTCATAACTCGTAGCGGGATAACCGTAGTAGACCCAGAGAAAACTACAGATTTGCATCCTGGCCTCAGGTGCCTTCTTCTGCTCAACACCGTCCTCGGTCATGCGTACTATTTCGCCGGGGCCGAGATACTTCGTGATGACGTACCCCACATTGGGAAAAGCACACGTCTCGAGCGTCGCGGCATAACTTCCAGGTTTCTCCCCAAGTACAATGGGAGTTCTTCCGAGCTTGTCCCGCGCAGCATAGAGCCCATTCTCGGTGAGGAGGAGCATCGAGCAGGAGCCATCAATCTGTTCTTGCGCGTTTTGTATCCCCTCGGCGAATGTGGCCGCCTCGTTTATCAAGGTCGCGACAAGCTCCGTGGGGTTGATTCCCCCGCGGCTCATTTCGGAAAAATGCACTCCCTTGGTAGCGGCTCTTCCGGAGAGTTCGTCGAGGTTGTTGATCTTTCCCACGGTAACTATGGCGTACGTTCCGAGATGGGATCCTATGATCAGAGGCTGGTCCTCGTAATCGCTTACGACTCCTATGCCGATGCTGCCGCGGAGCTTTGGAAGGTCGTCCTCAAGTTTGGACCTGAACTGATCGTTCTCGATATTGCGGATGGCGCTCTTCAGTCCTTTTGAGCCCTTTACGGCAAGTCCTCCGCGCTTCGTTCCGAGGTGAGAATGATAATCGGTTCCAAAAAACAGATCCTGAACACAGTTCTCTCTCGTAACTACACCAAACAATCCGCCCATAGGTTCCTCCCCCTCTCGTAATGGTTCCGATTCGCCTTGATTACCGAGAACCTCAAGCGTAAACCAAGAAACCAGCGTGATGGTATTCTAACCGTGTCTTTACCCTCACATACAGGCCCATTGTTGATTGTACTGTACTGCGGGGTTAGAATTCAATAAAATGAATAATTTTATCCTCGCTATGTTGTGGATCATATGGTGTGCCATTCACAGTGGAATGATTTCCGTGAAAGCAACTGAATATCTTAAGCGCCGGTGTGGGAGTTCCTTTCGCTTTTATCGTTTGGTCTTTAACCTCGTGGCCATAGCGACTATAATACCTGTGATTCTCTATGGGCGATCGATGCAGGGTCACGTAATATTTCGGTGGGAGGGTTTCATCATCGCTTTTCAAGTGCTCCTGCTGATAATTACGGCTCTGTTGTTCCTCGCCGGAACGAGGCATTACGACATGCTTCAATTCCTGGGCATTCGCCAGATAAGGACGGGAACTTCACATACTGTCCTGACCGAAACCGGGAAGTTAGACACGAGGGGCATTCTTGGCATAACTCGACATCCCTGGTACCTGGCAACAATTATGCTTGTGTGGGCGAGAGGATTGGACGTATCCGCGCTTATTACGAACGTAATACTTACCATCTATCTGATAGTGGGGACGGGTCTGGAGGAACGAAAGCTTCTTATGGAGTATGGTGAAGACTACCGCAAATATCAGAAGAAGGTATCTATGCTTATTCCCTTTAAGTATGTAAAATCAAGAATCCACAGGTTACTCGGTCATCGCCCCATTGAACGAAGTTAATAATGGAAATAATGCGTTTAAGAAAATATAAGGTCCCTGGAGATGATATATGAGATATGAAGCACGTGTAATGAAGAAGATTGAACATTTTGCCAGGGAGTATTACGCGAAATTGGACTTCGCTCACGATATTAGACATGGTGAACGGGTAGTCAAGATTGCCAAAAAAATAATGGAAACCGAAGGGGGAAAACCTTTCCTGGTGGAAGCCGGAGCCTGGTTACATCAGCTTCATGATGACATTGAAACTCTGGAAGATTTCTTGTCATCTCTGGAAACTGATGATGGGACTCGGAGGGAATTGATGGAAATTGTGGCTTCCTGTAAAGCAAATAGGATAAAGCAGAGTTCCTCTTTGGAAGCCAAAATAGTCTTCGATTCCGATGGGATGGAAGTTTTAGGTCCATATGGCAGTGTAAGGGAATTACTGTGCAATGCAAAAGCGAGGAACAAGGTATGGGATGAGAATGTCAGGGAGACGAAGAACGTTCAGAGAATGTTTGAAGAGAAGTTAATGACGAAAATGGGAAAGAAATTGGCGAAGAAATCGATGGAAATTACTCGTGAGTTTTGGGATTGCTATGATAGATGGGAACGATTGGATTTACCTTGATGGTCAGTTGTCAATTTTTCCTGATGAGACCTCTGAAACTCTCGCTCTTCGCTGCTCAAAATATTTTTTCGACCATTCTAAAGCTCGCTTGACCGCAAACGAGCGCCTGTTCGGCGCTACTTCGTTCCAAAAACTCACCGGTAGGCTCAAACATTGAGTTTGCGGCCGTTTCGCTTCATGAAGAGTGGTATATAGGCTGCGGTGTGTGCGTTGCCAAATGCCCCACCAACACAGCCCAACTGGACCTCAGGCCAGATAAAGTAGGCTACATGCCAGGGCGTGATTTTACGGAACTGCATGAAAGGATATTGGAAGAGAGGGGATTGAAGTAGGATTGCCAGAATATCTTCACATGTAATGATTTATGAACCCCCTTCGGGCTCCTCACAACCTCTCCATCCCGAATAACATAACTTTCAATTCGCCGCGCGAGGAATCAAAAGACGGAAAAATGCCGGACCTCCACTATGGAGTAAACGAGAGGTCGGGTATTGAAAGATACACCTCTAGAAATCGAACCAGGAATTTTTTCCTAACCTCTGTTGGGGCGAAGCCATTAGCCTTCTGGTAAGATCCCTTCATGGACGCTCCGATAAACGGGTCACCCCGAGCTCCCATATCATGTGGAGCCGGTGCCCCGATCACGAGGCGTGTTGACAATATCATAGAACACGTATATTGTTGACATGAATTCCTTGGAGAATCCTTTGGGATTATCAAGGAGAAGGGCGAGAAACTTTTTGAAGAAGACCCTAAGTGGTGGTCTCGAGAAGAGGGCCGGACAAGGGGTGTATACCAACCAAGGTGATCGGCGTTTGTGGCTGGCAAAACCCGATTTCGAGTTTTCCGATCCCCTGAACATTAACGAAAAGAGGGCATTATGAAAAGGGGAAGTATTGTTGTGTGCATCTGTTTCTTACTCCTTTTTCTTACGGTTAGCCTTCATGCAGTAGTAAAAAACCCCGATACGTTCATTCTTGCCAACTACGGCAACCTCAGGACTCTTGATCCATGCGTGGCCTACGATGTGACGTCCTCACAGCGGTTGTGGAATATATACGAACCGTTGATCTTCTTCGACGGGTCGCATACGGACAAGTTCAAGCCTGTTTTGGCCACGGAGGTACCCACTCTGGAAAACGGCGGCATATCCCGAGACGGCAAAACATACACGTTCAGCATCCGCAAAGGAGCGAAGTTCCATGAGGGCGGGGACCTGACCCCCGAGGACGTGGTCTATTCCTTCAAGCGGAACATGATTGCCGACCCGGACGGCGGTCCCATGTGGATGCTTTTGGAAGCCCTGACCGGGAGGGGTTCCACCCGTGATAAAGACGGCAAGATCATTGAGGGCATTTTCGATACGATTGATAAGTGCGTGGAAGCCAAAGGAGACAAGGTTATTTTCCATTTGCCAAGACCGTATCCTCCTTTAATGGGCATCTTGAACTATTCTTCTTCGGTGATTCTGGACAGGGAGTGGGCCATTTCCAAGGGCTGCTGGGATGGCGACATTAAGAAAGCCGCCAAATATAACAATCCTGCTCCCGGACATGAACCCCTGCTAAAAATTGCCAACGGCACCAACGCTTATAAGATGAAACACTGGGAGCCGAACAAGGGGTTCGTTTTTGAGCGGTTTGAGGGTTACTGGGGCCCTAAGCCCAGGCTCAAGACTGCCATCATCAAATACGTCAAGGAATGGAGCACCCGCAAGCTCATGCTCCAGAACGGCGATGCCGACCGTGTTAGAGTGGACATCCAGTACGTACCCGAGGTCAAAGCCATGAAAGGGCTGACTCTGTATGAGGTTCCGCTGCTCTCCGTGACCGCCGCATTCTTCTGCCAGAAAATCAACCCCACGGGCAATCCGAACATCGGCAGCGGCAAGCTCGACGGGAACGGCATCCCGCCCAACTTCTTCTCCGACATCAACGTTCGCAAGGCCTTCCTACATGCCTTTGACCGAGAGACGTACAAGAAGGATGTCTTCAACGGCCTGGTGATCATGCCTACAAGCGCCAACGTCGAAGGATTGGCCTACCACAAGGACGTGACGGTCTACGAGTTCGACCTGGAAAAGTCAAAGAAATACATGAAGGAGGCATGGGGCGGCAAGGTCTGGGAAAAGGGCTTCAAGATGATCATCACCCACAACACCGGCAACGAGATGCGCGAAGCCGCCGCCCTGATGCTGGCCGAGAATATCATGTCCCTCAACCCGAAATTCAAGATAGAAGTCCGCAACGTGGAATGGAAGGATTACCTCGTCAAGTACCGCGGCTTCGAGTTCCCACTGTTCCTGATCGGCTGGGTCGCCGACTATGCCGACCCGCATAACTTCATGTACACGTTCATGCATTCTCAGGGTGTCTACGGTCGATATATGGCCTATCAGAATGATGAGGTGGACAGACTTTGCGAAGCGGGCATCCAAACCATCGATCCCAAGAAACGCGAAAAAATCTACCACAAACTCCAGGACCTCTGGTATACGGAAGCCATCGCTGTCCCGCTCTATCAGCAGATCGTAGTGCGAGCATACAGGGACTGGGTCAAGGGCTACGTGCCCAATGCCATGCTCACGGACGCCAACGAAATGCTTATGGATATTTGGAAAGAGTAAGCGTCTGATCCATAGCCTCAAGACCGCCGGGGGGTGCACTGCCTCCCGGCGGTTTTTTCGAGAAACAGTTCTCGGCAACAGGACTTTTCATGCTTGCTTACGTTATTCGAAGATTCTTGTTGTTGGTTTTCGTTCTGTTCGGGGTTTCTGTTCTGGTTTTCGGCATCCTCATGACCTTCAGCCCGGAGCGGAGGGCCGCGGCTTACGTGACCACACCACAGCAGGCAAAGGATATCCCCAGGCTTATCCAGCAGTTCGGCCTCGAAGACCCGTTCTATATCCAGTACGTCCGTTGGATGAGAGAGATCTTCAGGGGCAATATGGGGTGGTCCCTGGTCGCATCCAGACCGGTTGGGGAGGCTTTTTGGCGTTATTTCCCCGTGACTCTGGAGATGAACCTGTTCGCTGCGCCAATCGTTATCCTCTTTGGAATTTGGCTGGGGACCGTATCGGGAATCCATCGAGACACATGGATAGACCACGGAACCAGAATTTTCGCTATTGTGGGTTGGTCCCTGCCCACCTTTCTCTTCGCTCTGGTGCTGCTTATGATCTTCTACGGTTACTTCCAATTGTTTTCGCCGGGGGTCCTCAGCGACAAGTTGACCATGTTCATCCTGGACAACCCGGAAAAGTTCAACCGGTTCACGGGCATGTACACCATCGACGGTGTCCTCAACGGCCGCCTGGATATTGCCTTGGATGCCCTGCGCCACCTGGTCCTACCCGTACTGAGTTATGTGATCGTCGTGGTAGCCCTGAACATGCGGGTAATGCGCTCGGGGATGATCGAGGAGCTATCCAAGGACTACGTGATCACCGCGAGGGCCAAGGGCGCGGACAAGAAAATTATACACATCAAACACGCCCGCAGGAACGCCCTGCTTCCCGTGGTCACCGTGGCCGGCCAACTCGTGGCCATGTCCATGCAGGGAAGCATTGCCGTGGAGGTAGTTTTTACCCGCCAGGGCATAGGCTGGTGGTTGGCCGAATCCGCCACCCAGCTGGACATGCCCGTATTGATGTGCATTTGTCTCTTCATGGGGGTTGTTTTCGTCATCACCAATCTCACATTGGATATTCTTTACGCATATATTGACCCAAGGATACGTTTGACGTGAATAGGAAACAACTATGAACCAGCAACATCCGCGATTGCGTGAACTCAAGTTTACCCTGCACACGATTTTTAGGAACCCTTCGGCCATTATTGGGTTCACGCTACTCCTATTTTTTGTCGGGGTGGCTCTTTTGGCTCCCCAAATCGCTCCGCCGAAATACGCCCACAATCCGTACCTGATGCCCCACAAGGGATATTCGCCTGCGCCCAAGCCGCCGAACAGGGACCATATCTTCGGGACCACATCCGGTCAGTATGACATCTTCTACGGCGCGGTCTGGGGGACGCGCACGGCGTTCAAAATTGGCCTCTTCGTGGTGGGCATCGCTGCCCTGGTGGGTGTCACCCTTGGTGCTGTGTCTGGATATTATGGCGGAATCATTGATGAGATGTTGATGCGTATCACGGATGTGATGTGGGCCGTACCGACCCTTGTGTTGGCCATGGCCATCGTGGTGGCCTTTGGTCGAGGACTGGATAAAATCATGATCGCCCTGGCCATGGTGCAGTGGCGGTGGTACGTGCGGGTCATACGGTCGGAGATCCTGACCTTGCGCGACCAGGATTTTATCCAGGCCGCGAGGATCATGGGCGTCTCGGACGCCAAAATCATCTTACGCCATATCCTGCCTAACGCTATCTACCCGGTCTTGATCATGGCCTCCATGGACATGGGTTCCATGGTCATCACAGCCGCTTTCATGAGTTTCGTAGGGCTGGGCGCGCCCAGGGGCTATTCCGACTGGGGTCAGATGGTGGCCCTGGCCAGGAACTACATCGTCGGCCCGCCGGATGATCCGCTGAGGTTTTGGTATACGATCGTCATCCCCGGAGGTTGTATCGTCCTATTCGTGCTTGCCTGGAACCTGATCGGCGACGCGCTTCGTGATGCCTTCGATCCAAAGGTCCGCCGCCGCTAGGAGATATCATGGGAACTTTGTTGGAAACCGTCGATCTCGTCACCAATTTCTATACCTTTGAGGGCGTCGTCAAAGCGCTGAACAAGGTCAGCTTGGTTCTGGATCACGGCTCTACATTCGGCCTGGTTGGTGAATCAGGGTGTGGAAAGAGCGTGACTGCCCGCTCCATCATGCGCATTGTCCAGGAACCGGGACGCATTGAGGGCGGACAGGTCATTGTGTACCTGGACGAGAAGAACAGGCAGGCCGGCGTGGACCTGCTCCAGAAATCAGAGGCCTATATGGAGGACCTTCGCGGAAACCAGATTTCCATGATCTTCCAGGAGCCGAACGCGGCCCTGAACCCGACCATGAGCATCGGCGACCAGGTGTCCGAGAGCTTTCTGTTTCATCAGAAAAAGGAGATGTGCGTTAAGATTCTCGAAGATTTCTGCGCCCCGGGGTGCAGGGCCTTCTATCCCGTGAAGAAGTTCCAGCAGGCGGTGTACCGGATCGCGGCCCGGGACCCTGAAGCTTTGGCTCTTAAGATGCTCGATAGACTTCCGATCCTAAAACTCTGGCGGAAAAAACTCAAGAAAGAGGCGAAAAGACGCTCCATCGAAATCGTGGGGGAACTCGGCATCCCCTACCCGGAACAGATCGTGGAACAATATCCGCACAACCTCTCAGGCGGCATGAAACAACGCATCGTCATTGCCATCGCCTTGGCTTGCCGCCCCATGCTGCTGATCGCCGACGAGGCGACTTCGAACCTGGACGTAACCATTCAGGCGCAGATTCTCGAACTCCTGCGTCGGCTTAAGGAGGAGGTCATCTCCTCGATCCTGTTGATTACCCACGACCTCGGGGTGGTAGCTGAAACCTGTGATCGCGTCGGCGTCATGTACGCCGGAAACGTGGTTGAGGTGGCCGATGTCAAGGATTTGTTTATCAAGCCCTTGCATCCTTACACGAAGGCGCTGCTGGACGCGGTACCCAAGCTTTCCATGGAAGGATCGCTCAAGAGCATTGAAGGGAACGTTCCAAACCTGATCATGCCGCCGCCGGGATGCCGCTTCCACCCCAGGTGCCCACACGCCATGGAAATTTGCGGGAAAGAGGCCCCAGATCTGATCGAGATCGAGGGAAATCACACGGCGGCGTGCCATTTGTTCTAGAGGGTCGGGCAGCGTCCGTGATGAAACGGTCCTCTTAAGAACCAACTCGTGAAGCATGGAAAAAATTCTCGAACTTGAAGATCTCAAAAAGTATTATCCGATCCTGGGAGGAGTCCTTCGCAGGGAAATGAATTCCGTTAAAGCCGTGGACGGTGTGGATCTGGACATTTACCGGGGCGAGTGCCTCGGCGTTGTCGGGGAATCCGGTTGCGGTAAGACCACTGCGGGCAAGACCATCATTCGCCTCCACGATCCCACAAGCGGAAACGTTTACTTCTACCAAAAAGACGGGGGAGCTGAGGTTCGGATCGACATCGGATCTAAGAAAAGGTCCGCACTCAAAAAGCTCGGTATTCGAGGTAAGCTACAGATGGTCTTTCAGGATCCCACTACTTCCCTTGACCCGAGGATGCTGGTCAAGCACATCATCGCCGAGCCCATAAAGGAACAGGTGAGCCTGGGAGGTAGGGAACTTGAGGACCGTGTTGTTGAGCTGCTCGGATTGGTCGGCCTGACTAGGGATCATCTGCTCCGCTACCCGCATGAATTTTCCGGGGGTCAGCGGCAACGTATCGCCGTGGCGAGGGCCATCGCCACGGACCCTGAGTTTATCGTGCTGGATGAGCCCACTTCAGCCCTGGACGTATCCGTACAGTCCCAGATATTGAATCTGTTGAAGTCCCTTCAGGAAACGCTCAATCTGACCTACCTGTTTGTGACGCACCATTTGCTGGTAGTGAAATATATCAGCCACCGAACGGCAGTCATGTATCTCGGGAAAATGGTCGAAATTGCCCATACCGAGGATATCTTTTCGCGGCCCGTGCATCCGTATACCCATGCACTACTCTCAGGCATTCCCGTTCCGGACGTTGAACACAAGCAACGCCGTATTGTCCTCTCCGGGGATGTCCCGAGTCCCATCAACCCGCCGTATGGGTGTCGGTTTCACCCGCGGTGTCCCTTTGCCGTGGATCGTTGCCGGAATGAAGAGCCGTCCCTCGAAGACATGGAAAATGGTCACAAGGTGGCCTGCCATCGGAAATCGGAGGTGGAAAAGCTTGTGCGGAAAAAGTTTGGCGCCCAGATCCAATGAAAAACTATCGACAATATCTAGATTATATTAGATAACACTTGGAAATAAAAAGTTAAAGTGCTTATCATTTATTTAACTTATGGATTCCCGAAGCGACAAACGGGATTCTCCGGGAGGGACGTACCATGACCCAAGGGTCCGTGTTGGATCGTTTCCTTGAAATTCATTCCAACATTCGCAGTAGGTTCCCTCAGATGGAACGGGACGTTCATGGGAACGAAAGAACCTACCTTAACAGTGCCGCGGGAACAATCATGGTTGATCTTGCCATTCATGCACTGGCTGATAAAGCTCGGTCTTCAAATCCCCAGCCCGGTAATATAGATCCTGCGGAAATAGCCACAGATCTGTTGCATAGGCACGTTCGGGAATTTGTTGCGGACTTCATTCATGCCGGTAAACCGGAGGAAATCAGCTTTCACTCCTCCACAACCCATGCCCTGTTCAATCTCGCTTATTCCCTTCGGACCATTCTTACTAGGGAAAACAACCTCGTCGTTACCGATCTGGATCACATGGCCAACATATCGCCGTGGGAAGATATTTGGGGCTTGGAAAATGATTGTCAAATTCGACGAGCCAGGGTGAATGACAAGGGTTGTCTGGATGTGGATCATTTGCTCTCCTTGATTGACGAAAAGACGGGGCTCGTGGCCGTAACCATGGCTTCAAATGGTTTTGGATCCGTGGTTCCACTGAAGGAGATCATTCCCCTCCTTCGAAGAAAGTCACGTACGTGCCTCATTTGTGTAGATGCGGTGCATCATGCATTGCATGGACCAATTGATGTTCAAGAGATGGATTGCGACTTTCTGGCATTCTCTGGTTACAAGCTTTTTGGACCCATGCTCGGTGTGCTTTGGGGTAGAGAGGATCTGCTTCGTCGGCTAAGGCCCTATAGGGTCGAAACGAATAAAGACGAATCTCCGTATAAGTTCGAACAAGGCACGCTCAATAATGCCGTTCTTGCATCGTTGGAAGGCGCGTTAGAATATTTGCTTTGGCTCGGCGATGAGTTGGCCATAAGTGTCAAACAAGAAATTCCCATGAGGGGAGACAAATTACGATTTGTTATGAACGCAATTGCCGAGTACGAGGGTAAACTGTCTCGATTGATCTTGGAAGGTTTTCAGAGGCTCGACAGGGACAAATTCCGATGCTACGGCATTACTGATCCACAAAGGATTCATGAACGAGATCCCACTTTCTCATTTGAGATAAGTGGGAGGAGTCCCAAAGAGATAAAGAAATATCTATGGGAGGAGTATGGATTTCAAATAGCTGACGGTAATCACTACTCCGCTGCCATCTACAGGCATCTCGGTCGTGGTAGCATGTGCCGTGCCAGTTTCGCGCACTATGATACGCTTCAAACTGCTAAGTCATTCGTTGAGGCTCTGCAATCTCTCTTAAGTTAGAATAGGAAGGAGAGGAGGCCGTGAGATTTTGAGATTTTCAAGAAGGGGTGGGTATCCGGCGTTAACACTGGGAGGAACTGAGCTTCGAGGGGTGGAAGGCTCGACGTTACATTCTCATGATCATATGTCCTGGATATATCTCCTGCAACTTTCCCTCTTTAATCAATGGTTTCCCGTTAACGAACGTCCAATCCAGGCCGGATGCAAATTGCTTTGGATTTTCAAATGAGGCGTTATCCCGGAAATTCTCCGGAGAAAATATGAGTAAATCCGCATAAACACCCGGTTCAATTCGCCCTCGATTTTCCAGGTTCAATCGCTTCGCTGGCGCCGAAGTCATCTTTCGGATAGCTTCTGCTAGAGGGAAAAGCTTTTTTTCCCGACAAAAATGGCTGATCACCCGGGGGAAGGTCCCATAGGCCCGCGGGTGGGGAAATTTCCCCAAAATGCCGTCACTTCCTACCGTTTGCAGAAAATGCGTCATCGCACACTCAACGTCCTTTTCTGACATGGCGTGATAGATTGCAACGACCTGCAATTCTTCCTCAATCAATAGATCCAAAACTGCCTCCTCACTGGAAATTCCTCTATCTCCGGATATCCCTTCAATGGTTTTCCCCGCTAATCCCTGGTTTTTTTGGCTCTCCACCGACGCAATGGTGATAGAAGCCGGGCCACCTCTACACTCGATGGATTTTCTCAACGCGGCAAGGATTCCCTTCCGGATCTCAGAACTACCCAAACGCTGGTGTAATGCCTTCCACCCCCCTTCCATTGCCCATCCCGGAAGAAGGACCGATAGGGATGTGCATGATGCCTCATAGGGATACTGGTCGAATGCGATGTCAATTCCTTGTCCGAGGGCGTACTCTAGTTTCTCTAATACCTTCGGCATATTCCCCCAATTGTTTTTCCCCGAGCATTTCAAATGGGAAATATGGATTCTACAGCCGGTCTCCCTACCCACAGTTATCATTTCCTCTAATGCCTGAAAAAGCTCGTCTTGCTCATTGCGAATGTGGGCTATCACAATCGAGTCATAATCCTTTACCACTCTGCCTAAGTAAATCAATTCGTTCGTGTCTGAATAACTGGATGGAGGATAAACCAAACCTAGAGATAACCCCACAGCGCCCTGTTTCAGACCATTTGCCAATAATTCTCCCATACGGTGCAACTCTTCCTGGGAGGGCAAAGCAATCCTGTGCCCCATGACTGCAAGTCGCAAATTGCAGTGTCCAACAAGTGTCATGAGGTTCAGTGGGGCCTTCTTTTCTACCAATTTTTGCAACAAGTGCTCTACGTCCCATGACTTCCACTCATCTTCCAGGTGTCCTGCCAGAGGTTCAATCATTTCCATCAGGTATTCTTTTGAGGATTCGGTCAGGGGTGCAGCTGAAATTCCATCCTGACCGATCAATTCCGTTGTAACTCCCTGATAGATCTTATGCGTAAGGGGGGAGGCGTTAAGATAGAGGATATCCGAATGACTATGCATATCGATAAACCCCGGCGCAGTGATTCTCCCCTCGCTTTCAATCAGGTTTTTCGGATCAATATGACCCACGTTTCCAACCTCAACAATCCGATCTCTACGGATCGCTATATCTCCCCGAAATGGGGTGCGCCCGGTTCCGTCAATAATAATCGTATCTTTGATAAGCCAATCGATCATATTGGTCTTCCCTTCACTAGGCCCCCCTCAAGCATTATCACGTCACGTAATAAGGGTCGGGGATCGATTCTTGCATTCTTAATCAGAGCTTTTGAAGTGGAGGAGCTTCATGAGACACATCGATCCAACCCTTCTTCCCCTCTCTTCCGCCTTCTCCCTTCCTCGAGAATGTGTTAAAATGTTTGGTGAATTTATCTCGATTATACCCAAAATCGATGACAAGAAGCCATGAAAAGCCTACGGCGAAGGATATAACGAGGGAATGAGAACCAAGAAGGGAGCCGCGAATATGGCTAGGACCGATGCGCCTTCCTCAACCGACTTTATTCGTGAAATTATCGACGGGGATTTGAGGGCAAACAAGAACGAAGGTCGAGTCGTCACCCGATTTCCACCAGAGCCAAACGGGTATCTGCACATTGGACACGCCAAGTCCATCTGCCTTAATTTTGGCATCGCCGCCCAATATGGTGGCACCTGCAATTTACGATTCGATGATACAGATCCAAGCGGTGAGTCCGTTGAATACGTGGAATCGATCAAATCAGACGTTCGATGGCTTGGATTTGATTGGGATGATCGACTGTTCTACGCATCCGACTATTTTGATCGACTTTACCAGTATGCCGTACAGTTGATCAGAGATGGTAAAGCATATGTGTGCAGCTTGAGCCCTGAGGAAATCAGAGAATATCGCGGTACCCTAACGAGGCCGGGAAAGGACAGCCCATACCGGAACCGTTCCGTAGAAGAGAACTTGGACCTGTTCGAGCGCATGCGGACTGGAGAATTCGAGGAGGGAGCCCACGTACTTCGCGCAAAGATAGACATGGCATCTCCAAATATCAATATGCGGGATCCGACCCTCTACCGCATTAAAAAGGCAGCACACTACAGAACGGGCAACAAATGGTGCATTTATCCGATGTACGACTTTACCCATTGCCTTTCGGATTCGATAGAAGGGATCACACATTCGATCTGTACGCTGGAATTCGAAAACAATCGCCCCTTGTATGACTGGGTGCTTGACCAATTGAACGTGGATTGCCATCCACAACAGATCGAGTTTGCTCGCCTCAACCTCAGCTACACCGTTCTGAGCAAGCGAAAGCTCGTGGAATTAGTGGAAAAAGAGTATGTTGCTGGGTGGGACGATCCACGGATGCCTACACTAGCTGGGATGCGGAGGCGCGGCTACACACCGGAGGCAATCCGAAACTTCTGCGAGCGCATCGGGGTTGCCAAGCGGGATAGTGTGGTCGATGTGGCTCTGCTCGAGCATTACCTTCGCGAGGATTTGGATCGGCGGACACCCCGTGTGATGGCCGTACTGCGTCCCCTTCGCGTGGTCATTGATGACTATCCTGAAGACCAAACAGAGGAGCTCGATGCCCCGTATCATCCGCAGGATCCTAGTATGGGATCACGGAAAGTCCCTTTCTCACGCTTGCTTTACATCGAACGAGAGGATTTTCTTGAGGAGCCCCCGAAGAAATTCTTCCGTCTGGGTCCGGGTCGTGAGGTGCGGCTCCGATATGCCTACTATATAACATGTAAAGGAGTGGTTAAGGATGAACGAACTGGCGAAGTGGTCGAGGTACATTGCTCCTATGATCGCGAGACACGAGGCGGTTGGTCCTCAGACGGGCGCAAGGTCAGGGGAACAATACACTGGGTTTCGGCTGCTCATTCGCTCCCGGCGGAAGTACGCCTGTACGATCGCCTCTTCCAGACAGCAAACCCAACCGGTGAAAAGGAGGGCAATGATTTTACGAGAACTTTGAATCCAAGATCCTTGGAAACATTGACTTCCAGCCGAGTCGAACCAAGCCTGGCCGATGCGGCACCAGAAAGCCTTTACCAGTTCGAAAGGCTTGGCTATTTCTGCGTAGATTCCGCTGATTCTTCCCAGGGGACACCTGTATTCAATCGGACAGTGACGTTACGAGATTCATGGGCTAAGATCGCGAAAAGGGAGAAAAAGTAGAGAAGTATAGAAAATTGGGAAGGCCCGGGAATAGATTCCTCGTTCTTCGAGATGAAACTCCGCACTTGATTGTCAAGGAATTGTAAGAGCGTTTCTGCCTTGGGTACCGTAGCCACGTTCCGAACAAAGAAAGATATCCCACCAACGACTGCCTGACTAGTTCCGTAGTGTGAAAGGCAACCGTGTAACCCAGAGCCTACTTGCGGACAATAAAGTAGCCTTGTCATGAGGGCGCAAAGCAAAAAAGGGGTTAACTCGATTTGAGCTAACCCCTTGATCCTCAGTGGCTGGGGGACCAGGATTCGAACCTGGGTTCACGGAGTCAGAGTCCGTTGTCCTTCCACTGAACGATCCCCCATTAAGTTCACTAACTTAAAATACACGAAATCTCAATGGGAGTCAATAAAAAGGCTCCAGGCCTCAGGATCAACGGGTACACAGTAACCCATCCTGATTAAGGTTTATTGGATACGACCTCTTGAACTCTCCATCCAGAAACATAGGTAACAGTCTCAAAACTAATGGGGGCTCCATTAAAAAATAACACCATTAAAGGCGATTGTGATACCAGGTATTGAAATATGATACACTTGATAAGAAGACAGAAGTTGACCCTGACCAATAGGATATCCATTTGAGCTTGGCACAAAAAAAGGTACGATTTGGTCTATATCACCTTATCGAAGTCGCATGTCTGAGAGAGGAAATGATGGATGAGATAACGTACAAGCCAATTGGAATCATTCATTCTCCCTTTAAAGAACCCAAGGGGACACCTATCCAACCTTTGGCTGCCAAGGGTATCGATGCAAGAGTTGAGGTATTCCCAGAATATGCTGAAGGTTTAAAGGACGTTGAGGGATTCTCCCACATTATCTTGTTATACCACTTCCACTTGTCCAAGGGATCATCCCTGAAATTGAAGCCATTTATGGATGAAGAAGAGCACGGAGTCTTTGCAATGCGAGGTCCAAGCAGACCGAACTCCATCGGCATTTCAGTGGTGCATCTTATGGGAATTGAAGGGAACATCCTCCATATTCAAGATGTAGATATTGTAGATAGAACTCCCCTTTTGGATATCAAGCCTTATGTACCGGAATTCGATACAAGAGAGGTAGAGAAAATAGGGTGGCTCGAAAAGAATGTGCGCAAGCTTGCAACAACAAAAGACGACGGAAGATTCACTCAATGATTTGTAGTCCGAATCGATGAAAATGGAACCCATCAGGTTGTATGATGGTGAAACGATTGCGATCAACTATGGGGTGGGTCTTGATTCCAAGATCCTTCATTAATAACCCATCATTGGACAGAGGGGGTGTCTCATGAAAAGGGGTTGCGTATCACTCATTTTTGCCGTCTTTATCACATTTGGCGGACCCGCATATGCCGATCAGGCCGCTGAGGAGATACTGAAAGCAATTGTTAAGGTACACTCGATTGTTCCAAAGGATGCGCGTACAGCCGGTTCGCTCGGAACGGAACGCGAAGGGAATGGCGTGGTCATTGATGCACAAGGTCACATTCTCACCATCGGCTACCTCATCCTGGAAGCCGAGACCATCGAAGTAGTTGGGCCGGAAGGCAAGCCAATCAGCGCAACTTTTGTTGGTTACGACCATGCGACTGGCTTTGGCATTTTACGGACAGACAAGCCTCTCAGTGTGGCGCCCATGACGCTGGGACAATCGTCAGAAGTCGACCAAGGCGACCCGATTCTGGTAGCAGGTCATGGAGGAAAAGATGCGGTTCAACCCGTCCGGGTCGTTTCCCGCGGGGAGTTCGCAGGCTACTGGGAGTATCTTCTCGAGGATGCCATCTATACTTCTCCACCCTATCCCGAATTTGGCGGAGCAGCGCTGATAGGCCGTGACGGTCAACTCCTCGGTATCGGGTGTATTTTCACCCAGTTGGTGGTTTCGGGAGTTGGCTCGCTTTCCTGTAACATGTTTGTTCCCATCGACCTCCTCAAGCCGATTCTCGCTGATCTGATTGCCACAGGCCGTTCTCGTGAGACGCCAAAACCCTGGTTGGGACTCAGTGCGGAAGAGGCCCACGGACGCGTATTCGTTCTACGGGTTAGGTCCGAAGGCCCCGCCTCTCAAGCGGGCCTCCAACCCGGCGACATCGTTCTTGCAGTTAACAAAAAAGCCGTGAAGGGACTTGGTGATTTTTACCGCAAGGTTTGGGGTCTTGGCAGTGCAGGGGTTGATGTCCCTCTCAGCGTTCTCCAGGGAATTCAGATCCGTGACATAACAGTGCACTCTGCCGATCGCTCCCAGTATTATCGCCTTACGCCAGGAAAGGGGAGTGGTAAGGTCTCAAGACTGGACAAGAGTTTAATCACTGAAAATTATGATGGATAAAGGGAGAAAGGGAAAAGAGGCCAGATCTCAACATTTGCCATACATGGGTAAACAAAAGGGGAGGGGGTATAATATAAACCTTGACCATTGCTACGAACGGCTTCGTGGATGAATTTGTGGCACCCCTGGAGCCGTTTTTTAGTAGAGGGAATGAGACTCTTAGTCCCCCGATTTAGCTCCATCCCATTTGGGAGGTAATTGGCTGGTTTGATCGAGTTGCTGAACGACGGGGAGTGAAGGATCGTCTCCCAAGAAGTTGTCACCGAGCTCAGCGAATTTCAACAAAAAGGGGAACTATCATGCTCAAAAACAAGGTAGCTATCGTGACCGGGGGATCCCGTGGAATTGGGAAGGCCATCGTGCAGCTCTTTGCCGAAGAGGAAGCAAATTTATGCATCACGGCTTTAGATAAGAATAGGTTGGAAACCTTTGTCCAGAGCCTCAGAGAGAAAAATGTCAACTGTATTGGGGTGGTGGCTGATAGTACCAGAGAGGGTGAAGTAAGGGATATGGTCAAAGAAACAGTAAGAACGTTCGGCAAAGTGGATATTCTCATCAACAATGCCGGAGGAGGTTCTCATTTGGTTTCTATAGATGATATCGAACTTGAGGAATGGGAAAGAATCATCAGAAATAACCTGACCGGCACATATATCTGCTGCAAAACGGTAATTCCCCATATGAAAAAACGGAAAAGTGGTAAGATTGTAAATGTTTCTTCCGTTGCTGGGCGATTCTTCAGCCAGTTGTCGGGGCCTAACTATGCTAGCGCAAAGGCCGGTATACATGGTCTAACGCGACAGCTTGCTCGAGAACTTGGACCTTTTAATATCATGGTAAACGCGGTGGCACCGGGAACAACCCTGACAGAACGTGTGGAAAAAAAATGGTTGTCTCGGGCCAATGATCATCGAGATCAGATTTTATCGATGATTCCTCTAGGCCATTTAGCTCAACCCGAGGATATTGCCGGGCCCGTTCTCTTCCTCGCCAGCAGTCTCTCAAACTATGTGACGGGCGTGACCCTGGATGTTAACGGTGGTTTTTATATGGCGTAATTCCTTGAGTTTCTCAATTGTAAATTACTGAAATTGTTGAATAAGTAGAAGTAAAGGTTGGCACATCGAGTCACATGAAACGGCCTTTGAACGTAGGAACAGCTGTTAGTCGAAGAGTTTGTAAAGACGCATGAATAAACGGCGGTGGTCAGCTAGCATCGTGGCGAGATATACTCTGTTCCAGGTGCCCGCGGTGGTTGTCCTGGTCTTGATTCTGCTTCTGGCTCGACGTTGGGTGGATATTCCCGCATGGTTTTTCTGGGGGCTCGTCGCTCTCTGGGTGGCCAAGGACGTGATCCTGTTCCCCTTCACATGGCGTGCTTATGAGCGGAAAGATGTTAGGCGCGCCAATTCGATGATCGGCGCGCGAGGCATCGCGGAGGACCGACTGGCTCCTTCGGGTTACATCCGCGTACACGGGGAGCTGTGGCAGGGCGAGGTGATGGAAGGTTGTTCTCCCATTGACAGGGGAGAAGGGGTGCGGGTTCGAAAAATCCGAAAGCTGACACTCCTCGTACAGCCGGAAAATGAAGAAAACACCGAGTAACCCGGCCCCCTGAGAGGAGAGGAGAAAATGAGGGTGAGACATTGATGTCGAACGAGACGTTGTTCTTATAAATTTTAGTAGTTTACGCGCTATTTTCGATAATTTTTCTTAACTTAGAGAGGCTCATCAAAAACTCGCTTCATTACCGGCTTTTCCTGACGCCGCGGCGGAAATCGAGTTCCACCTTTGCTTGGTTATTTTTTTTGAGTGGCCATGTGTCAAGAGATTTGAGGAAGCTGGAAAGATGTTGGGACTTTTTATGACCACGGCGAACGGCCTTTTCGTGGGCAACAGCCTCATTCTCCCTCTCGCGGGAGTTCGTACCTTTACACGGGGGATCAACGGCGGGATAAGAGCCAATGGTATTGGCGGTTGCACGCCATGGAAATACGGCAGTGATTGCGAAGCAGGCTGAATTGCAAAGGCTATCCAGCAGAACCGGGGAGCAAACATGAGCGCTCATGCGAAATTCTTGATCGTTGTAATCGATGGGCTGCGACCGGACATGGTAACACCGGACGCAGCTCCCAATCTGTCACGCTTTGGGATCGAAGGCTGCAATTTTTCAGCAAGCCGTACAGTGTTCCCGACGCATACCCGTGTCATTGCCACGGCACTGGCCACGGGGTCATTTCCCCGCAACCATGGGATCGTCGCCAACATGTCCTACGACCCCAAGGTTTTTCGCGACCGCGTGATCAATACAGGCGATATCACGCATATCGAGGCGGGAGAGTTGGCCTACGGAGGGCGGTTGGTCACGACGGCGAGCATGGGCGAGATCGCAGCCCAGAACGGGTTTCGAGTTGCGGTTGTGAGCACTGGTTCGGGCGGAAGCACACGTTTGGTCAACCCCAAGGCTCGTGAGTTGGGCCATGTCAGCCTGTGCCTCAGGGCGTGGGAGGTTTCCATACCAGCCGATTTTTTAGGTGAAATGCTGGAGGACTTCGGTCCCATTCCCCCCGCCGCCAGACCCAACTCGGCACGGACCCGAATGTAAACGGATATGTTCTCGGAGTGCGTGTTTCCGCAGGTTCAAGCGGACATCTCAGTGCTGTGGTACACCGATCCGGACTTTACGTACCATTATTGCGGCATTGGATCGGCCGAGAGCTACCGGGCGATACGCGACATTGACGATCAGTTCGAGCGCCTCCTCACATGGCGGCAGCGATCGGGATTACAAGAGCGCCTGCACATTATCGTGGCTTCCGACCACGGCCATATTCGCGCACGACGGAAGGTTCGGGCTAGGGAAGAGCTTGCCAAGGCGGGTTTGCGTTTGATACCCATTTTCTCGAAGGTGCGGATTATGTAGGCAAACTGGGCTACTCAGGGGCCATCTGGGTGCGTAACGGCGATCGACAGCTGAAAGGTGCGTTGGTTGAGTGGTTGTTCGAACAGCCATGGTGTGGATTGGTATTTACATCGGGAGGCGACGGAATCAAGGGTGGTATTCCCGGTACCTTTGATCGGTCACTGGTCATGACTGACCACGAGCGGGCGTCGGAAATCTATTACATCATGCGTAATGACGACGCGGTAGATGCAAACGGCGTGGTCGGCGGGTGTTATTTTGACGGCAAATATCCCGAAGGCGGGAGCGTTCACGGCGGGCTGCACCCAAAGGAACTGAACATCGTACTCATGGCTCAGGGGACCCAGTTCCGGCATTCGTTCCAGTCTGACTACCCGGCAGGCATCATCGATATTGCGCCCACTGTACTCCACCTGTTGGGATTGCCGCGACCCGACGGCATGGACGGACGAGCACTGAGCGAGGGATTAGTCGGATGCCTCCTCAAACCTCAGGAACCGGAGAGGCTGGAAAACTCCGTCGGTGCCGCGGCGCGACGGCAGCACCTTCAATTCTCTCGGGTTGGCTCGACACTATATCTCGATGGCGGTTGGGTAGGGCAGGGATAGAGTGAACCCGCAATTCATTGCGATTAAACTCCTCCGGGCGCTCATCACGCTCTGGCTTATTGTAACCTTTGCCTTTGTGATCCTGCGTACGTCCGGTGATCCGATCGAGGCGCTGGCGGGGGACGGTCGCACCTCATCTTTGCATGGTGGATCGTGGTATTTCCCGGACTTACGATTTTTCTGACCACCCTATCCATTAGCATCTTCGACGATTGGCTCCGGGATCGCCTCGACCCCACCCTTAAGTAGTTCGGGGAAACGTGGTGCGAGTTACCAAGGCTGCAACAATATCCTGCAACGATGGTAATATTTCATTTAGGGTGAAGTTTTTCTGAGAAATCTAATCCTCAGAATCCATGGGGCCAGGTACAGGATTTTTCAGCGGGAAGAAGAGGATATTTCCCTGGGGCTTCCTGGCTTTTAATGGATGTTGATTAAACAAGATTTCACATAGTCTTAAGGCTTGATCTTAAGGTTCAACCCTATTTCTTTCGCTCATTACATTTATTTTTCTAGGTTGCTATTTTAGGAATATACTTCTTAATCTTGCATGCCTGATTTGAAATGCAGGTTGAACAATCCCTGGGGTGTGTTTGGCAGCCAGCATAAAGGGCATAAGAACCGGCAAGGCGGGCGTTCTCTGAGGTATATCTTTCCTTGATTTTACTTTCTACATCGACGATCCTCCCAGGAATTCCCGTATTTCCGGACCAATAAACATTTTCCAAGCCAGAGTGCTTTGCGATTTCAGCGCACTTGTCCATTAGATTTCTGTCGGCACCGGAGTGGCTTTCTAGGGCAAAATTCGGCCTGAAGGCCAGAAAACATACGGGCAAAGAGGGATCGGTATCAGCTATGAATTCCGTCAATGGCCTTATCTCGTCCTCATTTATCCTCGGTATTACGAGAATTCTTATCTCCCAAAGCTTATCCTTTGTATGTCTACCGATATATTCGGCATTCCTTAGAACTGGCTTGGAGGATGCCCCTGTTAAGGCGAGGTGGACCTCACCGTTATATGCCTTAAGGTCATAGGTAATGGATGTGGTAAAACCTAGGATCCTCTGTAAGCTTTCCTCCGTCGCATATCCATTTGTGTCAAAATTTACCTTGATATTTGGATTTATCCTCCGGGCCTCCTCAACAACCTTTTCTATATACGGCAAGTGAATGGTTGGTTCTCCACCTGAAAAGAATATTCTGTCAGCTCCCATCAGTTTAGCTGAGAGGGAGTTCAGATTATTGAGGCACTCCTCGGCCAACTCTTTTGGATCCTCATATCCTCTCTGCCCGAACCCATTATCTGGGTATTGTGAAATTGTCCAGTTCTGGCAATTCAAGCACTTATAATTGCAACCAGCCATAAAAACCGTATAACTTTCTGGCGGTGCTGGGTGCAAAGTGGCAGAAGCCACAGTTGGCATTGTCACCCTGCAAACCCCTGTTTCTCCCCTTAGCCTGTTTACCCCGCACTTATGTTCGCAGAGTTCACATTTCTCTAAATCCCCGAGAAAATCTAGTGCTGTCATTTGAATTTCTCTCTTTTGTGGCTCTATATATCAACGTAATGCCGCCCAAGAATATCCATACCCTGTGTCTGAAAGTCTTACCATGTTTCTCTTTATAGCGAATCTCAGTGTGTTTTTCAAATCATTGCACGCTTTCTGATCATACATAGTAATGATCAATAACTCCATAAGTTTGCTTTGACACTAGATCTGTATTTGATAAAATAACGGAAATACCTTACGGAGGTACGTGCTTTCAACTCGGGTCTTCATGGGATGGTGCTCTCGAGCCGGTACCTTTCCGTATTTTCATTCACGATGGGCAGGGTATTCCCTGGAGCAAAGAATAGAGGCCACATTCACAGAATAAGAGAAGAGATTTGAGTTGCAGCACGTGTACGAGGAATAACCACTAACAAAGATTTTAACGGGGCAGATATGAAGCGGAAAATTATTTCAATGGTTACCATAATCGTATTCATTGCGGTATGCCTATGATTTGAAAAGGAACCGCCAAGAAACAGCTCGGGTATATGATTACCAGCCATCGGAAGGGACCCTTGTGAGAATCGAGTATACCTCTGTCGAACCTGCCAAAGTCAAGCCAGGCGACAAGGTAGAACTTGGTGCAACCTATGCTTTGCTTAGCCCATCCTCTGATTCCGATATCACGACAACCGAGATACGCGAAATACGACATGAAGCAGAGCTGGTGGGTAAGCCAGAGGTGACGGTAACCCGCAAGGGCGGAACCTATTTTTCAAAAGTACCGCTTCTGTTGCCGTCAAATGCGAAAAAAGGTATCTACAAGGTAGTGACGATCATTCAGGTTGCCAACGCAAAAGACTCAAGCGGAACAACATTCGTCGTCCAGTAAAAGAAAAACAGCTGAGAGCCATACCACGCCCAACGACCTATTTAAGGGCAATAGGGCTGCTGGCCCCCGATGAAATATTCGCTGCGGAGGACTCCAGCGCGTCTAGCTAGGCCTACGGTACAAGAAATTAGCACCAAGCACCAAAGTCCGCTTTTACTTCCACTTTATCCTCGTGCCACTCTCCCTCTTTCACTTCGTGACAATGAATTCTCTTAACATAGCTTTCCCGACGACTTCTTTCTGACTCAACACGGTTCCGTCCCATTTGCTTGGCCCGATAGAGGGCCTCATCCGCCGCTTTTACGACCGCCTCTGGTGTAGGGTGAAGGTGGCTCTTCCGGGCTACCCCGATACTCACGGTTACACCAACCTGTTCCTTTCCACCAGGGGGCCTGTCCTTTCGTCGGGGCTTGTGAGAAGGGCGATTCTTCCCCCTGATCGTAAACTTAGACGACTCTATGGACTGACGAAGTTCCTCCAAGAGGGGAACCATCCCCTGTACTCTACGCCCGGGCACGATAAGTGCGAACTCCTCTCCCCCATAACGGAAGGCCTGGCCGGAGGACACCTTTCTAAGGCGGGCAGCGACGAACCGCAGGATTTGGTCCCCTACTTGATGTCCGTAACGATCGTTGAAATGCTTAAAGTTATCCACGTCAACCATCGCGATGGCATAGTGCCTCCCCAGCCTTCGGAGGCTTTCTTCAAAAGCCCGACGACCCGGTATGCCCATAAGTTCATCCAAGTAGGCCCGTCTCCAGGTCAATCCGTATAGGCCACTCAAAAGGAAGAAGGTGCAAAAAAAGAAGAAAACGGGCCAGGGAGCGCTAGAGACGGACTCGGGCCACCATCGCTCCCCGTGCAGAGAGGCGAACCCCAGTGAAATCAAAGACCATGTCCAAGACGGCCTCAGGTCAGGGCGCTCTGCGAAGGGCAAGGCCCAAAGGGCAGAAAGTGCCAAGAGAATGGAGATGCTTTTTACCCCACCAGGAATCCCGGCCAAATTGGCCGACCAGAATTCTGTAAATCCTTGGTTCCAAGCCCAAATGAACGACCCTAGCCAGATGGAAATGGCCGCTCCAAGGCGAGCCCATCCCCATAGACTTTTGAGGGTCCTCTCAGGACAACTCAGCAGCAAGGGAAACGCCCAGGGGAGGAACACCGCTAGCCCTTCCCTCAAGGCTGTAGGGGATGGTCCCTGGGGAAGGGGAATGCTGAGAAGTGCGTGTGCACCTAACAGAAGAAGGACCAGAAGGGGCATCTTTCCCTGCCGCAGGTGGCAACCCCACAAGGCAGCCACCACCAGAAGCAACACGGGGAGGTGCGGAAGCCAACGCACCATTTCCCCCTGAAAGGTTTTATCCCACCAGTTCTGAAGGGACTCTGGTGCAAAAAGGAGGAGGACCACAGTCCCCCCCAAGCATCCCAAAGATACGCCCCAGATCAGAAACCGCTTCATTGCTTCCTCTATTGTCCACCCTCGCGGATGGGTTGGTTTTCCGGAGACTCTGTTTTACTTTAGCTTTCCTTGTATGCGAATGTCATGCCATAGCGCTCAATGAGGAAAAAATCAATAAAATCAGGGTATTAAGGTAACATCGTCTTATCACGGTCTGACATGCCTATGAAGCGGATTCATAGTTTCTAACAATTTCTGACACCAAGGGATTTCCAAGGAACCTGGCTGAGCTCAAGTTGATTAGCCGTCTTAGACACGGCCTTCTCCATGAAGCGATGGGAGGAGGGAGGCGACGGAACTAAATTTGGAGTTTCCTAACTTATGCGAGGAGTATTTTTGTAACCTGTAGATTCACTGATGGGGGAAGGTCGTTAAAAAATGTCGCTTCAGAACAGTATGGGGTTGCAATTCTGGGGATACAATACTAATCTGGTAATACGTTAGCCCAGTATTGATAGCTACGGAAGAAGGGTCAAAAAGTGTCTGATCAGTGCTAACCTCATTGTAACTACACGTAACGTGGTGAATTACAAAAAAAGGAGGGAGCGATGAAGGCAGCAGTCCTCTATGAACCGGGGTCACGATTTGTCGTCGAAGACGTGGAGGTCCAGGAGCCAAAGCATGGTGAGGTCATGGTGCAGGTGGTGGCCGCCGGGGTCTGTCACAGCGACCTCCATGTGGTGAGAGGGAAGCTGAAGGTACCGCTCCCCGCCATCCTGGGTCACGAGGGGGCTGGTATTGTTGAGATGGTCGGCGAGGGTGTCACCAGCGTGCGGAAGGGGGATCACGTGATTCCGCTGTGGCGGCTCTCATGTGGACGGTGCGAGTGGTGTCTCGGTGGCCGGCCGGCCCTGTGCGATGCGGCGATCCAGATCCGGGACACAGGTCGACTGGCGGACGGAACCAGCCGCTTCCGCAAAGGCTCGGCGGAAATTAAGCACTTCGCCGGGGTCTCGACGTTTGCCAGCTTAAGCGTGATGATGGAGCAGTCAGTGGTGAAGATCCGGAAGGACATCCCTCTGGAGAAAGCTGCGCTGGTGGGATGCGGGGTGATCACAGGAGTAGGCGCGGTGGTGAACGCCGCCAAGGTTCGTCCCGGCACATCCGTCGCTGTGTTCGGAACCGGTGGGGTAGGGCTGAACGTCATTCAAGGGGCCGCTCTGGTGGGGGCGGAGAAGATCATCGCCGTTGACCTCTTGGATAACAAGCTCGAGTTGGCCCGCGAGATGGGAGCGACCCATGGGGTCAACGCGAGTAAGATCGACCCGGTGGTCAGGACTAAGGAGCTAACGGCAGGCCAGGGGGTGGACTATGCCTTCGAGGTTGTGGGACTTCCCGAGACAATCAGCCAGGCGGTGGAGGTGCTTCGAAAACGAGGAGTGGCCGTCATCCTTGGGGTGACTCAGCGAGAGACAACGATCCCCTTGGAGACCTTCCCGATGCTCTTCCAGGAGAGGACCGTGATGGGGTCGATCTATGGTTCGTCTCGGCCACGAGTTGACATCCCCACATTGATCGATCTCTACATGGCAGGAAAGATCAAACTTGACCCACTCCTCACCCGAACGTATCCCCTGGAGCAGATCAACGAGGCATATGACGCCTTGGAACGAGGTGAAACCGCCCGCAGCGTGGTAATGTTCTCCTAATATGTAGTTCGAAACATCATTTCTACCCTACTTGGTAGTATGCTACACTAGGAAAGATGTAAAATGGCGGTTAGACAAGCACTGCTTCTCAGAAATCCTCAATTATGCCAGGTATCCGGAATGGTTAGGAAGACGGAACTTGGGGATATTGAGCCCCTCATTGAGGATTTGCATGATACTTTAATGGATTTTAGAAAGAGATTTGATCTGAATTAATACAACACGAATACGACCATCTTGATGGCATTCTGGCTGTATCACGCGGGATTAACGGGAAATCCTTTGCAGTCCGCAGCCAGAGAAAGTTTCTGCCTTGATACCTCAGACCATCGGGTCCCCAGCATGGCAAGATCAATAGATGGGGGTTTAAGGCTCATCCTTTGACGGTAAATCGAGATTTTGATAGATAGGAGAGGCAAAAAGACCTAACGCTCTCACAGGATAGGGCCAACGCCAGATGGTGACACACATTCTGGAGGAAGTGTGCCACCATTTCAGATCCTCCTGGGAGCTAATTCTCAGTATATAAATACGGCAACCTTTAAACAAAATGTGGCAGATCATCGTCTTCAGCGGGCTGGCGGGCCTGATCACGGTATTGGGTATCTTGCTTACCAAGTCGTGGTACCGGTCTTTCCTGCGCTACAGTCATTACATCAATTCCTTCGCAGCGGGGCTCATTCTCACCACCGCTCTTATAGAACTGTTGCCACGCGGCCTGGATTACGGCGAGCAAGCTTCCCTCTATGCCCTCGGGGGCTTTGTAGCATTCCTGATCTTGGAGACATTCCTGGTTGTGCATTCGGGAGCGGAGGTGCACTACCCACACCGACGGGGGACTGCCAAAGTCTTCGTTTTCTTCTGGGGGCTTTTTTTTCACTCCTTCCTGGACGGCCTCATAATCGCGGTAGGCTTTGCAACAGACTATCAGGTAGGCCTGGTAACCGCCCTGGCGGTAATTAGCCACGAATTTCCCGAAGGGATAACCACTTTCTCGCTATTGCGCCAGAATATCAGCGACCGGAAGGCGACGGTACTTGGCGTTGCAGTAGCGCTGGCAACGCCGGCAGGTGGCTTGATCGGCGTGGCCATTCTTCCGGCACCAGAATCCGTGATGGCCGCAGCGACTGGGCTCGTGGTCGGTTCTTTCCTTTACATAGCAGCAACCGACATCGTGCCGGAGATCCGCGAAGAGAAAGCCATTCAGAACACCGTCGCCCTTGCGGCTGGCAGTCTCTTTCTGATCGTCATGCACCATCTTCTTGCACATTAAGAATTAATTATCAAAACAAGAGGAGAACCAGGAGGGAAAAAGCAATACCGGAAAGCTCGGTGGAGAAAGTCGAAAAGCGGCTGCTCGACCGAATGAACCGGGATAGGCTCCCGCTCATGTTGATCGCGTTAGTGCAAATAGCGCCCAAGCGTTACTGCGTTCCCCAAAATTGCCCTCTAAAGCGCAGGAAAAGGCGAATATGTACACAAAAAGAAGACTAGGGAAAATCTGGAGTTGGGGAACTGACTTATCCAAAACCTTAAATTCAATATTAATACCAGAGCTAAAAGGTCTTGTAATCTAATGCAATTTAGGCTTTTCTATTTCAATCGCTTTCCAAATCTTTTCTGCTTTTCTTTTCGCCTTCTCAAGTTTTTTTAAGAATTGCGAAATAAGAAGGAAGACGTGTTTGACCCAGAAGGACGTGTGAAGATTTGGAATACCTTAGAGGGGACTTCCTACACCTCATATATTTCCCCCTTCTAAAGAATTTGGCCGGGGGTCAAAATAGAAAATCCTGTATTGTCTTAGCCGACGGTCACGGGTTTTCTATTTTTGGCCCTTTTCTTTATATTTATTTAGACTTGCCATATTTCTCTTTTAATGCCTGTCGCCAATTTATTCCCTGTTCGGCTAGCATTTTCCGAGCCTGGTATTTTATTCCATCGCCAAAAAATATCTTTGGACTATTTTTGAACCTTGGACGACCAGAGGCAATATCTATCAAAGAAACTTCCTTTTTTTCCAATAATATCTTCTCGATCTCTTTTCGGCATCTTGGCCTTTCTTTCCATTTTATTTTTTCTTTCCGTATTATTTTTCTTAATGAAGGCCATCGGCATGAAATGGCCCTAACCAGAAGACTTCTAAGGAAGCTCACCCTGATAGGTCCGATGACCCCCAAGATAATAATCGCCTCGCTTTGGAATGTATTACTCATTTCTCAAAAATCTTAGCCCTCCCTCGAATTGAGCCAAGAGGACTTTGTAGAAATTATCCTAGCGGAGAGTATATTCCTCAAACTCCTTGTGAACAGGTTCTTCCAAAAAGGCAACCACGGCATCCCGGAGTAAATCGCTTTGGGTTTTATCTGGTTTGAAGGCCTTTTCTTTAATACGAAGGAACAGCATCCGTTGACCTTGAGATAGTGTAGGTTTTCGCCATTCTCCCCAGTATCTCAGGTCAGGTGTATCTGTCAACCCAGTCGAGCCAAATTCCTGACAGTTTTAGTTAATTTTTCAGTATATTGGTTTGTATTGCTTCGTTAGATGTTAGAAATAAAAAGGCCATAGTGGGTTACGCTGAATGAAAGGTTTCGAATCCTTTACATAAGAAATTCATGTGCGGTCAAAAGGAGAACTTTTGTGCACTTTACCATCTCATCGATCTCAATACTCTCATTGAAGGTGTGGGGCTGATTTGGCTCACTCGGTCCGAAAGTGATGGTTTCCACGTTTGCATCATTGATAAAATTTCTGACATCGGTTGAAAAGGGGGTTCCATATAGTTCTTCAGGGATACCTGCAATTCTGGCAGCATGTTTTCTCACCACTTGAGCGAGAAAGGCATCTGCGGGTAACTCTGCTGATTCAAACACCATTGCCATAGACTCGACCACCCGCAATTTCCCCTTCAAATGGAGGAAAATCCCATTTGATCTATAGAATCCATCGGTGCCTCCTTTTGAGATCTTCTCTGTCTAACAACAATTAGGGCTCAATACCCCACCTGTGAGCGTGGGAATGAAAGCCCTTGTGTGGAAAACACGGGAAATATGATATAGTAACCACATGTTGAGAAGTTTCCTTGGTTGGAGGGCATTTCTGGAAAGTGGAGTTTTGGAGCGAAGGCTATGTTGATGAGATGGTAGGCAAATGCTACGAAATTCGATAGAGGGAGAGCATATGACCCAGAAGGCATTTCAGGATTACTATCCGGACCACCTAAGCCATTGTTATGGTTGTGGGCGATTGAACGAGTACGGCCTGCAAATCAAGAGCTATTGGGATGGAGAAGAGACTGTCTGCGTATTCCACCCAAAGCCGTATCACATGGCTATTCCCGGTTACGTTTACGGCGGATTGATCGCTTCGATTATCGACTGCCACTCCACCGGAACGGCTGCAGCCGCAGCATATCGCACGGAGGGGCGTGAGATGGATACGGATCCGCCATTACGCTTTTTGACTGGTTCACTGCATGTCGACTATTTGCGTCCAACCCCGCTTAATGGCCCGTTGGAGGTACGGGCCCAGGTGAAGGAGATCAAAGGGCGGAAAGTTGTTGTGGCCGCAACACTTTCCGCGCAGGGTGAGGTATGCGCACGTGGGGAAGTGGTGGCCATTCAGATGCCCAAGCATTTAGCGCAGAATAATAGTTGTAATGACCCTTGAAATGAGGGAGGGCCAAAATTGGGATGAAATCTAATCTACACGTTCGTTTGAGTTAGGGATGTGATTCTATGAAGATTCTGGTGGATGCAGATGCTTGTCCTAGATCAACCTTCCATGTTTGCACGAAAGTCGGACGTAAATATGGGATTCCAGTCTGGTCGGTGGCCAGTTTTGACCACAATATTGAGTCCGATCACCATGTTGTGGTAGGAAATGATCCCCAGGAAGCTGACGTAAAAATCATGAACATGACGGATGAAGGAGATGTTGTCGTAACCCAGGATTGGGGATTGGCAGCTATAGTGTTGGGAAAGGGAGCGAAATGTTTGAGCCCGGGCGGACGGGAATTTCATTCCGAAAAGATTGACTTCTTATTGGAGGAGCGAGAGGTCAAGAGCAAATTCCGCCGAAGCGGAGGGAGAACGAAAGGACCCAAGAAGAGAACGGTCAAAGATGATCGACGATTCGAGATTTCCTTGGAACATAGTCTTATGGATACAGATGTGAGAATATAAGAAGGTTAATATTTCGTTTGCATCTCAGCTAATTGGTTTATGTATGTATCGGTTGTATTGAAAATTTCTATGATTTTTTGTGTCCAGGTCATGAGATATTATTTCAGTTGGTCGACCTTGCATCTCAAATCTGACACATCTAAAAAAATATGGGGTGTTCAAAACATTAGTAGAAAACACAGAGAATTGGTAAGGGCTGAACTACACCGATGGGATCTCTGTAAGAAGATTGTAGAACAAACTTACCGGCTGGCAAGCAAGTTCTTATAGGAGGAGGAATTCGGATGGCCAAGATTAAGGATGAAAAAGCAGAACTGGAAGGCCTGTTGGCAGTGGCCAAAGCCATGGCAGTGGCTGCGCGGACTGCTCCCAAGGCAAGAGGGGTGGATGCAATTGAAACGCTCATGGTCTTCGATGAAGACCTGAATGTTTTGGCGACAACCATGGAGGAGCATGGTGCCAAAAGTGCCATTAGCGAAGCCTTTAAACGAGATGCCAATAGCGTCCGAAAATCCCTGGTCGCTCTGCTCGTAGGGCTCCGGGATCTACGTCCAAAGAAAGTTGAAAATCCTCTCGATTGTGGAGCCTGTGGCCATGGTGACTGTGCAGGATTTCTCAAGGTCAAAACGAGGGAGGGAAAGGATTTTCCCGGTCCCGTATGTCTGTTCCAGGCCGTCGACCTGGGCATCGCCCTCTGTTCGGCCGCCTCGGTGGCGGACCGCTTCCATGTGGATAACCGAATGATGTATACTATTGGCGGACCGGCCCGCGAACTAGGGTGGATGAAATCCCAGATCATCATCGGGATTCCTCTCTCCTGTTCAGGCAAAAACATTTACTTCGATCGAAACTGATCGGACAATCACCACCGTTTAAGAAGTAGGCCGACCCCAATGGTTGAAAAGGAGGCCAAGAGAGATCAGGGACTAGCAGCCTTCCTCATCGTACAAGAGTTAAAATGTTGGATATGGAAGCAAAAAAGACAGTCCTAACTGCTCAGAGTAATGAAATCATTGAACATTTTATCTATGTAATTACAGTTTTATTTCTCATATTCCCTTACTTACTTTTCGCGAGCTTATATCTTTGTTTAGGGTTCATGATTTTCAATGCAATTGTAGTGATTTTCATATTCACTTTTTATATCTCTGTTACTAGAGATATTTCCTTTAGGAGGAGGTTTCTTGAGATGGCACTCATAAGCCTTGGAATAGCCGCTTTAACCTTTGGCATCGGATATCTTATAAGGACGCTCTTGGGTATAGACATATGAAGATGGAATCTATAGTGAACTCGTTGTATCGTTGGAAATAATGTCCAAATCTTGCGCTGGATCCTCTCCTAATGATTCAGGTATGTCCAGTTGGCCAATAAACCGCCAAAGGCGTTGGAGGTAAATAGATGATATGTCCCCAATGTAAGTTTGAACAACCGGATGGGAACGTGGAATGTTTAAAATGTGGAATCATTTTCAGCAAATACGCCTCCTGTATGGAGTCCGAAAATAGGGATAGATCCAGATTTACGAAGACCCCTGCCAGGGCAAAGGAATCTGCTAAATTTACTTTTCTTAACCGTCTACAAGAGCTCCTGTTTTACGTTGAACCTGAAGTTAACATTTTTTACTTCGGTGGAAGGGTTATCCTGTATCTGGTGCTATTAATTTATGGTTTTAAATTTATCTTCACCTCAATGGAGAAAAGCTATACGGTGATGCCCTTTATGCACCTGGTTAATCTTCCCTTTCATGAAGCCGGGCACATCATCTTTATGCTCTTTGGGCGTTTTATGATGTTTCTCGGTGGAACTTTAGCCCAACTCATAATGCCCTTTATTTGCATGTCCGCGTTATTGATAACATCGCGCAATACCTTTGGTGCCTCGGCTTCACTGTGGTGGTTGGGACAAAATTTCATGGATATTGCCCCGTACATTAATGACTCTCGAGCCCTGAAGCTAATACTCATAGGGGGTGTTACAGGTCGTGAGGTCGATGGTCACGACTGGGAAAATATCCTGGGCACCCTTGGTTGGAAGCAATACGACCACGTAATTGCCGATATTTCTTACACTATTGGTATTATTCTGATGATCATATCATTTATCTGGGGAGGATATATTTTGTATTGGCAATTCAAAAACGTTGATGTTTTTCGAAAATAAAACTTGGGAATGGGGTTTAAAGTATGGAGCTTCCTCAGTTTCTCCGGTTTGTTTGGTTTATCTGGTTTATTCAATTTATTGGTTTTTTAGAAAAGACCGTTCTCTTTTCGCTTCGATGCTTCGGGGTGTGTTGGCCAAATTCCCTTTCGGTAGCCGAATCCGCAAAGGCTTTTGATCCGAAAATTCTCTACGCATATCACTACAGCAAGACCGATCCGTCCAAACTTGTGGACTTGCTGAAAGCGACCAGGGGGATTGAGATACGTATCCGCGAGATGAAGTGAACCTTCTTGTTTTAAGATTTCGCAATACTGTATGCTATTCCTTGGCTAGCTCTACATGTATTTTGTTTTCAAACATACGAGATGTAATACATTTCTCATAGGTATTTGGGACACCTCATATTATTGCATATTTTCCGATGGGCATCTTAATCATATGGCCAAGTCCACCTCGCCAGTTATCCCCGTTTCCGGATAGACGCGACTTAATCCACCAATATGGCCCAATATACTGTTTCTCTCGGAATCCCAACCACGATTTAGAGGACCTTCTTGACTGATTTACGACGACGGCTAGCCACAATTCTGGTTTTAGGAGTTAAGTAAAATCTATCTATTTCGAGAAAAACCTGAGATTCCAAGACCGTTCAGAGACATTGAACGAAGGGGAGGACAAATGGAGCCCCAAAGAAGTTCTTAGGGTCCTGCTGCAAAATGTCGGTTCAGCATTAAGGTCTCACCGTTTGCCTACGCGGTGCTTCCTTTGCCAACAAACAAATTGTAAAGCCAGCCGAAAACCAGCCCACAAATGGCTCCATCGACAAGGGCATATAAGGTTCCGACGATCAAATCGCCGACGGAACTCGTGGCATGGTAGCCAGGATAGATAGAAGCTATGAGCTGCAAGAAAGCCACACCGTATCCCGACCAGATTAGGTTCAGAACGCCCACCAGAAACACCGCCAATGCCCACAGAATCCCCGCAGTCAAAGTTAGAGCTTTAAGGTTGAGTTTCATCTTTCCCTCCTGTTTTGATTTTATCAGAGCCTAGAGATGACGCTCATTCATTGCTTGTCCTATTGTCTTTTTTATCTTAAACCATTAGTTATTGTCAATCACCAGGGGACCATTGTCAAAGGTGTGAGGTATCTCCATACGCGTTGGCATACAGCTAAAAACGGAAAAGGGATCTTGCGAGCTTTATCTTGGATGTGAAAAACCCATTGACGATTTTTGAATTCGAGTTTCTTTTTACGAGCAAAGCTTAACTACACCATCAGCCAAGCTGATGGGTTTTGGAAATGACTAAATCGGTGATGGGTTCACGAACCCCGTGGCCTAGCGGAAAACTTGATTCCTTTTTGAGCAATCCTCAAATAAGGTAAAAAGAAGATCGGGATGACGTGCAGACAATTCGCAAGCAGATGATCGTCCTTTTGAGTAATAAGGAGATGAGCGCCCGAGAACTCTCCCAGGCAATGGGAATTCGGGAAAAAGAGGTTTATGAGCATCTTTCTCATATTACCCGCTCCGTAGCAGCCCAGGGGAAGAACCTCAATATCCGACCTTTCCGATGTCTGGGATGTGGATATCTTTTTCAAGACCGGAAGCGAATCACTCGCCCTGGTCGCTGCCCACGGTGCAAAAGGTCTCACATTGAAGAAGCCACGTACCGAGTCTGTTAACGGGGGAAATTTCTCACTGGATTAGTGAAAATCCCTTGTTGCCCCAACGGAAAACGGGAAATGTGGAGGTAAACGGGGACGCATGAACAGCGCTTCCTTGGTTCTCTTGATGCCGAATCTCATAAACCTTCTTTGCCATACAGAAGTCTTCTATTCCAAATGCAAATAAAATTCCTCCGGCTTTAGTTCCTTAAATTCTCCCTTTCCAAACAGGTGTTTTCGCATATCCGTACAGAGATGGCACTTTGACAAGTAACCCTTTTGACGTTCTCTGTACCCAAACTCCTTGGAAAAATGGAGCAGTCCATGGAAATCCTGGTTTATGAGAAATCCTAGTATGGGATATTCCTCCCCGCTTATTTGTCGCTCCAAAAACTTATCCAGGTCTCGGCAATCTCCCAACGAAATTCCTCCGCAGTATCCCGGGATGTAATTCCCATAGTTATCAAAGTGATTGTGCCAATTTCTCAGAAATGAGGGCCTGCATGGGTCACTAAAGAAATACTCTGCGGGATACTTGGGGAAGACTTCTTCCAGCTTTCCTTCTAATCTGTAAGCTGCCCTTCCCATTATAAGTAATTCAACGTTCATCAGAAGGTTTTCTCTTGTGTCAAGATTGTTGACGTAATCATCAAAGGAAACCCTCCCTTTAACTCCCAATGCCCTAAACCGCTTATAGTATTCAAACTGATAGACCATCACATTCTTACCAAAGACCTCCATGCTGATTCTAATAGCCCGTTCTGTTTTTTCAAAGGGCACATATTCCAGATAAAAGGGATTCACGGAAATCAAAATGCCATGCAACCCTTTCACCTTAAGGAGTCGCAGTTTCTCCCGTGTCACCTCGTCATTGACACACCAGTAACAATTTGTTTCTACGAAGGTTGAGGGAATTCCTAATTCGTGAGCCATCTCAACGGCATTGCACAGTAATCCGTAATTCAAGAAGGGTTCGCCTCCAGTAAAATGAAGTCCATAGTTAACACTTACTGTTTCAGGGCCGTTGGGATTTGCCACTATTTTGCCAGCCAACTGTACCAAAATCTTCTCTAAATCATCCTGGGAAATCCAATCTGCACTCCATCTTGGAGAACAGGCATACATACAATGAAGGCATTCTGCAGAACATTTATACGAAAGAATCAGTCCGCCTGAAATTGTTCCTGGTACTGGTTTTGTCATTTCACATCTCCATTATTTGATATTTCTTTCCAATATCATTGTTGTCCGGTTTAATTCAAGAGGTCTCTGAAAAGCTGGGGAAAGGATCTCTGAGCCCGAAATTAGAGAGTGTTGCAGTGCTGGTGTGCTGCAGTCATGCGGTTAGGGTCCTGCACATTCTAACAAGTGGTGAAGCGAACTTTAGAGTGGATTTTTTCAACGGCGAAATTGGTCTCTTAGGTGCTCTCCACGGGATACCCACCCCTTGCAACCGGTTGTTGCAAAAAGTGGCCAGCCGTGTGGTTTGCGAGGGTAAACCTCCAGGCAGTGTGAAGATCGAAGAGCTGGAGCGGATGTTGGATACCCAATGAGTTTGGGCTATCGTATCAGAGAAAGGAATAATGGATTGCGTCAGAGCATCCTTGGGGGTTGTTTCCGATCCTTGCTAGGTCAGTGCATTTTCGTTTCGGGTGTCAAAAAGATGAAGATAGTCCAAAGAAGGCTCCAGTACAAAGTCCTGGTGGGGTTTGACTCGGGTTTTCCGGTCGACACTGGCTGTCAGGGGGTATTCTCCTGCGATCACGTTTATGTATATCTCACTCCCTATTGGCTCGACCACTTCCACCGTGGTCTGGATGGTCTTTCCCGGAACATGCTCCTTGGCCTCGCGGAGATCTTCAGGCCGTATGCCCACGACAACCTTCTTCTCGGAATACTCCCTGATCACCGCGGTCTTTTCAGGAGGCAGGTCAATTCTGAAGCTCTGGGTTTGGAGGTTTACGAGATCGCCTGAGCGGACCAGCTCCGCTTCAAAGAAATTCATGGCAGGGCTTCCGATAAAGCCCGCCACGAAGGTATTGACAGGGGTGTTGTAAAGCTCAAGGGGGGAGCCTACCTGCTGAATAAGGCCATCCTTCATCACCACGATTCTGTCCCCCATGGTCATGGCCTCAACCTGATCGTGGGTGACATAGACGATGGTCGTTGCGAGGCGTTCGTGGAGTTTCTTCAACTCCACCCTGGTTTGCACCCTGAGCTTCGCGTCCAGGTTTGAGAGCGGCTCATCAAAGAGGAAGACTTCGGGCTTCCTCACGATGGCTCTGCCGACAGCCACCCGCTGTCGCTGTCCACCGGAAAGTTGTTTTGGCCTACGACCCATAAGATCCTGAATACCAAGAATCTCCGCCGCCTCCTTGACCCTTGTTTTGATCTCCTCCTTTGGGGCTTTGCGTTGTTCCAGACCGAAGGCCATGTTCTGATAGACGGACATATGTGGGTAAAGGGCATAATTCTGAAACACCATGGCGATATTGCGGTCTTTCGCTGGTAACCTGTTGATGAGGCGTTCCCCAATGTAAATATTGCCATCCGTTATCGTCTCAAGCCCTGCGATCATCCTCAGGGTGGTGGTCTTTCCGCATCCGCTTGGTCCAACGAGGACCACAAACTCCCTATCCTTGATGCAAAGGTTGAAATCATCGACCGCGATCACTTCGTTGAAATGTTTAGAAATATTCTCCAATTTTACTTCAGACATAATCTCCTTACTCCTTCAATGCACCTGTCATGCCGGCTACATAATGTTCAACAAAGAACGAATAGACTAAGGCCACAGGTACCGAGGCACAGAGTGCCCCTGCCATCAATGGGCCCCAGTGGTACACGTCTCCCCTGACCAGTTCCGTGACGAGCCCTATCGGTACGGTCTTGCTGTGAGTCGTGGAGATGAAGGCCAGGGCGTAAATGAATTCATTCCACGAGAGGGTAAAGCAAAAGATCCCCGCTGAAAGGATTCCGGGAAGGCACAGGGGGAGAATGATCTTTCGAAAGATATTGATTCTAGTCGTCCCATCGATCATGGCACATTCTTCCATCTCCTTTGGGATGGATTTGAAGTATCCCATGAGGAGCCAGGTGCAGAATGGAATGAGAAAGGTGGGATAGGTCAGTATCAGTGACCAGAGGGAATCCCATAATCTCAACTTAAATATAATATGGGCCAGGGGGATGAACAGGATGGTTTGCGGGACGAGATAGCCCAGGAATATGGCCACGCCAGTCGGGCCGGAGGTCTTGAATTGAAGCCTCTGGATGGCATAGGCAGCCAGGAGGCTGGCCGCCAGGGAGATTATGGTCGCCAGTATGGCCACAAAGAAGGTGTTCCACATCCATCTGAGGAAGATGGTCTTAGTGAACAGGTGCGCCACATTGTCGAACGTCGGGCTGTGGATGTAGAGGGGGTTGAGCGCGAGATCATAGAGTTCTATGTCCGATTTGAAGACGGTGTTGGCCATCCAGTAAAAGGGAAAGAGGAGGAAAACAAGGTACAGTGCCAGAGGCGTATAGAATTTTATGAGTTTTGAACCGAAGCGTTCCATTCCTTAATCCTCTTTCCTCAAGAAGACAAAGGCGATAAACACGCAGGCCACAAGTATCGGCAACATAAAGTTCGAGATTGCCGCCCCTTCTCCAAAATGGCCCCCGGACATGGCCCTCTGGAAGGAGAGGGTACCGAATATGTGGGTGGCGCCCCCAGGCCCACCCCTCGTAATCACCCAGACCAACTGGAAATCCGCGAAGGTCCAGATGGTCGAAAAGACGGTTACCACCGTGAGCAACGGCATCAGCAAGGGCAGGGTAATCTTACGGAATCGGGCCCATGACCCTGCGCCATCGATCTCCGCGGCCTCGTAGAGGTCGGGGTTGATGGTCTGGAGTCCGGCCAGCAATCCGATGGTAAAGAACGGAACCCCTCTCCAGATATTGGCGACGATGAGGGACCACCTCGCGTTCCAGGCGTCGCCCAGAAAATTGATCCTGTGGTCCATGAGGCCCAGTTTTATCAGGGTCCATGATATCCCGCTGAAGGTGGAATCGTAGAGCCACCAGA
>SMTZ1_10000614_pt1 | contig 45540 bp, 31 predicted proteins | sample DeeMarSWOR136_30_FD_25667 | JGI IMG/M metagenome (IMG submission 25667) | reverse complement strand
GTAACGTATTTAGCCGAGTGGTACTAATAAGCCGTGCGACTTACCTGTTGCCTCTATGGCAGCAGATGGTTAGTGGCTTAGATTTGACGATGAATTTAATGATGACTACAATTTTTTTAAATTGAATAAAAATTCCGGTGACCATAGCGGAGGGGAAACACCTCTTCCCATTCCGAACAGAGAAGTTAAGTCCTCCTGCGCCGATGGTACTGTCTGCGAGAGTGGATGGGAGAGTAGGTCGTTGCCGGGAATAATATTGAAGCTCCATATTTTTTAAAGATATGGAGCTTTTTTGTTGAAATAAAGATAAAATGAATAAATGTTGGAGAAATAAGAGCAAGATAAAAAATGGATTTATTTGAATCGAAAACCTACAAGGTAAAAGACACAGAAGTTAAACCATTAGCAGAGAGAATGCGACCCCTTACTTTGGATGAGTTTATTGGTCAACAAAATCTAATTGCTCCTGGTAAATTGTTACGTCAGGCTATTGAACAGGATAAGCTTATCTCCATGATTTTTTGGGGACCCCCGGGTGTAGGGAAGACCACGTTAGCAAGAATTATCGCTGAGGAAACTAAGTCGGATTTTTTTTCTATTAGTGCCGTTACATCTGGGGTAGCAGATGTTCGTAAGATTATCGAAAAGGCACAATTCAATCGTCATAAGTTAGGTAAACGAACCATCTTATTTATTGATGAAATTCATCGTTTTAATAAAGCCCAACAGGATGCCTTGTTACATAGCGTTGAAGATGGAACGCTGCTGCTCATTGGAGCCACAACAGAAAATCCTTCATTTGAAGTCATTTCACCCCTTCTATCAAGATGCCGGATTTATACACTTAACTCCTTGACTGATAAAGAAATTGGAACGATCATCAATCGTGCTTTGGGTACAGATCCAATTCTAACTGATCAAAAAATCCAGATGGAAGCGCTGGCAAAACAGGTTTTGATTCATTATGCAGCCGGCGATGCACGTATAGCTCTGAATGCGATTGAATTAGCTTCACAATTGGCATCTCCAGGTCCTGACGGTATATGTAAGATATCCAAGAACCTTATAGATGAGGTCCTACAAAAACGAACGTTAATTTATGATAAAAAAGGAGATTATCATTACGATACAATCTCTGCCTTCATTAAAAGCATTCGTGGCAGCGATCCCGATGCAGCGGTATATTGGATGGCGCGAATGTTAGATGGCGGTGAAGACCCGAAGTTTATCGCTCGACGGATGATTATTTTAGCATCAGAAGATATTGGCAATGCCCATCCACAAGCATTGGTTGTTGCCACAGCAGCATTTACTGCTGTCGACTATGTTGGTATGCCTGAAGCACAGATCATTCTCTCACAGGTCGCCACATATCTCGCCTCTGTTCCCAAAAGCAATTCCGCATATCTTGCGATTAATCAGGCGATGCAGGATGTTAAAGAATCACCAGCCGAAACAGTTCCTCTTCATTTGAGAAATGCGCCGACAACTCTCATGAAAAAGGAAGGTTATGCGAAAGATTATAAATATCCACATGATTACCCCGAACATTTTGTGGATGATCAGTATTTGCCTGTTGGGAAAAAAGATAAAATTTATTATTGTCCCACTAATCAAGGTGATGAAAAAGCAATTCAAGATCGCCTTGATCGATTATGGAAGAAACGGAGAGAAAAAATTGAAAAGTGAATAGCGAAAAGCAAAAGGAACTTTGTTAATAAGCGTTGGTGAAATTTAGTGTTGAATAATTGTTTTGGTATCCTGTAGATTTTAAATTATCTTCCCATAGAAATGAACATAGTCCAAAAAAAGATTTTTCAATATCAATTGACTGAAGTTTGATTTCTGGGGCAGGATAATGTAGATTATTGAGCTAAATCCGATGCCTGATCGATTTTTTTTAAATAAGTTAATAATAATATTTTTCTTGATTGCAGTTCATAATCATGATATATGTCTCTCATTAAACTTAGACGATGAGATAGCTTTTCACCAAGATCTAAATTTTATTTCAGATTCTACTAAAATTGATTCTATAACTTCCAAAATCGATTCAATAATAGCCCCGAAAACCTCTTCAGTTGGTTTAGATACTTTGTTAAAATATGAAGCTTCGATTGTTGATACTCGAGTTAATGAGAAAAAAATCTACCTCATTGGTCAAGCGAATGTTAAATATAAGACTATGCATTTAACTGCTGAGAAAATCACAGTAGATTGGGACGCAAATTTAATTACTGCTGAAGGAGTTCCGGACACGATTTATGAAACATCGGATAATCCTGGTGATTCAGTGATGACGGTAAAATGGAGAGGACTACCCACAATATCCGATGCTGGAGATGTAATGAATGGATTTAAAATGATCTATAATTATAAAACTGAAAAAGGTCATATCATCCAGGGTAGAACTGAGTTTGGAGGTGGCTATTATTCAGGAGATAAAATGAAAAAAGTATCTAAAGAAATAATTAATATTTCGAACGGTTACTTTACAAGCTGTGAGCGTGAGGATGAGCCGCATTATCATTTTCGAAGCCGTCGAATTAAAGTAATTATCGGTGACAAGGTTATTGCCAAACCAGTAATTATGTATTTTGGCCACATGCCAGTTGCTGCATTGCCTTTTATCTTTTTTTCTAATAAACAGGGGCGTCAATCCGGTGTAATCATTCCGACGTATGGACAAAGTGCTTCAGAGGGACGATTTATCCGTGGTCTGGGCTATTACTGGGCGGCAAGCGAATATTGGGATACAGCCTTAAAGGTAGATTATTTCGATAGAAGTGGATGGATTTTGCGAGGTGATTTAAAATATAATCTCAGATATATGCTAAATGGTGGTGTTTCAGGTTCCTTTACACATAAAGACTTTGTTAGCGGTCGTCAACAGCGTAGATGGGACTTAATTATCAATCATCGACATACAATCGATCCGACTTCAAGTTTTGGAATTTCAGGGCGATTTGTGAGTGATAATGATTTCTACAGAGATTTAAGTTCGAATGTTGACACACGACTTAGCCGTGTGATTCGTTCTGATGCAACTTTTTCAAAAAGCTGGTCAGAAAAAAGACTTTCTATAAGTGCTAACCTTTCAGAAGAGCGAGATATTGAAACTGGTCAGATTTCTCGAACTCTTCCACGGATTCGATTCGATTTACGCCAACGACCATTGTTTGGTAAATCGAACAAAGGGGCAGATACTCGATCATCTTCTTCGTCAAGGAGCTCGATGACTGACATTCCCTGGTATCAATCTATTAATTTTTCTTATAGTTCTAATCTTCAAAATAGTATCACACATGGTGGAAACTATGCTGACCGAATTACTCGTTATTTGCATCATGACATTAATCTAAACATGAATATGCCTCAGAAAATCTTTGGTTGGCTTACCTTAGGACAATCATTCCATTACGAAGAGAGATGGTATGATCGCTATAAAAAGAATGAATTTGATCCTGAAACGAATACTGTACTGCAGGATACTGTGCAGGGATTTGCTGCGCGACGAATATTCTCATATAGTTTAAATTCTACGACAAAAATTTATGGTATATTCGCACCTAACATCGGAAAGATCCAGGCGCTTCGACATGTTATATCTCCCAATGTTTCGTTCAGCTTTCAACCCAATTTTTCTGATCAGAAATGGGGATATGTAGACACATTCAACGATACCAGCGGGGAACAACTTCCTCTTTACCAACGGCTATTGGACGCGGTACCTAGTACAGCCAGAAGAAGCATTTCGATGAGTCTGGGGAACCTATTTCAGATGAAAACAGTGGATGGGGAAAAGGAAAAAAAATACGATTTGTTCACGCTCAATTTTAGCTCTTCATATAATTTTGAAGCAGAAGAATTCAATTTATCCAATCTCTCCTCTTCCTTTCGAACCAATCCAACTCGTAATTTGAACATCAACATTAACGCGAGTCATAGCTTTTATCATTATGATTATGAAAACAGGAAAGAAATCGATCGGATTTTATTATTAGATAAAAATGCATGGAGAAGTGGAAAGATATTAAGACTTAACAATCTTCGTATTGGTGCTTCCCTTAGACTGCAAGGAAGTAAAAAAACTGAAGGGAAAAAGAAAAAACCACAACAGGATGAAGAACAACAGCTTATATTGGATGAAGTAACTGGGGAACCTGTCTCAGAAGAAGAATATTATAATCGGTTATATGAACCTGGTGGGGACAGGTTTGAAGTTAACGATCGATTTTCTGGATTAGATATTCCCTGGCGAATGTCCCTCTCTTTTAATTTTTCTTTGAATAAGTATGATCCGAAAAATCCGATTAAGACCTATTATCTCGATATAAATAGTATGGAAGTCCAGCTCACAAAAAATTGGAAAATCAATTATACTGCTCACTTCGATTTACAATCAAAACAGGTTGTGAATCACCAGTTTACCATTTATCGAGATTTACACTGTTGGGAGGCAAGAATAACATGGCGACCTTCAGGAATTGGTGGTAATTCGTATTATTTCCGCATTAATGTGAAGTCGCCATTGCTACGAGATTTGAAATTTGAACAACGCGGAGGAAGAAGCAGTGTATTACGGTATTAATTTGATTGATCTTTTTTAATTGTTTGAATTTAAATTCTCCCACCTCTTTCATTATTCTTAATTAAGATCAATTTCTAGCTCTACTTATTCAGATTATTATAACTCATTAGCAAATATATTTCATTTCGATCCTGATGAGCGGGGGAGAAATCTGTTGTTCAAACCAACTAATCCTGAAATATACAGATACCTCATCCCGCTAAGCGGGAGGAGGAATAACACAACTCATATTAATCTGATTAAGCAGCGATAGTTATCTGAAATTAATATCTGAGTCTAATCTAAAAAGGCTTTTAACCGCTAATTTCACTAATTTAAGCTAATTGATTTTGTTAAAGTTAAAATTAGTGAAATTAGAATAATTAGCGGAATTAGCGGTTTTTAGAGTGCACTCATATCTTTAATACGAAAAATTGCCACTCATTAATTTAAATCCATTCTTAATTTAGATTTCAATTCCTTTTGTTCGATCCTTAATTCATCTTTAAGGATGTTAGAAGATTGTGGTTCAAATACTTTTTTTGTTTTTAATTTGTTTTGTGGAGAATTTGATTTATTATTTTGTTTATCTATTAAAAGTGTTAATTTTTCTATTACATCCTGAGCAGCTATTATGGCACTATGTTTGTTGGTTAGCATACCCTCTAATATTTTAGGTATCTTACGAAAATATGGTAAAAATCCATTTGTAACTTTTATTCTCTTTGATAATATTTCTTCGGATAGTTCTCTAATAAATATTGTAAATTCTTCAAATTTTTCATTGCTGAACAATTGAGCAGAATTTTGAAGGGCAATACATGCATTCTTTATAGTACGAAAAACATTTTCATCAATTTTATTTTCATAAAGTTTGTCAATTGAGGAATTTAGGATATCAAGATCTCCTTTTATTTCATCTGCAAAAATTTGGTCAAATACTTTTTGAGACCCAGCTTCTTCATCAATTTCTTCGTATACTTCTTCTTTCTCTTCATCGGTATCTGACGAAATCGTTTCAGTCTCCCTGATATCGAAAAAGGGATTAAGCCCAGGTACATCTTCTCGCGAATAATCTGACTCCTGAGTAAAAGTTGCCAGAACTTTACCTGAAGCTTTTCTAGATTTTATTCCCGTTGCAATTAGAAGAATTTTGATTTTTCCTTCCATTTTTTCATCTATTCTCGCACCCCAGATGATCTTTGCATTTGGAGCTAATTTTTCACCAATTGAAACAATTATACTTCGTGCTTCACTGATTGACATATTCTGGTCGCCAGTAATATTAATCAGCGCACTACAGGCTCCTTCTATATCAACATCTAATAAAGGATTATCGACAGCTTTTCCTACAGCATTAGCAGCTTTATTTTCATTTTCACCCTCGCCAATGCCGATCATCGCAGTGTTGCCGTCTTTCATAACAGATTTTACATCGGCAAAATCCAGGTTTACCAAACCTTTTTCTGTAACCAGTTCAGTAATTCCTTTTACAGCGTTTACTAAAATTTCATCTGCAAATTTAAATGCCGCTTCTAAAGGTAAATCTGGTACCAGGTCTAATAATCGGTCATTTTGGACAACAATTACTGTATCAGAACTTTCACGCAGGCGTTTCAAACCACTTATCGCGTTTTCATGCCTTAAAATTCCTTCTTCTGAAAAAGGTATAGTAATTATTGAAATTGTAAGCGCATTCAAACTTTTAGCAACTTCGGCAATTATTGGAGCAGATCCGGTTCCGGTGCCCCCTCCTAAACCACAAGTGATAAATACCATATCACTACCTTCTAAAAAACCTTTAATCTCCTCCTCATTCTCTCTTGCAGCATCTTCACCGATTTGGGGATCGCTACCGGCGCCAAGACCATTTGAGATATTCACACCGATGAGGATTTTATTGTCTGCTTTTGTGAAAAGCAAATCTTGAGCATCTGTATTAACAGCGATTGTCTCTACACCGTTAATACCTACCTCCATCAACCGAGTTATCGTGTTATTCCCTGCACCACCCGTACCAACTACTTTTATTATCGTACGATGAGTGTTCAATATCTGTTCGAGTTCTTCATCTTTTGCTTTCAAGGTAGACTCCTTTTTAGACATGTTCTCCCTCGTTGTTATTTTTTAAAACATATTATACAAAAAATACCAGCCTTAGCCAATAGTTAATATTATACTATCAAATGTTTAAAAATGAGAAAATTTATTTTATTTATGACTATAATTTAAAAATTATACAGAGATTGAAATTTCTTTGTTTTTATTTGACGTTTTTGAATAATATTCTCTTAGTACTTTAAGGATTGACATGAACTTAGCTTTATGATCTGAATTGTATTGATTAAATTCCTTTAATAACGAAACTCCATCTTCTATTGATTGCAGAATTGATAATGGCAAATTCATATTTTGATTATACGCTTGAATGCTAATAGATTCCATTAATTCTGGTAACAAGGCGATTTTTTCCAGAGCAAATTTTTGAGCTAACTGTTTTAACGAAGAACTTGCTAATTCCATGTCCTCAAGAGAAGAACGTAACTTTTCTTCGTTTTTCAATTGTGAGATAGCATTCACTAAAATCTTGTAATATAAAACAGCTTCCTGATGAAAAATCGTGTTTGTGAGAGCAGCATGCTCATCGTCTTCATTATTTTGCTGATCTTCTTGAACAGTATTTAATTCCAGAGGTTCTTTCTCTTCAATTTTTTCAACCTCAAATAGATTTTCAGCAGATGTATTATTATTTGGTGTATTAGTTTCTTGGATTAATTTTAGTAGTTCCTCATCATCTTCATCCTCTCCAGGTGGTTCGAATAGCTGAATATCTTTACCAATATATTCATCAATGTTTGTGGAAATTGATTTTTCTATTATCAATCCTTCTGTTTCTTCCTCAGATTTTTCAGGAAGTGTTGGATATTCAGCAACAGGAATGTTTACATCAAAAGGATTTGTATTCTCTTGTTCGGTTTCAGTTAATGAAGTTGTTTGATTTGAATGTTTACTGTTAGAACCATTTAATAAATCTGCTAATTTAGTTTTTAAATCTATATAGGTCTTTAGAGTATTATAACTACTTTCGTTGTTTGCTAATAATTGGTTCAGGTCTCTTAGCAGGTACAACGCTATGTTTTTTATAGCATTTTTTAATTGAGACTGCTCGATGGATTTAATGTTAAACTTAATGAGTTGATTTTCCAGGTCAGAATAAATATTTTCCAAACCTTTTATTTTGGTAATCTCCTTTAACTCTTGTGCTGGTATCTTTGATTTAATTAAAAAATGAACAAATTGGGATATAATTTGTGAGATTGAATCATTTAATTCATCTGCAATGAGATAACTGTTCTCCAAATAACTCTTAACACAAATAAAAAAGTAACTGTCAGGATGGAAAAATTTATTAATTAACTGGGTATAAAGATTGTTAGTAGTTTCGTTTATATTAAATTCGTTCATATCCGTCCTTTAAAAGGAAAATGGAAAGCACTTCTACCATACTTTATTTTAGTCTAATGAAAATACTTATTATCTTCTTTGAATGATTTGTAGATTACAAAATACCAGTTTGCTGTTGAAATTTCTCATATAACTTTAAAACTGCCGGCACATAAGTTCTCGTTTCTTCCCATAGAATTGTCCAGTCGGTTTTATTGTTTCTATTTTTTAGCCAGAGGGCTGCTCTTTTCTCTCCCCCATTGTAAGCAGCCAGACCGCCATCAATTTCATAATGATGGATCAAACTCGATAGGTATCTGCACCCCAATCTAATATTATAAATAGGGTCGAATAATATATCTTCCGGTGTAGTCCATTTAATGCCTTCTTTATTTGCCAAAATTTCTCCAGTTTGAGGCATAATTTGCATAAGTCCCAATGCCCCGACCGGAGATACAATATCCGCTTTCCAGGTAAGTGCGCTCTCATGAGTAATTGTTGCACAAATAAGATCTACATTCAAGTTAGAATATTTCATACTCATTTTGTAAATTTCGTTCGCTATTCTATACTTTTCCTCTATTGTCATCTTTTTATTATATTGATCGATGATTTTAATTATTCTTTGAATTACATATTGTCGTTGACTATTTAAATTCATGGTCGCGCGAAGATTTGACATTGTTTTTTCAATTTGACCTAATTTAGTAGCGGTTTCTTCCAATGTAGAATATTTAGATGAAAAGCTCACAGTCGTAATGAAAATAATTAAAATTATTATAAATAAAATCATTGATTTTATGATCTTCCAGTTCATATTGTAAATATTCATCCCTATGATCTCCTAATTAAATATCGTCAAAATTGAGTATATTATGTCTAATTTGACAAGCTTTTATACTCAATCCGAATTGGTTTGAGTTGATTTTATTAGCCAATTGTTATGGCTCTTAAACTAACAATGATTTTATAATCATACCTCACTCAACGATGCGAAGATCGTAAAGAAAATTTATGATATTATTTAATTTTATCAATTTTTTATTTTTCCTGGTATGTTACAAATATAACGCCAAAGTGATTATTCAACCCATTTTTTAATAAAACTTCTCATGTATATTAGATTATCGTTATCAAGTATGAAAAAAAATGTGATTATCCACACACAAATGGAACAAAATAAACAATATCTATTTGTTTCATCTCTAATAAAATTAAAGACATAATTGTTTAAAAATTAAATTATTAATGAGCTTATTAATTTACAATTTTTAGAAGATAGAATTTAATTGTGAGTTTAAAGGCAATGAATTTGTGGTCAATATTTCATGTTTAATTTAGGAAAAATGGGGAAAGATTATTAAATAATCTATTAAGTTTTCATTTTTGAGATGCTTAATTTATTATCAATTTAATCAATAAGTTATTATTGATAATTTTCCATTTTTGCCAGGGTTTATTTGGATAAAGATGATTCACTTGTTCCGTCTTGATTCAATAATTCTGTTGCAAACGCTGTATAACTTTGTCCAATTTATTATTGATATCTAAAATATTAAGAGATCTAACAAAATGAGGAACTTTGGTTAATAGAAGAGTTTTTAAAATTATTTTTTAAATAGGTTTAAAGAACCGACTTCAGGTTTGAGTACTGAATTTTTCCAAAAGAGTTTTCCAGCCACTGTGAATAGTTTTTTTTACCGGAGTATCTGTTAGGAAGGTATCGTATTGAAAATCATTCCAATTTAAAACGTCTTTAAACGCACTTTCTCCTATCAATTCTCCAACTTGAACATGAATTATTTCTCCTGATCGAAAGTAAATAACTCCTTTTTTTTTGCCATTCGTAATATTTAGAATTCCATTAAATTTATTCTGACAATTATGTCGGATTATATCTTTAAGCTCTATATCGATCAGACAACCTTTATATTTACGGGAAGAATTCTGAACGGCTTTATGAATAATTTTTTTTAGTTCAGCCATATCAAACGGTTTTTCAACAAAGAAACTTCCTGATGTTTGAGCCACCATCTCTTTAATTTCAGGGCTATGCCAAGCACTCATAATAATCACTTTCATAGCTGGATAATGTTTTTTAACGTAATTGAATAATGTTATACCATCTGCTCCGGGCATCCTTATGTCAGTTATAACAAGATTGAATGAAATTTGTTTTAGAACTTCTAAAGCTTTGTCACCTGAGTCTACACATATAATATCATATTGTTCATTCTCTTTTTTTAGACTTCTCTCAATACTCCAGGTCAGATCATCTTCGTCGTCCACAATTAATATTCTATTAGAAATGGAAGCCATAAAAAGTTGCCCTCATAAAAATATAAATCATATTTTTCTTATCAAAATAAAAAATTTAATCAAATCTACAATATTATTAATATGATAAAAAGTACTCACTTTTAAAAAGAACCAATTATTATAGACTTTGCGCAAATACTATGCCATTAAATTGTTTTGTGTAATGATAAATATACCGGTTTGCACTGGTATAAAAGGAGCATATATTTTTCGATTTTTAATGATATTAGCTCAAAAAAAGTAAAGGATTTCTGGGATATACATTTAAGAGGATCGTGTATAAAAAATGAAGCATTAATATTGTGGGGGAAAATTGATCAATTTCTAACCAAATTCGATTTATTTTTAGTCGATTTATTGATAAAAAACAGGAGAGAGATATTTAAAAAATTAGGGGGGATATTGATAACAGCTAAAATAACCAAACTTGTAAATTGATAATAACAATTTTGCAATCTGAATAATGTAACGAAATAGTTTTGTTAAAAATAGTTAGAAGATACCATATTGTTTTAATTTCTCTCTCAAGGTTGAACGAGAGATATTAAGTGCACGCGCTGCTTTAGATTTATTTCCATCAAATTTTTCTAATATTTCGAGGATGTGTTTTCGCTCAATATCTTGAAGAGAGAGAACCTCATTAGAGGATGTCTGTAACGGAATCGATTTCTGCTCTTTTGGCTGAATGGATCGTAATTCAATTGGAAGGTGATCTACAGTGACAATTTCAGTTTGACACAGGATGGCTGCACGTTCCATTACATTTTTTAACTCTCGAACATTGCCTGGCCAGTCATAATCAATTAGTAATCGCTCTGCTTCTTTAGAAAATCCAATAATATTTTTTGAAAATTCTTTGTTATTTTGCTCAATAAACATTTTTGCCATTGGTACAATATCTTCACGTCTTTCCCTTAATGGTGGAAGGCTAATTACCATTACTTTGAGGCGATAATATAAATCTTCTCGGAACGCTCCAGTTTCCACACATTCTTTTAGATCTTGATTGGTAGCAGCAATGATTCGTACATCGATTTTAATATCTGAAGTCCCACCAATACGTCGAAAACTCTGAGTTTCCAGCACTCGTAGCAGTTTGGGTTGTAATGAAAGCTTCATATTGGATATTTCGTCTAAAAATAGTGTTCCACCATGAGCTAATTCAAACACACCCTTTTTCATGTTTTTTGCGTCGGTAAATGCTCCTTTTTCATAGCCAAACAACTCGCTTTCCATCAAATTTTCGGGGATAGCACTACAATTAATGGGTATTAGCGGTTTATCGGCGCGTGCACTCAAATTGTGAATAGCCTTGGATACCAGTTCCTTGCCAGTTCCACTCTCCCCTTGAATTAATATGGAAGTTTTTGGAGTTCTGGCAACTACCTGTATTAATTCCTTAACAGTTTTTATTTTTGGACTGTTGCCAAAAATAGCAATGTCAGGATAGCGCCTTCGTTCATTATGTTTGAATTGAGATACTTCTCGTTTTAATCTGTGAACATCTAATGCCTTTTTAACTACAACTCTTAATTCATCATGGTCAAAACCTTTCATTAGATAATCGTATGCCCCAATTCTCATGGCATCTACAGCGGATTGAACCGTTCCGTGCGCAGTAATAATAATTATTATTAAATCGGGATCGATCTCCAGTGCTTTGGAGAGTACTTCCATTCCACTCATTTGTGGTAAACGAATATCGAGTAACACAAGATCAAATATTTCTTGTCTTAGCAAATCTAAAGCATCTTCTCCTGAATTGGAAGTTTTTACCTCATATCCAACCTTTGAAAGACATTTAGAATATCCTAACGTTAAATCTTCTTCATCATCTACAATTAAAATGCGTTCTTTCATGAAATCCTATCCCTCCGTAGGCAACAGTAATGTAAACGTTGTGCCTTCTCCTATTTTACTATCAACTCTAATTTCACCATTATGTTCTTCAATGATACGGTAAACAATAGAAAGCCCCAAGCCAGTACCCTGGGGTTTAGTAGTAAAAAATGGATCAAAAATAATATTTAATTGGTCAGGTTTGATACCAATCCCTGTATCGCGAACAGTTACTTCAATGTAACATGATTCTCTGTTTTGATTTGGGAAACTTTTTTTTCGTCTATCTCGAGCATAAATGATTGTTTCCACAGCTCGTGCTTTTAATTCTAACTGCCCTTTGTCTGGCATTGCTTCAAGCGCATTCAAAAATAGATTAATAAACACCTGCTGAATTTGATGGAAGTCTACATAAACTTTGAATAAATTGGGTTGAAATTCCTTTGAATACTTAATATGTTTCTTTTTAATTCGATCATCCAATAAGATATCTACCTCGTGGACAATATCTTCTAAACGATGAAGTTTACGGATCGGTTGACGGGGTCTGGCATAGGAGAAGAGCGTTCTTAAGAGTTCATCTAAGCGATTTACCTGTCGAATGATTCGACATAAATATTCCTGGCGTGGATCATTACTGTCAATTTCTTCCTCTAATGTTTGTGCCATGGTTTTGATCCCAGCTAAGGGATTGCGAACCTCATGTGCGATTCCAGAAGCTAAAACGCCTAATGAAGCCAGACGATCCATTCGTACAACTTCCATTTGCATCTGTTTGATTTGTGAGATGTCACGAAAAGAAATGATCGTCCCTACTTTTAAATTATGGTTATCAATTCGTGGAGTAATTGTATAACCGACAAATACTTTTTTGTTATCCTTGCGAGTCAGTTCAATTTCTCTATTAAGTAACGAATGCTCATGGGAAATCATATCAGGTAGTAATTTTCTGCTTTCCTCAATCGGTAAAATTTCATCAAGATATTTTCCGACAACTTCATCATTTTTATACCTCAGTACTTCTTCTGCACCATTGTTAAATGAAGTGATTCGTCGGTCCAGGTCCAGCGTAATCAGTCCAGCACCCATACTCTGAATGATGCTTTCATTGAAATTTTTAAGTTCTGTTATTTCCTGCTCTAACTTTTTCCGATGGGTAATATCTCTGGCAATGCCTACTGCCCCAACAACTTCACCTTTTTCAAAAATTGGATTAATATTCATTGATAAAAAGAGTGGAGTTCCACTCTGACAGATCAGTCGAATTTCAAAAATACGTGCCTTTCCCTTGAGTGTAAGAGCGAAGTTGTTTCTTGCTTCTACACGATCTTCTGGAGCGACCAGGTCAAAAAAACTGCGGCCTATCCAGTCCTCTCTACTGAAACCTGCAAGGGGACTCAAACGACGATTGATGAAAATAAAGTCACCTTTTAAATTTAACGTATAAATCAGATCATTGGCATTTTCAATCAGATCCTGATATTTATATTCGGTCCGTTTTATTTTTTGTTCTAATTCTTTGTTTTTTTTACGAACCTGATGTAGAATAAATACATTATCAATAACATTAATCAATTCCCGATGTCCGAAAGGCTTTATTAAAAATGATGCCAGCCCCATTTCAAACAAAGCGGTTCGATCAACATCATATTCAGTTTGTGCGGTAATCATGATAACCGGCGTATCTGCAAGATGTTTGTATCTTTGGCTGGTCATCAGACGCTTAAAAACCTCACCACCATTCATTACTGGCATCATGTAATCTAATAAAATGAGATCGGGCCTATATTTCAAAATAAAATCTAATCCTTCCTGACCATCTGTTGCAGATAAAAAATTATAGCCTGCGGAAACTATAATTTTGCGTCCGATTTCAATCATGTCAAGATCATCATCGATTAGAAGGATCGTTTTTTTATTATTCGATTTATTACTGACAGATAATGGTGCAACGACCTGGCTACTACGATAAATATGGTCACTAATCAAATTTTCCAGGTCATTAACATTTTTTCGATCTTTTATGGCAAATCGTTCTTTGGATTTTTGCTGTAGTGGCATAAAATCCCTCTTTTCTTTATTCGAAGGAGCTATAATTATTCTAGATAATATCAATTTCCTCATAAGATGGTACCAAATGGGGGGGCGAATCTTGTCCTGTTTTAGGAATTGAAAAGGTAAATGTTGAACCTTGTCCAAGCTTGCTTTCAACCCAGATGGCGCCATCATGTAATTCAATAATTTCCTTTACTAATGATAAACCAAGCCCAGATCCATTAACTTCCTGTATGTGTTCATTATCCGTAACTCGATAAAATTTATCAAAGATTTTGTTCAAGGATTTTTCTGAAATTCCATAACCTTGATCGATAACTCTAACGATCTGTTCTTCCGGTCTATCTTCAACTTCGATAACAATCGTTTTTCCATTAGGGCTATATTTTACTGCATTTGAAAATAAGTTCATGATAACTTCGCCCATCATTTCTCGATCAACCCATAAAGTAGAAAGATTATCAGGGATGTTTAGCCTTAACTTCATTCTTTTACGTTCCGCAAGATACATGTTCATTTCCAAAATGCTTTCAATTAACTGACCAAATTGTATCGGTGTTTTGTGAACCTGACTTTTTCCCGATTCGATCCTGGAAATATCTAAAAATTTATTAATTAGATCACCTAATCGATTTGATTCTTTGAGGATAATTTCAGCATACTCTTTGGATTGCAACTGTGTAGTTCCTGTATCGAGCAAAAGTTCACTAAATCCTGCAATAGAGGTAAGAGGAGAACGCAATTCATGAGCTACCATAGAGACCAATTCTGTTTTCATGCGATCAATTTCTTTTTCCTTGGTAACATCTCGAAATATCGTCACAATTCCAATAAGCTTGTTTTTGGAATCGATCACTTGAGCTGCTTTTGCCTGCAGTACAATTTGCTTTCTTTTATTATCAGGTTTAATGAGGATTTCCACTGTAGTATCCTCGTGATTACCCTCGGTTCTTATTTTATCTATTAGGGAAAACAATTTCTGTTCGTAAATTAATTTTTCAATTGGTTGTTCAAGTATATCCCTTTCACTTAGTCCAAACCACGATTCAGCAATCGAATTAACAACCAGAACTTTGTTATCTGGATCTGTGACAATTACTCCATCGGCAATATTTTTAAGAATTGTTTCTGTCTTATTTTTTTCATTAATGATCTTGTTGAGGTTCATATCGTTAAGTCTTCGAAGCTCGGTTGTCATAAAATTGATAATCTTTGCTAACTTTCCTAACTCATCATCAGAATGAACTGGTACTTTATGAGTAAAATTACCTCGAGCAATTTCTGTTGCACTTCTGGTAAATTGTTTAATCGGTTCACCAATCCGTTTTGAAATTGAAATAGTAGCTAGTGCTGCAAGGACTACAGATAATAAAAAGACTGAGAAGAAAAACAATAGAATAGCTTTATCTTGAATCAATTCGATGTAAGTACCAATCTGAAACAAAAAAATAGAGCAAACTATCAAGGGCAAAATGGCCCCCCCCAATATAATAAAGAAAAGTCTTCGAGAAATCGTTTTTCTTTCCAAAAATTTTATTGCCATAATACTGGTTCCTTAATAAACCATTGTTTTAAATCATCAATTATTCCAACACCACTCGATTTCGCCCGGCTTTTTTGGCAAGATAGAGTCGTTTATCAGCTATTGTTACCAATTCATCTGGTGTTGTTGCATCATGTGGAAATGTTGCCAATCCCATGCTGATAGTTAGCTTACCGTTTGGCTGAGTCTCTTCATAGTCGAATTTGTGTTGCTCAATTAAGTTTTTAATTTTATTAGCAACAATACCGGCAGCTTGCCTGTTGGTTTCTACCAAAATCAGAGAAAATTCTTCTCCTCCATAACGTGCAGCAATATCAATTTTTCGGATATTGTTACGGAGTAAATCTGCGATCTTTTTTAACACTATATCACCCGCGGGATGACCATGTGTATCATTATAATTTTTAAAAAAATCAATATCAATCATTGCAATTGATACATTGATGTTGTGTCTTTTTGCTCGTGTAATTTCTTGAACCAATTGCTGTTTAAAATAGCGATAGTTATGTAAGCCGGTCAAACCATCAGTAATTGCTAATTGTAACAGCTTGCTTTGCGCAATTTTTAATTCTTTTATCTTTAATTCCAGTTCATCATGGAGATGTTTAATTCGAAGTAAAGATTTTACACGAGCCAATAATTCTAATTTATTAAATGGCTTACAGATAAAATCATCCGCACCAGCTTCAATACCCTTTACTTTATCTTCCAGTTCATTTAATGCTGTAACCATTATTATGGGTATAAATCTGTTATTTTCATTGTTTTTAATTTGTTGGCATACCTGGAATCCGTTCATTTTTGGCATCATGATGTCTAATAAAATTAAATCTGGGGATTCTTCTTCAATACGCCGTAGTGCTTGAACTCCATCCTCAGCCACAAGAACTTTGTATCCTTCTGCTTCAAGGTATGTTTTTTGTAGTTTTCTATTTAGTGGAATATCATCTACGACTAACACCTTAAATCGCGCCGTATTCTTATTAATCATGCCTATAAATTCTCCCTTATGTTGTCAACCCAAGATGAAAAGCATTAACAATAACACAATCCCATCGCACTATACTTTAATCGACACGATAGTTATCGAATGAAAAATTCTATCTTCCAACGATAAAACCTCCTTTGGAAGTTTTATCCTCTCCGATTTGATTAACGAACCATTTTAATAACGAATCGGTTTGAAGTTTGGCTTCGCCAGTATATAATGCAAAAATTAAAATTATTTCTATTTATTAGTCAAAATAAAATCGGATATCTGGCTGTTTAACAGCTTTTGCCTCATCCAGGCGGGAAACAGGTGTCGTATGAGGTGCGTTTCTAACCAGTTCTGGATTATTTTCAACTTCATTCGCGATTTGTATCATACATTCGGCAAACTTATCTAATGTTTCTTTTGTTTCAGTCTCTGTTGGTTCGATCATCATTGCTTCTCTTACGATAAGAGGGAAATAAATCGTTGGAGCATGGAAGCCAAAATCCAGTAACCGTTTCGCCATGTCTGCTGTCGTCACCCCTTTGTCTTTTTGTTTTGAACCAGATAGAACAAATTCATGCATGGCTGGCCCTCGGTAGGGCAGTTGAAAATGACCTTCCAATAATTTCATTAAATAATTAGCATTAATAATTGCATTTTCGCTAACACGTTTCAGTCCCATACTACCTAACATTCTGATATAAGTATAAGCTCGAATCATTACCCCGAAATTGCCATAGAACGAATGGACTCTACCAATAGATTTAGGGTAATTGTAATCCAATTGACAGTGACCATCTGCTTTCACAATTCTCGGTATCGGTAGAAAAGCAGTCAGTTTTTCGGACACGCCCACCGGACCGGAGCCAGGTCCCCCCCCACCATGCGGAGTAGAGAAGGTTTTATGCAGATTAAAATGCAACACATCAACTCCTACATCACCGGGACGAACAATACCAAGTAATGCATTCAAATTGGCACCGTCCATATACATTAATGCACCCGCCTGGTTAAGCAATTCATTTATCTGTTTTATTTGAATTTCAAATAATCCCAATGTATTTGGATTGGTTAGCATTAAAGCGGCCGTATCTTCACTTATATTTTTCTTCAAATCATCAAGATCAACCAAACCGAATTCATTTGATTTTATTTTTACCGCTTCATAGCCTGAAATTGTTACACTCGCTGGATTAGTACCATGTGCTGAGTCAGGAATTAGAATATTTTTTCGTGGATTGCCCAAGTTCTCGTGGTACGCCCGAATTAGCATAAGCCCAACCAGTTCACCATGCGCTCCTGCTGCCGGTTGAAGCGTCACTGCCTGTAAACCAGAGATTTCGCTCAAAAATTCTGCTAACTCATACATGAGCGCCAGAGCCCCTTGCAATAATTTTGTACTCTGAAGAGGATGTAAATTTTTTAAACAGGAATTATTCGCCACATTTTCATTGACTTTTGGATTATATTTCATAGTACACGAACCCAAGGGATAAAATCCTTTATCCACATGATGATTCATGCAAGAAAGGGCAATAAAATGACGAATCACTTCATTTTCACTCAATTGGGGTAGTCGAACTGGTCGATTTCGAATAAATTTATCAGGGATTAATTTACTTGTTTCTTTTTTAGGAACCTGTAATTGTGGAAGTGTATAACCTTTTCTACCTTCTTTGCTTAACTCAAATAATAATTCAAACATTCATTATCTCTTACTTATTTCATAAATTACAGGAAACGTGCTTTCGCTTTCAATTTATTTGCTATTGAACATCGATAAGTTATATTTTAAGTTGAAATTTAAAATACGATATAATTTGTAAATAGTCAAGCATTTTTTGTAAAAACATTATTAAAGTATATTAATAAAGCCTATTTTTTGATTTCGTTTAAATTTTCTTCATTCAACATGTTTTCAAAGATTTTTCTTGATTTCTTTAAATTTTTCCAGCACATCTTTAAAATTATTAAACTCATAAAAAGAGAGATTCTTCTGCTGGCAATATCGTTTCAGGTCATCTTTTGCAAAAATGATATCAGATTCTTTGACACCACAACGATCTAATATTCGCCTGATGTAGAATTTGAAACCATTACTTAAAACAGTTATTGAATAATTTTGCTTGTTACAATAGCTTACAAAATCTTGAAAATATCAATCTATCTTTTGCTCATCGCTAAAAATCTCCAATTGATTTTGTGTAACTTTAGTGACAGCACATTCACGAATAATACAATCTTTGGAAGTAATTTTGCCTTGTTTCCATTCTTGCACAGCCTCAATCCAGGTGGATTTGGCGAATTTTTCAAATAAACTATCTCCTACATCGTTCAATGCAATTGTACCATCAAAATCTGTAAATATTTGATACTTTGACAAAATACGATCCTTTCAAATTCATCCTAAAACTACTCAAAACTTTTCTCTTAAATAAATTCATCTCACTCACTACTAACAACTGACTACTGATCACTGACAACTGCCCACTAATCACTGACAACTGACCACTAAACATCATAATACAAACTAATCTCATAAGGATGAGGCCGACTTCTTACTTCATTAAATTCTTTATAATACTTATGGTCTATCCAATTCTCAATTAATTGTTCTGAAAAAATTGCACCTTCTAATAGAAAGTTATGATCCTCTGCCAGAGCATCTAAAGCTTCTTTTAGGGAAGTTGGCAAAGATTTTATTTTATCCAGTTCAGATTTAGGAATGTTAAAAACATTAATATCGTAAGGACCAAATCCTTCTTTTCGCGGATCAATTTTATTTTTAACGCCATCGATTCCTGCCATAAGCAACGCTGATATTGCCAAATATATGTTACAGGTAGCATCAGGCGGGCGAAATTCAAATCGTTTCGTTTCTGGAGTATTAGCATACTTAGGGATACGAATTGCTGCACTTCGATTTGCCAGTCCAAAGATAGCTTTTACCGGCGCCTCAAAACCCGGAACCAGCCGTTTATATGAAATCGTGCTGGGATTGGTAAAAGCCAGCAAAGCAGGACCATGTTTGAGGACACCCCCAATAAAATGCATTGCTAACTCACTTAAGCTGGCATAGCCATTTTCATCATAAAATATGTTCTGTCCATTTTTTCTTAATTGAACGTGAATATGCATCCCACTTCCTGCCTCATTATAAAGCGGTTTTGGTATAAATGTAACGGTTTTTTGTTGTTCACTGGCAGCCATTTTTATGATATATTTCACCGTCATCGTAACGTCACCACACCGACGAAGGGGATGGTGATGAATCTCGATCTCAGATTGGCCTGGACCACCGACTTCATGGTGGTGGTAACGGACTGGTATTCCAGATTCTTCGATATATTTCACCATCTTTGCGCGAAGGTTGTATAGATTATCGAGAGGGGGGATCGCATGATAGCCGCCCTGTCGAGGAATTTTGTATCCTAAATTTTGCTCCTCATCAGCTCCTGTGTTCCAATCTGCTTCTTCGGAATCGATCTGGTAACAGGCAAGATTAATGTCATTGACATAAGTGATGTTATCAAAAATATAAAATTCAAACTCGGGGCTCCAGAGACTAACCTCAGCGATACCGGTTTCACAGAGGAATTGCTCAGCTCGATATGCAATATTTCTTGGATCGTTCTTAAATAGTTCCAGAGTGTCTGCCTCGTAGGCTGAACAAATAAAACTTATTGTCTTCTGTTCCCAAAATTTATCAATTAATAGGGTTTCAGCATCAGGAATCAAGACCATATCACCAGCTTCAAGTCGTTTAAATCCAGGAACACTTGAGCCATCGAATGCTACACCTTTTACAAAGATGGATTCATCAAATTGACTAACTGGTATCGTTATATGGTGCCAGCGACCGAATAGATCACAGAACTTCAAATCGACCATTTCAGTATTTTGTTGTTCTGCAAACTGTAATGCCACTTTAATTTTCTCGGTCATTCATTCCTCCACGATTTAAATCATCCTGTACTACGGTTTAACTTATACTTGTTAAGGGTTAGTTTTTTCATGGTCCAGTCATTGCGAGTGGAACGCAGTGTAGCGAAGCAATCTCTTATGTTTCACAGAAAAATGAGATTACTTCGCTTTGCTCGCAATGACAGCTAATAATTAAATTCTTAGCCTTAATGAGGATATATTATCTCACTTCTTAAACAGTTGCCCCTGCTTTATATCTTCCCAGATTCGATCCATTTCCACCAATTCCATATCATCTAAAGATTTATTTAGACGAACAACTTCTTTTTCCATGGCACGAAAACGATTTGAAAATTTTTGTATTGACTTTCTAAGTGCATCTTCAGGATTTACATTGATGAATCTTGATAAATTTACCATAGTGAATAATAGATCGCCGAATTCCATTTCTGTTTCATCAGATTGCTGTTGATTGACCGCTTGTTTTAGTTCTTTTAATTCTTCATCAACTTTTCCCCAAAGCTGATTGGCATTTTCCCAGTCAAAACCAACTGTTGCGGCTTTAGCTTGAATTCTATAGGCTCGAAGTAATGCAGACAACGCTTGGGGAACACCATCTATCACCGATCGGTCCCTATCTTCTTGCTTTTTCATTTTTTCCCAATTGATAGTTTGCTCCTCTGCATTGCGTACTTTAACATTACCGAAAACGTTTGAATGACGGTTTATTAGTTTTTGATTTATTTGCTGGAGTATTTCAAGAATTGTAAATCTACCCTCTTCTTCAGCAATCTGTGATTGAAATATGACCTGAAGCAACAAATCTCCCAATTCATTTTTTAATTCATCATATTTACCGGAGTCAATTAACTCCAATACCTCATAGGTTTCTTCCAATAAATATTGTCTTAATGATTCGTAAGTTTGCTCTCGATCCCAGGGACAACCATTTTCACTTCGCAATCGCTCCATAATTTGAACAAGCCTGGCAAATTGCAACTTGATCGCTTCGATGTTTTTCATCCAAATCACTCCTTGTAAATCTTCTGTGAAATTTGATTATTATACGATTTTTAAATGAAATAATCAAGTCTCTTTTGTCTGAAATTTACATTGGCATTTTTATTATTTCATATCTTTAAAAGCATGTCCAATAAATTAATGTACTTGATTGATTTTAATAAAATTAATAGATGTATTTATCTTCCCATTACAAATTTGTGAACTCCTCTAATGAAGATTGAACTTTATATTTTAACAATTACAATTTGGAATCTCCACTCCAGTCCTATTCATTTAGAATGCATCAAAAAATTCTTGACTATTTTAATCAATTTAATTATTTTAAGAGGTGAGATAAATTAAATTTCACAGTTATACTATAAATTCATTGTTATTTTAGAATAATTCATTTCAAAGGACAAAAATTATTAATAGACTCGTAATATTTCCTGGTCAACCTTGGTCTCATTGTTCTAAAAAAAAGTTCTTTGAAAAGATTCTATATTTAGAATTTAGGAGGAATCGCGTTGATTTGGTTATCAAAAAAATTGTTCTTCATCTTGTTTTTATTTCTTTTTATCAATGGATGTACGTATTTTAAACCCTTGCAACGATCTCAATCATCACTAGAAAAATTGAGATCAGATTTAGATGATATTTTTAACGATCCTTCTTTTGCAAACGCATATTGGGGCGTTATGATTCAATCATTAAAAAATGGAGAATATCTTTATTCAAGAAATCCTCACAAAAATTTCATTCCAGCTTCCAATATGAAATTATTCACCACTGCTGCAGCTTTAATAAAATTAGGACCTGAATTTCGTTATCAAACCAAATTTTATATCAGCGGTCCAATTGATGGCAGTGGTTTTCTGAATGGGGACCTAATTATTGTTGGCTCTGGCGATCCGACAATCACCAGCCGTTACTATAATGGCGAAATTACCAAACCTCTTGAGTTGTGGGCAGATTCCCTGATAGCTCGAAATATTGTTGCAATTTCTGGAGATATTATTGGCGATGACAATTATTTCGAGGATGAAATCATGGGAGAAGGATGGGCATGGGATTACCAATCGGATTGGTATGCTGCACAAATCAGTGCGTTGTCCTTCAATGATAATTGTTTAGATATTTATCTTACACCAGGAGACTCAATTGGGTCTGTTGCAAAATATCAGCTATTACCTGATACGGAGTATGTTAAAATTATTAATCAAGTTACCACGGTTAGAAAAGGATTGGAGAGAGAAATTACATTCAATCGAAAGCTCGGTACCAACCTGGTGGCTATTAAAGGAGCAATTGCGATCAATTCTCCTCCCATTCGAGATTGGTTTTCGGTGGAAAATCCAACTTTGTTTACAACAACTATTTTCAAGCAGATTCTTGAACAGAAAGGAATTCATGTTTCCGGTAATTGTTGTGACATCGATGAATTGGAAGGTTATTTATCCAAAAAAGATTCAGCACATTTGATATTTAGATATTTTTCACCTCCCTTATGGGAAATTATTGAAGCAACTAATAAAGTGAGTCAAAATCTGTATGCAGAGCTATTGTTACGGACTCTTGGAGCTTATTTCCGTGGTGTTGGCGATGCTCGTCACGGGATCGAAGTTGTTAAAGAATTTCTTCAGGACATAGGAATTAATACAGAGCAATACCTGATGTACGATGGTTCTGGATTATCACGTTTAAATATGATAACCCCAGCCCAGGTTGTAAAATTGCTAAGATTCATGCGTAATAGCATTCATAGTGATTATTTTTATAAATCGCTTCCGATTGCGGGAGTGGATGGAACGATAAAAAATCGAATGAAACAAACAGCAGCCGAGGGAAATGTGAGGGCTAAAACAGGCTATGTTGGGCATGTTCGCGCACTTTCTGGGTATATAACAACTAATGACAATGAAGAATTAGCATTCTCAATAATTGCCAATAATTACTCAGTACCGACCTCAATGGCTAATTTGATCCAGGATCTGGTTTGTGAAAGATTGGCCAACTTTTCTCGCTACTAATAAAATTGATGACTTTAATTTTTTAAATTTTTTTCTAATAGGAACATTAATTTTGTTTAACACATATAATTAGAGTTGAATATCTCAACAGCATCATAAACAACTTCAAGATAACTTTTAGGAAAATTAACATGTTTTTAAAACAACAAAAAATTAGAAATTTTGAATATTTCCCCCGTTTCTATAAACCAGAGTCAGAAGATGATGATAAACAAAGGATTAAGTTTAGACGATTGACCACAAGAAAGCAGGTACAAAAACGATCTTTTTGGGGAATGCTCATACTAATTGTGATACTGATCTTTCTAATCCGCTATCTTGCGGCTTATGTTAAATCGGATAAAGAAGAGTTTTACTTTGAAGATATTGAGATCGAGATTGTCGAGTAATAACCAATCAATTTAAATTTTCAGGAAAGCTGAAAATTGAAGTCAGCCTCTGGCTGGCAGACGTTCTATTTGAATTCTTATAGAGACAGAGGAATATTTTTCAAAATGACCGCTAATTTTAAGAAACAAAAGAATCATACGCTTAAATCAAACTTCAGCTCACTTCAAAATATTACTTTACCAAATATGAAAAAGGTTATCACGTTTTTTTTCATGTTCAGAAACTTAGCAAAATCAATTTGGATACATTTAAGGGAATTATTCATATCTTTTCCAATCAAAAGAAAATTAAGTATTATTATTGGACTTATTGTTGTTATCGTTATTTTTGTATTGAGTGTAATTTTCCAGCAGACAGAAAAGAGATTGTTAAACTCAAAATTAGAGGAAATATGTAACTTGACTGTGCAGTATCTTGCCTATGATATCAAAGAAAATTTACTCTTTGAAAAATATGATTATATTAAAGAACAGGTTCTTCGAATAAAGAACCAAAACATTAAGGGGCTTGATTATGCTTGGGTAATTAACCGACATGGAGATTGTGTTGCTCACACTAATTTGAAATTAACAGAAGGTAATCATAATCTTTTTTCGCTTGAGGATAAAAATTTATTACTAAACCTTAAACAGCCAACTGTGCAGGAGAAAAATACGCATTTTGAATATTACTATCCTGTCTTTGAACCGAAACCAAATGCTAAAGATCAAACAAATGTATTCCTGGGCGTAACTGGAATTGGTTTTTCCAAAGAAGTGTTATTAACTCCAATTCGGGACGCGCAAAAAATAATCTATTTGATAGCGTTGCTGGTGACTATCCTGTCAGTATTGGGTATCTATTTTTTGACTCAGCGAATGGTAAAGCAAATTAATGAGCTTTCAAGGGGAGCGAGGTTAATTAGTCAGGGAGACCTCAATGTAAAAATTTCAGTTAATACTCGTGATGAATTGGGTCATTTAGCCAATGAATTCAACAATATGACCATGCATCTGAAAGAAAAATTGCAGATGCAAAAATTTGTTTCTCAGATGACTCGTCAGATGATTAAAAAAAATGTTTATTCGAATGAAAGATCCGTAATCAGTGAACAATGTGAAATTGCAGTCCTATTTTCTGATGTTCGAGATTTCTCTCGATTCTCACAAAGGTATGAACCAGAAGTTGTGGTAAAAGTTATCAACATATACCTTGATTTACAAGCGAGAATTATTGAACAAAATTTCGGTGTCGTAGATAAGTTTATGGGCGATCAAATCATGGGAGTTTTTGAGGGAACAAATAAGCATATCCACATGCTGAATGCAGCCCTGGCAATACAGAAAGCAATTGATAAACTTAATAATGAACGAAATAATTTGAATTTGGAAACATTGACAGTTGGTATCGGTATCAATATTGGTCACGCAGTATTAGGCAACATTGGTTCTAAAGATAGAATGGATTATACTGTTGTAGGAGATGTTGTAAATTTAGCTTCTCGATTTTGTGATGTGGCACGACCAGGCCAAATTATTACCTCTACAAAGCTTTATTCGTCACTAAATTCTCTTTATCCCTCTACAAAATTAGGTTCCATCTCAATTAAAGGTAGAGATGAACCAATAGAAATTTGCAATATTGATTACCGCAGGGACTTAATTGTTTAAATTAAAATTGATTGTTTAGATGAGACAAATAGTAGTGCTATTGATCATAATCGTCTCCTGTTTTTACCCAAAAATTAATTTTAGTCAACAGGAACTCTCTCAGTTTATGCCAAATGCTTTATCCATTGGGATGGGTGGTTCTGGAGTCGCCTTATCCCATGACCCTGCTGCGAATTATTGGAACCCAGCAAGTATCGCATTTCTCATAACTAATCGAGTTTTATTTAATCTTAACGATGAATCTAAACTCGACTATATCGGGCTTACTAGATTTTTTCCACCTTCATTATCGTTAGGAATCAATATCTGGCGTTATAGTGCTGTTAGCCCTGGTTATGATATGGCAACTATCGCAATAGGGTATCGCCTTTCTTCATTTCTCTCAATTGGAACTAATCTCAATTTCGGTAAAAGTGCAGAAGATGAAAACTACTCCAGTTTTGGGTTGGGTTTTTTTTTCAAATCGTTCCCTAATTATCACGCCACTCAAAATTCAGACAATTTCTTCTGGAGATGGTTCCGATCCAAACAGATGAAAGACAAATTCGCTTTTGGCATTACATTCCATAACATTCCAATCCATAATGAAAAAAAAAATCAGGAAATACGTGTTGGCACGGCTATAAAACCTCTTTTAATTGGTCCGTCAATTCATTTCGCTTATCATTATCAACCATCCAATAATAAATATAGTTTGCATCTTGGTAGCCTGACTGCCCTATCGAAACATACCGAGCTTTATTTTGGCGTCAGAGATTTGGATATCAACCAATTTGCATTAGGAGGAGCACTCCAATTGGGTCCATTTCAAATGGATTTAAGTTACGATTTTAAATTTTCAAAAGTTTATTTCTCTTTAATCATTAGGTTGAGCGAAGAAAAAAATACATTGTTCCAAAAATATAAAGATTTAGGAACTCAACGAATCAAACAGAATGATTATTGCGGAGCATTAAACACATATTTAAAAGCATTAGCTTATGAACCAGAAAATGAAGAGTTAAACTATTTGATTTCTATTGTGGAAAGAGAGGCAACTGAAACTTCAGAAAAGATAGATTCTCTGTTCACAAATGCAACGAGATTTGAGAAAAAAGGTTGGTATATCAGTGCTTTCATTTCTTATCAAAAAATATTAGAAATTGATAGGGACAACCGTAAAGCTCAACGACGATTAAATTCGTTAGATTCAAAATTAACTCCATATATAAGCCAACTTTATCGTCAAGGAGTAAGACATTACAATCAAAATGATTTGAGACATGCTGAAATTATTTTTGAGCAAATTTTATTAGTAGATGGAAATCATAATGGAGCTGAAATCTATCTTGCTAAAATTGATAGTATCAACTCGAACACTGCCAATGAACACTACTATCGTGGATTAGGGTATTATAATCAAAAGAATCTTGCTCGTGCTCAACAGGAATTTAAAAATGCACTTAACGTAAAGTCGAATCATGAACAAGCCCAACAATATCTAAAAACAACAGAAAGAGAAATTGAAAACAATCGACGCATGATGAATCAATATTTAAGAGAAGCTAAAAATTATGAGCAAAAAAAACAATATGTAAATGCCACACTATGTTATCGAAAAATTCTTGAAATTGATAAGATGCATCAATATGCCAAAGATAGATTAACGTTTCTAGATGGCTATATAAAAACTGAAGTTGACAATAAGTTTCGACGGGCAAAAAGTTTGTATGATCGTATGGAATATTCAGAAGCAATTGAGCTATTTAAAGATATTTTATCTATAGACCCTAATCACCAGCCTTCAAAAGGTTATCTCAGGAGTGCTTCGCAACGATTAAATGATTTAGCAGAGCAACACTACCAGCGTGCTCAAAGTTTTTTCCGTCAAAAGAAATGGGACATAGCTCTACAGGAATGTAATTTAACGCTCTCGATGAATCCTGATCATCATGCTGCAACAGAACTTCAGAGAATGGCGCTGGCTAATATTAGCATAGATAAATTGTTGGAAAAGGGAATACGATATTTTGAACGAGGGGATTATCTAAGTGCAAAATCCATTTTTAGACAGGTGCTTGACAAAGAACCTCTTAATGCTTCTGCAAGAAATTACCTGGAAAGAATTGAATCGCAACTAAAAGATATAATTGAAGAATTATTCAATATTGGGATGGTAAAATATGCAGATGGAGATTACGAAGGCGCCATAAAGGAATGGACCAGCGTCATTGAAATCGATTCTCATCATGAAAGCGCCAAAGAATATATCCAGAAAGCTAAAGAGAGAATTGACGCTTTAAAACGAATTAAGCAATGAATTTAACATTTTTCAAAAATGAAAAACCAAATTTAAACGCATTCAAAATGTTTGATTTTTAACTTGCATTATTATAAAAAACGACTTATATTACATTAACTTCATATACCATGAATAGAATTAGATAGTTACGATTAGCTTTCCATCGTCACTGCATCATTAGATAGGCAACAGGAGGTAGCAGAACATGAAAACAGATAAGTTCATTGAACCAACCGGGAATGAAATCAGAGAGGGAACTTCAGTAATTGATTGTATACCGAATGCGGATATTATCTCTATGGAGACCATGGTACACATGATGGTAAATAAAGGCATCTGTACTGCTGAAGAACTATTCATGTTAGAAAGCCGTGTTCAAGAATTAAATAACAAGGGGCAGAAAAATAGTTTTGTTGCTGTACATAATTACCAAAATCGGGGGAGATTTCCTGGCTTAAAAAAAGCAATGAGCAAACATCGATGGTCCCGTCGATTGGGGGCATTGTTATTTGGCTGGAAATGGAAAAAGGTGAAGAAAAATCAATCGCTCTAAGAGGTATATCTTGAACTTTATATGGAAGGTTTCTGAATAGGCTTAACGGGGCTGAAAGAAACCTTTTATTTTATGGTAAGTGGAACTTAACCATCAAATGTAAGTAAAGATTTTAAGCGTGAATATAAATTTGTAAAAGTACTTATGAGATTAATCAAGTTATATATTTTAGTTCCAGTTTTAATATTGCTGATACCACCAATTTACCTTTGGGCACAAAAATTCCCCGATCCTAAAGGGTATGTGAATGATTTTGCAAATGTTATCGATCTATCCTTTGAAAGGAAGATCGAAAGTATCTGTCAAGAAATAAAACAGAAGGCAGGTGTTGAAATTGCAGTCGTTACTATGACGACCATAGGAGATGAAGATTATCGTGATTATGCCAATCGTCTATTTGAAACATGGGGAATTGGTCAACGTGGAAAAGATAATGGAATTCTGATATTTAATACTGTGAAAGAAAGAAAAGTTTGGGTCGAGGTCGGATACGGACTGGAAGGAATTCTACCAGATGCATTGGTAGGCAGAATTTTAGATCGATATGTTTTCCCATTTTTAAAAAGAGATGATTATGGAAATGGACATCTGAGTGGAGTAGCTGCTATTGCTCAACTCATTGCCAGAGAGGAAAACGTTCAGTTAAGTGGAGATATTGATTACCAGGTGCCTGTTAGCAGTAAAAGGTCTGGCAGGTCTGGCGTAGGAAAATTACTTGGTATATTGTTTTTCTTTTTTTTAATTCTGGTATCACGGGGGCGTATTTTACCCTGGTTGCTTCTTGGATCAATGTTTGGGGGAGGACGTGATCGTTGGGGAGGTTTTGGTGGAGGTGGTTTTAGTAGTGGTGGAGGCTTCGGTGGTGGTTTTGGTGGCTTCGGAGGAGGGATGAGTGGTGGCGGCGGCGCTGGAGGTGGATATTAAGGATTTAGTTTCACAATATCGATAGAAATCAGGAGATTTACAATGTCAAAAATTCCCAAAGCCCCTGATAAAATTTTTCAGGAATTTACAAACGATTATAAAAATACATTCGGAGATGATCTTGTCTCTATCATTCTATATGGAAGCGCTGCGAGAGGGGAATATGTATATAAACGTTCAGACATTAATTTTTTGATTGTTCTCAGCGACAAAGGCATTCAGCGATTAAGAAGTGCATTTTCTTTGATTCCAAAATGGAATAAGAAAAAAGTAACTACACCACTCATTTTGACACAGCAATATATCCAGTCCGCATTAGATAGTTACTCCATTGAGTTTTTAGCGATGAAACAGCATTATCAATTAGTTTATGGTGAAGATGTCTTATCAGAACTGGAAATCAAACCTGAACATTTGCGCTTACAATGTGAAAGAGAACTACGGGGAAAGCTACTCTATTTAAGAGAAGGCTACCTGAATACAAATGGAAAAATTAAATTGATCAAGCAACTTTTCAAACTCTCAGTGCCAGCTTTTACTTCAATTTTTTTAGCATTACTATACTTAAAAGATGTTGCAGTGCCCAATTTTAAGCAGCAAATCTTCATCACAACTGCTGATGTTTTTGATTTGGACGGCGAAGTATTTAAAAATTTATTGAAGATAGAAAATAAGACGACAAAATTTAAAAAGGAGCAGATTAATCAATTGATGGAACAGTACATTGGTCAAATTAGCAAATTGACTAAAATTGTAGACAAGTTATAATTCAGGAGGAAAAAACATGAGCAAAGGCTTGAAAATATTTTTGATCATTTTAGCCATTCTTATCTTACTGGGGATAATTCTTTATTCTACCATCAAAGGGACTTATAATTCCCTCGTGGTTCTGGATGAAAGCGTTAATAATAGCTGGGCTCAGGTGGAAAATGTGCTTCAGCGTCGCTATGATTTAATTCCAAACCTGGTCGAAACAGTGAAGGGATATGCAAGTCATGAGCGAGAAGTGCTCACTGAAGTGACCAAAGCCCGCGCCAGTGTTGGGGGAGCTCAAACTCCTTCTGAAGTCATGCAGGCGAATAACCAGTTGTCCAGTGCATTATCTCGGCTGCTCGTTATGGTAGAGAGATATCCGGACTTAAAAGCAAATCAAAACTTCAGAGATTTACAGCTTGAGCTTGCTGGTACCGAGAATCGGATTGCAGTAGAACGTCGCCGTTACAACGATACAGTGAGAGGCTATAATCAGAAAGTTCGTAGTTTCCCAACGAATATCTTGGCTGGTATTTTTGGATTTGAGAAACGAGATTATTTTGAAGCCCCCGAAGCTGCTAAAGAAGCACCAAAGGTAGACTTTAGCAAATAGGGTAATACGATCACAAAGAGTTACTCTTGTTTCTTGGATATGATTTTTTGGCGATAAATGTTTAATTTTCGGAGGGGAGCAATGTTATGAGTTCGATAATACTAATCGTTGTGGCGGTGATTTGTTTCATTACTGGTTATATTTTTTATGGAAAATTTATATCTAAAAAGTTAGGAATCGATCCGTCTCGGCAAACACCTGCCCATACTTTGCGAGATAATGTCGATTATGTTCCGGCAAAAACGCCCGTTCTGTTGGGTCATCACTTTGCTTCTATAGCTGGAGCTGCTCCGATTATTGGGCCCATTACGGCTGCTGTATTCGGCTGGATACCAGTATTTTTATGGATTGTTTTGGGCAGTATTTTTATCGGGGCAGTTCATGATTTTACTTCATTAATCGCATCTGTCCGACATAAAGGACAATCTATTGGAAAGATCATTGAACAACAGATCGGAGCAAAAGGAAAGCAGTTATTTCTCATTTTTGCGTGGGCAACGTTAGTTTTAATCATCGCTGCGTTTACCATTTTGGTTGCTAAAACTTTTGTATCAACTCCGGCAGTGGCGACTTCTTCAAGTCTATTTATCTTTCTCGCTATCCTGTTTGGACTCTCAATCTATCGAATGAATGCTCCATTGGCAGTTGCTACTTTAGTGGGTGTTGTGTTGTTACTAATCTGTGTCTGGTTAGGTATAAAATTTCCGTTCGTTTTTTCAAACGTTGAATCTCAAGGACAATATATCTGGACATGGATTCTTTTGGCCTATATTTTTACTGCATCAGTAACACCGGTATGGATTCTTTTGCAACCGCGTGATTATCTCAACTCATTTCTTTTGTACTTAGTATTAATTGGTGCCTTGATCGGCATCTTTTTCAAAAATCCAACTGTTGAAATGCCAGCTTTTGCTAATTTCATTGATCCTAAGTTAGGTTCGTTATTTCCTATTCTGTTCGTAACCGTTGCCTGTGGGGCAATCTCTGGATTTCATTCGCTTGTCGCATCAGGAACAACAGCTAAACAACTCAATCGAGAACCTGATGCACGACCAGTAGGCTATGGTGCAATGTTAATCGAAGGACTTCTGGCAGTCATCTCGCTGATTACTGCAATAACCTTATTAAAAGACAGACACCAGGAATTTTTTCCTGCTGGAGGAAGCGGCAATCCAATCGGTCTGTTTGCTCATGGCGTGGGCGCCTTTGTGGAAAAAGTAGGTATTCCGTTAGATGTCGGAATAACCTTTGCGGCTCTTGCTGTTTCAGCCTTTGCTTTGACTTCATTGGATACCGCCACACGACTGGGACGGTTTGCTTTTCAGGAGTTTTTCAGATCAGACAGCCCAACACCTGCTCAAAATTTCTTAACAAATCGGTTCGTAGCGACTTTGTTCACTGTTCTGCCCGGTGGAATTTTAGCACTGTCAGGAAGTTATCAAGCGATCTGGCCTATATTTGGTACCGCTAATCAATTATTAGCCGCATTAGCCCTGTTAGCAGGAAGTGTTTGGTTAGCAAAAAAAGGACAGAGGAACGAATTTCTTCGCTATCCCATGTATTTCATGTTTGCAGTAACACTTTCGGCACTGGTTATTCTGGTTTACAAAAAAATCGAGTTGATCATTAATTATTATTCTCAGCAGGCGGTGCCTGCTACATTTGATCTGTTAAGCACTTTTATTCTTGCTGTAATCGGAATTTTGCTATTCATTGTTGCAGTTATTTTGGTTTTGGAAGCATATCAAAAATTAAAATTATCCTCTGGCAAATTGAAAGAAGTTTAGCGAGTGAGATTATATTACTTTGCCAATTGTATTTTGTTGATCCTGATAAAATAAATACTTATAAGACTATACTGCCTAATTTATTTTATCTCGCTCCCTTACTGTGGCGAAGTTACAATTGAAAATAATTATGATGATTAGCCATAATTTGTGAAATTTGAATTAATGAGAAAATCACTATTTTTAATAATAACCTTCTTTTTCATTACTAACTGTAGCGTGCAGAAACTTGCTCTGCGTTCCATGTCTGGTATATTAGACAATGGCATGGCTGCTCTCTATGAAGAGAGCGATTTAGTCCTTGCCGAACAAGCCATTGCTTCAGATTTAAAGTTATTAGATGGACTTATTAAAAGTGATCCGAATAACGAAAAACTTCTACTGCTTGCTTGCCAGGGATATGGCTCTTACGCACTGGGTTTTGTCGAAGATAATGATCCTGCTCGTGCCCAAATGTTATATCTAAGAGGAAGAGATTATGGATTACGTATTTTAAATAAGAACGCTACATTCCACAGGACAATATCTGGTTCCACAGAGCAACTGGAAATAGCATTAAACAAGTTCGATAAAAAAAATGTACCAGCATTATTCTGGACAGCTAATAATTGGGCAAATTGGATAAACCTGAATTTCGATAATCCTCAAGCATTAGCTGATCTACCAAAAGTCCAGTTGATCATGGAGAGGGTACTCAAACTTGAAGAAGCATATTTTTATGGCGGATCACATCTATTTTTTGCTATAATTTACGCTACGCGACCGCCGCTATTAGGAGGGAATATCGAAAAAGCAAAACAGCATTTTGATCAGTGCTTTAAGATTTGTCAGGAAAAGTTTTTGCTACCGTATGTGTATTATGCACGATTTTACGCGACGCGGGTAATGGATGAGGAACTCTTCAGGAACACTTTAACAAAGGCTATAAATACTAATGATAATGTAATTCCCGAACAACGACTTCCAAATGCGATCGCAAAACAGAAGGCAAAAAGATTACTTGAACAGATTGAAGATTTCTTTTAGAGAGTGAGTAAAATAAGTTTTTGTATAATCTATTATAAGTTATTATAAATGAGTCTACTCTAAAAAGGCTTTTAACCGCTAATTTCGTCTACTCTAAAAAGGCTTTTAACCGCTAATTTCACTAATTTAAGCTAATTGATTTTGTTAAAGTTAGAATTAGTGAAATTAGAATAATTAGCGGAATTGGCGGTTTTTAGAGTGCATTCATTAATAATTGTTAAAAAAAGTGAAATGTCCAAGTTATTTAATTCCAATCCGTTAATAAAATTCTAGAGAGACGTCAATGAAAAAATTTTATATGTTAATGATGATAATATTTTTAATGCCACCGCCTCTTTCTTTCGCCCAAAAATATAAAATTAAATTTGCCACCCTTGCGCCTGACGGCTCGACCTGGATGAATGTGATGCATGAATTTGATCAAGCTATTCGTGAGGAAACCAACGGTGAAATGGGATTTAAAATATATCCTGGTGGTGTGTCTGGCGATGAAAAAGACGTGCTTCGCAAAATTCGACTGGGACAACTACATAGCGCTGGTTTCACCGGGGTCGGTTTGGGCGAAGTTTATCCTGAAGTCAGAATTCTTGACTCCCCATTCCTGTTCCGGAACTATGATGAAGTTGATTTTATTCAGCAAAAATTTTTCGAAAAATTCGCTCGTGGTTTTGAAGAAAATAGCTTTATTTTGTTGGGCTGGGCAGATGTTGGTTTCGTTTATGTTTACACCAACACACCTGTGCAGAAATTAGAGGATATGAAAAATATAAAAATGTGGATGTGGGAGGGCGATCCGGTTGCCGAAGCAACCTTTAAATTGCTTGGAATAAACCCGATTCCACTTTCGGTCATTGATGTAATGACGGCGCTTCAAACCGGAATGGTCAATGGGGTTTACACCTCACCTTTAGCGATCATCGCACTTCAATGGTTTACTAAAGTCAAATACATGATGGGAGTCCCGCTGGCTGATGCAGCAGGTGCTGTTTTAATTTCCGATAAAATGTTCAATAAGCTACCGGAGGAATACAAAAAAATTTTACTCTTAAATGCGAATAAATATTTTAAAAAATTAATGAAACTAAGCCGACAGGACAATGAACGTTCTATTGAAATATTAAAGCAGAATGGGATTCAACTCATCTCTTCACTACCTGAAGATCAATTAAATCTGTTTTATGATAAAGGAAAAGAAGCCCGTCGTCTAATGGCTAATAAGCTTTATTCATTAGAATTGGTTGAGCAAGTCGAGCACGCCTTAAACGAATATCGAAAACAAAATCAGCAGAAAAAATGAATCCTCTTCGATTAAAAATTTTATTCTTAACATTATTGGTTACCATTTGTACAAGCTGTGATCTTTCGACAAAATGGTTAGCTAATCAACATTTACAGCACTCAGCTCCAGTTACTATTATCAATAACCTGGTTGAATTGCGCTACACCGAAAATGAAGCCATAGCCTTCAGTATGCTACAGGCTATTCATTTAAATATTCGAAAATGGATTATTTATTGCCTGTCACTTATAGCATTAACCTTCCTTATTTTTTTGATCTGGCAGACAAGAAATGATTCGATCTCATGGTTAATCGCATTAATGTTAATTCTTTCAGGCGCATTGGGTAATTTATCTGAACGGATGATACGTGGTTATGTGATTGATTTTATTCACTTACATTATTACGATCGTTTTAGCTGGCCAATTTTCAATGTTGCTGATATATTGATTACCTGTGGGGGTATTTTGTTGGCCATTATGATACTTCGAAGATCTCCAAAAACAGATAAAAGGTGATTTCCATGAATTTCTGTGACTTACCGAGCATTGAACCTGATATTGAAGAGCTCAAAAATAAATTAGAATCTCTATGTGAAAGTTATTCAATCACTCGATTTGAACCAGAAGATATTGTTGAGCTCCTTGAAGATGGCGAAGATGTCCAATGGATCGTTAGTCAGCTTCAACATGACAATGCTGAATTAAACGCAGAAAAATTTACCTCAGTGCTTTCTTCTATTGCCTCATTAGTCGTTCCGCCAGAACAGGAAATTGAAGAAGAGGAACCACCCTCAATAGAAGTTGAGGAAGAAGTTGAATTGGGAGAAGAAGCTCACTCTTTAGACCTATCGCAAATCGATTTTGCTCAAATGGGTGCAGAATTGGAATCGCTCACTGGTATGAAGCTCCCTGCCGGGATTGATATGAAACAGGTTCAAAAAATCATGGAATCTCCTCAAGGGGCTTTTATTTCAGATTTTGGCAAATTCTGCCAGGAGCAAGGGATCGATGTGAGTTCCGTATCTGATCCCGAACAGTTAGAACGACTTAATGAACAGTGGATGTCAACGCCAAGGGCATCATTCGATGGTAGAACCCCGGCTGAGATGTCTCAGGAAAATCCCTCACTATTTTCTTTTAAGAAGGTTGAAACCTATCGACGTTCAGAAGTACGCATTGGTCGAAACGATCCCTGTCCCTGCGGGAGTGGCAAAAAGTATAAGAAGTGTTGTGGTCGGGGTAAATAATTCAACCAAAAATTAAATGAAGCTATCAGAATCTGAATCTCAGCTTTTTTTTGATTTGTATTATTCATTAATGCTGTTCATTAATCGTCAAAGGCGTATTCTTCCTGAAATTTTTACGGTTAAAGGATTACGAAAAGCATCTTCGAAACAGCTTAAATCCATTCGACAGGCTTTAGATCAACAAACAAATCTCTTTGATCTGTTCATAACAAAAAATCCCTTTAATTTCTCCCCTGATAAATTGCAAATTATTGAACGCTGGAAACTGTGGTTAGTGGGGCGATTTTTTATCTTCAGAGAAACAGATTATTACACCATATTTTTGTCAAATATCAAGCCAATGAAAGCCTATGCAGTGCTCGCGCTGAATAAGGAATTCTCAAAAATATTTCCTGATCCATTACCCATTTATGTCGAAACAGCTCTCCTGCCTTTTAATGGTAGAATTGTCACTGACGGAATTTTCAGCCGTTATCGATTGGAGTTTGGTAGCGGCTTTATCCGGAACCTAAATCAAGCCTACCATGAAGCTCTCGCTAATGAGGGTATAATTACTTCTCTTTGATCAATGTCTTTCAGTACCAATATTTCATTTAGCTCAATAATAATCCAAAATTAAATGCAACATTAAAATAATTCTAACGTAATAAATAGTTCAAATTTCTGATAAAATCCTTTTAGATAAATAGATTGAAAGGTAATTTGTCCTCAACTAATAAATGAATCCGCCCAATAAAAAATCTGTAGTAAAAAATAAAACTTCCATAAATCTTTACTCCGATATTTTATTCTATTTTCCTTTTATATTGAAATTAGTTAGCCTTTATCAGCGGGACTTATTTATTTGGTTGAAAATAAATTTATAATCAAAAATAACAATAATTTTATAAGGAGAGGTTATGTTAAAAAAATTCGTTCCATCAATTTTAATTCTAATTTTAACCACTGTTACTATTAATTTTGCTGACGAGGGGATGTGGACTCTGGATGCCTTGAACCAGCTACCCTGGAATGAAATGAAAGCCCGTGGATTAGAGTTATCACCTGAAGATATTTATAATTCCAGAGGTGTCAGCCTGGCGGACGGCATCGTTCAACTTGGCGGGGGGACTGGCTCTTTTGTTTCATCTGATGGTCTCATCATCACCAATCATCATGTGGCTTATGGAGCGATTCAACGGCAAAGTAGTGCCGAGCAGGACTTTATTCGAAACGGCTTTCTGGCGAAAACGATGGCTGAGGAATTACCAGCCAAGGGATACAACGCCCGTCTTTGCATTGGATCTGAAGATGTCACCAACAAAGTTCTCAATGGCATCACTGATAAAATGTCTTATAGTGAACGTAACGACATAATCGATAAGAATAGAGAGGAGATTGTCAAACAGGCTGAAACAGAAGATTACATTCGAGCCAGTGTCGTCGATATGTTAAGTGGCACAAAATATTACCTGTACACCTATCTACAGATTAAAGATATTCGACTGGTATATGCGCCATCACGATCCGTAGGTGAGTACGGCGGAGATATCGATAACTGGATGTGGCCTCGCCATACTGGAGATTTTTCTTTTATGAGAGCTTATGTCGGTCCCGATGGGAAACCAGCAGAATACGCTGAAAATAACATTCCTTATAAGCCCAAAAAATACCTAAAGATTTCTCTTGACGGTATAAAAGAAAATGACTTCACAATGATTCTGGGTTATCCCGGTTTTACCTTGCGTTATCGAACGTCTTACTCTGTTGATGTCTGGCAGAATGAAATTTATCCCAACCGGATCGATTACAGCACTACTTTCATTCAGGTTTTAGAGCAACTCGCTGGAGATGACCGTGATTTACAGATCAAATACAGTTCCCAAATTAAAGGTTTGAACAATGGTCTGAAATACACCCAGGGCATGTTAGAAGGCTTAAAAAAGACCCGGCTGTTAGAAAAAAAACGAAAACAGGAAGCTGAATTTACCAAATTTTTAAAACAAAATCCTGAATTAGATAAAAAGTATGGGCATGTGTTACAAGAAATATCCCAAATTTACAAAGATCTCTGGACCTATAATAGAAAACAAACCATGCTGGGGAATCTATTGGGGAGTAGTCAGTTATTGAACGGAGCCAATTTCATCCATCGTTGGAGTGTCGAAAAACAGAAGGAAGAAAAAGATCGTGAACCAGGTTTTTCTGATAAAAATATAGAACGGGCAAAAAAACAAATAGAAACACAACGGGATCAAATGGATATCCCGGCAGACAAGAAAATGTTAACTATCATGATCGATGAAGCTGCAGACTTACCAGAAGGTCAGAAGATTGAAGCAATAGAAAAAATTGTTGGAAATAAAACCGATAAAGAGCGGAAAAAGGCTGCTGAGGAATTTGTCGAAGATGTTTTTTCCCGTACCATATTCACTGATTTTGATAAAGCCATGGAGTTATTTGATAAAAGTGAAACTGAAATTAAAAAACTAAATGATCCGCTGATTCAATTTGCAGCAGAATTACAAAAGGAAAATGAAGCAATTCAGGATAAATACGATGCTTTCGTAGGCGCTGTTTATAAATTACGCCCCCCGTTAATTCAAGGTATGTATGAGTGGAAAAAAGGTAGTCTCTATCCCGATGCCAATGGTACCATTCGATTTACTTATGGTTATGTAAAAGGCTATCATCCTAAAGATGCTGTGAATTACAATTGGATTACCACGCTCAAAGGCGTAATCGAAAAGGACACTGGGGAAGAGCCATTTGATAATCCTGAAGCATTGGCAAAACTCTTCTATGAAAAGGATTTTGGTCGTTACTTCGACAAAAATATAGATGGACTACCAGTGAACTTTTTGCATACGACAGATATTACTGGCGGCAATTCAGGAAGCCCGGTATTGAATGGAAAAGGAGAAATCATCGGGATTGCTTTTGATGGTAATTATGAAGCCATGACCAGCGATTTTGTATACGATCCAGATTTAACCCGTTCCATCAGTGTTGATATTCGCTATGTGCTTTTTATCACTGAAAAATTAGGCAAGGCGCATAATATTTTGAAAGAATTGGAAATGGAGGGCGAGTAATTTGGGACTATAATACTTAGCGCAGTGAACTGCACAGGCAAAATGAAACACAGAAAGGGACAAACACATTCATTAAAAATTTGTGTTTCAGTGTTTGTCCCATTCCGTGCTATCTCATGTTTTAATTTTCTTGCCAAAAAAATAAATATTTTAGTTGTAATTATTTTAAAGAAGAATTTTATGCAAAACTTTTCATAATATAATTATGCAATATAATGCACGAAATGGGATTTTCCTATTCAAAATAATCTGTGTTTGTTGTAATTAAAAAATTTAGACTTTGATAAAAAGTTGTTGACAATTGGCATTATACTTGCTATATTATAGAAATTAAAAAAAGGTCATAAATGGAATGGGCGAGAGACCATTTATGACCTTAATATGTGTGCTGAAAATAATTGACTTCTATCTGACGTGAGCAATAGAAGGGTCTTTTATTTTCGCGCTTTTTTTGTTACGACCTACCTTAAAAAAAGTTTCAAAATAATTCAAATAAATTATTAACAAATAATGGGAGGGATTCAAATTGAGATGTACAAAACTTTTTCTCAGTATGGCTCTTGGTTTGTTAGTAATTCTTCTGCTGATCTCCAACAAGGGACTCTGTGGGACTACTGGAAAGATTTCAGGTTATGTAAAGGATAAAGAAACCGGTGATCCCCTGCCTGGTGTAAACATCGTACTTCAAGGCACAACGATTGGCGCGGCAACAAATCTGGAGGGCTACTATTTCATTATCAATGTTCCGCCAGGAAAATATACTGTAGTGGCAACGATGATGGGCTATGGAACCATGAAAGTTACTGACGTTCAGGTATTGAACGATTTAACGACTCGACAGGATTTTCTCTTAGAACCTGCAGTTCTAAGAGGTGAAGAAGTGACTGTTGTTGCAGAGCGCCCACTTATTCAGCCAGATATTACCGGAAAAGCAACGACAATTACATCTGATGTGATCATGAATATGCCAGTTGCAAACGCAACTGAAATTTTCACCCTGCAATCTGGCGTAACTCAGATGGAAGGTTTCCAAAACATGATTCCTGGTTACGGTGAGCGCGGGCTGGAGCAAATCCATGTTCGAGGAGGTCGTAACGCAGAAGTCGCTTTTTTGATTGACGGTATAAAGGTGGACAACTTAATTTTTGGAGGAAGCGCAACTCACCTGAATACGGAATCTGTTAGTGAACTACAGATTATGACCGGCGGTTTCAGCGCCGAATATGGCAATGCCATGTCAGGCGTCATTAACATGGTGACGAAAGAGGGAGGTGATCGTTATTCTGGTATGCTGGAATATAATACCAGTGGTATCGGCTTTGAAACCGATCGGTTAAGAGATTTTCACGAAGGAAAATTAACGCTGTCTGGACCGATCCCCCTCTTGAAAAATATAAGCTTTTTCTATAGTGGAAGTGCTTATAAAACAAGACACAAAGTCTATCAATACGATGATATCATTTACGATCCTGATACATCGAACGTGCTTCCCAATATCCGATACGGCGATATCAATGCGGAACCTGGTGTTGGGCCATGGAGTGCGCAGCAATGGGATATGAACAGAATACCAATTCATCGATTTGACACCTGGGGTGGCTGGCACCCATTTGGTTGGGACAAGCTTTATGATGGACTTGCAAAAATTACCTTTAAAATTACACCAAACTTAAAATTACGGTTTACCGACCATAGATCTTTTCGCGATGCCAAATTTTTCGATAATACCTACCGCTACTTTGATGAAGAAAAGAATGTGATGCATGAAGCAACAACCAGGAATGAATTAGCGTTAACTCATCAAATAAACCCGAATACATATTATGATATTAGGGTAGATTTTAATCGTTACCGGCGAACCATGAGAAGTTATGCGGGCAGGTGGCGTGCTGAGGCGCATGGGGAAGAAATCATTGGTGAAGAGCTTAATTACTTACCAGGCGGATATAATGCAGAGACGAATCCACTTGGATATAGAGCATGGGACACTGTTTCCGGATTTTATAGCGAAAAAAGCTCTGATCGATATTGGACTGATCATTTTGATGATACCTGGACGGTTAAAGTTGATTTAACCAGCCAATTCGCCCGGCATCACCAGATTAGAACCGGTATTTTGTATCGTAATCTTATGTTAGATCAAGAAGATTACCAGATAATATGGTATGCCAGTCCATACGCGACTGTTTATGTAGCTCGTCCCCAGGAATTCGCCGCATATATTCAGGATAAAATTGAATATGATTTTCTGGTATTAAATTTGGGTGTCCGATTAGATTATAATACATCAAGCACCAATGTAAAACTTCTTAAGCGTGATGAAAATGGGGAGTTGGTTCTGGATGAAAATGGAAATTACATCTATGAAGAACAGGAACTTGAATTTTGGGGAAATCCTCGTGATGCCTCAAGTTCGTTTGTAAGCGGAAAACCCAGGTATCAAATAAGTCCCAGAATTGGTATTTCGCATCCAGTTACAAAGGATTCATACGTTTTTTTTAATTATGGTCACTTTTTCATGAATCCAATTTATCGTAATTTATTTCTTAGTACTGGAAATCAGGGAGAAATTGTTTACCAGTTAGGTACTGGTGTTCCATTGCTTGGAAATCCCAATATGTCGAATGAAAAAACAGTTCAATATGAAATTGGTTATAAACAGGCAATCGCAGACGTTTGGGCAGTTGAATTGGTTGGTTGGAGTAAAGATCAAGGAAATATGGTTGGTTCAGAGCTGGTTCCTGCCTTCAGTGATGCGAATGTCGCCAATCCGTATGGTTATACAGTCTTTTTGAATTATGATTATGCCAACTCAAAAGGCTTAGATATTACCATTGAAAAAAGACCCAGCAACTATTTCAGCGGTAAAATTACTTATACCTACTCCAAGTGCACTGGTAATCGGAATGATCCCTGGGATGGCTATCGAAGCGGTCATACACTCGAAACCATGCCGAAGAGACAAATTATTTTGGGATGGGACATACCCCACCAGTTCAATTTAAACCTGGATGTGGTTATTCCTGAAAATCGAGGTCCTAAACTTTTCAATAGCAGGATACTCCAAAATACCGGGTTGAATATTTTATATCGAGCGGCGAGCGGTCGTCCATATACACCTACGACACGTGATCGAACATTACCAGTGAATTCAGGGCGGATGCCATCGACTCACAACATTGACATTTTTGCTTATAAAGAATTTAATATTGGAAATCGATTACGTTCCATGTTTTTTGCTGAAGTTAAAAACCTGTTCGATCGTAAAAATGTTCTCACCGTTTATTCTCTCACTGGTTCGGCAACTAATCCTGGACCAGGGTATGAACAGGTGGAAAGCGCACGATATGATCGACCGCATTACTTTACTGATCCGAGGCGAATTAACCTGGGCGTGAGATTTACTTTTTAACTATATTTAATAAAAATTATTCCACCAGATGAATTTTCAACAATCTTCTAAAACGGAGGGAATCTATAAATGAAATTAAAAAACACATTTAAATATTTTACATTCATCATCATTTGGGCTATTTTGATCATCATTTTCACAGCCCCTGCCATGGGTCAAAAAAATACGACCTATGAAGAGAAACTTCGCATGTATAATATGACGAATCTACTAAAACCCTCGGCACCTGAAGATCGGGCTGGAGGGCACATTAATATGGGAACCATGCATGCCCACCATTACAATTGGGGACCGGTATCTGACTATAGCTTTGGCACCATGTACCCCAATATTAACGGAACGCGCTACACACATTTCTGGCGATTATGGTTTTCCATAGCTATGGCGCCCGGTGAATATACTCCACAATCAGCATTGGATAGTGACTCCAAAGGATACCAACTGATAGGTGACCATACCTGGACTGATACTCAATCAGATTGGGAAGCAACTGATGGCTCAAGGGGAAACTTGTTTGCCGATCCCCCATTCATGTCTTACACTTATCCAACAGTTACAACAAGCAATATTCCTGCTTCCTGGCCTACAAGCGGTGATTTTGCTGGGCGACACCCAATTGAAGATTTAAAGGGAGACCTGGAAACGTATTGGGAATTTTCAGATGCCTATAGCAATCGAAGTACAAATACCGGGAACTATACAGTTGACGGCGAAGATGGAAAGGCATTTTTTCATGTCTCTGCTCGAGCGATGGGATATGCAGCACCAGACGTGGATGACATTGTGTTTTTTGATCTTCGAATCGTAAACACCAGTGGTTATAAATTAGATAGTCTCTGGATCGGTAACCATGGGGACTGTGGTGGTCCCGTCACTCAGGGTGCGGAAGATTACTACCATATTGGATATTGGAATATGGACTTCGAGAGACAGCTTTTTTGGATAGAAAGCATTAATCCTGGGAATGTGGCAGCGGATGGTGAACCATTCGGTTACGTGGGATTATTGGTATTGCGGTCACCAATGGGTGATTTTAAAGCAGATGAAAGACCAGAAGATCAAGATTCTATCAGTGTAACTGATTTTCACGAGGGTGAATTTGATTACCGCCCAACTACGCTTGAGATAGATCATTTCGCTGTTGCAACAACAAGACCTGATCTGGCTACTGATGAGATCAGGGCACACTGGTTGGAAGGTAAAGGTGGCGAGAAAATTGATGATCCTGCCCTGGCAAAAGCAAAGGCTGAGGGCGGTTGGGACACATTTTTATACCTGTTTTGTGGGCCATTTTCTATGGAATCCGGTGACACGGTGAAATATACTTTTGCAATCGTTGGCGGGGTCTCTGAAGAATTGTTAAAACAGAATGCTGATCTTGCAAAGTTTATGTATGTTGAAAAAGATTTTGCCGGTCCCAAAGCACCAAGTCTCCCATCGGTGTATCGCGCTGTTGGAAAGGAGGCTGGTCCCGGTGGAGAGGTCTATAATTCATTGAAGCATGGTTATCCGATTACGTTTACTGGAACGGACAGTGTTGTACTATACTGGAGTTCTGATGCGGAACAATCCGTGGATCCAATCACTGGCATAGAAGATTTTGAAGGTTATAAAATTTATAAGAGCACCGATCTGGGACAAACCTGGGGGCTTGAACGCACTACTTTTCAGGGAGAGCGTAAAGGTTGGGTACCAATTATTACTATTGACTTAGAGGATGGAATTAAGGATCGGGATGAGTTGGGAACAAATAACATCGATCTTGGAGATGATACCGGACTGGTGCATAAATGGGTTGATTACAATGTCTATCCCGGGGTGGAATATTGGTATGCCATTACAACTTACGACGCTGGTTATGGAATAGAAGGGGCAGAGGCTGGTCGTATTCAGCCTTCTTTAGAAACAGCGATAGGCAACGATCCCTCTGCAACCAATGTTCTTGCTGTAATACCAGGATATAAACCAATGGGCTTTATTGAGCCCAATTGCGAGGTCATTCCTCAGCCTGGGGAATTTGCTAATGTTGGTGAAATAGAAGTAGACATTATTGATTGGGTTCGAGTGGCGGATAAAACCTATCTTCTTTCATTTGATGATTCAACGACAACTGCTTTAACCTTTAACCTTTATGATGAACAGGAACAAATTTATAGTATCGAAAACGGAGCGACTGATGGCAATTGGACGCCAATATTTAATGAGATAAAATTCCGTGTTTTATATGATGGAGCAGCCGGCCCAATGCCTGATTCATCGCTGTGGATAAAAGATGATGGCTCTCCATCTGCCTGTAATTGGGATTTGGAATTCTCATTTACCATTAAACCAAGTTTAGATACTTATGAAATCCGTTTTACTCAACAAGGAGATACAGTAAAGCTATATCCGGCTGGTATGTTGGTACCGTTCCAACTCTGGAACGTTAAAACTAATGAAAAAGCAGAAATTGCGATGTGTATGCCATTACCGACTGATACCACTGACGAACAGAAAAACACCTGGGCATCTGGTAAGGAAATAAAAGTCAGGGAAATTATTAATGGCAGATGGACTTTTAGTTCGGTGTTTAAATTAACAGCGCCTGAGACCGGGGCCGCCGATCCGGTAACTGGTGACATCTATCGCATGGTCATGGCTAAACCTTTTGTTGCCGGTCGTGACTTTTATCGAGTTCAGATTAAATGTAAATCGATAACATCAGCGAATCAATTGTCAGACAGCGAATATGACGCCATCAAGGTTGTACCCAACCCGTATGTTATTGAGGCACCATGGGATCGAAGCGCTAACAATGTAAAAATCCAGTTTACCCACTTACCTCATAAATGTAAAATTGATATTTATA